>WPCJ01122098.1_pt1 | contig 10378 bp, 10 predicted proteins | sample 5399831 | NCBI WGS metagenome assembly WPCJ01 (sample SAMN12869470, study PRJNA574797) | sludge metagenome | isolation source: wastewater treatment of pH10 | place: China:Beijing | collected 2019-05-20 | reverse complement strand
TCGTTGTTGATGTTCTGATCGGTCTTGAAACCGATGATGAGGCAGAAGAGACCCAGAGCCAGAAGACCGGCGAAGAACCCTTCACGAATGGCCCGGCCAAAAAGGGAATCCGGGCGTGAACTCGACTGTGCAGCCATGATTAAACCTTTTCGACTTCAGGACGGCCAAGAATGCCGGACGGCATGAAGATCAGCACGATGGCGAGGATCGAAAACGCAGCAACGTCCTTGTAGTCGATCGAGAAATACGCCGACCACAATGCCTCGATGAGACCGATGAGCAAGCCACCGACCACAGCGCCCGGAAGCGAGCCGATGCCGCCCAGAACAGCCGCCGTGAACGCCTTGACGCCGGGGATGAAGCCGTCGGCAAAGGAAATCACGCCATAGAAGGAAAGGTAGAGCGTACCGGCCACCGCCGCGAGCATCGCACCCATCACGAAGGTGAGCGAAATGACGCGATCGACATTGATGCCGAGAAGCGCCGCCATCTTGCGATCCTGCTCACAGGCACGCTGCGCACGACCGAGCGAGGTGCGATTGACGATACACCAGAAGATCGTCAGCAGCACCGCTGTCACCACGATGACCACAACCTGCTTCAGCGAGATCGTCACATTGGTCCCCAGGATATTGTAGGAACCGTTCAGAAGCTGAGGCACCGGCTTGTTACGTGGCCCCTGCGTCACCTGGACGAAGTTGGACAAGGCAATCGACATGCCGATAGCCGTGATCAACGGTGCGAGGCGGAACGAACCACGCAGCGGCCGGTAGGCCACGCGCTCGATCGTCCAGCTCCACAACCCCGTCAGCAACATGGCGACGACCATCATCAGAAGAAGCATCAGCGCAATAGGCAATGCTCCAATGAAGGTTGTGATGATTAGAAAAACAATCAGCGCCATGAAGGCACCGAGCATGAAGACATCGCCATGAGCAAAGTTGATCATGCCGATAATGCCGTAGACCATCGTGTAGCCGATGGCGATCAGGCCATAGATCGAGCCGAGCGCGAGCCCGTTGATCACCTGCTGGAAGAAATATTCCATCGAGAAGCCACCCATTTTACCGCCCGGGATTTTTTGACGCATCTTTATTTCGTGCGCCTTCATTTTATTCCCGGCTATTTACACCTAACGGCTGTATAGAGGAATGCAACCCCCTTTTGTCTCAGACAAAAGACTAAGGGCATCATCCTTCCACAAACTAGTTATGTCCCCTACTAAACGTCCTGTATATGTTTTTTTCTCCTACCCAGGACGCCTTATTCCACATTTTCTACACGGCTCGAAAGCCAAAAAATTGGGAGCCAGTATGAAATTTACCAGCCATACCCACTTTACGCGACCGTAAACCCATGTGCAAAGGGATCGCGATCATCGATAAAGATCGTATTATATCCCGTCATGCGTGCCCAGCCAGCAATTGAAGGGATAATTGCCGGCAATGTACGGTCCTGACCTACCACTTCCGTAGCACGCTCGACACGGCCGTGGAAAAGCGACCCGATAATGGATTCATGCACGAACTCATCGCCAGGCTTCAATTTGCCCTTGGCGGCCAGTTGCGCCATACGCGCAGACGTACCGGTGCCACATGGCGAACGGTCGATTGCCTTGTCACCGTAGAAGACTGCGTTACGGGCATGCGCTTCCTGATGTTTCGCCTTGCCGGTCCACAGAATATGGCTCAGACGGTTGATATCGGGCAGCAGAGGATGCTGGAACTTGTACTTCTCGTTCAGCCGCTGGCGCAGGATCGGGCTCCATGCAATCAGCTGCAAAGCGGAATAATCTTCCATATCCGTGTAATTTTCTTGCGGCTCGACGATAGCGTAGAAATTACCGCCATAAGCCACATCGACCTTGATGTTTCCGAGGTCGGGGCAGTCAACTTCCAGCCCTTCGGCATAAAGGAAAGCCGGAACATTGGTGAGACGAACCCGCTCGACATACTGGCCGTTTTGCTCATATTCGATCGCCACCAGACCGGCAGGCGTATCGAGATTGAGCTTGCCCGGCGTCTTCGGCGTCACCAGACCCTGCTCTATCGCCATCGTCACGGTTCCGATGGTGCCATGACCGCACATCGGCAGACAGCCGGACGTTTCGATGAACAGCACAGCGACATCGCAATCGGGGCGCGTCGGCGGATAAAGGATGGAACCGGACATCATATCGTGGCCGCGCGGCTCGAACATGAGACCGGTACGGATCCAGTCATACTCGCGGAGAAAATGCGCCCGCTTTTCCATCATGGTCGAACCTTCGAGGTTCGGCCCGCCGCCTGCCACCAGACGCACGGGGTTGCCGCATGTATGTCCGTCGACGCAGAAGAAGGAATGTCTTGCCATGATGGTCAGTTCCGAAAACGTTGTGGCTTGAAAGGTTCAATGTCGATTGCAGGCACGGCACCCGTGATGAGATCGCGGATAAGCCGCCCGGTCGCAGCCGATTGCGTGAGGCCGAGATGGCCGTGGCCGAAGCCATAATAGATATTGCCGCCAGCCGAAGCCCTGCCGATAACCGGCACTGAATCCGGCATGGACGGCCGATAGCCCATCCATTGCCGGCCGCCCTCGGTGCGAAGACCCGGCAGGAACATGGAAGCTTTCTTCAGCATGGCTTCGGATCGTGCGAAATTAGGCGGCAGGTCGAGACCGCCGAATTCCACCGCACCACCGACACGCAAGCCGGTTTCCATCGGCGTGACAACGAAACCGTGGCCGGGGAAGGTCAACTGTCGCTTCACATCGAAACTGCCGACCGGCAATGTCGTATTATAGCCGCGCTCGGTGTCGAGCGGCACCGCGTCGCCAAATCCTTTGGCAAGGTCGCGCGACCATGCACCGGCCATCAGGACAAGATGCACCGCCTTGATTTCGGTCCCATCTTCCAGACGAATACTCGCCCTATCATTGTCCGACTGCGCATTCACAACCTTGGCCTGAAGGAAGTGCGCGCCCTTGCTTTCGGCATAGGCCCAGATGGCCTTGCCGAACAGTTTGGGATCGCTGACATTCTTCCAGCCAGGAACGAAAGTTCCAGCAACGAAACGCGGACTCAAGCCCGGCTGCAATTCAGCAAGCCGGTTGCCGCGCACATGCTCATAGGCGATGCCCGCCTTCTCGCGGACATCCCAGCCCGGCTGAGAGACCGCAAGCTCGGCTTCACTTTCATAAAGCTCCAGATTGCCATTTTCGCGCAGCCTGTCGCGCAGCCCTGCCCTGTCGATCAGCGCCATCATCTCGCTGCCGGCAAGACGCATGATATCGGCCTGTGCAATCGCTGTTTTCGCCAGCGCATCCGCACTGCTCGCGCGCCAGAACCGATAAAGCCACGGCACCATTTTTGGAAAATAGGAGGGACGGATCGAAAAAGGCCCGAGCGGGTCCATCAGCCAGCCCGGCACTTTGCGCATCACGCCTTTGGAAGCCAGCGGCAGAATATCGGAGAAAGCAAGCGCCGCCGCATTACCTGAACTGGTTTCCTCGCAAATACCGCTTCTGTCGATGACCAGAACCTGACGTCCCGCCTCGGCAAGCAAGGCAGCTGTCGCGACGCCGACAATGCCGCCACCAACAATGAGAATATCCCGCTGACCCTGCGGATCAGATTTCATCTTAGACGGCTCCCCACCGGTTATTTTACGCATATTCCAGAATATTGACCAACGAACCGAACAGTGTCGATGCTTCGGGCAATTGGCATGCAGTATGTTCAATGCCAGCCATCCGGCTCTGTCCATCGATTTTTTGGAATGACACTGTGCTGAAAACTCGCCATCGCTTGAAAAAGCCACAAAGGCTGATTTAGGGAACGACCAGTTCAAATCAGATCATATTGATATATCAGAGATATATCTGTAAGATTGAACTATGTCAATCGTCGTAACCACAAGGCATGGACAGGCATGGAAGAAACGAACGTTCGAGACACGCTGGCACGGAGCCCGGCAAACATGCCGCAGGCGACCATGGACAGCTGGGGCAGCGAAAGCCTCGCCGAGCAGGCCTATCGTATTCTGGAACGTTCCATCGTCACGCTGGAACTGGAACCCGGCACTGTCGTCAACGAGCGCACGCTGATCGAACTCACCGGCATGGGCCGCACCCCCATGCGCGAGGCCATTCAACGGCTCGCCTGGGAAGGTCTTGTGGAAGTGCGTCCGCGCTCCGGCATTGCCATTGCGGCCATCGACCCGAAGGATTTCATCAAGGTGCTGGACGCCCGCGAAGGCGTTGAGCGCGTGCTGGCGCGTGACGCCGCACGCTTCGGCAGCCCTCGCGACTATGAACGGCTTGAAGCCGCTGCTGCTGCCATGCGGCAGGCGATCCCGAACGAGGATGTGGCGCTGTTTCTCGATGCCGACAAGGCATTCGACATTGTTCTGGGAGCGGCAGCAAGCAATCCCTATGCCGCACGCATCGCAGCCCCCCTGCAAACCCACAGCCGTCGTTTCTGGTTCCGCCTTCGCCCGTCGACCGGCATAGCCGGCTCGGCCAATGCACATGCGACACTGATCGAGGCGATCGTCTCCCGTCAACCGGAGCAGGCGAGCGATACGGCAAGCAAATTGATGGCGTATCTTCGTACCCTTGCACCCTGATTTTCGACGCCGGGCATCCAAGAACCATCAACGTTGTCGCAAGGACCGTCGCGACCGCTCATTATCTCGGACATCCATCGCGGCAGCCGAACTGGTATCGAAAATCAGGCCGTCATCAGTGTTCACGCCATTCAAAGCGCGCGTATAAGCATGGCGCGTCCCACGCTTCATATCCTGTGCCTGCACCGAAACGATGGACAGAACAGCACATAAGCCGATAACAGCCTGAGACGAATAACGCATATCAAACGCTCCCCGCCCGAGTTTTCTAGTATTGATGACTATGCCAGTGGACCGCCAGGCTGCGACCGAAAGAAGGCGGGAGACGTCTGCTTTCGAGACTTCGCTTCACGAAGCGGTGATTTCCAAAACAAAAAAAGCCGAAGTTTGAACTTCGGCTTTGGGTATCGCAGGGACCGTCGAGCCCGATTAATGGGTCTTGTTCATCGAGTCCGACATTTTGCGAAGCACGTTGAGCGCAATGCTCAGTTCCTCGTCACTCACGCCTTCCAGAAGGTCCTCGCGAACGTCACCGGCAAGCTTCACGACCTGCTCAGCCAGAATCTTGCCTTCCGCCGTCATCACCACCCGCTTCGCGCGACGGTCGCCCTGAACAGTCTGACGTTCAATGAACGACTGCCGCTCCAGACCATCAAGCAGGCGCACCATGGTCGCATTCTCTATTTCCAACGCTTCCGCCAGTTCCTTCTGATAAAGACCTTCCTGTTCCATCAGGGCTAGCAGAGTGCGCGCCCGGGCCAGCGTCAGACCGCGTTCCTTCACGCGCGCATCAAAAACAGTGCGAAGCCGGCGATTAACTTTCGCCATGGCATCAATCATTTCAGCCTTGAGATCTGCCGTATCCATGCCAATCGCCTTATATATTAGTAAACTAATGATTATGAATTTGGATAAATCGCTGGCGAACTATTTTCAAGCGAACTTCATGAACTCACGCAAGCGTGATGGGATTTGGCGCCGATATGACAGTTCTGCGAACAAATTCACTGCGGAGCGGGTGATCTGGAGCATTTCCCGTTGCGATTGAAACATTGGGAATGCTCTATCTTTTTGTTTTTACGCGCATCTTGTTCCAAAAACCGTTTCACACTTTTCGGGATGCGCTCAAAAAAGAAAAAGCGGGCAAAGCCCGCTTTCCCAAAAAACGATAGGTGGTGCCGATTAGGCTGGCATGATCGTTCCCTGCAGCGTCATCAGCTGATGCAGGAAGATTTCTGCCTTGGTGCGGTGTTCGTTCGACGAAGCATCGTCCAGAGCCTTGCGGGCATGATCGATACGGCGCTGAATATCTGCCGGATCGATATCGTCCACATGGGTCGCCGATTCGGCCAGAACGGTGCAGCCCTGCGGAGTGATATCGGCGAAACCGCCAAAGACTACGTAGGAGTCGGACTTGCCGTCGGCAAGCTTCACCGAAACGACACCCGGCATGATCGTCGTCATCAGCGGCGAATGACCGGCGAGAGCCGTCAGATAGCCTTCGCTACCCGGAATGACGACTTCCGTCACCTGCGCGGAAAGCAGGAGCCGTTCAGGCGACACGAGTTCGAATTGGAAAGCTTGAGCCATGGTTCTCACTTGAATTCAAAAGCATGAGCCCGAAAACGACTTCCGGAAAAGATCATGCTTAAACAAAATGATTGGCTTTCACGGCGGGCCTTGCGGCCCACCGGGAAATTCATTTCATCACGCAGCTTCAGCTGCCAGCTTCTTCGCCTTTTCGATCGCTTCTTCAATCGAGCCGACCATGTAGAAAGCCGGTTCTGGAAGATGATCGTATTCACCTGCGCAAAGGCCCTTGAAGCCCTTGATGGTGTCGGCGAGGTCAACCAGCTTGCCTGGCGAACCGGTGAAGACTTCAGCAACGAAGAACGGCTGCGACAGGAAGCGTTCGATCTTACGAGCGCGCGCAACGGTCAGCTTGTCGTCTTCCGACAGTTCGTCCATGCCGAGGATGGCGATGATGTCCTGAAGCGACTTGTAGCGCTGAAGGATCGACTGAACCTGACGGGCTACAGCGTAGTGTTCTTCACCAACGATCATAGGATCGAGCATACGCGACGTGGATTCGAGAGGATCCACAGCCGGGTAAATACCCTTTTCAGCGATCGAACGGTTCAGCGTGGTGGTCGCGTCCAAGTGAGCGAACGACGTTGCTGGTGCAGGGTCGGTCAAGTCGTCGGCAGGAACGTAAATTGCCTGAACCGAGGTGATCGAGCCCTTGGTCGTTGTGGTGATGCGTTCCTGCATCGCACCCATGTCGGTTGCCAGCGTCGGCTGATAACCCACAGCGGAAGGAATACGGCCGAGAAGAGCCGAAAGTTCCGAACCAGCCTGCGTGAAGCGGAAGATGTTGTCCACGAAGAACAGAACGTCCTGGCCCTGGTCACGGAAGTTTTCAGCAACCGTCAGACCCGACAGGGCAACGCGAGCGCGCGCACCCGGAGGCTCGTTCATCTGACCGTAAACGAGTGCAGCCTTGGAACCTTCACCGCCACCGAGCTTGTTAACGCCCGATTCGATCATTTCGTGGTAAAGGTCGTTACCTTCACGAGTACGTTCACCAACGCCTGCGAATACCGAGTAACCGCCGTGCGCCTTGGCGACGTTGTTGATCAGTTCCATGATGAGAACGGTCTTGCCGACGCCTGCGCCGCCGAACAGACCAATCTTGCCGCCCTTAGCGTATGGAGCGAGAAGGTCGACGACCTTGATGCCCGTTACCAGGATTTCAGCTTCAGTCGACTGTTCGATGTACTCAGGAGCTTCCTGGTGAATCGCGCGACGTGCAGTGGTCTTGATCGGACCTGCTTCGTCAACTGGCTCACCAATAACGTTCATAATACGGCCAAGCGTTTCTTCGCCAACCGGAACCATGATCGGGTTGCCCGTGTCGCGTACTTCGTGACCACGGACGAGACCTTCGGTCGAGTCCATAGCAATCGTGCGAACGGTGTTTTCGCCCAGGTGCTGTGCAACTTCAAGAACCAGACGGCTGCCGAGGTTGTCGGTTTCCAGAGCGTTGAGGATCAGCGGGAGCTGACCGTCTTCGAACTGTACGTCGACAACAGCGCCGATGACCTGAGTGATCTTGCCTACTGCGCCGGTCGTTGCAGCCTTGGGAGCTGCACCAGACTTGGCGGCTGCCGCCTTCGCTGGAGCCTTTTTGGCTGGAGCTTTCGCCGCTGCTGGCTTCGCTTCGGCCGCGGCGGTAGTTTTCGGGGTCGCTGCTTTTGCCATCGATCCTTTTACCTTCCGATTAGAGCGCTTCCGCGCCCGAAATGATTTCGATCAGTTCCTTGGTGATCTGGGCCTGACGCTGACGGTTATACGTGATCGACAACTTGTTGATCATGTCACCGGCGTTACGCGTCGCATTGTCCATCGCGCTCATCTTCGCGCCCATTTCGCCCGCCACATTTTCCAGCAGAGCGCGGAAAATCTGGACCGAAATATTGCGTGGGATCAGCGTCGACAGGATCGCCGCAGGATCAGGTTCGTACTCATAAATCGCATCGCCTGCAGTGTCCGCCTGCGCAACATCGCCAGCCGAAGCCGGAATGATCTGCTGTGCAGTTGGAATCTGTGCAATCACCGACTTGAATTCGGAATAGAACAGGGTGCAGACATCAAATTCGCCTTGTTCGAACAGCTCGATCACCTTGTGGCCGATCTGGTCGGCATGCACAAAAGCGAGCTGCTTGACTTCACGCAAATTGACGTGGTCGATAATCAGCGAGGCAAACTCGCGACGCAGAATATCTGCGCCCTTCTTGCCGACCGTGATGATCTTGACCGTCTTGCCTTCAGCAAGGAGCTTGCGGGCATGATCGCGCGCCAGACGCGCAATCTGCGAGTTGAAACCGCCGCAAAGGCCACGTTCTGCGGTGCAGACGACGAGCAGATGCACGTCGTCCTTGCCCGTACCGGCCATCAGGGCCGGCGCATCTTCGCCGGTTACGTTCTGCGCGATATTTGCGAGAACGGCACCCATGCGCTGCGAATAGGGCCTTGCGGCTTCCGCAGCTTCCTGGGCACGGCGCAGCTTCGCCGCGGCGACCATCTGCATCGCCTTGGTGATTTTCTGCGTCGCCTTGACCGAGGCGATACGGTTTCTCAGATCCTTTAGTGAAGGCATCCGTTCATCCCGTCACAAAATTCAAGCGAAAGACTTGGCGAACGCGTCGACCGCTGCCTTGAGCTTTGCTTTGATGTTGTCGGTGAGCGCCTTTTCGTCGCGAATCGCATCGAGAACATCCTTGTGCTCGGTGCGCAGCGAAGAAAGAAGACCTGCTTCGAACTTGCCAACCTGGTTGACGGCGATCTTGTCGAGATAGCCATTCACGCCAGCGTAAATCACGGCAACCTGTTCTTCCGTCTTGAGCGGCGAGAACTGCGGCTGCTTGAGAAGCTCGGTCAGACGTGCGCCACGGTTCAGCAAACGCTGGGTCGAGGCATCGAGATCCGAGCCGAACTGTGCGAAGGCGGCCATTTCACGATACTGGGCGAGCTCGCCCTTGATCGAACCGGCAACCTGCTTCATGGCCTTGACCTGCGCCGAAGAACCAACGCGCGAAACCGACAGACCGACGTTAACAGCCGGACGGATACCCTGATAGAACAGGTTGGTTTCGAGGAAGATCTGGCCGTCGGTGATCGAGATCACGTTGGTCGGAATGAAGGCAGAAACGTCGTTGCCCTGCGTTTCGATGACCGGCAGAGCCGTCAGCGAGCCAGCGCCGTTTTCGTCGTTGAGCTTTGCAGCGCGTTCGAGAAGACGGGAATGCAGATAGAAAACGTCGCCCGGATAAGCTTCGCGGCCCGGAGGACGACGGAGCAGAAGCGACATCTGACGGTAAGCGACAGCCTGCTTGGACAGATCGTCGTAGCCGATCAGTGCGTGCATCGAGTTGTCGCGGAAATATTCGCCCATGGCGCAGCCCGCAAACGGAGCGAGATACTGCATCGGAGCCGGATCGGAAGCGGTAGCCGCAATAACGATCGAATATTCCAGAGCGCCGCGTTCTTCGAGAACCTTAACGAACTGGGCAACGGTCGAACGCTTCTGGCCGATAGCAACGTAAACGCAATAAAGCTTTTCGCTGTCCGGGCCGTTGTCGTGGATCGGCTTCTGGTTCAGGAAGGTGTCGAGAATAATGGCAGTCTTGCCGGTCTGACGGTCACCGATGACCAGCTCGCGCTGGCCGCGGCCAACCGGGATCAGAGCGTCAACAGCCTTGAGGCCGGTCGACATTGGCTCATGAACCGACTTGCGCGGAATGATGCCCGGTGCCTTCACGTCGACGCGGCGACGCTCGGTAGCAACGATTGGGCCCTTGCCGTCGATCGGGTTGCCGAGAGCGTCGACAACGCGGCCCAGCAGGCCGGGACCGACTGGAACGTCAACGATTGCGCCGGTACGCTTGACGATGTCGCCTTCCTTGATGTCACGGTCGGCACCGAAGATAACGACGCCGACATTGTCGCTTTCAAGGTTCAGCGCCATGCCGCGAATGCCACCAGGGAATTCGACCATTTCACCGGCCTGGACATTGTCCAGACCATAGACGCGGGCGATACCGTCGCCAACGGAAAGAACCTGACCGACCTCGGAGACCTCAGCCTCCTTGCCGAAGTTCTTGATTTGCTCTTTCAGGATAGCGGAAATTTCCGCGGCGCGGATGTCCATCAGCCGACCTCTTTCAGTGCAAGCTTGAGAGAAGAAAGTTTAGTGCGAAGGGACGTGTCGA
>WPCJ01055469.1_pt1 | contig 10378 bp, 9 predicted proteins | sample 5399831 | NCBI WGS metagenome assembly WPCJ01 (sample SAMN12869470, study PRJNA574797) | sludge metagenome | isolation source: wastewater treatment of pH10 | place: China:Beijing | collected 2019-05-20 | reverse complement strand
CCGATGTTGCCGCTGGCGGCGTCGGTGCGTTCGATCCGCACGAGTTTTGCGGCGCCGGCCTGCAGGCGATCGAGGAAACCCGTATTGGCCGACGGCGCCTCGCTTTGGGCCGGCGCGAGCTTCGGGAGCAAGGCGAGCAATTCGCGGCTGAGCGCGGCATCACCCGGCACGCCGGACGCGGCGAAGACATCGAGGGGCTTCAATCGTGCGGGATCGACGGCGAGCGGCTTCACCGCGGCGAGGGCGGCGGCATAGGGCTCACCCTGGCGCACGGACGTATCGAGCAAGGACGCGGCGACGGTTCGGCGCAGCGCGGTGTCATCGACAGGCTTTGCGCTCTGCTGTTCGGCGGAGGATTTCAGATCGCCGGTGGCACGTTCGATGGCGTTCAGGCGCTCGGTGATCGGCGCGAGATCGACCACCGCGGCGGCGGCCGGGCGCGGTGCGGATTTGAGCTGGTTGATATCGGCGCTCGCGCGATCCGACTGCGTCCTTGCAGCCGCGAGATCGCTGCGCAGGGCGGCCATGGATTTTTCGAGACCGTCGATGCGGGCGGCGAGGCCCGTATCCGGCTTCGGCAGCGGACGGGCTTCGAGCTCTGCGACGCGTGTCGCCAATGCGGTCGTCGCGGAATTGTCGGGCGGCGTCATGCTCGTGAGCACAAACCATGCGGCGCCTGCAACGACGGCTCCGGCCACGGCGCCTGCGGCGATGGGCAGCACCAGCGCCGGCTTTTCGCGCGGCGGCGGAGCGGCAGCGGGTTCCTCTGCAACTGGCTCCGCTGCGGAGGGTGGCATGTCGGAGGGTGACGTGTCGCCATGTGAGGCATCAGGCTGGGATGTGTCGGGCTGCGATGCTTCCGCCGGCGGTGCATCTGCCGCAGGGGCTTCGTTCGCCTTGGGGCGTTCCGTCACACTGGTGGCAGCGAGTTCGAGGGTCGGCGGCTGGCGTTTCGGCCGGCCGGCGCTTGGAACCGATCCCGTCTCGTTGTCATCGGCCATGATGCAGGTCCCTCGTGAGTTGCCCCGCCGCAGATTTCCTGCGTTGGAGCATGATCTTATCCGAAAACCGGTATCCGCTTTTCGGGATCATGCTCTAACAGGGATTCGGTGGCCTCTCTGTTAACACCGTTTTTTAGCGCGCATTTGGCGGGATGGCACGGGCCAGCACCGCGAATAGGGCATCTTCATCCGGCGTGGCCGCAGCCATGACTTTTGTCGCACCCGCGTCATGGGCGATCTCGGCGATCGCGCCGGACAGACACAGATGCGGGGTCGCCAGCGCAGAGATTTCGACACCGGCGAGGCCCGCAGCCTTGAAAAAGGCGCGGGCGCTGCGACGGGAATAGTGCAAGACGGCCTCGATCCCGCCGGCGGCGAATGCAGCCGCGACCTCGTCCGGCAGATCGATGACCGGCGCCATGCGATAGGTGGTGTGGGTGATGACCTGAAAGCCCCGCGTGCCGAGTTCGGCAGCGAGATCACGCGAGAGATCGGCGCCGGCGAGATAGAGCAGCGGCTTCACCGCCTGCGCCCGGGCGATGAGCAGTGCGCGCAGGTCATTGGCATCGCCGCTGGCGGAAATGACATGGCGAAAACCGGCATCCTGCGCCGCCTGCGCGGTGCGGTCGCCGACCGCGAAAACGGGGAGGCGGAACAGGCCGGCGGCGGCGGGCTGGTCGGCGAGGCCGCGCAGGGCATTGGCTGACGTGACGATGACGGCGCCGAAATTGGCGTCTGCGTCCAGCGAAACCATCACTTTTTCGAAACGCAGCATCGGCGCAGCCAGCGCAACATGGCCCTGCGCGCGCAGGGCCGCAACGGTGCGGGCATTGTCCGGCTGCGGGCGGGTGACGAGAATGGCCATGGGAAGGTTCACGGTTTCCAGAATGATTGCGCCTGGCGACCCCGCAATGCTAGGCCGGGACCAGCAAAAACCGATATTTCGCTGACAATGCAAGGACCAGGCGTGACCGACGCAAGCCCGACCGATAACGGCCCGATGCTGGTGCTGGGGATCGAGACGACCTGCGACGAGACCGCAGCCGCCGTGATCGAGCGCATGCCGGACGGCAGCGCCCGCATCCTCTCCAATATCGTGCATTCGCAGATCCAGGATCACGCGCCCTATGGCGGCGTGGTGCCGGAAATCGCCGCACGCGCCCATGTGGACCTGCTGGACGGGCTGATCGACCGCGCCATGCAGGAGGCCGGTGTCGGCTATGCCGAGCTTTCCGGCGTCGCGGCGGCGGCGGGGCCGGGGCTGATCGGCGGGGTGATCGTGGGGCTGACCACGGCGAAGGCCATTGCCATGGTGCATGACACGCCGCTGATCGCGGTGAACCATCTCGAAGCCCATGCGCTGACCCCGCGGCTGACCGAGCCGCTGGCATTTCCGTATTGCCTGTTCCTGGTGTCCGGCGGGCATACGCAGATCGTCGCCGTGCTCGGCGTCGGCGACTATGTGCGCCTCGGCACCACTGTCGACGATGCCATGGGCGAGGCCTTCGACAAGGTGGCGAAGATGCTCGGCCTGCCCTATCCCGGCGGCCCGCAGGTGGAGCGCGCCGCGGCCAAAGGTGATGCGACACGCTTCGATTTTCCGCGGCCGATGGTCGGGCGGCCGGAGCCGAATTTCTCGCTGTCAGGCCTGAAGACCGCCGTTCGCAACGAGGCGAGCCGCCTGCTGCCGCTGGAAGAGCAGGACATCGCCGATCTCTGCGCGAGCTTCCAGGCTGCCGTGCTGGCCTCGACGGCCGATCGCCTGAAGGTTGGGCTCCGTATCTTTGCCGAACGCTTCGGGCCACCGCAGGCACTGGTGGCCGCCGGCGGTGTCGCGTCCAATCAGGCCATTCGCGGCGCGCTGGAAGATGTGGCGAAAAAGGCCGGCACCGTATTGCTGCTGCCGCCGCCGGCGCTGTGCACCGACAATGGCGCGATGATCGCCTGGGCTGGCGCGGAACGCCTCGCGCTCGGCATCAGCGACGGCATGGACGCAGCGCCCCGTGCGCGCTGGCTGCTGGATGCCGATGCGAAGGCGCCGGCGGGGCAGAAGAACAGCCGTGCGGGATATTGAGATGAGCGCATTGCAATCCGTCGCTGTCATCGGCGCCGGGGCCTATGGCACGGCGCTGGCGGATGTCGCTGCGCGGGCCGGCCGCGAGGTCGTGCTCTATGCGCGCTCCGCTGCAGCGGCGGAGATGATGCAAACCTCCCGCAACAATCCGCGGCTGCCGGGGGCGAGTATCGATGACGCCGTGTTCGTGACGTCGGATCTCGCGCTCGCCGCGCGGGCCGATATCATTCTGCTCGCGGTGCCCTCGCAACAGCTTCGCGAGGCGCTGACAGCGATTGCGCCGCTGCTCACCGCCGGCAAGCCCGTGATCGCCTGCGCCAAGGGCATCGAGCAGGGCTCGCACAAATTCATGACCGAGGTGATTGCCGAGGTCGCGCCGGATGTGTTGCCGGCGATCCTGTCAGGCCCGAATTTCGCCGACGATGTCGCGCACGGACTGCCGACGGCGGTGACGCTCGCCTGCGCCGACGAAGATGTGGCCATCGCCCTCGTGCAGGCGCTGGGATCGGCGACGTTCCGGCCCTATCACTCCACCGATGTGCGCGGCGTCGAGATCGGGGGCGCGGCAAAGAATGTGCTGGCGATCGCCGCCGGCATCGTCGCCGGCAAGGAGCTCGGTGCATCCGCACTGGCGGCGCTCACCACGCGCGGCTTCAGCGAACTGCTGCGGCTCGGCGTCGCCTGCGGCGCGCGGGCCGAGACGATTTCGGGGCTGTCGGGCCTCGGCGATCTCATCCTGAGCTGCTCCAGCGCGCAATCGCGAAACTTTTCGCTCGGCGTCGCGCTCGGCCGCGGCGAGCCGCCGCCGGCGGGCAAGCTCGCGGAAGGCGCCTTCACCGCACCGGTGCTGATCGAACTGGCGGAGGCCAGCAATGTCGATATGCCGGTGGCGAAAGCGGTGGCAATGATTCTGGGTGGCAGCGCGAGCGTCGATCAGGTGATCGAGGGCCTGCTGACACGGCCGTTCAAGGCGGAAGGTTAGACAATGCAATACTGGCTGATCAAATCGGAGCCCGACGCCTGGTCGTGGGACGAGCAGAAAGCCGCCGGTGCCAAGGGCACCGAATGGACCGGCATTCGCAACCACACCGCCAAGCTGAACATGATGAAGATGAAGAAGGGCGACCGCGCCTTCTTCTATCATTCGAATATCGGCAAGGAGATCGTCGGCATCGCCGAGATCGTCAGGGAACATCACCCGGATCCCACCGCCGAGCCGGGCACGCCATGGGTCTGCGTTGACGTCAAGGCCGTCCAGGACCTGCCGAAACCGGTGTCGCTGGCAGCGATCAAGGCCGAGCCGAAACTCGCTGATGTCGCGATCATCAAGCAGTCCCGCCTGTCGGTGCCGCCGATCACGGCCGAGGAATGGAAGCTGCTTTGCAAAATGGGCGGGCTGTGAACGCTCACTCAAAATAAAGTTGTGATAATATCGACTTACAATCTCATTTGGAGTATCATTATACAATCATTGGATTGAAGCGTTCGGCGGGTTTACGAGGCGACGATGGACTATCGGGCGAGCGCCGGGCAACCATCTGATCTCCCGCCTGAATCGTCCGATGCCGAAGCATCCGCCGGTCGCCGCGGCGGGGCTGTTCCGCCGCTAGCTGCCGCCTTGGGTGGCGCGGTCGCCATCGGTGCGGTGGCCGGCGCCATGCTCATCAACAATCCGAGCGCGCCACCCGCCATCAACCTGGTCGCGCCGCAGGAGCGAATCCAAGCCATCGCGACTCTCGATGGCGATGCGGCCCGCGCCGCGCAATCCGACCGCCGCGAATGCAGCTATCCCATGGGATTCGTCACCGTCGTCTCCAACGGCGGCGTCAACAGCGGCACGATTCGCCTGGTCACGAGCAAGTATCGGTCGCCGCCCTTCCCGGTGTCATCGGTTCCGCAACGCATCGCCATTCCGCATCCCTTGCCGGCCACCGGCGGCGTCGACGTGCTGACTATCGATGGCGCGGCAACTGCTCTGACCGTTGCGCTCTCTCCTGCGGCGATCATGACGCCGACCACGGCGAATGCCACGGTCCGCGTGTATTGGCCGCCGAGCCCTGCCTGCAAATCGTAAGGTCAGACGTGCAAAACTTCCTCACACCTCGCGTCATCGCGATTTTCGTTTTCATCGGCGTGCTCTCGGCCGCTATCAGCGCCTTCCTTTTCAGCCCACAAGTTGGCCTGATCGGCGGTGTCACCAGTTTCTTCGCCGCAATGACGTTCTGGAAATTCCTGGGCATGCTGACGGCGATCGCGGCGGCCGCGGGCATCAGCTACACGGCGTCGCGCCTCGGCGCTGATCCCACCGGCATGGGCTTCGTGCCGGTCGGCAGCGGCTATACTTATGGCCGCCGCCTGACCACCGACCCGGTCACCGGCGAGACCGCGCTGAAATCCCGCACCGCCGATGACGCGCTGGACGATCTCGAAGCCATGGTCGGGCTCGGACCGGTCAAATCCGAAATCAACAAGCTGATCGCCAGCCTCGAACTGGAGCGACGGCGCCGCGAACAGCAGCTGCCGGTGCACGCGACCAGCCGGCACATGGTGTTCACCGGCCCGCCGGGCGTCGGCAAGACCGTGGTGGCTCGGGCTCTAGGCGACGTCTACCGCTCACTCGGCGTGCTGCGCAAAGGTCATCTGGTCGAGGCGGATCGCAGCCAGTTCGTCGGCGGTTATGTCGGCCAGACCGCGCTGAAGACGCTTGAATTGTGCCGCTCCGCCCTCGACGGCATCCTGTTCATCGATGAAGCCTACAGCCTGTCGTCCGAATGGAAGGGCGATTTCGGTCGCGAAGCGATCGAGGCGTTGCTGAAATTCATGGAAGACAATCGCGACCGCCTGATCGTGATTGCAGCCGGCTATCCGAACGAGATGCAGCACTTCATCGCTAGCAATCCCGGCCTCGCCAGCCGATTCACCAAGACCATCAACTTCCCCGCCTATGAGAGCTGGGAGCTGTGTCAGATCTTCGCCGGAATGGCACACGCGCAGCACTACAGCTTGCCCGATGGGTTCGAACACATTCTGACGCCCTGGATCGAGGCGCGGCGTCGCGACCTGCAATGGGGCAATGCGCGCTCGATGCGCACGCTGCTGGAAAAGGTCCGCGAAGCGCATGCGCTACGCTGCGCCCGCGACCTTGATGCCGACGTCTCCAGCTTCGATCTTTCCGATATCGATGCCGCGGTCCGGGACAGCTAAGCAATGAACATGACGACGAAGGTCGCGGCCCTGCATATTGCATTGTGGGGCGTTGATCGCAGGTACAGGATCTGGTGGCAGACTTGGCCGGCTGCCGCTGCGCTCCTGATCTGCAGCTGGATTTATGTCGACCGCCAGCCACCTGCTGCGCCCGCCGCAGCAGCATCCTGGGCAAGGCCGGTGGGTCCGCAATCGCCGCCGACGACTTTCGCACCGTTGGCCAAAATGCCTTCCCCCACATCCTTGTGGTCGGCCGCGCAGCAAGCGGACGCATCGCGCTGCCTGTTCGGCACGGAAGAAAAAGCGATCGTCGAAGCCTGTTCGCGGCTGATCAATAGCGGGCCGCTGCAGGAGCGCCAGCTCGTGCAGATCTATCCGCAGCGCGCCTATAACTTGCGCTTCACCGACCCCGAACGAGCCATGGCCGACTACAACGCGGCACTGAAAATCCAGCCCGAGCTGACCCCAGCTCTCGTCAATCGCGCGTGGCTGTTGATGGCGCGCAGCGATTACGCTGCGGCGATACCCGATCTGGACAAGGCGATCGCCAACGCACATACGGCAAACAAAGCGCGAGCCTATTACTACCGCGGCTTCGGCTATCTGAAACTGAAGCAACCCGAGCGGGCACTGGACGATCTGAATTTTGCCGTCGGCACTGATCCCGGCAATGCCGATGCCTATTTCAGTCGCGGCGAAGCCCTGCAGGCCTTGAAGCGCCATGATCTGGCCTTGCGCGACTTTGACGAATTCAGCAAACGCTCCCCACGGGACGCCAGCGGCATCGTGGGCCGCGCATCTGTATTCGAGGAAACCGAGCGCTACGAGGAAGCTCTGCTCGCCTATGACAGAGCGCTACGGCGCGACCCCGATAATACAGCGGCGCGCGAAGGTTGGGACCGGCTGCGCTGAGTGGTGCATGATCGCCATGGATGCGTGGTACGGGCGTGTGCTAAGGGCGGCACGACATGGCGTGATCGCCGGAGTGCAGACCAATGACCATCAGCTCGGCAAGTCATGCGGGAACGGGAAAAATCACCGACCCCGCCGGATTCATCCGCGCCAATACGCGTTTGCTCCCGGTGCCGCTGGTGCCGGAGGTTGCGCTGCATGTGGCTGACGAAGCCGTGCCGCTCTGGAGCAAGACGGAAGAGGAGCTCGGCGAAGCAGGCCTGCCGCCGCCGTTCTGGGCTTTTGCCTGGGCTGGTGGCCAGGCGCTGGCGCGCTATGTGCTCGATCATCGCGAACATGTCGCCGGACGTGCGGTGCTCGATCTCGCTTCGGGATCGGGGCTGGTGGCGATTGCCGCCATGAGGGCCGGCGCGAAGAGCGTGATCGGTTATGACATCGATGCGTTTGCACGCGTGGCGATCGCGATCAATGCGGGAAGCAATGATGTTGTTGTCGAAGCGCGTGGCGACGATCTACTCGGCGATGCCTTGGCGCCCGACGCGCAAACGATTCTCGCCGGTGATATCTTTTATGAACGCGATACGGCGGCGCGGGCTTATGCTTTTCTCTCGGCGCAGACAGCGCGCGGCGCCACCGTACTGATCGGCGATCCCGGGCGGAGCTATCTGCCGAAGGACAGGCTACGAAAGCTGGCGGAATACAAGGTGCCGGTGACGCGCGATCTCGAGGATGCAGAGATCAAGAATACGGCGGTTTGGACGCTCTTGTAGGATGGGTTGAGCGCAGGCGCAGAGCGCCGGAGCGAAAACCCATCGGCGGAGTTTGCGGCAAGGAAAGGTGGTGGGTTTTCGCTTCGCTCAACCCACCCTACGGTCGCGGTGTTTTACCCCGCCTCCGCCACCACCTGCGCAAGTAGCTGCTCGCGCTTCGATTGCGTGCGGTGACCCGTCTGCTTTGCCACTATCCTTGCCAGCGCGCCGTTCTCGAAGGCGGTCACGATCGTGTCGTGCACATAGCTCTTGCGGCAGATGGTGGGCGTGTTCGACAGTTCGTCCGCCGCCGAGCGCACCGCTTCCAGCACCTGCTTCTTGCGACCGCGCGCGGATTCCGCCGGCTCGATCTTCGCCAGCGTCTCGACCACCGTGGCCGAGGCCATCAGCGTGCGAAAATCCTTCAGCGAAATCTTGATGCCGGCGATGTCGCGCAGGAAAGCGTTCACCGCCGCTGTGTTGACCTTATGGATGCGACCGACCCTGTCGCGATACTGGAACAGGCGGCGGCCCGGCACGTCGTGCAGGATGCCGATGGCGCGGACCAGCCTGGCCGTGCCGCATTCCTTGCGCACCGCCTTGCCGCCCTTGGCCTTGAAGGACAGCACGATGCATTCGCCCTCGAGCTGCACGTTCGATTTCATCAGCGTGGTGGCGCCGCGGGTGCCGGAGAGCTTCATGTAGCTTTCATTGCCGGCGCGAATCGCCGTCCTGGCAACGAGCTCGATCACCGCAGCGAGCGCGAAGTCGCGCGACGGCTCATCCCCGGCGAGTATCTGCGACACGCTGCGACGAATTTTCGGCAACGCATTGACCAGGCGCGCCAGCCGGTTCGCCTTGCGATGCTCGCGCACCTTCTCCCAGTCGGCGTGATAGCGATATTGCAGACGCCCCGCGGCATCGCGGCCGACGGCCTGCAGATGCGAATTGGGATCGGACGCATAGCGGACATCGACATAAGCGGGAGGCACCGCCATCGCGTTCAACCGCCGGATGGTGCCGGCGTGGCGAATACGCGTGCCGTTAGCGCGGATGAAGGCGTAGGCCTTGCCGGTCTTGCGACGACGAATGGTCAATTCCGACTGATCGCCCAGCGTGAGACCGAGCTCGCGGGCCAGGGCTTCGACCGTGCGCTTGCCGCGCAGCTTCGGCTGACGATCGGCCAGTTTCGAAGCCAGCGCTCTGGCTGCTGCGAGCGCCGAACGGGCGCCGCCGCCGCGGACGGCTGTGAAATTCTGCTGCTCCATCATGGCTTTACGTGCTTTCTGGTCCTCGCCCTCCGCCGCGATAATGCAAATCGGATGATTTTCGTTCCTGCGTCGTGATGGCGGCCTAAACGTCGCAACCGACGAAAGGGTGAGACGCGGCCGGCTTGTCCGGCCTGCCTGCCCCGACGCATAATTGGAACATCGAACGAGAAACGGCTTGCAGCGCAGGGCGATTTCACGGGCTGCGAGAAGAGTGGAGGAAACGATGTCCGACAAGATTTACGACGTGCCGAGCGAATGGACCTCGCGCGCCTATGTCGACGACGCGAAGTACAAGGAGATGTATGCGCGCTCGATCAGCGACAGCGACGGCTTCTGGGCCGAGCAGGCCAAGCGGCTCGACTGGATCGAGACGCCCACCAGGATCGAAAACACCTCCTATGCGCCGGGCAATATCTCGATCAAATGGTTCGAGGACGGCGTGCTCAACGCCGCCTATAACTGCATCGACCGGCACCTGCCGAAGCGCGCCAACCAGACCGCAATCATCTGGGAAGGTGACGATCCCTCGCAGTCCAAGCACATCACCTATCAGGAGCTGCATGACGAAGTCTGCAAGATGGCCAACGTCTTGCGCAACCGCAATGTCGGCAAGGGCGACCGCGTCACCATCTATCTGCCGATGATCCCCGAAGCCGCCTATGCGATGCTCGCCTGCGCGCGCATCGGCGCGATTCATTCGGTGGTGTTCGCGGGCTTCTCGCCGGATTCGCTGGCGCAGCGCATCACCGACTGCCAGTCCAAGATCATCATCACCGCCGATGAAGGTCTGCGCGGCGGCAAGAAGGTGCCGCTGAAGAAGAATGTGGACGCAGCGGTGGCCAAGGCCGGCGGTGTCGACTGGGTCGTGGTCGTCAAGCACACCGGCGCCGCCATCGACATGGATCCGGCGCGCGACTTCTGGTACCGCGAAGCCGCCGAGATGGTCACCACCGAATGCCCCTGCGAGGAGATGAATGCGGAAGACCCGCTGTTCATCCTCTACACATCAGGCTCCACCGGCCAGCCCAAGGGCGTGCTGCACACCACCGGCGGCTATCTGCTCTATGCATCGATGACACATCAATATGTCTTCGACTATCACGAGGGCGACATCTACTGGTGCACCGCCGACGTGGGCTGGGTCACCGGTCACAGCTATATTCTCTA
>WPCJ01298578.1_pt1 | contig 10382 bp, 9 predicted proteins | sample 5399831 | NCBI WGS metagenome assembly WPCJ01 (sample SAMN12869470, study PRJNA574797) | sludge metagenome | isolation source: wastewater treatment of pH10 | place: China:Beijing | collected 2019-05-20 | reverse complement strand
CCCGACATGCTGCCCGAGCGCCAGGCGCCGGTGCGCAGCCGCACCCATGCCGACCTCCTGCGGCGCTTCATCGAAGAGAACGACCCGACCCTGGAAGCGGTGCTGGCGCGCCCGGAAGTGGTCGGCTCCGCGCACTGGGTGTCGGTCGGCACGGTGGAAGACGTCGTCGCCGACATCGCGGAATGGTTCGAGGCCGGCGCCATGGATGGTTTCATTGCGCTGCCGGGCGGGTCGACCGGATCGCTGAACCTGTTCTTTGACGAACTGGTGCCGGAGCTGGTCAGGCGCGGCCTGTTCCGCGCGGACTATGAAGGCACCACGCTGCGCGACCATCTGGGAATGCGGTAGCGCGTCAGATCGCCCCGCGTCCGGCCGGACGCACAAAGAACGATCTGAATTACCGATGTTCCAGCCCGTTCCTCAGGTGCCTCCGGCTTCGCGCGAAGCCTGCTTCGCGGCCTCGAAAAGGGCGGCGCGGTGGTCTTCGGCCTTCGCGGCTTCGATGAAGGAAACGGTGGTCACCACGCAGGCGATCTCGTTCTGCGCATCGAAGACCGGAGCCGCCTTGCCGGTGAGCAGCGAAAACAGGTGTTCGGACAGGTCCGCGCCGGCCGCGCGGCGTACCTGCTCCAGAATTTCCGGCTCCGGCGGGGAGCCGCGAAACGAAGGCGGCTGCATCCGGCGTGCGGCCGCGATCCGCTCCGGCGGCAACCAGGCCTGAAAGACCAGTCCTGTTGCTGTGTTGTCGAGCGGCAGCACATCGCCCAGCGAAACCGTGCTCACCGCGAAATCCGAGCTGCGATACCAGCGCACGATGGTCGGGCCGCGCTCGGTCCAGATCGCAACGCCGCAGCTTGCCGCGATGCGCGCCGCCAGCGATTTCATCAGGCGCGAGGCGATGTCCACGGGCTGGATGCGGCGCAGCGCCCCGATGCCGATGTGAAGCGCCGAAGGCCCCAGATCGTAGCGCGCCGTGATCTTGTCCTGCGCCGCCAGCCCTTCGAGAACGAGGCTTTGCATGTAGCGATGGGCGGTGGAGGTGCTGGTGCCGGCACAGCGCGCGATCTCGCCCAGCGGCATCGGGCCCTCGGCCTTCGCCAGAATGTCGAGAAAGCGGGCGGCGATCGATACGGACTGGATCGTGGTCGAACGGCGGGCCTTGTCTTCCTCCCTCTCCGCGAAGTCTTCAGGCTTCACGGATTGGGCCTCAGCCTGGCCTGGAAAGCTTGGGGGGCAGCAAAAAAGATGTTCATGTCAACCGTTTCAGGAATGCGAATGCGCCAGCGTCCAACCCTCGGCGTCTTCCCCATGGCATCTCCCCACAGGGCCTCCCGACGCGGCAGCGCGGACAAGGTTAGGACGCTTCCGCACAGCAATCAATCCGTGGCGTCGGTGCCACACCCGCGCTGGCAATGAGCCGGCGCAGCCATCCGCTTGGGCTCGTTATGTTGACAGGCGGAATGCGCTATGCATTGTGGAACGCATCGCTTCACATCATCGCCAGCCACGCCTCATGCCCAGCCAGCGATTTCCATTCCGGGATCGGGGGTCTCATGTCATCCAGGCTTGTGGCACAATTGCTGCACGGCGCCAGCGCGCTTTCCATCTTGTCTCTTGCCGCGGTTTCGCCGGCTGCCGCACAGGAAGCTGCCGCTTCCGGCGCGGTGGCTTCGGGCCCCGGGGCTTCCAGCAATGTCATCGTGCTCGATACCGTCACCGTCACCGGTGAAAAGGTGACGCGCGATCTGAAGGACACGGCCGCCTCCGTCGCCATCAAGACGGCCAGGGAAATCGAGAAGGAAAGGACCGGCAACGCGACCGTCACCGAAGTGGTGTCGGATGTGCCGAACGTCATCTACACCGAGACGGTCGGCATCCCGGTGATCCGCGGCCTGGACGGGCAAGGCCCCAATACGGGCGCGGGCGCGTTCTTCTCCGGCACTGTGCCGCGCGCTACCATCAATGTCGATGGCCACTACCTGAACTACAACGAGTCCTATTTCGGTGCGACCTCCGTGTGGGATCTCGATTCGATCGAGGTGTTCCGCGGGCCGCAGACCACCTCGCAAGGTGCCAATGCCATCGCCGGCGCCATCATCGTCAACACCAAGGATCCGACCTTCACCCGCGAAGGCGCCTATCAGGCCGAGATCGGCAACTACAACCAGAAGCGCGCCTCCTTCATGCTCTCGGGCCCGCTGGTCGAGAACGAACTGGCCGGCCGCATCGCCATCGACTATTCGGGGCGCGACACCTTCATCGACTACGTCAACCCTGCCTACAGCGACGACGGCACGGACCTCGAATTCAAGGCGCTGAACGCGCGCGGCAAGCTCTTGTGGCAGCCGTCGGAAATCCCCGGCTTCGAGGCCAAGCTCACCTACTCCCTCAACAAGTCGAACCGGCCTTCGCAGGAAGCGGCACATATGCCGTTCGATGAGTTCGACAGTCTCGCTGCATCGATGCCGACGTGGAAACAGAATACTCATACCGGCATTCTCGACATCAGCTACGATTTCGGCAACGGCTATAAGCTCTACAACCAGACGCAGTATTCGGACTCATCCGTTCATCGCAGGATGGCGATTCCGACCAACGGTGCTGCTGATGTCGATCAGACCAACTTCTCCAATGAGGCGAAGGTGACCTTTGGCGGTCCTGATGATGTTCTGAGCGGTGTTGCTGGCCTCTACTACGCACATGTGAAAACCGACGAAGTTCTCAATCTTCGTGGCATCTCCAATTTCGATGATACCAAGGACAACCTCGGCGTCTTCAGCGAACTGACATGGAAAATGGCCGATCAGTGGACGCTGACCGGCGGCCTGCGCTACCAGCAGGATCGCATCCAGCGCTATGGCGTGTCCACTCTGGTTCCGGGTCAGGCGGCCGATCTCGACAAGACATTCTCGGAGCTTCTTCCCAAGCTGTCGCTGACCTATGCCGTTAACCCGGATTGGAATGTCGGCGCACTGGTCAGCCGGGGCTACAATCCGGGCGGCGTCTCGCTGGACTTTACTTCTTCACAGCCCGACTGGCACGATTTCAAGAAAGAGTCGATTTGGAATTACGAGCTGTTTACGCGCGCCAATCTCCTTGACGACAGGTTGATGCTGAGCGGAAATCTTTTCTACATGGATTTCAGGAACGCTCAATACAACATATCTAAATATATCTCTCCAACATTGACCTATGCCTATACAATCAACGCCGAAAAGGCGCACTCCTACGGTGTTGAAATCGGTGCGGACTATCTGCTCCTCGACAATCTGACCATCAAGGGAAGCGCCGGCATCCTGCGCACTAAGATCGACGAGATTGCCTACAACGATACCTATGAAGGCAATGAGTTCGCAAAGTCGCCGGGCTACATGCTGAGCCTTGGTGCGAGCTGGGACGCCACGGAAAAGCTGACCATTTCCGGTCAGGTCCGCCACACCGACGGCTACTATTCCAACATCGCCAACGATCCCATTTATGCTGTGGGGTCCTATACGGTGGCCGACGCGCGCGTAAGCTACCAGTTCACCGACGCGTTCCAGGTCTATGGATACGTCAAGAACATCTTCGACGAGCGTGCGCCGACGTGTCTGCAGAACAACCGCAGCGTTGCCGGAGGTATCGAAGCCGCCATGACCCCGCCGCGCATGTTCGGCTTCGGCGTTCGTGGCAGCTTCTGAAGTCCACAGTGCCAAAGGCCAGTTTTCGGCGCTTTAGAAATTCTGAAGGTTCCGGTTCAGCCGGAGCCTTCCTTGTTTTCGGGGGGCTGTTGCCGAGGCAGGAAGCAGGCGTGTCTTCGTCCCATGCATTCAGATGGCAGGCCTTCTCCGCCATCTGCAACCCCTGAGACTATGGTAACACCAGCTTCAGAACCTTCTGCTGAGAGAGCTCAGGCATGAGCCCCTCGCAGGAGCACAGAAAAGAATGTGCCGGGATTTGACCCGGCACATTCCGGAAAGACCGGGCGTGATGCATAGTTCGCCTCCCGCCCGGCCTGATGAGATCAGGGCTTCAGCAGCAGAGCATCCGCCGTGCGCTCGGCTTCCGGCCACAGTACGGCGGCAGCGGTTGGGGTCTGATTGGCTTCAGTGTACTGGATGACATAGATCGGAACGCCCATCCACTGCTGGTAGGCCCACGCCGGATCGGTTTTGTCAGAGAAGGTTATCGTGCCGCGCGGACCTTCCCAGGACAGTTCACGAAGCCCGGCCTGAATATCCTGCGAAGAGGTGGAATTCTTAGCACGGATCGCTTCGGCGATAACCATCACGCCATCGTAGCCTTCCATGGCCACAGCATTGGCCGGACGGTTGAAACGGGCCTGATAGGCTTCCGAGAAGGCGCGCGATATTTCCGTGTCCGGGCGGCCCGGCAGGCCAGCCGGATTGGCGATCACATGCACGCCCTTGTCACCCATCACCTGCCAGAACTCCGGTTCCAGAGCGTCGGCACCCGCTGAGAAGATCGCGGTATCGGCAGATGGCGCAATGCCGAGATCGGCAGCCTGCTTCAGCAGCAGAAGCAAGGCCGAACCTGTGAACCCGGCAACGACAAGATCAGGCTTGGGATCCGCACGACGCAACTGAAGAAGCTGCGGCGTGAAATCGGTCGTCGTGTTCTCGCCGGTGAACGAAGTGACGTTGATTCCGCTGTCCTGAAGGTTCTTCGTGAAAACATCGATGACGCCAAAACCCCAGTCGGAGTTCTCTGCAAACACCACCACATTCTTCATGCCGGCTGCTTCGACCCAGTCCGAAGCCACCGAGAACACCAGCGAGTTGGCAACTGTCAGGCGAAACACCTGCGGGCGTTTCGCGGCAGTCACCTCATCCGACCAGCATTCGCCGGCGACGAAGGTAAGGTCATATTTCGCAGCCACCGGCCCAACCGCGCTGCACACGGCGGAATGCGCTTCACCGGTCACCGCGACGACGTTTTCCTTCGATGCCAGTCTTTCAAAAGCGGCTACGCCTTTTTCGGGAACGCCTGAGGTGTCCTCGACAACCAGATCGACTTTCTTGCCCAGAAGTCCACCCGCCGCATTGAGTTGCTCAACTGCAAGTATCATGCCGTCGCGCAGGGATTCGCCCGTCTGTACGCCTCCCGGAGGTGACAGTGGCGCGAGGCCGCCGATCTTGATCGTTTCCTGTGCCGTTGCTGCCGTGCCGGTCAGCAGCATCGCGGCTGCTACCATTGTTCCGATCTTCCTCATCTTTTCTCCTCCTCTGTCGGTCCCGTGTTTACCCCTGACCTTGCGTGGCTCGGGTCAGGGTTCGGATGGACAAGAGCATCGCAACCGGCCCCATTTCCTTCAATGAATTACTCGGCTATGTTTGACGCAACATGCAGCTGGGAAAGCGTCAAGAAGATGCAGGGTAGTCAGGCCGCCGCCAACCTCTCCACCAATCTGCGGCTTGCGGCAAGCTATTATCCTTCCGTGACCCAGATGTGCAGGAAGCTGGGCATCAACCGGCAACAATTCGTCAAATACCTTGCTGGCACCACGTTCCCCACGCCCGGCACCATGCGGCGTATCTGCGATTTCATCGGCGTTGACGAGTTCGAGGTTCTGATGCCGCCGGACCAGTTCCGCAACATCATCGCGCTTCGCCGCAATTCGGCTTTCGAGGACCTGGCCGTGCCGCCGAGATTACGCGAGCTTCTTTCGCAGGCCGCGTCATCCACGCCTGAGGTGCGGCGCCTGCACGGTTATTACTACGAGTACCGCTATTCCTACACGCGGCCCGGGCGGCTGCTGCGTTCATTCACCCATATTTATGGCTGGCGCGGATATACATTCTATCGGCGCATCGAGCGCCTGAAAGATCCGGACAACGTATCGGGACCACCGGAGGTGTTCAAATATGACGGGCTCATCATGCCTGTCGGCGACAGATTGCATCTGCTCGACTTCGAGACCATCACCAACAGCGAACTCACGCACACGGTGCTCTACATCAGCTATCCGAACCGCGTCTCGCGGCTTGCCGGGCTGACGATGGGCGTCTCCGCAACCAGCAGCCATGAGCCGATGGCAACGCGCGTATGCCTTGAATATGTAGGCCGCAGCGTCCAGCGCTCACGCGCCTTGCGTGCCTGCGGCCTCTATGAAATCGACTCCGGGGAGATCAGCAAATTCGTGCGTGATTATCTTACGCGTTCGGGTGCGGACACGGATTCACGTCCCATCAACGCGCCGCCGCTGTAAAACGTGATCTGAAGCAAGCTGACCATGCCGCCGGAAGCGCGATGGCCCGGCGGCATGATGAAGGCTGATCAGAAAAGCCATTCCGCGATGCTGTCGCGATACTCTGCGTCAAATTTCGCGCGGTCGCCTTCAATCTTGTTGCTGCCCAGTTCCAGCACGTAGATGTAATCCGCCACCTCCACGCCGGCGATCACATTCTGGTCGACCATGAGAATGGTGCGCCCATCTTCTTCCACGATGCGCCGCAGGTGATCATAAATCTGGGTTGCGCGCTTGGGGTCGATGCCGACGGTGGGCTCATCGATCAGCATGAGCTTCGGATCGGCGAGCAGCGCCAGTTCCAGTTGCAGCAGTCGCTGCTGTCCCCCCGACATGAGGCCGGCGCGCCTGCCTGAGAACTCGGCAAGGAAAGGCGCGCGCTCATAGACGCGTTCAGAAGCCCCCTGCATCCGCGAGCGTTCCTTGCGGAACGACCATGTCGCCATGGCGATGTTTTCCGCCACCGTCATATCCGGGAAAAGCGCGTGGCGCTGGGCAACATATGAAATGCCCAGACCAACCAGATCATGCGGCTCCAGTCGCGTCAGATCGGTTTCGCCAAACCGGATGCTGCCCTGATGCGGCCGCACCTGCCCGATGATGGTTTTCAGCAGCGTGGATTTTCCAACCCCGTTGGCGCCGATGATCGTTGTGAGTTTTCCCGCACGCGCCGTGACCGACACATCGCGCAGAATATCGATATCCTTCTGATATCCGGCGCTGACACCGCTTACCTCAAGCTGCATGGCGATCCCCCAGATAGGCTTCAAGAACGGCAGGGTCGTTGCGCACGGCTTCCGGGCTTCCGTCGGCTATGATCTCGCCATAGGAGAGCGTGACGACCCGACGGCAAAGGCCGAAAATGGAACCCATATCGTGGCTGACGAGGATGATCGTCGTGCCGCCTGCATTCCATTCGCGGATTTTGTCGTACATGAAGCGCTTGAGGTCCGGATGCACGCCGCCGAACGGCTCGTCCAGAAGCACCACCTTCGACGACAGCATCATGATGCGGCCGAATTCCAGCAACTTTGCCTGCCCGCCTGAAAGATTTGTCGCCGGCTCGTTTGCCAGCCGCGAAAGCTTCAGCCTTTCAAGCACCTCGCGGGCATGCGCTTCGGCAGCACGGCGCGAGGTTCCCGCATGGGCCAGCGCGCCGACCATGAGGTTTTCCAGCACCGTCAGGCGCTTGAAAACCTTCGTCACCTGAAAGGATCGGCCGATCCCCATGCGCGAAAGCGCGACCGGGTTCTTGCCGTCACAACGCTGGCCATCAAGGCTTACCTGTCCGCTGGTGGCCGAATAGTAGCCCCCAATGATGTTCAGCAGAGTGGTCTTGCCTGAACCGTTCGGCCCGATCAGCCCCACAAGTTCGCCTTTTTCGAAAGACAGGTCGATACCCTTCAGTGCCCGCAGGCCGCCGAAATTCTTGGTGAGTTTGGTGATTTCAAGCTGTGACGCCATTACCGTGCTCTCCTGGAAGCCCAGTTGTCGAGGGTGCCGAAGATGCCATTCGGAGCGAACCGCAGAACGAGGATGGCCACGGCGCCAAAGAACACCAGCCGCCACTCTCCAAGTTCACGAAGCCATTCGAGAAGCAGTTGCAGCAACACGCCTCCCAGCGCGGCATGAATGACATTTGCAAATCCGCCAATCACGGCCATGGAAAGGACATAGCCCATCTCCTGCATCGACATCATCGAAGGCGCAATCAGCTGGATGAAATGGGCATAGAGCCCGCCAGCCAGCCCGGCGAAGGCTGTAGAGAGTGCGAAGGCCAGAACTTTCCACAGCGTCACGCGCACGCCAAGGCTTGCCGCGCCGTCTTCATCCTCACGGATAGCCTGAAAGAACAGGCCGATACGGGAATGCAGCAGCCACAGCATCAGTCCCAGCGAGACCAGCAACACGGCGAGAAAGACATAATAATATTCCGTCTGGCTGATGCCCTCCCAAAGGGGTGGTGCAGCATAGCCGCGCGTGCCCCGCGTGAGCTGGTGTTCGGCCGTTGCGGTGATGCGCAGGATTTCCGCAAGCGCAATGGTGGTCAGGCCGAGATAGGCCCCGTGCAGCCGCAGGGTCAGTGCGCCGACAACGATGCCGACGGCACCCGCCGCCAGCGCTCCGATTACGATGCCGGGCAGTGGCGACAGGTCGAGATAGGCGCTGGTCAGCAGTGCCACATAAGCACCGAACCCGCTCATGGCTGCCTGCGCGAAACTGATGCGTCCGACATAACCGACCAGAAGCGACCAGGAGGAAGCCAGAAGGGCGTAGTAGAAGCCGATGCTGACGACATAGAGCCAATACTCCGGCAGGCCGAAGAATGGCAGCATCAGACACAGCGCGACAAAGGCAACCGCGATGAAACTGGAGGGAGCGGTGAGTTTCATGCGCGGCGCTCCTTGCGACCGAACAGACCCTGCGGGCGGACGAGCAGGACCAGAACAAGGACCACCAGGCCGTAGGCGTCGCGGTAAGCCATGCCTCGTGCGGGGTCGGAGATGAGGATCGGAACGAAGCTTTCGACCTGCCCGAGTATGAGGGCTCCCAGCACAGCGCCGGGAATGGAGCCCATGCCGCCAAGAACGACGATCACATAGGCCTTGATCACCAGAACAAGCCCCATCTGCGGCACCACGTTGAAGACCGGGCCAATCAGGGCCCCGGCCCCGCCAGCAAGGGCTGCGCCGATCGCAAAGGCGAATGTCGATACTCTGTCGATGTTGATCCCGAACGCCTGAGCAGCACCGCGATCCTGACTGACGGCGCGGACCGCCATGCCGATCCAGCTCCAGCGCAACACAGCCATGAACACCAGGATAATGATCGCGCCCACCAGTGCTGCAGCCAGCCTGTCACCCGGAAGCAGAACCGGACCGAATTCGAACACGCCTGAGAAGATCGCCTGTGGCCGCTGCGGCCATGGGCCGAAGATCGACAGCATCAGGTTCAGCAGCAGGACGGACAGGGCAAAGGTGATCATGATGGCGTATTCGTCGGCGCGCTCAACCTTGCCGAGATGTATCGGCTTGATCAGCGTCTTTTCCACCGCGGCTCCCACAAGGAACACGGCAGCCATGCCCACCACGACACCTGCGGCAGGATGCAGCCCGAGCAGGGTAACCGCAACATATCCGGCATACCCGCCGAGCATGTAGAATTCGCCATGAGCGAAATTGACGATCTTCAGCACGCCGAAGATCAGCGCGATACCAAGCGCGACCAGTGCGTAAAGAATGCCGGTAATCAGCCCGTTCACTGCCAGCTCAATGATGGCGGCAAAAGTCATTCTGTCCTCCGTCCTCCCGAATGCGTTTCAGTATGAAGACCATCTTCCGGCGGAGCCAGCCACAACTCGCCACCCGTTGATGTTATTCGCAGCAATAGCAGCGTCAAATAGCGTCAGATCAGCCCGCTCATTCTTACACCGGTCGCGCCGAATGCCATTAATCTCTGCGTGGTTTCTGCCGGCACAAAAGGTGATTGCCGGCTTGGTTTGCTTGGAGGACTGGGTATGGATGTCGGGACCCTCACGCGGAAAATGGACGCAGGACAGTTGAGCGCTCTTGACCTGACCCGCCTCTGCGTGGCGCGCATAAAAGAACGAAATCTGCGCCTTCACGCTGTCGAGACGCTGCTGGAAGAGCAAGCGCTGGCCAGCGCCGAAGCCGCCGATGCGGCAAGAGCCGACGGAAGAAAAAATGGCCCCCTGCACGGCATCCCCGTGCTGATTAAGGAACTGATCGACATTGCCGGGCTGGAAACGCTGCATGGTTCGCGCTGCTATGGCGCATCGGTTGCCGTGCGCAGTGCTCCGCTGGTCCAGCGTCTGGAGGCTGCCGGGGCCATCATACTTGGCACCACGCACATGGTGGAATTCGCCATGGGAAGCTGGGGCACCAACGAAGCTCGCGGCACCCCGCTCAACCCAAGGGGCGGCACAAAAGACTGGTATGCCGGTGGTTCCAGCAGCGGCTCTGCCGTGGCTGTCGCGGCCGGCCTCGTACCCCTTGCCATCGGATCCGATACAGGCGGCTCAATACGCATTCCGGCAACGATTTGCGGGGTCCATGGCTTCAAGCCAAGCCGTGGCCTCATTCCAACAGAGGGCGTCGCGCCGCTTGCCGCGACA
>WPCJ01145502.1_pt1 | contig 10382 bp, 10 predicted proteins | sample 5399831 | NCBI WGS metagenome assembly WPCJ01 (sample SAMN12869470, study PRJNA574797) | sludge metagenome | isolation source: wastewater treatment of pH10 | place: China:Beijing | collected 2019-05-20 | reverse complement strand
GGGAGAAGGTGGCCGAGCCGCAGGCGAGGTCGGATGAGGGGTGTTGGACGGAGTGCGTCCTCTCAGGATAAGCCTCCGTTATATTTATGGAATGTTGCTCGGTATCGTTTCTTCCAACACCCCTCATCCGTCTCGGCGCTTCGCGCCGATCCACCTTCTCCCTCAAGGGGAGAAGGGGCGCTGCGTCACCTGTCCCTACGCCCGCCTTTTCACACCCGGCAGGACGCAGAGCATCTCGAACAGCAGGTTGGCCGCGACGAGTGCCGTGTTGCCTGACGTGTCGTAGGGTGGACTTACCTCGACGAGGTCGCAACCGACGATGTTCAGCCCGGCACAGCCGCGTATGATCTCGAGCGCCTGCACCGTGGTCAACCCGCCGATCTCCGGCGTTCCGGTGCCAGGCGCATAGGCCGGGTCGAGGCTGTCGATGTCGAAGGAGATGTAGACCGGGCCGTCGCCGATCTGCTGGCGTACCTCCTGCATCAGCGGCGACAGCGACTTGTGCCAGCATTCCTCGGCCTGGACGACACGGAAGCCCTGCTGGCGCGGCCAGTCGAAGTCGTCGGCCGCATAACCGGTGCCGCGCAGGCCGATCTGGACGCAGCGGCGCGTGTCGAGCACGCCCGCCTCGACCGAGCGGCGGAATGGCGTCCCGTGCGCGATCGCCTCGCCGAACATATGGTCGTTGATGTCGGCATGGGCATCGACATGGATCAGCCCAACCGGACCGTGCTTCTCGGCAACCGCGCGCAGGATCGGATAGGTCAGCGTGTGATCGCCACCCAGCGTCAGCGGAATGCACGAGGCTTGCATGATGGCCGCATAGTGCCGGGTGATGATGTCCATGCAGGCCGGCAGGTTGAAAGTGTCGACCGGCACGTCACCGATGTCGGCCACCATCAGGCTGTCGAAGGGCGCGGCCCGTGTCGCCATGTTGTAGGGCCTGACCATGCAGGATTCCGCACGGATCTGCCGGGGTCCGAAGCGGGTGCCGGCGCGGTTCGAGGTGCCGATGTCGAGCGGCACGCCGACGAAACACGCATCGAGACCGGTCGCATCCTGCTGCGACGGCAGACGCATCATGGTCGCCGGTCCGCCGAATCGCGGCATCTCGTTGCCGCCGAGCGGCTGGTTGAAGGGTCTGGTCACGATGCGGGCCTGCTCATGCGCTTGATGGTGAACGGGTGGAAATCTCAGGCTCCCGGCAGAGCCGAGAGATGCTCGTGAACGGCGAGCCATTGGCCGCCGTCCCTGCGGAAAACGATGGTTTCCCGCTCATGGCTGGTGACGGCTTCGTCACCGAACATGGCGCGGGTCTCAACGCGATGCGTGAAGATCGCCGTATCGCCGTAGACCTTGATATCGCGTGCGGAGGACTTGCAGTCGAGCACCCTGAAACCGAGCGAGCTTTCCCAATCCTGCCACAGGGCACGATACGCGGCGCGATTGGCCAGCACTTCCGGATGATTGTGGAAGATGAAGGTGGCGTCCGGAGCGAAGGCGGCGAAGTAGGCGTCGGTGTCATGACGCCCGAACGCGGCCACCAGTCGATCGGCAGCTCCGGCGACCGCAGTCTGGTCCTGATCCATCAATTGTACTCCTTCGCAGGCGCCGATCAGGTGATCGGCGCGATTGCCTCGTCCGACACCGGAACGAGGCGCGGCCCCATGGGGCCGTAGACGGCGCGTGGTTCAGGGAACACGAACAGCAGGGCCGGGTAGATGATCGCCGGCAGGACAAGCGCTACGATCAGCGAGACGTCGACGCCGCCGAACAGGTTGCCGAGCCAGCCGACGAACTGGCCGGGAATGTTGACCATCGCCAGCGCCAGCAGCGCGGTCGGGATCCAGGCCGCGATGCCGGCGATGTTCCAGCCGTTGCGGAACCAGTAGGCGCCGCCGGTCTTGCCCTGGTTGAACACCTGCATGTGCTCGGGCAGGTAGTAGCCGCGCCGCAGGAAGGCGCCGACGATCATCACCGACATCCATGGGGTGGTCATGACGATGATCAAGGTCACCAGCGTGGTGATCGAGGAGATCAGGCTGAAGCTGAAGCGGCCGACGAAGATCAGCACGATCGAGATGATGCCGATCAGCAAGGTGGCCTGCACCCGGCTGAGCGCCGGGAACACGCTGGAGAAGTCGAGGCCGGTGCCGTAGAGCGAGGTGGTACCGGTCGACATGCCGCTGACCAGGGCAAGGCCGAGCAGCGGCAGCAGGAACCATGCCGGTGCGACTGCGATCAGTCCGCCGGTGTAGTTGGCGTTGGTGATGTAGTCGGGCGCGGCGGCGGCAACCACCGTCGCGGTGATCAGGCCGAACAGGAAAGGCAGCAGGGTCAGCACCTGCGCCAGGAAAGCCGCGCCCATCAGCTTGAACTTGCTGGTCTGGCGCGGGACGTAGCGGGTCCAGTCGCCGAGGAAGGCGCCGAATGAAATCGGGTTCGACAGGACGATCAGCGTCGAACCGATGAAAGCCGGCCAGAAACCTTCGCCGCCGACGGCAAGCCCGGCACCGGCAAAGCTCTGGTCGAACTGCGGCCAGAAGGCGATCAGCCCGATGATCATCAGGCCGGTCACCACCACGACCGCGATCCTGTTGACGACCAGCATCAGCTGGAAGCCGTAGATGCAGACCAGCAGGATCGCCCCGGCAAACAGGCCGTAGGCCAGCCCGTAGAGCCATTCGCTCTCCGCGGCACCGAACAACCGGTGCAGGGTTCCGACCAGGGCATCGCCGCTCGACCAGACGCTGATGGCGAAGAAGCAGATCGCGGTGAGCAGGGCCAGGAACGAGCCGACGATGCGGCCGACGACACCGAAATGCGCGCTGGAGGAAACGGCATTGTTGGTGCCGTTCATGGCGCCGAAGATCGCCATCGGCGCCAGGATCAATCCGCCAATGACCACGCCGGTCACGCAGGCGGCAACGCCTTGCCAGAAGGAAAGGCCGAAGATGATCGGGAACGACCCGAGCACTGCTGTCGCCAGCGAGTTGGCACCACCCCATTCGATGCGCATGAAGTCGAACACGGTGGCGTGCCGTTCATGGTCGGGAATGATGTCGATGCCGTGGGTTTCGATCTTCATCGCGGCGGGCGCCGCAGCAAGCGGCGCTGCCGCTTCATAAGCGGTATTCATGGTCTCCCCCTCTGTTCTCCTCGCCGGTATTTGGGGGACAGCTTGCATTGGATTTCAATCCTGATTTGGATATGAATTCATAGGCAAGGATCTATGTAATGAGTGGCATCTCCACCGATCTGGACTTGAGGCTGACCCGCATCTTCTTCGCGGTGGTCAATGCCGGCGGGCTGTCGGCCGCACAGCATGCGCTGAACATGCGCCAGCCCACGATCAGCAGCCACATCGCCGACCTCGAGATGCGTCTCGGCTACCGGCTGTGCGAACGCGGCCGCAAGGGCTTCCGGCTGACACCGAAGGGGGAGCGCTTCCTGCATGTGGCACGGCGCTATCTCAACCTGCTCGGCGAGTTGAACATCGAGGCTCGGAATATCGACCGCGAACTGGTCGGCATCCTCAACCTCGGCCTGATCGGCAATGCGCCGGCTGCGCAGAACGCCCTGCTCAGCCGGGCGATCTCGCAATTCCGCCGGCGCGACGAGGCGGTGCAGATCAATGTGACGATCAATTCCCCGGACCTCATCGAGGACCTGCTGGAAAACGGTCAGCTGCATGCGGCGATCGGCTATTTCTGGCGCCGCGTGCCGGTGCTCGAATACCGGCACCTGTTTTCCGAACGCCAGGTCGCCTATTGCGGGCGCGGCCATGCCCTGTTTGCCGACAGCGGCATCTGCACGATCGAGCAGCTGTCCGGTCAAAGCTGGGCGTCGCGGCGCTATCCGGTTCCCACCGCGCCGCAACTGCCGCCGAACTCGCGCATCACCGCGTCGGCCGACAACATGGAGGCCAACCTCATCCTCGTCCTGTCCGGCAAACATCTCGGCTATCTGCCGGATCATTTCGCCGAACCGTATTGCAAGGCGGGAGACCTCGCACCGCTCAATCCGGATATGCTGTCCTACGGCGTTGATTTCCACCTCGCACTGCGTCGCGACTATAAGGCCGATCCGGTGGTGAGCGCCTTCATCGAGGATCTGTCGGCACAGGTGCAACGACAGGCGTGACGGGCCTTCGCGATGCCGGCGCCCTCCGAAGTCCGCTGGCAGCATTGCCTCTACCCATGCGGTCGTGGAACAGTGTGGCAGCAACGCCGGAGCAGCACCATGGCAGCATCACACCAGGAGAACCTGGCCACCTTCCTCGACGATCTCGCGGCCGCGATCGCACCGAAAGCGACCGGCGACACGCCGCTGGCGCTTGGCTGGCAACGTGTGGAGGCAAGCATCCCGCGCGGCGAGCTTGCAACCGGCACGACGGAACCGGCACGACGACCGGCCTGCATTCACCTCGAAGCGAGCTATCGCAACCTGGAAAATGCCGGACTGCGCAAGCTGGCGGCCTCCTTCCAGGCAATCGAGCCTCTTCTGGCCTGGAGCAGCCGGGCCGAGCGGCGCATCTCCGACACGCTCGCCGAAAACTACGCCGAGGCGACGATCGTCGGTGACGGCGGCGCGATATCCAGCGCAAGGGTCGAGATCGGCGCCTCCATCCTGAGCCCGAACACCGACTATCCAAACCACCGCCATCCGCCGGAGGAAGTCTATATCGCCTTGTCCAGGGGGCACTGGCGGCAGGATGACGATCCATGGGTGGAGCCCGGCATCGGCGGCCTCATCCACAATCCCGCCAACATCGTCCACGCCATGCGCTCGGGCAACCAGCCGCTGTTTGCGATCTGGTGTCTGCCTCTGCCTTAGCCGGCAAATAGAATTTGCATCGCTGCTCCTGCCGCGGCCAGCAGGATCACCACCACCCAGGGCGGCGTGCTGGCGAAGACCAGCAGCAAGAAGCCGCCAAGGCCGAACACGACGTCGAGCGGTTCGACGATGGCGCTGGTCAGCACAGGATCGTAGAAGGCGGCGGCAAGGATGCCGACAACGGCTGCGCTGGTGCCACGCATCGCCGCCTGCGCCCTGGGCAGGGCACGCAGCTGATCCCAGAACGGCAGCGCGCCGTAGACCAGCAGAAGGCCGGGCAGGAAGATCGCGATCAGCGCCAGTGATGCGCCAAGCAGGCCGTTGGGCACGATGCCGGAAACGGCACCGAGATAGGCGGCGAAGGTGAACAGCGGGCCGGGCACGGCCTGCGCCGCGCCGTAGCCGGCGAGGAAACCCTGCAGCGGCACCCAGCCGGGTGCGGCGACTGCGTTCTCCAGCAGCGGCAGCACGACGTGGCCGCCGCCGAACACCAGCGCACCCGAGCGGTAGAAGGCGTCGAAGAAGGCCAGCACATGGTTGCCGGTCCAGCCGAAAAGGGCCGGCGGCGCGACGAGCAGGAGCGCAAACAGCCCAAGTGCCACGATGCCGGCCCGGCGACTGACCGGGAAAGCCGGATGCGTCGACGCCGGACTGCCCTCGCCCCGACAGAGAAAAAGCCCGGCAATAGCGCCAGCGGCTATGGCGCCGACCTGACCCAGCCAGCCGCCGACAAGGCTGACAAGGATGAGCGCGCCAAGCGCAATGGCAATGCGCTGTCGGTCAGGTGTCAAGGTACGCGCCATGCCCCATAGCGCCTGCGCGACGACCGCCACCGCCACCAGCTTCAGCCCGTGCAGGATGCCCTGGCCGATCGAGTTGTCGAGCGCCGCTGCCCCGTAAGCAAAGGCGACCAGCAGCACTGCCGAAGGCAGAGTGAAGCCGGCCCAGGCCGCAAGCCCGCCGGCGAGCCCGCCGCCGCGCAACACGCCGAGCGAAAAGCCGACCTGGCTGGAGGCGGGACCGGGCAGGAACTGGCACAAGGCGACGAGATCGGCATAACCGGCCTCATCGATCCATTTCCGGCGCACCACGAAGGCGTCGCGGAAATAGCCGAGATGCGCGATCGGCCCGCCGAATGAGGTCAGGCCAAGGTGCAGGAAGGCGCGGAACACCTCGGCGATGCGCGATCCCGACGCCTCATCACTTTCCCCCGCCACCACGCACCCCGTCATTGCCGCCCGACTGCGGCGGCGATCCTAGCGGCTTGCCGTGGAGGAGCAAGGGCGAGACAGTGCCAAGCCTTCTCCCTCAAGGGGAGAAGGTGGCCGAACCGCAGGTGAGGTCGGATGAGGGGTGTTGGAAGAAATAAGAGTTGGCAGAGACAGAATTAAAACAGCTGTCCTTTCGCGAAGCAGCGTTCCGTCCAGCACCCCTCATCCGACTCGGCGCTGCGCGCCGAGCCACCTTCTCCCTCAAGGGGAGAAGGAAACGCCGCCCTAGACGCCGCTACTCCAGAACAACCACGGCCTCGACCTCGAACAGCATCGGGTCGATGGCGAGCTTCGGAACCGGAACCAGGGTCTGTGCCGGCAATCTCTCGCCGAACACCTCCTTGACGTTCTGGGTGAGCACGCCGAGCTTGGACATGTCGTGATCGACAACGAAGACCGTGAGCTTGGCGACCTGGTCGGGCCGGGCGCCGATGCCGTCGAGGGCCGCCTTCAGATTGGCATAAGCCTGCCTGACCTGGACGGCGAAGTCCGGAGACAGGGCTCCGGTGCTGTCCTGGCCGCCCTGTCCGGAGATATAGGCCACGCGGGCTCCTGCAGGTGTGATGACCGCCGTGCTGTAGCCGTTCGGCGACGGGTCGTAGAGGGTTTTCGGATTGACGATGGTCAGTTTGGGATCATTCGCCGTCGCCGCAGTGGAAACTGCCGTGGTCATGATGAAAAGGCCTCCGATAAGCAAATGGTTGATAGCGCGTGACATGATCTGGTTCCGCGGATTGTGAGCGACGGACGTTTGCGGGCAGCGTGATCGATGCTGGCCGACAATCGACTCGTACAATATACGATTCATCCTATGGTACAATGTACGAGTCAAGTGACCGGCATCGACAATGCTGACGCCGCCTGCCAAAATCACGGCCAGACCGGCGAGGAAAACAACAACACATGGCAGCCAGACGCAGCGGCGCCCAGAACAAGCGGCCGCAACGGAAAAAAACGGAATCGGCACCACGCGGCGAACCGCCGCTTTCGCTGGAGCGCATCGTCGCGACGGCGATCGAATTGCTGGACACCGGGGGCACCGCCGGATTGACGATGCGCGGACTGGCCGATCGCCTCGGCTCGGGCGTGATGAGCCTGTACTGGCACGTCGACAACAAGGAAAAGGTCTTCGACCTGGCACTCGACGCCGTGCTCGCATATCGCGACCCAGCGCAGCATGTCGAAGCCCATGACTGGCGCAGGCACATCGTGCACCTGCTCGAAGACTGGCGCGCCAGCATGCTGCGCCACCCCTGGGCTGCGCCGCTGCTGCCGAGCCGTGCGCTCGGCCCGAACATCCTCGGCCGGCTCGAACTGATAAGCCGGACATTGTCGAAAGCCGGCGTCGCCGATGCCGATCTCAATGTCGCGATATGGTCGCTATGGAACTATGTGATGGGCGCCACCATCACCCGGGCGAGTTTCGACCGCTCGGAAGACGACATGGCGGCCGCGCAGCGGCGCCTGACCGATCTTGGCGCGCCGACAATCGAACGCTCGCGCCTGCTGCTGGACAATGACTGGGACGGGGTGTTCAGGAACGGCCTCGACTTCCTGCTCGATGGCTTCGTCCCGAGAGGCGCTGCCGCGACGCGATAGGCCAAGCCATCACATCCTGTTTGCCGCGGCTCCCAGAACACCCAGCAGCAAGACCAGGCCGGCAACATAGTTCAGCCGCGACGTGGTGAATGTCGCGACCGCCGCATGGCCGCGCAACAGGCGGGTTCCGTAGAAAAGGACAGCTTGAAGGACCAGGAAGAAGACGATCGGGCCGAAAAACATCGAGCCGACCGCCCCGCCCCAATTGCCATCCGATGTCATCATCGCCGCGGCCTTCAGGTTCAGAACCACGGCCAGGACGACAACAACGCACAAGGACAGGAACTGCGGCATCGGATGCAACCTCTCTGCGGGCGGACGAACCTTGTCATATCCGTACCATGTCCCGCCACAGCGGCAACTCGATAAGCGCTGCGGAAGACACCCCTCAGTTCTCCCCTTGCGGCGCCAGGCCGGCACGTCCACGCGGCACGCCGAGGCCGGTGTCCGGCGGCTCGCCGGCGGCCGGGCGCTCCTCCTCGATCATGTGCATAGTCCGCCATCTGCCGAAGCGGTAATAGGCAGCGGCAAGCGCCAGCGAAGCGATCGAACCCGAGGGGAAACTCCACCACAAGGCTTCCTGCCCGAGCGTGTCACGCAGCGCATAGGCAAAGCCCGTGCGGATGAAAAGCACCGAGATGACGAGGATGATCAGCGGCGGCATCACCGCGCCGGTGGCGCGGACGGTGGCGAACAGCACGATGGTGACACCGAACAGGATGAACGACCACGAGGCGACGTTGTTGATGTGCTGGGCAATGTCGACCGCGGCGCCGTCGGCAGCCAGGAACAGGCCGAGCAGGGAGCGGTCGAAGACATAGAGCAGCAAAACCAGCGTGCCGGTGAGCAGAAGGTTGAAGCCGACGCCGGCGGCGGCGATACGCCCTATGCGATCCCAGCGGCGGGCGCCGACATTCTGCGCCGCCATCGACGACACGGCGGCGCCGATCGCCAGCGCCGGCATCTGGACATAGGTCCAGAGCTGCGCGGCAATGCCGTATGCGGCAGCGACCTGCGAGCCGTAGCCATTGACCATGCCCATCAGCACCAGCGCCGCCATCGAGATGACGATCATCTGCAGGCCCATCGGGATGCCCTTGGTGACGACGATGCGCAGCAGCCTCGGGTCAGGCTTCAGCAAGGCGAGATCGGCCCCGGCCAGCCGCAGCGGATGCTTGCGCCGGTAGAGCAGGATCAGGATCGCGGCCACGCTCACCGTCTGGCCGATCAGCGTCGCGAGCGCGGAGCCGGCAATGCCGAAACCTGGAATCGGGCCGAAGCCGATGATGAACAGCGGATTGAGCACGATATCGAGCAGCACGGCGAATGCCATGAAATAGAACGGCGTGCGGGAATCGCCGGCACCGCGCAGGATGGTCATGACGAAGGAAAGCAGGTTGGTCGCCGGTACGGCCGCAAAGATGATGACCAGATAGGCGCGTGCCAGCGGCATCACATCGGCGGGCGTGCCGAGCAGCCCGAGGATCTGGTCCACCCACAGCCAGCCACCGAGCGCAAAGACCAGCGAGACCAGGAAGAAGAACGTTGCGCTGGTGCCGACGATGCGCCGCGCCTCCACCATGTCGCGGGCGCCGACCGACTGCGCCACCAGGATGGTGGCCGCCATGCCGATGCCGAACATGGTGCCAAGCAGGAGGAACAGCACCAGATTGGCGTTGGAGGTCGCTGCCAGCGCTGTTTCGCCAAGGAAGCGGCCAACCCAGACCGAGTTGATCGAGCCGTTGAGCGACTGCAGCACATTGGAGCCGAGCACCGGCAGCGCGAACATCAGCAGCGTCGAGGCGATCGGGCCACTGGTGAGGTCGCGCGGGCGGCGAGGTGCTGTCTTGTCGTCCATGGTCGGTCGTTCCTGATTCCGCCGTAGCGCGGGGACTGTAGCGAAAATACCGTTGCTATAGAAACGGCAGGCCTATGCACCAGCTTCCGGGCACCGTCAATATCACCCGGGTAAAATTAATAACGCATGGCACCACCGATTCAGGTGAACGGATCCCCCATCCGGGCGACCCATGTCGGGCCAGAGCCCGGGTCCTCGCTGCTCAAGAAGTCGGTCGGCCATTCATTGAATTTGATTAAAATCCAGCCTCGTCCGGCATCCCATTCTTAAAGACGGCGGGCTACATAGAAGATGGGCAGGGGGTGCATTCGGTCAAACACAGCTAATGCAGCAAATACAAATACTTGGCTCCGGTCAGAAAACGGGAACCATGGCACGGTTCCTGTTCTGGATCGCCTTGCTAGGCCTCGCCAGCTACCTGTCGAATTCGCTGTTCCGCATCGAGGGCATGGTTGCGCTGCAACTCACCTATGCCCTGCTGCTGGCGATCCTGCTTCTGACGCCGCGCCGGCAGTGGCCAGCCTACCTGATCACGGCGTTTCCGATGCTGCTGGCCGTCCGGGCGCTGGCGATCGGCTCGGCCGCGGAACTGACCAGCCCGTTTGCGCTGGTCAGCACCACGACGTCGATCCTCGCCGCCACGGCGGGCGCGGCCATCCTGGCGCGCGACCGCGACTGGGTAGAGGGCCGTTCCGACCAGCTCAAGGCATGGACAACGGCCGGTTTCGTCACGGTGGTGGCACTGCCGCTGTTCTGCGCCACCATATTTGCCGCCGTGCGCATTCCACCGGCGGGATACAGCTCGGCGGAATACTGGT
>WPCJ01382318.1_pt1 | contig 10384 bp, 11 predicted proteins | sample 5399831 | NCBI WGS metagenome assembly WPCJ01 (sample SAMN12869470, study PRJNA574797) | sludge metagenome | isolation source: wastewater treatment of pH10 | place: China:Beijing | collected 2019-05-20 | reverse complement strand
CGCGGGCCGGCGCGCAGCCGAGCATCCCGCGCGCCGAGGAGATCGCCACGCTCGTCGGGCAGTCCTTTCTATGAATGCGGTAAGCCCGGATTAAGCCTGACGGCGACAAAGGCGCGCTCCATTCGCGATTTCCGCCGATTTCGCGGCTCGCCGTTCACGCTTCGTCAGGCTTGACGGCGTGATGCTCCGCCCCGAGCAGTGCCGCCGCCCCATGTCGCGGGAGGCCCTGCTTGCGAGAAGCGGAGCGAGGAGCCGTGGCGAATCCGTCGAGCTGGGCTTTGGGCGTGGCAGCAACCGCCATCGGCGTCGTGCTATCCTATACGCAATGGCTCGCCCCCAAGGTCGAGGCCGAGGTTCCCGCAGCGGCAACCGCTTCGCGCGCCGCGGCACCGCGCGGACCGACGACACTCGCCGTCGCCGCCGATTATCGCGGCCACTACATCGTCCATCCGACGATCGACAACTACCGGGTCAAGATGATGGTCGATACGGGGGCCAGCATCGTCGCGCTCACGGCCGACGATGCCCGGGCGCTCGGGATCAAGCCCGACAGGCAGGGCCGGCGCATGATGCTGAACACCGCCAATGGCGCGGTGGCCGCGACCAGCACCATGCTGCGGGAAATCCGGCTCGGCGAGATCGTCGTCCGCAATGTCGAGGCGGTCGTGATGCCGCCCGGAGCTCTCTCGATGAGCCTGCTCGGGAACTCCTTCCTCGGCAAGCTGCAAGGCTATGAGGTCCAGACCGGGCGGATGGTGCTGCGCGGCTGATTATCTCGCCGCGACGGTTCGCAAGGCGCCCCGCGCGCCGAAGAGGCGGCGGTAATCGGCATTCGCCAAAAGCTGCCGGCGGCCGAGCCCGGACAGGAAATCGACCTCGTCCGCTTTCAGCGACAGCTTGTAGCTGAGTTGAAGGATACGGGCTTTCTCCGCCGCGTCCCGCACATCCGCCAGCGACAGCCGCACCAGCGTGACATCCAGCCTGTCGCAATCCCGCTCCGCGTCCTTGCCGCCGCAACGCCACTGTATCAATCGCTCGCGCCAAAGCCCGGCTTCGTGCTCGAGCATGTCGAGACCGGTACGGCTCCCCGTGTCGATCATCGCATCGATCGAAGCGGTGATCGTGTCCATAGCGCCGGGCCCTTCCACAGTCTTCGAGAGGTCGCCGCCGATGCGTAGCGACGCGTCGGCGACAATGAGGATGACGCGCCGGAGGTGGCGGGCCGCGCCGGCACGCAAAGGGGCCGGAGTGGGCCGGTTCATGGCCCTGACGAGGTTGTGGACCGCGAGATTGTCGACCAGGCCGCCATCGAGCAGCTTGAGATAGCGCAGATCCGCTTCGGTTTCGTAGCGCTTCTGCGATTCCTCGACATGGCGGGCGAGGGCCGACCTTCCGGGCGTCGCTGCTTTTCGGGCCGAAAGCGGACAGTCCGGACTGAAATTCTCCAGAACGACCGGCGCGAACAGGACCGGCACCGCGGAGGAGGCGGCGACGGCATGAGCCAGCGGAAAGCTGTCATAGTCGCTGCAGATCGCCCGGAAGCTTGCGCGATCGAACGCGAAAGGCGCGCGGTTGTAGAGATCGGTCGCGTGCAGCAGGAGGAGGGGGCCCTTGCCACGGTCGAGGCTCCCCAAGGTCGCGCCGTGATAGAGGTGCGTGTCGAGCCAGGCCCCGAAGCCGGTCAGATCGTTGACGCCGCCGCGATAGCCGCGCAGCAGATTGACCGGTGTGATCGCCGTCCGCAGGGCCGCCTCGGGATCCTGGTCGAGATAGTCCCGCCTGAAGGCGCCGAGCCCCGCCGGGCCGTACAAGGCGAAATGAGCGGCGAGGATGCCGCCGCCGGAAACGCCGGCCACCGCCGCGACCTGATCCGCCAGCGTCAGCGCCGTTCCATCGCGCGCGGGCTGCTCCGCCAGCGCCGACAGCACGCCATAGCCGAAGGCGGCCGAACGCGCTCCGCCCCCGGAGAAAGCCAGAATGATCGCGGTCGATCCCGCCTCGTCCGGGGAAGAGGACCTGCGGAGCGACGCCGTCGTTTCCGCCAGCGGCAGATTGGAGGGCCGATTCGACGGGCTCGTGCAGGCGCAGAGGCCGAGCGCCAGCATCGTCGCCGTGACGCGAGCGCATTTTCGAGCAAAGCGGGCCCCGGCTTGCTCGACGAACATGCGATGGAACAGGGCGAGGGAGCGTTCCCGCGCTTCGGAAACATGCGGAATGTCTCCGGAGGCGAGAGGGCATTGCTTTCGCGTGTCGTCGGCGCCCGGTCGCCTGAGCGATCTTGAAACCATGTCGCGTGCCATCTCCGCCGCGACAGGTCCTCATCGTCGGGATTGCGCGGGCGATCCGGCATCGCCTGCGTCGATTATCCCAGCATTATCCACGTCGGCCCGGCAGCGCGGCACATGGTCGTCAGCAAGCGGGTCGGGGCAGGCTCAGGCGAAAGCAGGCCCCGAGCGGGCGATCCAGCACAGCCACGGACCCGCCATGGAGCCGGGCGATTTCCTGCACCAGATGCAGGCCGAGGCCAGCGCCGCGATCCCGCGGCGCCATGCGCGAGAATGGCTCGAAGATACGCTCCCGCTCTTCGGCGGGGATACCCGATCCTTCATCGGTGACATCGACCGTGCGTTCATGGCCGACGCGGATGGTGATCGTCCCGCGTCGCCCGCCATGCTGGATGGCGTTCTGCACCAGATTGGCCAGAGCCCGCTCGAGCGCGGCCCGATCGCCAAAGACGCCAACAGGTTCGGCCTCCGACTCGAAGGCCAGTTCGTAGCCCCCGGCGATGGCGAGGGGCGCGAGATCGACTGCGACGCGCCGCCCCAGCGCGACGAGATCGAGCGCGACGAAGACCTCCCGATCCCGCTCCAGCCGTTGCAGATCGAGCAATTGCTCGGCCATGACGGCAAGCCGCGCGACATCCTCCAACAGCCGCATACGCTGCGGTGTGTCCTCGAGTGTTTCCAACCGCGTCTGCAGGATCGCGATGGGCGTGCGCAGTTCGTGAGCCGCGTCGGCGAGGAAGCGCTTGCGCCGGGCATGGCCCTCGTCGAGCCGTTGCAAGGCGCGATTGACCGCATCGACCAGCGGCGTCACCTCGCTTGGGGTGAAGGTGGCGGTGAGCCGCGCGCCCTGACGGTCGAGGTCGATCTGCTCCGCTTCCCCGGCGACGGCTTCGAGCCCCCCGAGCGCGCGACTGACAACCGCCGGCGTCCCCACGACGGTGGCGAGCGCCATGACCGCAAGTGCCGGCAGGACGAAGCTCGCGAAGACGATCAGGACGGCCTGTATCAGCCAGCCCAGCGGCGCTTCGGCCCCGGGCCCGGTCACGACCTGGATTTCGCCGGCAGCACTCGCGATCCAGCGCATCTGGGCGTTGGCTCGCGGCGGATCCCCCAGGTTCCAGCCCAGACGTGCATTGCCGACATCGTCCAGACCATTGCCCATGCGCGCGAAATGAGGCGGCGGCGCACCCTCGGTCAGCTTATGTCCCTGCCGATCGCGCACGATGAACCAGAGGTCGGGCACGGTGGAGCGCAACCGCTCGAGCTCCGGCGTCGCCTGCAATGCGAGACCACCATCGGCACTGCGCACGACCGCGGTCTTCAATGCATCGATGGTGACATCCTCGGATTCGAAATTGAACAGATGACCGCCGAGATAGAGCGCCCCGACGATCAGCAGCACGAGAAGCGACAAAAGCGCCGCCTGGAGGGCGAGCAGGCGCCGGACAAGCCGCCATTTCAAGGAATATGAAGGAGGGACGGGCCGGATCATGCCGCCCGCTTCAGCAGATATCCGATGCCGCGAATGCCGTGGATTTCCAGCTTCGCCCCGGCCTTCGCCAATTTGTGCCGGAGACGCGAGACATGCATGTCGAGGGCATTCGACTGAATCTCGTCATCGAAGCCATAGACGGCCTCTTCCAGGGCGGAGCGCTGGACGGTTCGTCCATGCCGGCGCAACAGCGTTTCGAGCACCAGCAATTCGCGACGCGGCAGCTCGAGCACGCGCCCCTCGACGGTGGCGCAGCGATGGCGCCAATCGAATTCGAGGCCGCCGATGCGCAGGATGTCCGGCGCCAGATCATGAGGCCGGCGCAGCACGGCACGCAGCCGCGCCAGGAGCTCCTCGACCGCGAAGGGCTTGGCCAGATAATCATCCGCCCCGACGTCGAGGCCCCTGATCCGCTCGCCGAGCTCGCCACGCGCGGTGAGGACGATGACGGGTGCCGTCGATTTTCGGGCACGCAGGCTGGCCAGCAGCGTCAGGCCGTCGCCATCGGGCAGGTTGCGATCGAGCAGCACCGCGCTGTGGACGCTCGTCGCGATCGCCTCCTCGCCTTCGGCCAAGGTCGATGCATGGTCCACCACCATGCCGTTCTGGCCGAGGGCAGCCCGCAGCGCCGCCGCCATCTCAGGCTCGTCCTCGACAAGGAGAATACGCATCGATGCGGCCCGATTGCTACGTTGCGACGCAGCGGTCGCATGTCCAGCCCAGGCCGTAAAGTGCCCGAGACGCCCTAGCCCTCGCTGGCCTGCGGCGCCGCGATGCGATCCTCAGAAGATCGGGCAGGGGGGCGTCCCGGTCTGGACGACCTGCTCGATGCTGGCTGAGCCGACCGCCTGACCCGAGCGCGGACGCGTATAGATCGGGTCATTGCCCAGCGTGAAGCTGTCGGTCAGGACATAGCCGGCCACCGGCGTATATTCGTAGCTCGCGCGCGCCATGATCACCGAGGTGCTGGGTACACGAATACTGTCGGGCAAAGTCACTGTGGTTCCACGCGTGAGTGCCTGGCTGTTGCGCTGGCTACTCCAGCAAACCTTCGCGACACCGTTTGCGTCGATGACGACGCTGGACAGAACCATCTTCACATTCTTACCGTCGAACGGCATCATCACGGCCTGCGCCGCATTGAAGATATTCTCGACATCGGGAAGAGCGACTGAAGGAACCCGCGCGGTCAGGTCGGCCAGGGCCAGTGTCAGCTGCGTCACCTTACGTTTGGCCATCACCATCTGCGCGACATCGACGGTTCCGCAATAGGCGACCAGCATCACCGGAAACGCCATGGCGAACTCGACCAGCGCGACCCCTTCGGTGTCGTGCCGGAAACGGCGCCAGCGCCGCCTCACTTGGTTCATTCTCATGTCCCGGCGCCTCCCGAAGGAGGCGGCGTGAAAGGCTCCGCCCGGAACGTCGTCGTGGCCACCAGGGCGCGATGGCCGGGGCCGAGATTGCCAAGCGAAGCCGAGGCCCAGGCCGTCAGGAACAGCCGGTAGTCGAGCACGGCGCGGGCCACGACGATCTGTCCAGGCTGTGGCTGATTGTAGGAAAAGGCGCTGGTATTCAGGGCGTTATTGACGATCGGATTGGACGTGCCGTTGGTCGCGCTGGAGAAGTTGGCGTAGACCTTGACGTCGACGTACAGCTTGGAGCAATCGATCAGGCCCATCGGCGCCACGGCGCAGATGTCGTCGCGAAAGGCCTGTGCGTTCACGGTCGGGTTCGCCGAGGTATAGCGACTGACCGCCTGTCCGGTAAGCAGCCGGCGCGAGGCCTGGGACAGCGATTCCTCGAGCACCTCGCTCGTCCAGAACATCAGCGCCGTCTCGAAGATCGCAAACAGCAAGCCGAAAAACGGTATCGCGACGAAGCCGAACTCGACGGCCGTGGCGCCGCTCTGGGAACGCCGAAACCTTTCGAGCAGCCGTGTCCTGCCGCGACCCCGCATTCGGTCGTCACCGGTATGGGGAGGAAGAGACGTCATCCGATGCGCAACCCGCTGCTGCTCTCGAGCCCCTCGCTCGATTGCGGAAGTCCTAAAGCCAAAGAATTTCGGATCGGTTAGAACCTGTCGACCTTCTTCGAAAGCCGCAGGAAGACTTCGTTTACCAAACGCGGACGGCCCGCCGGCCGCTCATTGCGCAGGCGCGCCGCTGCGACCCGTAGCAAGCGCGTTGCGGCTCGACGTCTGCGCCCCGACCTCACCGAAATATTTCTGCGCATCGCCGAGCTGCACCGATGGCTGGCACTCCGGCGTGCAGGAGTAGCTTTCGCGATCCATGCCGCGCTGGACGGTCAGCATGGAGTCGGAAGCCGCGCTCACGCGCACGAGGGATTCCGCGAGAAGGGCGCCGCCGGCGTCGAGCGCGATGAGATTGGTGACCCCGAAGCTCTTACCGGTCACGACCATCACCCCGTTGCGCTGAACGGCGACGTCGGCAATCGCCGGATTTCCGACGATGACGGTCTGCGCCCTTTCCGGCAGGCGGACGACCTTGGCGTGGTCGACGAGCACCACGACGCTTTCCAATGTCGCGGATTGCGGCGCCGCGAGCACGGCCTGGGCCGACAGAAGCGGTACAAGCAGCAGACTCGCAAGGGTCCGGCACATGCGGGAACGATGTCCTGCCGAGCTCCGGAGAGTGAACATGGGGGGCGCCTCGAAGTTTGCGACCCGGCCAGCAAAGCGCAAAATGATGAACCAAACCCTAAACCTCGCTGGCGCAACGTTCTTTCGAGCGTCAGCCGAGCGTGACCGAGGGGAAGAAATTGCGAGAGGCTTTTCGTCATGGGAAGTACCCGCGACTCAACTCCGTTCTTGCAAATCCTTAAATTGAATATTTACCGAAATTGATTTAGCTTTACTAAAATATAATTGCAAGTCTTTGGCATTTAATCTTGTAAATCGCGCGTTAACCACGGAACAATTGCTTTTTATTCCACTCGAATTCTTCGTTCCGTTTAACCGTTCGGCAAGACGCTCCCGCTAACGTCGTTCCTGTCGCTGACCGAAGCCAGCTAGAGCGAAGGCAGCAGTCAAACCGTGGTAAGGAGTTCTCACATGACCAATGTTTTCGCTCGCTTCGTCAAGGACGAGTCCGGCGCCACCGCCATCGAATACGGCCTGATCGCCGCCCTGATCGCCGTCGCCGCCATCACCGCGATGACCAGCGTCGGCACCTCGCTGATCACCAAGTTCACCCGCATCTCCGGCGCGATGAACTCGGTCAACTAAGCCGCAGCCGTCCCAGGACGGCCGCGCAGAGCGCTCCGGCGAGCCGGAGCGCTCTTAAGTCTTTGAGCGAGGTTTTTTACGATCTCCGTAAAGCTTTCGGTGATCAATCGACGTCAGGATGACACGCATCCGGAGCCGGGTTCCATGTCGCTGTCCCTTGTCCTCGTCCTTGGTCTTTTTCCGTTCGCCATGGCCTATGCGGCCGCGAGCGACCTCGTTTCGATGACGATCTCGAACCGACTCTGCATGATCCTGATCGCGGGCTTCGCAGTCTGCGCGGCTGCGCTGGGTCTCGGTCTAGCCGAGCTCGGCTGGCACCTGGCCGCCGGAGCGCTCGTGCTGACCGTCGCCTTCGGGTTGTTCGCCGCCGGCTGGGTCGGCGGGGGTGACGCCAAGCTCGTCGCCGCCACGGCGCTGTGGTTCGGTTTCGACCAGCTCATGCCTTATCTCACCATCGCCGGCGTTTTGGGCGGTGTGCTGACCCTGCTCATCCTGCGGCTGCGGGCGCAGCCACTGCCGGCCACGGTCGAGAGCTGGGGCTGGCTGCAGCGCCTGCATGGCGCCAATCAGGGCGTTCCCTATGGAATTGCGCTGGCCTTCGCCGCCCTTTTCGTGCTGCCCGAAACGACGATCTGGCGGGCGGCGATCGGTCTGTGACAACCACATCCTTACGTAGCGGCAATCCTGCTTAAAAGTATACGTCCGATTAACCATAAATTGACGTTTCAAGACGACGATCCCGGCTAGGAGCCAGCCATCTCGGCCGGGGGATCAGTCTGAATGAGTCCAGCACGCATCATCATCCTGGCGGTAGCGCTTGTGGCGGGGCTCGGGGCGGCTCTGCTCGTTCAGCGCCCCTCAGAGGCCCCTGCTCCGGTGGCCAAGATCGAGCCGGCTCCAACCGTGCCCGTCCTCGTTGCAGCCGGCGACATCCCGATCGGCAACACCGTCTCCCAAAACGATCTTCGCTGGCTCGACTGGCCGCTCGCCAGCGTGCCGGCGGGGGTCATCCGCAAGGACGAGACTCCCGAAGCCGAGAAGGAAATCGCTGGACAGCTCGCGCGCTATGCTGTTCTCGCCGCCGAACCGATCCGTCGCGAAAAGCTCATCAGGACCGACGGGACCGGCTTCCTTTCGGCCGTCCTCCCCACCGGCATGCGCGCGATCGCCATCTCGACCGACAGCCGCGGCGCCAGCACGGCCGGCGGCTTCATCCTGCCGAACGACCGCGTCGACGTGATCTGCACCTGGAAGGGTGAATCGACGACCGGCCACGGCGAGGCCGTCGTCAGCGAAACCCTGCTGCGCAATATCCGCGTTCTCGCCATCGGCCAGAACGTGCAGGAGCGCAACGGCGAGAAGGTTGTCGTCGGCGAGACCGCCACCCTTGAGGTCGACCCCGGACAGGTCGAGGTCCTGATCCAGGGCCAGAAGACCGGAACGCTCTCACTGGCCCTGCGCAGCCTGAAGGACGCTGGCGACAACGCTTCGCAGCCCGCTCGCAACAACGACAATGCGATGACCCTGGTGCGCTACGGCATCACCACCAAGAGCGTGAAGCCATGATCCGATCGCCCGCCCGCCTCGCCTCCGCCAGCCTTGCTGCCGCGCTCCTGCTGTCGGCTTCCCACGCCTTCGCGCAGGCGATCGGGCCGGCGCCCGTCCTGAATGTCGGCACCAGCGAATACGCGCTCTCGCGCAAGCTTGACCTCTCGATCGGCCGTTCGCTCGTCGTGGAACTGCCCCGCGACGCCAAGGAGGTCTTCGTCGCCAACCCGAAGGTCGCCAATGCCGTGGTCCGCACGGCCCGCAAGCTCTTCGTCATCGGCATCGCCGACGGCGCGACCTCGATGTTCGTGATGGACAGCGAGGGGCGCCAGATCACCGCGCTCGAGATCAATGTCGGGCGCGACCTGAACGTCCTGCGCCAGACGCTGCGCACCGCCCTGCCCAACTCGCAGATCGAGATCAAGCCCGCCGGCGACTCGATCCTGCTGATCGGCGCGGTGCCCAACGCGTCCGAGGCAACACAGGCGGTCGATATCGCCAACGCCTTCGTCGGTGTCTCCGACAAATCGGACAAGAAGGGGACGGTGATCAACTCGCTGACCATCCGCGATCGCGACCAGGTCATGGTCAAGGTCGTGGTGTCCGAGGTACAGCGCAAGGCGATCAAGCAACTCGGAATCAACTCCACCGGCGAATGGAAGCTCGGCAAGTTCTCGGTCACGCCCTCGATCGACAATCCGCTGCCGCTCCAGCCGCAGGCTCTCTCCGCCACGGCGATCACGGCCGGCCTCGGCAACTCCCAGAACTTCACGCTGCGCGCCCTGGAACGCGCCGGCATGGCCCGCGTCCTGGCCGAACCGACGGTCACCGCGATTTCGGGCGAGACGGCGAAGTTCACCGCCGGCGGCGAGGTTCCAATCCCGAAAGGCCAGAACTGCTCTTACGATACCTTCAACCGCCGGACCTGCCAGATTCAGATCGACTACAAGCCCGTCGGCGTCACGCTCAACTTCACGCCAATCGTGCTATCTGACAACAAGATCAGCATGCGCATCGCCACGGAGGTCACAGAACTCGATTTCGAGAACCAGCTCCGATTGAGCGGCTCCGACGATGCCGGCCTCAATATGCCGGCCTTCCGCGTCCGCAAATCCGACACGACAGTGGAGCTGCCCTCCGGCGGTACACTCGCCACGGCCGGCCTGATCCAACGCATCTCGAAACAGTCCCTCAACGGTCTGCCCGGCCTGATGAACCTGCCGGTCATCGGCACGCTGTTCCGCTCGCGCGACTACCAGCGCGAGGAAACCGAGCTGATGATCACGGCGACGCCCTACATCGCCAAGCCGATGCAGCCGACCCAGGTCCAGCGCCCCGATGACGGCTTCGTCGAATCCCACGACGCCCAGGCGATCCTGCTCGGCCGTCTCAACAAGATCTATGGCAGCGGCGGCGGCGCGGTTCCCCAGGCCTATCGGGGCCGGGTGGGCTTCATCGCCGACTGAGCGCGTCACAAGAAGTGGATGGCCTGACGATGACCGCACCCTCCCGATCCGGCTCCCCGCCCTCCGCGCGGATGGTCGCCGCTCTTCTCGTCACCGGTGCACTGGCTGCCGGATGCGCCGGCAAGGCTGAAACAACTGCCTCGCTCGCGCCCGTCGACGTGCGTGAAAGACATCCGATCGTGCTGAAGGACGCTCCTCGCTCCCTCGACATCTTCGTCGGCCGTTCGGGCGCTGCGCTCGACCGACGCCAGAGCGAGGACGTCGCTGATTTCGCCCGCGAATATCGCCGCTCCGGACGGGGCGGAATGGTCGCCGAGGTTCCGACCGGCGACCGGCGCGACCTCGC
>WPCJ01070762.1_pt1 | contig 10387 bp, 8 predicted proteins | sample 5399831 | NCBI WGS metagenome assembly WPCJ01 (sample SAMN12869470, study PRJNA574797) | sludge metagenome | isolation source: wastewater treatment of pH10 | place: China:Beijing | collected 2019-05-20 | reverse complement strand
GACGACCCCGAAACGGGTCAGCCGGTGGGGTGCATGAAGATCGATTTCTGCATCGAGCATCTGATGACCAGCATCGATGTGCTGCAGACCTTCTGCAATTACGAGGAGCCGAAGGCCGCGGCCGAGGGGCCGGTCGAGGATATTGGTGAACTCGTCGACACCATCATCGCCGATGCCCTGCGAAACCAGAGCAATCCGCGCAGTGTGACCGGCAAGGCGCATCGGATGGAGATCGTCAGGAGGCTGGACGAGCGTGGAGTGTTCCTCGTCAAGGGCTCCGTCGATATCGTATCCACCAAGCTCAACATCTCGAAATACACGATCTACAACTATCTCGACCAGATCAAGAAGGGTGGAGGCGGACACGCTCAATCTTGAAGCCCTGCAATCAGATGGAAAACACCTGATTGCGGCTCGGTGCATGGTCGGACCGGTTCAAAGCCTTTCCGGCACTAAGACCCCGAATTCCACGCTTGAAAATATATCTTTTGCTCCCCCAGGACTATCAATGCTCAACATAAAAGACTCCCGTTTTACCCTTCTCCACACCCCCACACCTCTGCGCCGGATGATGCGCCTGGAGGGAAGGATTGGCCGGGCCCCGCTTTATGTGAAACGTGACGACCACATGGAAATCGGCATGGGCGGCAACAAGCTGCGCAGTCTCGAATACTGGCTGGGCGCGGCACTGGATGAGGGAGCCGACGTGGTGCTCGTCGCCGGCGGGCCGATGTCGAACCAGTGCCGCTTGACAGCCGCTGCGGCTTCGGTGGCGGGGCTTGACTGTGTCGTATTCCACAATGCCAACCCGCATGATGAAAGTCTCCGTGCCTCTTTCCTCAACGGCTTGTTCGGGGCCGAGGTGCGTTTCCTTGGCAATGTCAGCGAGCAACAAAGGGCCGTTCTGGTTGAGGAGGCGGCAGACGAGTTGAGGAGGCAGGGCCGATCCCCCTACATTGTCGGCGATGCGATTATCGGGGCACTTGGCTATGTACAGGGTGCGCTCGAACTTCACCGCCAGTCACGGTCACTGGATGCGCCCATACGCCATGTCGTGCTTCCCGGTTCGATGGGCCCGACAGAGGCAGGCTTCATCTTCGGCAATGCCCTGCAGGACAATCCTTTCGAGATTCATCTGGTCAGCGTTGAATACGGTCAAGCCGATTTGGCCGCGCGCATCGCGCGCATCTACTGCGATCTGGCGGCTCATACAGGGCTGGCTGCACCTGAATTTGACAACTTGCTTGTTCACTATCACATGGACCATCTCGGCCCGGGCTATGGCCATCCCACAGAAGCTTCGGAGAAAGCGATTGTAACATTGGCGCGCACGGAAGGCATATTGCTCGAACATATCTATACCGCCAAGACATTCGCCGGCTTCATGGACCTCGTTACAAGCGAGGCAATCCCCCCAGACGAGCCGCCTTGCGTGATCCACACGGGCGGCACCGCGTCGCTATTCTCCCAGTTCCATCTGTTTCGCGCATTGGAGCGCGAAGCTGGCATGCCGATAGCCGTGGGGGCGTAGTGACGTGTTGCTTTCCCTGTCGACATGGCCTGAGGTGGAGGCCTATCTTCGCAACTGCGACGCCATAGTCGTGCCGATCGGCTCCACCGAGCAGCATGGGCCAAACGGCCTGATCGGTACGGATGCGATCTGTGCGGAACATGTAGCGTGCGGTGTCGGAGGTCGAACAGGAGTTCTGGTTGCGCCGACCATTTCGGTCGGCATGGCTGCGCATCACATGGCCTTTCCCGGAAGCATGAGTCATACGCCGACGGTGCTCATTTCAATTGTGCGCGAACAGGTGATGGCGCTTGCGGCGCATGGGTTCCGCAACTTCTTCTTCGTCAACGGCCATGGCGGCAATATCGCTACGATCAACTCCGCTTTTGCAGAGATCCATGCGCTGCGCTGGCAGGCCGGCCTGCCGGCAATCCGTTGTCAACTGGCGAACTGGTGGGATCCGGCAGGCGTGGCTGAACTGTCGCAGGAATATTATGGGGATGTAGAGGGAAGCCATGCCACGGCCAGCGAGATCGCAATCACCCGCCATCTGTTTCCCGATCACGCTAAGAACGTAGTTCTGGATCCTGCCGTCGCGCCGACCGGCGAGTTTCATGATGCTGCCGATTTCCGCCAACGCTTTCCGGACGGCCGCATCGGCTCCAATCCAGGCCTGTCAGAGGCGAAACATGGAGAGCGGATATTGCAGAGCGCGATTGCGGGGCTGGTGGAGATGCTTAGGGTTTTCATAGCTATGAAAGGCGCGTGAAGATCCAGTTGGGTGTGGACCTTGGACAGCCGCGCGAAATAACCCGATATCGGTTAGCGTGCGGGTGCAGGAGCAGAGGTAACTGGCCGGCAGACATTATTGGGCCAGGACAAACAGCACAATCGCGTCCGCGTCGCCTTTTGCCACAAAGCAGTGGCCCATGCGCCCGTCGAGATAGACAGAATCCCCGGGTCGAAGGTCGGTTGGTGCATAGTGTTCGCTGTGGAGAACCACTTCTCCCTCAAGAACGAAAATGAACTCTTCCGCGTCATGGCGATACCATGGCGGCAACTTGTCGTGCTTGCGGGCCTTTATCCGGCTGCGGAAAGGCACCATGCGTTTGTTGGCAAGACCCGCGCCAAGCAATTCGTGGTGGTGCTCCGGTGTGCTGTGATGTTCACCCTGCCCGGAATAGGTGACGGTCAGGCGCCCGGAGGCGGGTGCTGAATTGGGTTGTGAGATGAGAGCAGTTATGTCCACTCCCAGCCCAAGAGCAATCTTCTGAAGCATGCCCACTGTCGGCGACATGGATGCAGCCTCGATCTTCGCCAGCGTAGAGCGACCAATGCCAAGCTGCTGCGCCGCGTCGGTCAGAGACCACCCATGTTTTTTGCGCAGGTCACGGATGTTGTTGCCGACATGAATTTCCATGTCCGCTTCCCGTGGCGACTGTTCAAAAGAACTTAGCATCATCTGACCCTTACCCTGCGATTCGTACTCATATAGTAGACTCTGCGCCTTTGCAGCCCAAATATCCTCTATTCATGCCTTCGTCACTCCCCTTCGGTCGGGTGCCGGATTACGAGAGAAGTTCACGAATGAGCGGTTCGGACCGAAAAAACAGGAGGTGGGCCCTTTCGGGAGATAAGTCTACTAAAGGATCACAAAAATCATAATATGGAATTGACAATGGATCATGTTCTCTTAAAGTGGCCTGAAATTGGCTTGGAGGAGACCAGAATGCCGATCAAAGAACCTGCCCATCCGATGATTTCCGCCTATGCAAAGCAAATGGAGGGTGGTCTGCTTGATCGTCGCGCCTTCCTGCGACTGGCCACCTTGCTCGGCATGTCGGCGGGGGCTGCTTATGGCGTGGCTGGTCTCACTCCTGCCTTTGCCCAGCAGCACGCGCCCAAAAAAGGCGGCAAGCTGCGCATCCTTGCCAATCTCGATGATGTTTCCGCACCCCATGCCTACAGCTGGGGGCAGGAGATGTTCATGCGTCAGGTTCTTGAAACGCTGACGGTCACCGGTGCCGACAATGTCACGCGGCCTCTGCTTCTGGAGCGCTGGGAGGCCAGTGACGACGCAAAAATCTGGACGCTGCGCCTGCGCAGAGATGTGAAGTGGAGCGATGGTCGCCCCTTCACCGCGGACGATGTGGTCTGGAACCTGAAGCACGCGCTTGATCCGGCTTCGGGCTCTTCATTCCTGAGCCTTTTTGCTGGCTTCATCATGGAAGCTTACGAGACAGACAAGAAGGATGACGGCGGAAAGCCTGTCACAGGTCATCGTCTGTGGCGCGACGATGCCATCGAGAAGCTCGACGACCACACCGTGCGCCTCAACGGCAAGAGCGCCAATGTGCTTGTGCCAGAGCATCTGTTCCACGAGCAGCTCTTCATCATTGATCCGAAAGATAATGGCAGGTTCGGCCCGGACTCTGCTTCGACCGGGCCTTACAGGCTGGTGGATTTCAAGAAGGGTCAGCGGTGCAGCATGCGGGCGCGGGATGATTATTGGGGTGAGGGTCCCTACATCGAGGAACTTGAGTGGCTCGATCTAGGAACGGACCCCAACGCCCAGCTCGCAGCAATAGCATCGAAGCAGGTGGATGGGCTGATCTGGGTGGACAACGCTGCTCTGGATACGCTGCGCAAGCTTGGCCACGTTCAGGTTTACGAGGCGCCGAGCGCCAATACCGGCGCGGTGCGTATGCGCGTCACTGAAAAGCCGTTCGATGATGGGCGGGTGCGCAAGGCCATGCGTCTTGCCATCGATCGCGAGGCCGTGCTGCAACTTGGTCTCGGTGGTCTGGGCTATCTTGGCGAGCATCATCTGGTGTCGAAACACCATGCAGATTATGGCGCGGTTGTGGCGCCTGAGCGTGACATTGAACAGGCAAAGAAGCTGCTTGCCGAGGCTGGTTATCCGGATGGCATTGATGTCGAGCTTTACCTGAAGTCAGCGCCTTCGTGGGAAAGCAAGATTGTCCAGAGCATGCTTGGTCAATGGGCCGAGGCCGGCATTCGCGTGACGATGCGTCCCGTGCCGCCGGCCCAGTACTGGGAAATCTGGCAGAAGGTCCCGCTCGGCTTCACAGACTGGAACCACCGTCCGCTTGGTATCATGCTTTACGACCTGGTGCTTCGCACCGGCGGAGAGTGGAACGAATCCGCTTATTCCAATCCGGATTTCGACAAGCTTTTGGATGAGGCGGGAGCAACGGTCGAACTGGATGAGCGCAAGAAGATCATGAGCAAGCTGGAGGAAATTCTCATCGAGGACGGCCCTCTTGTCCAGCCTGTCTATCGGAACGTGTACACGGCTTACAACAAGAAGCTGAAGAACTTCTCGATGCATCCGTCCAACTACAATTATTACAAAGATATGTGGATCGAGGAATAGGAAGGGACGCTTCCGGCAAAGAGAACATTGTAAAAATCGGTAAGTCTCGTGAACACCATCCTGATAAGGCGTCTCGCCTCGTCACTCGTGACGATGATTGCGGCCTCGTTCATCATATTCATGCTGGTCGAGGCTTCGCCGGGTAATGTGGCCCGAAAGACACTTGGGCCATTCGCCTCGGAGGAGCAGGTGCTTCTGCTCTATGAACGTCTGCATCTCAACGATCCTGTGCTCGTCCGCTACGGCCGGTGGCTTGGTGTGCTGGTGGGCCTGCAGGCAGATCCCCTGCAGGACCCGGACCTGGGGCTTGGGTTCGAGGATCCGCGCGGCGACCGCTATTTCGGCAATTTCGGCTATTCGTCGATGATGAACATGCCGGTCGCCGACATCATCTGGGAGCGTCTCGGCAATTCGCTGAAGCTGGCGGCGCTCGCCTTTGCGACCATCGTGCCGCTGGCGATCCTGATCGGTACCTATGCAGGCTTGCGCGCCAATAAGCCGGCCGACCGCGCCGTGACGATCGTGACAACCATGCTCGCCTCCATACCTGAGTTCGCGTCGGCCGTCATACTGGCCAGCGTCTTCGTGGTGTGGCTGGGCTGGCTGCCAGGAACCAGTCCGTTGCAGACCGCGGGCGGCTGGCCGATCTATCTGCAATACATTCTGCCGGTGACAGTGCTCGCGCTTTACGTGACAGCTTACGTTACCCGATTCGTGCGCACTTCCGTGATGGAGGTGATGCAGACGCCCTATGTGCGGACCGCCGTTCTGAAAGGGCTGAAACCCCGACAGGTCGTTGCCCGCCATGTGATGCGCAACGCGATGATGGCGCCGTTCACAATCATCCTGCTCCAGATCAACTGGCTGATCAGCGGTGTCGTGGTCACAGAGGTCGTGTTCGCCTATCCCGGCATCGGCCGCATGCTGCTGGAGGCGGCCATGTTCGGCGACATCGCGCTAATCGAGGCGACCAGCCTGATCACGGTGGCCATCGCCATCTCCACCCAGCTTGTCGGCGACGTCGGCTATGTGCTGCTCAATCCGCGGATAAGATTGTCATGAGCGCGACGATGGACAATGAAATCCGCGCCGGTTCGGGCAGTCCTGCCAGCCGGTGGGGCAGGGCGCTCGCCCGTTCCCCCATCCTGTGCGTGGGGCTGGCGATCCTTTTTTTCTGGATTGCGGTGGCCGTGCTGGCGCCGTGGATCGCACCTTACGCGCCCAACGCCCAGCACATGACGGCGGTGTCCGATCTGGGGCCTTCCGCTCATCACTGGTTCGGCGCCGACAGCCTTCACAGGGATATCCTCTCCCGCATCATCTGGGGCGCGCGCCCGGTCCTGCTCATCGCGCCGGTTTCGCTGATCTGCGCCTATGTCGTGGGTATCAGCGCCGGTCTGGCGGCCGGCTACAAGGGAGGCTGGGTGGACGAGGTCGTGTCGCGCGTCATCGACGTGCTGCTCTCCTTCCCGAAGATCGTGCTTTACGTGGTGCTGATCGCCTCGCTTGGTCCGTCCGCTCTCAACATCGTGCTGGCCATCGTCCTCAGTTCCAGTCCGGGCATTGCCCGTCTGGTGCGGGGCCTCGCACTCGACATCAAGACACGCGACTTCGTGGCGGCGGCGCGCACACGCGGCGAAACCAGTCTCTACATCGTCTTCGTGGAAATCCTGCCGCTGGCCCGCGGCCCGCTCATCGTCGATTTCTGCGTGCGCATGGGCTACACCATCATCGCCATCGGTGTGCTGGGCTTCCTCGGCCTCGGCCTGCCACCCCCCGATCCGGACTGGGGCGGAATGGTGCGCGACGCGACGCCCATCCTCAACGTCTATCCGCACGCGGCGCTGTTTCCTTCGCTGGCCATTGTGACGCTGGTTTCGGCCTTCAACCTCATTGCCGATGGACTTCAGGAGCTTGATCATGGCCGCTGAAGCAACGCCCCTGCTCAGGATCGAGGATCTCGAAATTCGCTATAGGGGAGCTGATCGCGAGGTTCTGGCGGTCAATGATGTCAGCCTGGAGCTTGGCGCCGGCGAATGCATGGCTCTGATCGGTGAATCCGGTTGCGGAAAATCCACCGTGGCAATGTCCGTCATGCGTTATCTCGGTGAAAACGGGCGCATCGCACAGGGCCGCATCCTGTTTCGCGGACAGGATTTGGGCACCATGACCGAAGCGGACCTGCGCGCCCTGCGCAGGGGCGGCATCGCCATGGTCTATCAGGACGCGTCGAGCGCGCTGAACCCGACCATGAAGATCGGGCGTCAGCTTGCCGAGGTTCTGGAGACTCATGAGCATGCCGAAGCCGGCAGCATCGCCCCCCGTGTTCTGGAGATGCTGCGCAAGGTCGGCATTCCCGACCCCGAGGGCACGATGGGCCGCTACCCGCATCAGCTCTCGGGTGGCCAGCAACAGCGCATCGTCATCGCCATGGCTTTCCTCGCGGAGCCGGCTCTGCTCATCCTCGATGAACCGACCACGGCGCTCGACGTGACCGTCGAGGCGCAGATCATCGAGCTTCTTGCCCGCATGCGCGAGGAGCACGGCACGGCGATGCTGTTCATCTCCCACAATCTGGGTCTGGTGCGGCGCGTGTGCGAGCGCGTGTCGGTGATGTATGCCGGCCAGATCGTCGAGCGCGGCGCCACCGCAACCATTCTGGGAGCGCCGCAGCATCCTTACACGCAGGGGCTGGTGAGCTGCATCCCGCGCCTCGACCGTGGCCGCGCCGACTATCGCCTGAACTCGATCCCCGGTCAGGTGCCCCGGCTTTCTTCGGCGCCGCGGCGCTGCACCTTCATGGATCGCTGTCACCATGCCGTGCCTGGCGAATGCGACACCCGCATCGACATCGGGCCGGCGCGCTCCTCGGTGGACGTGCGGTGTGCGCGGTGGAAGGACCTCGGCAAGGATGCTGGTCCCGAAGCGCCTGCGCGGGAGCCAGAAATGCCCCGGCATCGCAGGGACTGCGTGCTTTCGGTCGAGAACATGTGCAAGACCTATGAACTGCGCAGTCCATTCGACCTGTTTGGGAAACGCAGCAGGCAGGTGCGCGCCGGCGAAAGCATTTCGATCGCCCTGTCGCCGGGAGAAACGCTCGGCATCGTCGGCGAGTCCGGCTGCGGCAAGTCCACGCTGGCGCGCGTCATCATGGGGCTGGAGGCTCCGAGTTCGGGCCGGGTCGTCGTGCTCGGTGACGATGTGACCGGAAAACAGGTCGAGCAGCGCAGCCGCGAGCAGGTCCGCAACGTCCAGATGGTGTTTCAGAACCCCGACAGCACGCTCAACCCGCTGCATACGGTGGGGTTCATCCTCGACCGTGCGGTGAAGCTGCTGGGCGGCGTTCGCGACAGGGACGGTCGGCGGCGAGAGGTGGAGCGCCTGCTTGACCTCGTGCGGCTTCCGGCAGAAGTCATGCGCATGCGCGCGGGCCGGTTGTCAGGCGGACAAAAACAGCGCGTTGCGGTGGCGCGCGCTTTTGCCGGCCGTCCCGCGCTTGTGGTCGCTGACGAGCCGACCTCCGCTCTCGATACGTCGGTCAAGACCGCCATACTGGAGCTTCTTCTGTCCGTGCAGAAGCAGACCGGAACCGCTCTGGTTTTCATCTCCCATGATCTGGCCGTGGTGCGCTATATCGCCGACCGCGTGTGCGTGATGTATCTCGGTCATGTCCTTGAAACAGGCGGGGTTGAAGAGGTGTTCGAACCGCCCTTCCATCCCTACACGCAGGCATTGCTGGATGCTGTTCCGAGCGTCGATCAGGACATCGCTGCGCCGCACCGTCCGCTTGAGGGCGAGGCTACAAGCTGGACGCCACAATCGCGTGGCTGCCCGTTTTCCGCACGCTGCGAAAGCAGCATTGAGGGACTTTGCGACATCCAATCGCCGCCGAACCTGGAGACGGGCGAGAACCATCTCATCCGCTGTCATCTGCCCGTGTCTGCCCTGGGGCAGGGCGCTTTCGCCTGAGTGAAGCATAACAGAACATGCAACCGGTACAACAAGATGCACGAAGAAATCAGCAGGTTACATCAATGGCTGTCGGGGCAGGAGGACGCGATGGTCGATCTGTTGCGCGATGTGGTGAACATCGATTCCAATTCGCACGACAAGCAGGGCGTTGATGCTGTCGGCACACGGTTCCGCGATTTCTTCCAGGAACATGGCATCGCGACGCGCACCCTGCCGCTGCCTGCCGCCGGCGACGTGCTGATCGCGGAAATCGGCCCGGTCTCAGCAACAGATCGCCCGATCATGATGCTCGGCCATCGCGATACCGTATTCCCCACAGGTGAGGTTGCTCAGCGACCGTTCAGTATCGTCGACGGGGTAGCCTACGGGCCGGGCGTCTGCGATATGAAAGGCGGGCTTGTCCAGAACGCTTTCGTGCTCGCCGCCTTCCACCATACGCAGGTGAACCCGCCGTCACTGATGGTGATGATGACCAGCGACGAGGAAATCGGCTCGCCTTCCTGCCGTGAAATCATCATCGAATATGGCCGCAAGGCCCGTGCGGTCTTCAACTCGGAGCCGGCACGCCCGACGGGCAATGTGGTGACCGGCCGTCGCGGCGGCATGATGCTGGAACTCGTCATCGAAGGCCGCTCGGCCCATTCCGGAGGCAACTTCACCGAGGGCATCTCGGCAATCGGCGAGCTGGCGGGCAAGATAACGGCTCTGCATGCCCTGAGCGATGTCGAGGCCGGCTACACGGTCAATGTCGGCGTGGTCGAGGGCGGTCAGTCTCACAATACGGTCGCACCGTCGGCAAGAGCCCTGATCGACTGCCGTTTCGTCACCGTGGCGCAGCGCGATGCGCTGAAGGCGGATATCGACGAGATCGTCCGCCGGTCTTTCGTGCCCGGTACGCGCTCCCGCCTCGAAATTCTCGCTCGCTTCGATCCGATGGAACCGAATGAGGGCACGCGGGAGATGCTGGAAATCTACCGGCAGTCGGCAGCGGATCTCGGAATGAGCGTCGAAGGTGAGTTTTCCGGGGGCTGTGCCGATTCCGGCTTCACCCACAATGCCGGCTGCCCCAGCCTTTGTGGCACCGGACCAATGGGTTGGAAAGCCCATACAGCAGAGGAATATCTGCGGCTCGACAGCCTCGTGCCACGCGCGCAACTGCTTGCAGGGGCCGTCTGGCGCCGCGCCCAATCGAACTGAAAAAGGACTGAAAACATGCCCAGGACAATCGTCGAGGAGGCGCGAATCTATGTCGCGCCGACCGGCAATCGCCGTGCTATTGTGCTTGAACTGGTGACCGCCGAGGGTACGCGCGGAATTGGTGAGGCAGGCGTCGCCTACGGATTGGGTGGGGAAGCCGCTGCAGCCATGATCCGATCGATGGTCGAGCGTCACGTAATTGGCCGCGACCCTTCCGCTATCACTGCCATCTGGAGCGATATTTACGATCGGTCCTTCTGGACGCGCAACGGCGGTGCTATTTCCTTTGCCGCGCTCAGCGCTGTCGAGCA
>WPCJ01298638.1_pt1 | contig 10397 bp, 7 predicted proteins | sample 5399831 | NCBI WGS metagenome assembly WPCJ01 (sample SAMN12869470, study PRJNA574797) | sludge metagenome | isolation source: wastewater treatment of pH10 | place: China:Beijing | collected 2019-05-20 | reverse complement strand
TGCCGGCCGCGCTTGTCGCCGCCGGCCTTCTCGCCGGCTTCGAGCGCCACCAGCAGCCGCTCGTCGAAGTCGAGACCTGAATTCTCGACATAGGCCTTCAGCGTCTCCTGGACGACCTCCGGTCCGGCCAGCATGTTGCCGGCGACCGAGACCTGCGGCCCGTTCACCGCCCCGCACCAGTCGATGCAGGCATTGCCGGTATAGGACGCGGTGCGGCCGTCGCGGTCGATCAGGTGTAATTGCCGATGCGCCCGGCCTTCATCGGCCGCGGTCAGATTGGCGATGATCTCGACCGAGGACCGCCCTTCCTGCAGCAATCGGAGGCCGTCGACCCCGTAGAGCGGGTTGACGAAGGCCTGGGTCGCGATCGCGCCGACCCGGCCGCAGCCATAGGGGACACGCGCGCCGACGGCGAAGGCGCAGGTCGAGACGGCGACGCCAAAGGCGCCGGTCGCGGCATCGCGCGCGACGATGGACCATGTCATAGGTTAATCCTCAGCGGCCGGCGGCGTAGGCCTGCATCAGACGCGGGGTCGCCGCGGCGCGCAAGAGGCCGTTGGCGCTCTTCTCGGCTGCGGTCAGGCGTCCCACCGTCCAGGCCGGCGCCTTCTCCAGCTTGTGCCCTCGCCGGACGAGCTCGGCCAATGTCGCCTCGCCGACGCTCTCCTCGACCGTGAGATGGCCCGGCCGTGCCTCGCGCGGATAGAAGGTCGAGGGGAAATGCTGGGTGTGGAACAGCGGCAGGTCGATCGCCTCCTGCAGATTGAGGCCGTGATGCACGCGGCGCAGGAACATGCCGAGCTGCCATTGCTCCTGCTGATCGCCGCCCGGCGTGCCGAAGGCGAGGCGCGGCTCTCCGTTCTCGAAGGCGATGGTCGGCGTCAGCGTCGTCCGCGGGCGCTTGCCGGGCGCAAGCGAGGAGGGCAGGCCCTCTTCGAGGAAGAAGGCCTGGGCGCGCGAATTCAGCGGGAAGCCGAGCTCCGGGATCACCGGCGAGGATTGCAGCCAGCCGCCCGAGGGCGTCGCCGCGACCATGTTGCCCCAGCGGTCGATCACGTCGATATGCACGGTGTCGCCGCGGCGCGAGGAGGCGACCATCGAGGCCAAGGTCGGTTCGCCGACGGTCGCACCGCCCGCCGCACCATGCTGGCCGGCGATCCGGATATTGGCGAGCGCCTGCGCGACCTGGGCCTCGAAGCCGGGCACAGCGCCGGGGCGGATTTCGAGGGAGGCCTCGTTGGCGATCAGAGCGCGCCGGCCGCGGGCATAGTCGTCCGACAGCAGCGTCGCCAGCGGGACCTTCACGAAATCCGGATCGCCGTAATAGGCCTCGCGATCGGCGAAGGCGAGCTTCATCGCCTCGGCGACATGGTGGATGAACTCCGGGCTCGCCGGGCCCATTGCCGAGAGGTCGAAGCCCTCGAGGATCTTCAGCGTCTGCAGGAAGACCGGGCCCTGGCCCCAGGGGCCGATCTTGAAGACCTCCCAGTCGTGATAGGTCACGCTCGCCGGCGCCTCGTAATGCGGCGTCCAGCCGGCCATGTCCTGCGCGGTGAGCAGGCCCTTGTGCCGGCGGCCGGTCGAATCCATCGGCGCTTCCGTGCGGCAGAAGGCGTCCATCGCCTCGGCGACGAAGCCCTTGTACCAGGCGTCATAGGCGGCCTGGATCTGCTTCTGCCGGTCGCCGCCGGCGGCTTCCGCCTCGGCGAGAATGCGCTTGTAGGTCGCGGCCGCTGCCGGGTTGCGGAAGAGTTCGCGCCCCTTCGGCACATTGCCGCCGGGCAGGTAGACTGCGCCGGAGGTCGGCCATTCCCGGGTGAAGAGATCGCTCAGGCCCGCGATGGTGTCGGAGACGCGCGGCAGCATCGGGTGGCCGTTCTCGAAATAGCCGATCGCCGGCTCCAGCACCTCGCGCAAGGGGAGGCGGCCGTGGTCGCGCAGCATCGTCATCCAGCCGCCGAAGGCGCCGGGGATCACGGTCGAGAGCAGGCCATCGCCAGGAATGATGTCGATGCCGAGGTCCTTATAGGCCTTGATCGTGGCGGCCGCCGGCGCCGGTCCCTGGGCGCAGAGCACTTCGACCTTCTTGGTCTCGGCGGAATAGAACACCGCCGGCATGTCGCCGGCCGGACCGACGAGATGCGGCTCGACCACCTGCAGCACGAAGGCGGCGGCGGCGCAGGCGTCGAAGGCGTTGCCACCCTTTTCCAGCATTGCCATGCCGGACGCGGTCGCGAGCCAGTGAGTCGAGGTGACGACGCCGAAGGTGCCGAGGATCTCTGGGCGGGTGGTGAACATGAGGCTATTCCCTAGGTAGGCAGATCAGGACTCTTTGGGATCGAGCGCGTCGCGCAGGCCGTCGCCGAGCAGGTTGAAGCCCAGGACCGCCAGGAAGATGGCGACGCCGGGAGCGACCGACATCCACGGCGCCTGTTCCATGAAATTCTTGGCGACGTTGAGCATCTGGCCCCAGGACGGCGAGGGCGGCTGCTGGCCGAGGCCGAGGAAGGAGAGGGCGGCTTCGAGCACGATCGCCTGCGCCATGAACAGGGTCGACTGGACGATGATCGGCGAGAGCGTGTTCGGCGCGACATGGCGGAACAGGATGTAGAGCTTGCCGCCGCCAATGGCGCGGGCGCCGTCGACGAACTCCTCGTTCTTAATGGCCAGCACCTGCCCGCGGACGAGACGGATCAGGATCGGCGCGAAGGAGAGCCCGATCGCGATCATGGCATTGGTCAGCGACGGGCCGAGCACGGCCGCGAGCGCGATCGCCAGGATCAGGAAGGGGCAGGCGAGCAGCGCCTCGGTGACGCGCGAGATCACCGCATCGATCCAGCCGCCATACCAGCCGGCGATCAGGCCGATCGGGACGCCGACGGCGAGCGCGATCGCGACCGAGACGATGCCGGCGAGCAGCGAGGCCTGCGCCCCGAAGATCAGCCGCGAGACCTGGTCGCGTCCGAGCTCGTCGGTGCCGAACCAGTAGAGCTCGGAGGGCGGCTTGCGGATGGCGAGGAAGTTCGACTTCAGGGGGTCGGCGAGCGGCAGCAGCGGCGCCAGCAGCGCCATTGCAACGAAGACCAGCACGATCAGGCCGCCGATCCGGGCCGAGCGGCTGCGCATCAGCTTGCGCAGCGAGCCCCGGGCCTGAAAGGTCGCGCCGGTGGCGCGGACGGTCATGGCACCCATCAGCCGTCCCTCAGGCGCGGATTGACGAGAATGTAGAGCACATCCGCGAGGAGGTTCATCACGATGAAGCCGATCGCGGTGCAGAGCACGACGCCCTGGACAACGCCATAGTCGCGGTTGAAGACGGCATCGACGATCAGCTTGCCGAAGCCGGGGATGGTGAAGACCTGCTCGGTCAGCACCGCGCCGGCGAGCAATTCGCCGAACAGGATCGTCGACAGGGTGATGATCGGCACCAGCGCGTTGCGCAGCGCGTGCCGGTTGATCACCGCATCCTCGGCCAGCCCCTTGGCGCGCGCCGTCCGGACATAGTCGGACTGCAGCACTTCCAGCATGGCCGAGCGGGTATGGCGCATCAGCGAAGCCGCGAGCCCGCCGCCGAGCACGAAGGCCGGCATGATCAATCGCTCGATCGCGGCGCGCGGATCGCTGAAGATCGATTCGAAGCCCGAGGCCGGCAGCCAGCGCAATTCGACTGAGACCAACAGGATCAGCATGATCCCGAGCCAGAAATGCGGGACCGAGAGGCCGAACAGCGCGACCGCGCTCGCCGAATAATCGGCGAGCGTGTCCTTGCGCCTGGCAGCGATGATGCCGGCGGGAATACCGATGCCGATCGCGACCAGCATCGAGGCGACGGCGAGCTGGAAGGTGACGCCGAGCTTCTGGATGATCAGCCCGAGCACCGGCTCGCCCGTGCGCAGCGAGCGGCCGAAATCGCCCTGGATCACCTGGCCGAGCCAGGCGAAAAACTGCACCACGATCGGATCGTCGAGCCGGTAGATCTCGCGCAGGCGCGCGATCACCTCGGGGTCGCGCTCCTCGCCGGCGATGACCAGGAACGGATCGCCCGGCAACGCTCGCTGCAGGGCGAAGACGAACAGCGACACCAGGAACAGCGTCGGGATCGCGATCAGGAGCCTCCGGCCGATCAGGGCGAGCATGGCTTCTGGTCGCTGTGCTTGGCCAAGGAAGGTCCCTCTCTCCCCCCTTGTGGGGGAGAGAGGGAGAGGGGGGTAGTCAGCCGCATGGCTGATTGCCCTGCTTTTCCAGCGCGGCAAGGTGGCGAAAGGCCGAGCGTTGCATACCCCCCGCCCCAACCCTCCCCCACAAGGGGGGAGGGGGTAAGGTGGGAGCGTCCGCGCCAATCGAGCGGTGTGATCACGACCGCTTCAGCCCCGAGAGCCGGATTAGACCGTCGGGGTTGATCACGAAGCCCTGGATGTTGGCGCGCAGCGCGAAGAAGACGGTCTGGTTGTAGAGATAGACGATCGGCAATTCGTCCTGCAGGATCGCCTGCGCCGCGTCGTAGCGCTTCTTGCGCTCGGCGACGTCGTAGATCGTGCGGGCCTCGTCGAGCAGCCTGTCGACCTCGGCGTTGGAATACTTGCCGTCGTTCTGGTTGCCCTTGGTCGTCACGAAGGGATGGATGTTGCCATCCGGGTCGATGCGGCCCGACCAGCCGATCCGGCTCATCTGGAACTTGCCCTGCTGCTGGTCGCGCAACTGGCTGGCGAACTCGCTGGAGCGGATCTGGATGTCGATGCCGGCTTCCTGCGCCATCGCCTGGATCACCTGGCCGAGCTGGGCGTCGACCGGATTGTTGGTGACGAAGAGTTCGACCGAAACCTTGCTCTGCCCGGCGTCCTTGAGCAGCGCCTTGGCCTTGGCGACGTCGCGCTCCGGCACGGGCAGGGCCGCGGAGACATACTGGTTGCCGGGGTTGAAGGGCTGATTCATCGGCGCATAGAGCCCCTCGAACACCACCTGGCTCAGCACCTTCCGGTCGATCGACAGCGACAGCGCCTGCCGGACGCGCTTGTCCTTGCCCATGGGCTGGTTGGCGGCGTCGGTGTGGTTGGTATTGATGGTGATACCCTGATAGCCGAGATTGGCCGTGCTCTGGACCTTGAGGTTCTTGTCGCCCTGCGCCGACTTCACGTCGGTCGGGGCCAGCCGCTCCAGCATGTCGAGCTCGCCGGCGCGCAGGTTTGCGAGGCGGACGGTGGTGTCGGGAATGGCGCGGTAGACGATCCGGTCGAACTGGTACTTGTCGGCCTCCCAGTGCCCCTTGAACTTCTCCAGCACGATCCGGTCGTTCTGGACGCGCTCGACGAACTGGTAGGGGCCGGAGCAGACCGGCTTGGCCGAGATGTCGGCGCCGAGGCTCTTGGGCGACAGCATCATCCCGGCGCGGTCGGTGAGCTGGGCGAGCAGCGTCGCGTCCGGGCGCTTCAGCTTGAGGACCAGCGTGGCCGGATCGGGCGCGCTGACGCTCTCGACCGAGGCGAGCTCGGACTTCCGCAGCGAATCCGGCAGCGTCATCGCCCGCTCGAGATTCGCCTTGGCCGCCTCGGCGTTGAAACTCTCCCCGTCATGGAACTTGGCGTCGCTGCGCAGCTTCATCGTCAGCGTCAGGCCATCGCCCGAGAACGACCATTCCGTCGCAAGCCGCGGGATGATCTTCAGCTCGGGATCGATGTCGACGAGCCGGTCGCACAGCCCGATGAAGACGATGCGGCCGACGAAGGTGCGCGCCTTGTGCGGGTCGAGGACATCGGGGTCCTCCTGCAAGCCGATGCGCAAGGTCGAAGGCGATTGGGCGAGTGCTGGAAGTGCGGCGAGGCCAAACAATGCGGCCGACGCCAGCAGGACGATACGTTTCATCGCTGTTCCCCTCATCGTTGTCTTGCTGTGTCGTCAGCCCGTTGGCTGGGCGCCATCGCTCTTGCGGCGATCTCCGGAACTCTGCGGCTCGATCGGTCGTTGGTCCCGTTCGGTACCAAGCTGGCGCATTTTGCGGCGATCGTCGATAGGCTCGACCTGCTCCCACACAACGTTGCCATCGCAGAAGCAGGCGAAGCCTGCCGCTCAGGTGGGCTGAATGGCTTATAAGTAATTGATTTTATTCAATCGCAAGGACTTCGCACAAATTCAGCGCCGGTCGAAAATGCGACGCCGATCTGATTGGGCGGCATCGATACGGCACCAGTGGAGAGTGGCGCCTTACGTGGTCCAGTCGACGAGCGTGAGCGGCTGACCCTTTCGCCCGGCTTCCTGAATGGCGAGGCTGAGGGCCACGGCGTTGCGCGCTTCGATCAGGCTGAGCGATGGCGTACCCTCGCCGGCAAAGGAGGCGAGAGCGCAAGCAAGGTTCTGTTCGAGTTCGAATAGCTCGCCGGAGAAGGCGATCGGGCGCTCGCTCGCATCGCTCTCGCCGGCGGCCTGGACCCAGAGTGAGAAGCTCGGATGCTCGGCGCGATCGAAGGCGCCGCTCCAGCTGGTGCGGATCGCGCCCGTGCTGCCGGCGATCTCGAGCAGGGAATGGTGCTGGAAGCCGGCGAGGCACTGGGTCACCAGAGCGCTCGAGCCATCCGGCCAGTCGAGCAGGGCCGAGAGCGTCTGCGGCATCGCCGAACCGTCGCTGGCGCGTGCGGTGACGCGGTCGGGCAGGCCGTTCTCCCTCGCGTACCACATCACGAGATCGACGAAGTGGACCAGCTCCTCCAGGCTGTAGGAGCCGACCCGCGCCTCGTCTTGCCGCCAGCCGCCCGAGCCCGGCCGGAAGGGGCGGCGGAAGAGCGAGAGGTGCTGATGAGTCACGCGCCCGATCTCGCCACCGGCGATGATCTCGCGCACCTGCCGCCATTGCTGCGACACCCGCAATTCGTGATTGACCGCGACCTTGCGGCCGCTTTCCTGCGCCGCGGCGAGGACCGCGTCGCATTCGGCCAAAGTGACGCCGAGCGGCTTTTCCAGGATGACATGCTTGCCGGCCCTCAGGGCGGCGACGGCGTGCTGGGCGTGAAGATGGTTCGGCACGGCGATCGCGACGACATCGAGCGGCTGCGCGACCAGGTCCTCGAAACTGCGGACGAGCACGGCATCGGAATAAGCGGAGGCGGCAGCCTGTGCCGTCGCGTCGCCATGGCAGAAGATCGCCGCGAGCTCCGTGCCCGGCAGCTGCGCATAGACCCGCGCATGCATGCGCCCCCAGGCGCCGAAACCAGCGAGCCCGACCCGCATGACGGTCAAGCCTTCTTCGTGCTGATGCCGTCGGCGACGCCGCGGAAGCGCGTCGCGGCCGCGTCGGCATTGCGCAGGAGGAGCGAGAAGTCGTTGGCGACCGAGACGAAATCGAAGCCGGAGCGGATATGGCGCTCGGCGATTTCGTCATTGGGGGCGAGCGCGCCGACTGCCTTGCCAAAAGGCCGGCAGCGCCTGAGCCCGTCCTCGATCGCCGCCGTGACGTCGGGATGCGCGGCCTGTCCGGGCATGCCCATGCTGGCAGCGAGGTCGCCCGGCCCGAAGAAGACGGCGTCGACCCCGTCCACCGCCGCGATCTCCTCGCAGCGGTCGAGCGCTTCCTTGGTCTCGATCTGGACGATCAGGAACAGCGATTGGCTCGCCTGCGCCGCATAATCCCTGAAGCGCGTATAGCGGCTGGCCCGGTGCATCGCGGCGATGCCGCGGATGCCGCTCGGCGGATAGCGCAGCGACTGGACGGCGCGGGCAGCCTCTTCCGGCGTCTGCACGAAGGGCAGCATCAGCGTGGCGATGCCGGCGTCGAGATGCTGCTTGATCAGCAGCGGATCGTTCCAGAGCAGCCGCACGATCGGGATGGTCGGCGTCGCGGCGATGGCGCGGCAATGCGCCATCGCATCGTGCAGCGAGACCGGCGCGTGCTCGCCGTCGACCAGCAGCCAGTCATAGCCCGACCAGCCGAGCGCTTCCGTCGCATCCACGCTGTTCAGCATCGACCAGATGCCCACCAGCGGGCGGCCCTGGCGCATCGCTTCGCGAAAGGGGTTGGGCCGGGTGGCGTTGCTGTCGCTGGCGGTCATCGGCGTCTCTCCCGGAGATGGCGAGGTCTGGTCGGTGGGCATGAAAAAGCTGGCGCGTGGCCTTCGGCGCGGTTTAAGCCGGCCTGAGGACGAGCCGGAGTGCTGAAGCCATGGCCTACCCGTCGGATGAGGTCGTCATCACCGCTGTCAGGGCGGTGGCGGTGCGGGCGCCGATCGAGACGCATGTGCGGACTTCCTTCGGCATCATGCGTGATCGGCCGGCCGTCTTCGTCGAGGCCGAGGACGACAGTGGCAATCGCGGCCTCGGCGAGATCTGGTGCAATTTTCCCTCGGTCGGCGCCGAGCACCGGGCTCGCCTCGTGCTCGAGACGGCTGGGCCGCTGCTCCAGCAACTCGCGCCGCTGCCGGTTGGCGAGGTCTTCGCGCGGCTGATGGACAAGCTGCATGTGCTCGCCATCCAGTCCGGCGAATGGGGGCCACTGCGCCAGGTCTGCGCCGGGCTCGACATCGCCTGCCATGATCTGGTGGCGCGGCGCGCCGGGCTGCCGCTCTATGCCTATCTCGACGGGCAGGCCTCCGCCTCGGTCGGCGCCTATGCCAGCGGCATCGGTCCGGAAGCGCCGGCTGAGGTCGCGGCACGCGAGCTGGCGCGAGGGCATGAGAGCTTCAAGCTGAAGGTCGGCTTCGGCGTGGAGACCGATAGGCGCTCGCTCGACGCGATCCGCGGCGCAATCGGCGATCGCCGCTTGATGATCGATGCCAACCAGGGCTGGAACCTCGACCAGGCGATCTTGCATGGCGGACGCTTCGCCGACTATCGGCTCAACTGGCTGGAGGAGCCCTTGCGGGCCGACCGCCCGCTCGAGGAATGGCGCGCTCTGCACGAGGCGATGCCGATCGCGATCGCTGCGGGAGAGAACATGAACGCGCCTGCGGAATTCGAGGCCGCCATCGCTTCTAGGCTCTTCCGTTTCCTGCAGCCGGACGCGGCGAAATGGGGCGGCCTCAGTGGCTGCCTGGCGGTGGCGAGAGCGGCACGCGCGGCCGGCCTGACCTACTGCCCGCACTATCTCGGCGGCGGCATCGGCTTGCTCGCCTCGGCGCATCTGCTGGCGGCGGCGGGCGGAGAGGGGCTGCTGGAGATCGACACGAACCCCAACCCGCTGCGCGACAACCTGATCGCCGGTCTGATGCCGCTCTCCGGTGGCCGGGTGACGCTGAGCGAGCGGCCGGGCATCGGCCTGGCCGACGATCTGGACGGCATCGTCGCGCGCGCAGCTTAGGAGAGGGCTCACGTGCTGCCCCGCCTCACCAGATCGAAGCCGAGATCGTGGACGCCACCGGTCGGCAGATTGCCGGCGATGCGCTCGCGCAGGACCTCGGCGATCTTGAGGCCGATCGCCCGACGCGGCAGGCTTACCGTGCTGAGGCCGGGCTCGCAGGCGGCGGCGAAGTCGACATCGCCGACGCCGCAGATCTTCAGCCGCTCCGGGACGGACCAACCCAGCCGCTGTGCCTCGAACAGGGCGCCGAGCGCGACGATATCGTTGGTGCACAAGACCGCGTCGACGTCGGGGTGGGCGGCCATCAGCTCCGCGAAGGCCCTGGCGCCTCGCACCGAGGTCGGCAGGCCGGGGAGCTGCACTTCCGCCGGGGCCTCGTAGCCGACGCTGAGCGCCGTCTCGAAGAAGCCGGCGCGCCGGGCGTCGGCGCGGTAGTCGCGCTGGTGCATCGCGCCGACGAAGCCGAGTCGCCGGGCTCCGCGCTCCTTGAAATGCCGGGCGACCGCGACGCCGATGTCGCGCTGGGAAAAGCCGATGGCGGTGTCGATCGGATTGTCCGTGAGTTCCCACATCTCGACGATCGGCACGTCGGTGTCGAGCAGAGCGCGCATCGCGCCGCGGCTGTGTCGGCAGCCCGTGACGACCAGTGCGGCCGGCGACCAGGCCAGCATCGAGGCGATCAGCCGCTCCTCGGTCTCCAGCTCGTAATGGCTGTTGCCGATCAGGAGCTGATAGCCGGCGCCGGCCAACCCTTCCTCGATCGCTTCGAGCGTCACCGAGAAGAAGGCGTTGATCATCGAGGGGATGATCACGCCGATCGTCTTGCTGCGCGCGCTGGCGAGCGCGCCGGCCATCAGGTTCGGCCGATAGGAGAGATGCTCGACCGCCGCGGCGATCTTGCCGCGAACCTCCGGCGAGACGAGCTCGGGCTGGCGCAGCGCGCGAGAGACGGTCGCGGTCGAGACACCGGCGATGCGCGCGACATCCGCCATGCGCGGGCGCGCCGTGCCGGAGCGCTCGCGCAGGACTGATTTCGCCCCCTCGGTTCCCTTGCCCCCCTTCATGGTTCCCCTGCGAAACGACAAAAGGCGCGGGAACCCCTCCCCCTTGTGGGGAG
>WPCJ01065929.1_pt1 | contig 10401 bp, 9 predicted proteins | sample 5399831 | NCBI WGS metagenome assembly WPCJ01 (sample SAMN12869470, study PRJNA574797) | sludge metagenome | isolation source: wastewater treatment of pH10 | place: China:Beijing | collected 2019-05-20 | reverse complement strand
TACTTTTACGAATTCCTAACCCCCTGGCTTGCCCTTAATAAAGAGAATGAGGAAAAATTTCTTGAGACCAGAAACCCCGAAGAGCAAAAGGAAATGCTAAGAAAGACCCTGGCAGGAAATTTGCTCTCGATGTCAAAGACTCTTGGATATACGGTTCCTGATACCATAAAGTGTGATGTTGATGTGGAGCTCAGGCGTTCAAGATACAAAAATATGGATTTTACTTCATTTACGGGAGGTTTTATAGCTAATTTTTTGATTCCGGATTTCATGGGGATCGGAAAAGGGGTTGCGAAGGGGTTTGGGACTGTGAGGAAAATAAGGATGTAAAGAATTTGAAGGTTTGTAAATACTCCTCCTGAGAGAGGCAGAAAACTTTAATTATGGAGGTAAATTGTGGAAGTAAAGGAATTTAGAGTCAGGTTCATTACACCCCTACTTATTGATGGAGCAAACAAATACTCTGTTGATAGTGCTGGTCTTACAGGAAAGGCTCTCAGAGGGTCTTGGCGTTTTTGGTTTAGAGCTGTAATAGGGGGTATGTATAAAGAAATAAGAAGTGAGGAATTACTCTTTTTAGAAAGTAGAATATTTGGTTCGGCTGATACTAAAGATTCAAAAGGTAACAAAATTGGTGCAAAATTTAGGATGATCATTGATAAAGAAAACGAGATTCCGGACGATAGTATAAAACTTGGATTTAATAAACCCTGCCGTAATTGTAAGGGAAAAGGGTGCTATCAATGTAATTTCAAAGGGAAATCTAATAATCCAGCAACGAGTCAAGGTTATCTTGAAAACTCATCTTACAGAATACAGATTATTCCTCGCAGTACTATGTCTGAAATGGAGGTAAAGGTTCTGTTTTCCATTATCTGGGTATGGGGTAATCTAGGCGCTGTAGGGAAAAGGGAAAGAAGAGGATTTGGTTCTCCAGTTATCTGTTCTAATAGCAAAAGAAATCCATTTTTATTTCGCTTAAATGAAAAAACAATCGAACTTCCACTAAAAGAAACTTTTGAGGATACTTGGAAAATTGAAGAACATTTAAGAAAAGGACTGAATCTGATGTGGAATGTTTGCAGTTTATGGGTTGAAGAAAATAGTTTTGTGCACAACGAAAAATTATCTGCATCTATCTGTGGAGCAAATAATCCAGTGAATTCTCCTTTCTTTTTACTGCGAAGCTGTGGACAGATATTTATTGGGAATGCTGGTTTCATTGACAGAAATGATGCAATTGCCAAATTTCACGGGGATTCGGAATGTAATGGATTAGGATGGGCAAAAGGCACACACCGTATGGCTTCCCCTGTGTTAATAAGATTTCATAAAATAAATACGGAAAATATCGAAAAACTCGTACCCGCAGTTAGTTGGTGCCAGCAAAAAAAAGTCGAAAGGCAAGACACAAATGGTTGTGCATTATCGTACCTCAAAAACATGCAAATAAATGGTGAAAGTATTTTTGTCTATAATCTGAATGGAGGCACTTTATGAACGAACTGATCGAAAAAATTAAACATTATGGAGATGAATTCTGCCTCCTTAGAGTTTCCATTGGTCCTGTTCAAGAGTTCATAAGTGAAGCAAGAAAAACAAGGGATCTTTATATAGGAAGTCGCTTGCTTTCTTTAGCTACATTCAGAACCATGAAACCAATATTTGATACATATGGTTTAGAAGCCATAATCTATCCACATATAAAATATTCAAAAGAACGTTTGTCTTCTCTTCCCAATATATACATGGCAGTAATTCCGAAATCCGAATTCCATGAAACAATTTCCCAGATGGAAATAGGATTACAGAATTTTTGGAATGATATGCAAAAAGAAGTCAACAGGAAGTTACCTCCTGATTGTAAGGGGTATTACAACCAGAAAATTAAATCCCCCTTTTATATGAACTGGGTGGCAGTTCCTATAGTAATTGAGGAACTAAACAGTGAATATAAACCAAAAGTAAAAGAAATTATTCATTTTTTCAATGAAAGAAAAGTAACAAGAACTTTTGATTCATGGGAAGGAAGTTATATTCAAAAATGTAATCAATGTGGCCGTAGAGAATATCCACAGGAGATTTATTCAAGCGTCCAAGAAAAATTCAAAGCAAGAATACGAGAAAATGAAATACTATGTTCAATTTGCTTATTGAAAAGACTTCTGAATCCAGATGACATAGATGTATCTCCCCAAAAGTTTGACTCTGTAATGGACGTTTCAGCAGCAATTGCAAAAAAATTAATCGAACAGAACAAAAATGAAAAGCATGAGATCAAAGAATTCACAGATAACGTCAAACGAATTGGAAACGTTATTGATAACACTTATAAAAATGGGGAGTGTTATTATGAAGACTATTTAAATTATGATTTTTTCAAAAAGGAGTATGGGATACCCGATAATCCAGATTTCAGGAAGCTCTGTGAGGATACTAAAAAAAGCCTGAGTGCAGCTTATGAGTCTCTTGGGATAAAAGAGCCATCAAAATACTATTCAATTTTGATGATGGATGGCGATAACATGGGGAAACTCATGTCTGGAGAGGTAAAACTTACTTCAGGAGATATTCTTAAAGATGCTGATTTTACCCTCAATTATCAGAAAAAACTCAGTGAAATTCTGGCAGATACCGGATCAAATACATCCGAGTTGATAAAAAGTCAAGAGGAAGGTAACGGTAATGGCCTTTGCGTATATTCTGGAGGGGACGATCTCCTTGCATTTCTTCCTCTGGAAACTTCTCTTTCAACAGCCAATAAAGCCAGATCCTGTTTTATCAGTGAATTCAGGAAATCAAACATAAAACAAACTTCCAGTGCCGGAATTGTAATCCTTCATCACAAAGATCCCCTCCGAAGAGGTTTAGAAGAAGCTCGGAAAAATGTTGAGGAGGCGAAAAAATCGTTTAAAGACAAGGACGCCTTCTGCATTACACTAAGACTATTTTCAGGGTCTGTTGTTACGTGGGGTTACAAATGGGAAATCAGAACTCCGACTCTTCAAAATTTAGACTCCGTTAAGGTTCTGGATGTTTTGCGATATTTTGTTTCATTTATGCTCGAAAGTCCAGAGAAAAAATTGAGTCCGAGCTTTGTTCGTGACTTTATGGAAGAACTTCCCTCTTTTTATGAATATAATGAACGTAAATCTACATGGAAACTGAGTGAGGAGATGTTTAAATCCGAGTTTTGGAGGTTGTTAAAGCGTCACATGCCTTCAGAGTCTAATTTATGGAAAGTTGAATTCAAAAAAGGAATTCTTACTCTGGACTTACTTGCAGAATCATTTATTTACATGGCAGACCCTGAAAAGAACAACCAAGTTAAAAATACAAAAGAAAATTTTGAAAACTTCCTCCAAATAGCTCTTTTCTTGGTAAGAGAGCAGATAGGAGGTGATTTGAAGTGATCCAAATAAATCTCAATCCCCTTGACACACTTTTTTTCAGGGATTCACGCTCTTTCGATGCTGGAGAAGAAACAACGGCAGATTTTAATTTTCCTTCCCCTCTAACGTTTTATGGAGCAATCGGAAACGCTGTACTTGAAAATACTCCCGAAAATGAAAGAAGGAAATTTGTTCATGGGAAATATGAACATCCGAAGCTTGGAAAATATGATGAAAAGCTTGTGGATACTCCTTTGAAAATCAAAGGTCTCTTCCTACAAGAAGGCGGCAGAATATATTTCCCTTCTCCAGAAAATCTCTGGGTTGAGGCAACAAAACGTCCCTATGTGCCTCATGTGCTATTACCATATGAAAACAAAGAATGGCTATGGGACATTAACGATGAAAAATTAAGACCACTAAAAATGCCAAGGTCAGATGATAAAATATTAGATCTTAAACCATTAGGTGAATACATCCCTGCTGAAGAAATGTCCAAATACCTGGCAGGAAAACTTAATTTTCGTTCAACTCTTAAATCCAAATCAGAAGATTCTTTTTTTGCAAAAGAAACCAGGTACGGCCACGCGATTTCAAAGTGCTCGAAAACACCTGAAGAACATTTTCTTTATACTGCCGTCCACCTGCGTTTCAAAGATCAGCTTAGGAAACGAAACTATGTACAGTCTGGTTTTACGGTGTTTGTAGAAGGTATAGAAGAATTGGACCTACCCAATAAAACAATATCTCTTGGAGGAGAAAGGAAAAAAGTTTCAGTTAAATGCGAAAATACTATGATAATTCCGGAACAGCCGGAGATTTTAGATGAAATCCAATGCAGGAAAAGATTTTTCATATATTTTGCAACTCCAGCAATTTTCAAGAACGGATGGCGTTTAGAACTGCCTTCTGAATTTAGTGATGCCACCCTAGTCGGAGCAGCTGTTAACAAACCACTCCATATAAGTGGGTGGAAAAGTGGGTGCAAAACCAACGAAGATGTGTTGGGAGGAAAACCAAGACCCATAAAAAGAGCTGTTCGTGCCGGTAGCGTTTATTTCTTTGAGGCAGAATATTGGAGCAAAGAGAAATTTAAAGAGTTTTTTGATAAATATCATTTCGGAGCCAGTTTATCTGACGAATATCCAAGTGCTGGTTTCGGTATAGGATTAATTGGGTGTTGGTAAAATGATACAAGATAATAAGCTTCCGGATAACGAGCTTCCGGAATATGGAATTATGTTTGTTAATGTAGTTACACCTCTTCATAATGGTTCTGGAGAAGGGTTGGGGTTTGTAGATAATCCGATTTTACGAGAAAGAACGACACAATTCCCTATCATCCAGGCATCCTCAATAAAGGGCGTACTTAGAGATTCATATGAAGAAAGGGGTTCTCAATGTGTTGAGCTGCTTTTTGGCCCTCCCCCCGGTAAAGGAGAGAAACATTCCGGTGCAATTTCTTTTGGTGACGGGCAGATTCTTGCATTTCCTGTAAGATCCGTTAAGGGATGTTTTGCATGGATAACCAGTCCCCATGTACTTTGGCGCTTTTACGAAAAACTTTGCTTGATGGGATTAGAAAAGCAGTTTCCAGAACTCACTGAATCAATGACGCAAGTTCGCTCAGGTCTGAACAATGCTCTGATATGTCCTTCTGGAAATAACGAGCTCTGCCTGCAAAAGAATAAAATTTTCCTTGAGGAATTTCCTGTTACTTGTGTGGACTCTGATGAATTCGAAAACATTGCAAAGGTTATTGGAGAAAAGGTATATGGGAATGTTAAAGATAGTTTCTTGAAAAGTGAATTTGAAAAGAAACTTGTTTTATTAGATGATGATACATTCAGATATTTTATCACCAACGCAACCGAGATAGTTCCAAATATTAGGATCGGGGAAAACGGAACTACAAAAGATGGTTCACTTCGCTACACAGAGTATCTTCCTTCCGAATCTATCATGTATAGTACTATGATTTATGAAAAGTCCAGAAAAAAAGACACACCCTTGAAAGCAAAAGATATTATGGATTATTTTAAGAAAGACTTCCCAGATCAGTCAGCAATTCAAATTGGGGGAGATGCGACTACCGGAAAAGGAATTGTTAAGCTTTCTTTATTAAACCTTCCACCAAATGATATCGTTAGCAAACAAAGCTAATGAGGGGATTAAATGATAGTTGATAAAAATCTTGATCATGGGAGAGCAGAGTATGCATATAGATGCGTTAAAGATATCGAAAACAAAAGCGATGAAATTGAAAAAAAGTATCATAGCGCAGTCCGCTCTTCCGGCGCTTTAATCCAAAAATCAGGACTGATACAAACTCTATCATTTTTCATCAGCAAAACAAAAGATGAGGAAAGTGGTAGGGAAAATAAAAACTATACTCACTATGAACTTCTTGCAAAACATATCTTGACATGGATTCTGGATAGTAGTGGAAGCATAGAACCATTGGAACTTTATTTATCTCTTCTGGATTACACGGATGAGGAAATTATACAAAAAACCCAGGAATCTAAGGCTCTTATACTCTGGCTGAAAAGATTCGCAGATGCAATGCTTGCAAGTGGGGAATAACAATGGTGCTGGAGAATTCTCAATGGAGAAAGAACATCAAGCATGTGAGAGAAATCTCTACTTCCATAGATGTAAATCCAGCTCTCATTTTTGACAAGTATTTTTTATGGGGAGCAACTGGTGATGGTTTTCCCACTCTAAATAATGAGGATAATCCAAGAGACAAGGAAACCTGTAGATTTAAACACATTAAAAAAATAACAAAATACAAAATTCCCCTAAGTACTGCTCAGTACAATCTTCTGAAAAATAGAAAGAACTCCCTCCCAAAAACACTGCCATTTTCACTTAGTACCAATACCAGAGTTATAGTCAATCATGGGGGAGAATCAATTCTCGAAAATTCGATTTCCATTCATCCATATTATGGGTTTCCCGTAATACCAGGGTCTGCAATAAAAGGTGTTACTAGACATTATTGTGAAGAGTTTGAAGATCTTGATAAGGATATTGTAAATATGATTTTTGGAAACTCTCCTGATGAAAAAAACTCCCAAAAAGGGAGTATAATATTTTTGGATGCATGGCCTAAAAATTTAGATCGAAAATACATGTATGATTTTTTCGAAATGGATGTTTTCACTCCACATTATCAGGACTATTACCAAAAGAAGAAATTGCCAAGTGACGATCAAAATCCAGTTCCTGTTTACTTCCTTGCAGTGAAAAAAGGGGTTGAATTTGAGTTTGCAATCGCTCCTGCTTTAGGGCACAGTAAAGGAAATTTGGAAGAAGATCTTAAACTCGTGAAAGAACTCGTTATAAATTCGCTAAAAACATTTGGAGTCGGTGCAAAAACTGATTCAAGTTATGGTTATTTTAAGTAAAAAGGTGATTGGATGCCAAGAATAATAATTACAACCTGTGGAACAAGTCTTTTTAAATCATGTTGTTGGAAATATGGGGAACTTTGTAAAGATTCTCTCTCAGAGATGAAAGATGAACAAGAAAGGATGGGATATGAATCGGTATGTAACAGTAAACTGAAACAGGCTCTGAACGATGGTATCGATTTAGCTAAAGAATTTGATCCCTCTGCGTGGGAAGATTTATACTTGAGAGATCTACCTGCTGAACTCGCATCACTAAGGGCTATACAGCTTTGTTTGGAAGGCATCAAAAGTAAACCACCTCTTGGAGAGGATGACAAGATTTTAAATTCAAATCCTCATCCCCGGCTGCGAAAAACAGAAAATGAACCACCTCTTGGAGAAGATGACAAAATTGTTTTACTTCATTCGGATAACGAAGAAGGCAGATACTGTGCAATGATATTATCAAATATCCTGAAAGATTACGACTTGCTTTCAGATGTACAAATTTGCGAACCCTGGGAAGTCAAAGGACTTGACCCAAGCGATTTATATCAGTTTGAAAAGGCTTTAAAACATCTATGGAAAGATCTAATCTCGAAATTTGACGGTATTAATGAGTATATTTTCAATCCTACTGGAGGTTACAAAGCTCTTTCAATATTATTTGGAGCTGCAGCATATCATTTCTCAAAAGTTAGGGTATTCTATCTACATGAAAATACAAGTTATAGCGAAATTTCCGAGATTTGGTTTGACTCAATAGGAGAGCCTAGTGAATGGTTAAACGCATGTACACATGATATAAAAAATCCCAAATATAAACCCAGCCGTGGTTCACCTTGTCCTTTTTGAGAGCGATTAAATGACAGACATATATAATGAAATAAAGGAAGCAGAATACGTTAAACGAATAAATGATATCTTAAAAGATATCTGGCCTAACATAATTATATTTGAAAATTTACCTATAATTCCAGAAAACGCGCCCCCAACTCCCGAAAGTGCCTATATTGCAAGAAAACTTGCATTTGAAGATATAAAAGATCATCAAGAAAAAAATACTCCTATTCCCATAAAGGATTCGTGGCAACACTACTGGTTTAAGTGTTGCACTAGTGACAAATGTGATTTCATTTTTAAATTTTTAAAATCTAAGGGTATAGACAGAGAGAATGATCTAAAGAAAATATGTAGTTCTGAAAGTGAGTTATTTCACGCATTAGATAATGATGCAGAAACAAAACAATTTTATATCGATTTATGTATTGGCTACTTACTTAAAAGATACAATATATTTGACTCAAAAGAAATGTGGAAGAATTCGCCAAAAAAAAATCCTATAATTCGTTTACAAATAAGTTTACCACGTTTAATTGCTTCAATCCTTGTTGGGTCTATAGTAATTGCAACATCAAGTGAGATTTATAAATTTGTAAGCAGTAACCAACCATTTTTGCTTTTATTATATTCACTCGCTTTACTTGTATTATCTTATGGTTACCTAACTTTTGAGTGTCTAAAAATAACACAAGGTACTATAATAACTCAGATAGCAAAGAAAAGAGCATGTTATGTTTTAAAAATGGGCACTTCCTATTCGCTAGTCATTTCATTTGTGTTTCTAATAATTGGTTTATTTCAGGTCTCTACGAATTCTGAAACTGGTTTTGAAACATTCTTTTCTTACATTTTAAGCTATACCTCCCAGTTATTTTTCTATGCGACATTTTCATTATTTATAGGAATAGTTGTCCAGTTGTTATGGGAAGAAAAAACAGTTTCTGAGCCTTTTTGAAAGATATAGTTTTGAAGGACTCGTTAAAGCAAGGATTGAAACCAGTTGAGGGCTCAGGAAGACCGGATACTTCTCCAAGTCGAGAGGTAGCTTCCACTAAAACAAGGATTGAAACTGATTTTCTCATTTTTTTATTTCGTACATAATTTTTGTCGAGAAGTAGATTCCACTAAAACAAGGATTGAAATGCAGACGAAAAACGCAAATAAGAGAACAGACAAATTCATTCGATAACAAGATCCATTAAAACAAAGATTGGAATTCTATTTCTTCAAATTTTTCTAAAGGGGTTAACCAGAATGTCTAAGAAAATCGGCAGAAATGATCCGTGTCCATGTGGTTCAGGTAAAAAATATAAACATTGTTGTTTAGGTAAAAAAGCAGCCGATGCGAATCTAACTACTTCAAAATCTAAAACTAGTCCAAAATCTGAAGCTCCAGTCATTAACCGGTTAGCCATTATGAGGTTTGAACAGAAATTGCAGGATAATCCCGAGGAACTGGAAAAAATTGGTAAAGAACTTGAAAAATATTCCGGTGACAGGGATACGGACTTCAAAGAGTTTATTCAAAGAATGTGGAGTATTGATAAAGTAAAAAAGATGAGCACTTCAGAAATAATTGAAAAGTTGCAATCAATGAATGTTGATTTCGAAATAGAACGTTTTAAAAAACAGGCTCAAAATCATATCTCTGCAATTCAATTAGCAGAAGATCATTATTATACACAGGATTTCCATGCCCCAGGTCTGGATGAAGATTTCATCTGGCTGGCAATGATAGAGTTATGGAACCGGATAATCCCGGAGAAATACAATTTAGAAATGATCGATGATTTGATGCAGGAAGGCTACGAAGACATTGATAAACAGAATTACGGCGGAGGACTGGAAAAATGGGAAAAGACCTGGGACATGATAATAAGTATTGTTCCTCCTCATATAAAGTCCGTTACTGAAGCCGATAAATTCATTCCGGATCTGACGCAAAGTATTTTTAATTGGTGCCAGGATTTTGAAATTGAACTGGGCAGCGCAGGGATGAAAGATAAATCCTTTTACGCAAAAAGGATAAAATACTGCCAGGACTTCCGTCGGCGTTTCCCAAAATCGGATAAATCGATACTGGAAAATATGCTCAGAGCAGAAGCTGAATCATACACTGAGCTTGGGGATCTGGAAGCAGCAAAAAAACTATTACAGGAGATAGATTGAGTTACAGGAGATAGATTGAGTTGTTTTCAGATGGTCTCCGAAAGGTTTTGCAAGTGTAAGATAAACGCTAAGTTAACTCTCAAAACCTTGATTTGATTACTCTACTTTCCCTGCTAAAAAAGTAGAACTCTCTCCAGGATGAAGCCTGAACTCGCTTTCGAGTTCATCGTTTTTTCTTATCCCGGCCCAGCTGTTTTATCCCAAAAGTATTTCACTCTTTTAATTTCTTTTACTTTTGTGCGAAGTACGCTTCCCCGGACCCGCGTTCCATATCCCCATTCTTTGAAGTTAAGTTCGCCCGCATGGAATATGCTGGTGACGGTTTATTCAATCTTTCATACATGAGACACACAGGGAAGTGGTTTGAAATTTTTCAAGACCTGTCCGTTGATGAATGTTTGGAGACGATCAGGGATTTTCCCCACTTCCAGCCATGAAGAAAAGACCATTCATCGGCCGCAGATTAAGAAATTTTCTTATTATGTGTTACAAAATTTAACTGATTCGGGACAAAAATCCCCCAAAACCTGAAATAGTGAGATTAAGATAATTTATCCGGGTGAAAATTTTATGAAAAAGACTTTTGAGAAGGTGTACCA
>WPCJ01101309.1_pt1 | contig 10414 bp, 12 predicted proteins | sample 5399831 | NCBI WGS metagenome assembly WPCJ01 (sample SAMN12869470, study PRJNA574797) | sludge metagenome | isolation source: wastewater treatment of pH10 | place: China:Beijing | collected 2019-05-20 | reverse complement strand
TCAACGCAGACAACCAAAGGAGCTCATCATGAACGCAATCTTCAAATTCCTCGCCAGCACCGGCCGCCGCATCCGCTCTTACATCGCCAAGCTCGTCAAGCCCCTCGTCAAAAACGGCCGTTTCACCATCAAGCTGACGCTTTCGATTCCCGCATTCGTGAAAATCGAAGTCGGTGCCGAATGGAACAAAAAAACCCGCTAAGGCGGGGCAGGGGGCTTCGCCCCCTGATAAAAGCCCGCCACGGCAGGCTTTCTTTTTCATAGCCATGAAAAATATGCGATAGCAAAGGCGAAGCCTTTGCCATCCCCCCCAAAGGAGTAGAAAATGAGTCCAGAGCATAAGCATACCGCCACCGATCTCGTTGAACTGACAACAGATCTGGTTTTAGCATACGTCTCCAATAACCCCGTGCCAGTCGCTGACCTGCCTTCTCTTATCGGGCAAGTGCATCAGTCATTGAGTAATCTTGTCACCGGCCTCGAAGCCCCGCCGCAGGAGGAAAAGCTTGTTCCGGCCGTGCCAATCAAAAAATTGATCACACCCGATTATCTGATCTGCCTTGAAAACGGCAAGAAATTCAAATCCCTCAAGCGCCATCTGTCGTCACAGCACGGAATGACGCCTGACGAATATCGCGCAAAATGGAACTTGCCCGCAGATTATCCAATGGTCGCCCCCGGCTATGCCGCAGCGCGTTCGCAGCTCGCAAAAGATATGGGCTTGGGACACAAGAGAAAAACACGCAAACGCGCCGCATAAGGCGCGATCGCGTGTCGTCAAGTCGCGCTTTTTTTATCATGTAACACACGGCATTCATTGATATTTTTGGCAAATTCTGTATTATGCAGAATATAAGTATTGCAAAAATGCGAGTGGCAAGCTCATGAGTGAAAAGACGATTACAAGCGTCGATTTTGTGCGCCAGTTCGGGCGCTATCATGATGAAGCCATGCGTGAACCGATTACGCTGACAAAGCATGGCAGGCCAACAGTCGTTATCCTGCCCTTTGATCAGTATGAACGCATGTCACAGCTTGCCGAAAGCCAAAGCGAGCCAAACACACAGCGCTAAAAGCGCAGGACGGACAGACCGAACAATGTGAGGAATGATCATGGCACTTGCATATAAGACCCACACCCCGGCAATCAGCGCCGAGGAAATGGAGCGCCGCCGCAAGAGCGTTCGGCGTGCTATTCGCTCGAACGCAATCGAAGGTGCCGCCGCAGGTCCGGAAATGGACCCGATTTATGAGGCTTATATCGCTGGCAAAATCGATTCCGATGAAATGCTGGAACAGGCTAAGGCATTGCGCGGACGTTAAGCGCAATGTCCTTCACCTATCCCGAAAGCGATACGCTCAAGAATCTGGAAAATATTACCGATTACGACATGCTCGAAAGCCATGTGGCTCGTGTCGTATCGGTTCGCGCTGTTCAGCTCGATGAAGGGCGCGGCCCCGCACCGACCTTCGATAAAGCCCACCTTCAGGCGCTGCACAAGCATCTGTTTCAGGACGTGTTTGAATGGGCTGGTGAGCTGCGCCACCAGCCATTCACCTTCGCCGACGGCTCGCAGGCTTCAATGCCGACCATGCAGAAGCGTGGCGGCAAGGGCTTCGCCGTCAATCGGCAGATTGATGCCGGCTTAAACAGCCTCATATCCGATCTGCACTCGCGCAATCTTTTGCGCGGCCTCGATCGCGAGACCTTCACCAATGAAGCCGCCGATGCTTTCGCACGGCTGAATTCAGTTCATCCCTTCCGCGAAGGCAACGGCCGCACGCAACGCGCATTCTTCGAAGCGCTTGGCGAGCAGGCCGGCCATCCCCTCGACTTCGGCGTCATATCCGCCGAGCGCATGATAGTCGTTTCCATCGCCGCCCATGAAGACGGCGATCTGGCTCCCATGCGCCGCATGTTCGCAGAAATCGCAAACCCGGAGCGCGTGAATGCCCTCGAAGTCGCTCAAAAAGCGATAGAAAAATTCCGGCCGGCTCAGGCTCCCCATGTCACTTCATGGGATGGAACCTATATGGCGACGACTGAACCCGGCGAAGGCTATCATGGCCGGTTCACCGGCGCGGCCGGACCGAATTTCATGATGCAGCGCTATGATGGCTCGATCATCGTTGGCAATGTCATCGATCTGCCTGAACCCCGTCCGCAATCAGGCGACGAAATTACCTTTGTTGCGTCCGGGCTCAGTCAACAGGTGCAGAACCTTCACCAAAGCCCATTGATCTCCGCAGTGCATGATTGGCCGCAAAGCGTCTCGCAGAGCGTGGCTGAAAGGATCGAGACGCTGCCAGAAGTCCGATCCTTCAGAGCAGACCTTGCAAAAGCAGTCGCCGCAGTCTGGCAAGATCCGCAAGCCGTACTGGCCGAGCTGCAAAGGCGCATCGAGGTCGAGCGCCGACCGGTCTCAGAATTCGCGCAGGAAATCCGCAACCATCCTCAAAGTCTAGGCGAACTGCATGGCACGAAAAATCTTTTCGGCCGTGCTGATGCGGCCAGAGAAAAGGCGATCGACATGCTGCCGCTCGCCGTTGCGGCCATGCATGATTACGGCAAGCTTCATCATACAATGACCGCAGACCTGACGCGCGACGAGGAACGGTTTCGCCAGCGTATGAGCCAGCCGGTCAACGACTTGTCACAGCAAGCGCAAACCCTTGTCCGCATGGTCGATAACGTCCCCAGTCATACGCTTTCGGAAATCATCGCCCGAGGCGAATACAAAAATGCAATTCAGGAATTGCGAAGTTTTGTCGAAGATATGGGAACGCACTTCAAAGCGCATGACGGTTCGAAAGGTCTGGATCGGGAACGCTTGTCCCAAGTTCTCCCAAATTTTCCAAATCATAAAATACATGAGTTGTGCAGAAGCTTTGCTTACGCAGAAACAATTGGTTCGCGAGCCAGCGCTATCGAGCAAGCTAATACGCAATCGCATGCCCGCGCCCATTCACATGAGCAATCCCCATCAAAAGGCTTTGAAATATAGCGGCTTCCATTTCCAATTAATCTTCGAGGATCACATATGAAATATAATTCTTTTGCGGCTTTGGCTGTGTTTGTCGTTTCAGGCTGCACCACTGCCACAACAGATACGACTCCCGTACATTATGACCTGACAGCCGTATGTCTCACTGATCAGGGAAAGCCAGTATCAGAGGGCGGAGTCTACAATGGCAAAAAATGCTTGAAGCCTGAAACTATGCTTGTTTATCCAAAACCAGAATTAGTCTGGCGCTAAACCGATATGTTTGTCTCGGCGGTTCGATGAAGATGACAAACCGCCGGATAATCGTCACTTAGTTTGCACCATTACGCTTGCCGCTCTTGATAGAAAAATCACCGGGCCGAGGCTGCCAACAAGACCAAGGGACGCAATTATCATTAGGCTGTTCAGATCGGTGAATGAAATGACGACCGATCCCAACAATGCGCCGGTGCCGATTGCAGCATTGAAAATGGCGACATAGATCGCGGACGCTGGCAGCGCCGCATCGCCCGCCGTCCGTAGAATCCAAGTCTGGAAGCCAACGAAAACGGCTGCGACACCGATCCCCCAGCCCATCAACAGGATACCTACCGCGATCAAGTCAGCGTTCGCGCCGAACGCTCCAAGCCCCGCCAAGCAAATCGCCATCAGCGCCAGCGATCCCAACACCAGCGGTTTGAGATAGCGGTCCACAAAAATGCCCGTCATGACATTCCCGAGAAGGCCAGCGAGTCCGAACGCAAGAAGAAGCGCATAAAGTACTTTTGGCTCTATGCGCAGACCCTCGGCGAGCAATGGCTCAATGTAGGTGAACGCGGCGAAATGGGCGGTGATCGCACATGCTGTCGCGCCATAGATACGAACGAAGGTAGGATCGCGGGCAATTACGATAAGCGCCTGCCGTCCAACGGGTGCCGCAGCCGACACACGGGGCACCGAAAACATGATCGCGGCGGCTGTCAGGAAAGACAGAACGGCAATAACACCGAACGCAGTTCGCCAGCTTTCGTGATGTCCTATCATCCCTGCCAACGGGACGCCCAAGACGCTGGCTGCTGACACCCCGCCGAAAATGATCGAAGTTGCCACGCCGACATATCTGGCCGGAACGATCTGCGCTCCGAGCGTGCCGATCATGGCCCAGAACGCGCCATGGGCTATAGCGCCAATGACCCTTGCCCCGAATAGTGCCGGAAAGTTCGTGGATATGGCAGCCACCGCACTGGACAACGCCAACACCAGCATCAGGCTTCCGAGAAGTGGCTTTCTCGGTATTCGGCCTAACATAGTTGCAGACAGCAAAGCGGCAACGGCTGCAATCCAAGCGTAGCCGGTTACGATAAGGCCAACCTTTGCTTCATTCTCTCCAAGATCATTCGCTATTGAAGAAAGAATGCCGATTGGTGCCAGTTCTGTAGTGACGATGGCAAACGAGCCAACGCCAAGAACGCCTACCGCTAACCAGTTTCGCCACGATGCGATTTCATGTTGTTCTTGCATTTAAGAGGAGCCTTAGATTCTTGAGCGCAAGCGCCCACCGCGTTGCGCGGCAGGTCGCTTCTGCGAATTGTTATGATGCGGTGGCGGCCGAGAAAGCTTTCTTGGCGGCAGCGATGCCGTTCATACAGGCGGGGACGCCAGCATAGACGGCGATTTGGAGAAGTATTTCGACGATTTCCTCGCGGGTGACGCCGACATTGAGTGCAGCACGAATATGAAACTCAAGCTGACCGGGCGCGGTGCCCATCGCCATAAGAGCCGATACGGTGAGCATTTCACGCGTGCGCAGGTCGAGGCCGGGCCGCGACACCACATCCGCGAAAGCAAACCCCAAGACGACCTCAAGGAAATCGTCCGAAAGCGCATCGAGATTTTCGGCAACGCGAGACGGGGCTTCGGGATCGAGACTTTCAAGAAGAGCAAGGGCTTTCGAGCGACGATCCTGCGTCATGCGTTCAACCCCTTCATACCTTCGGCGGTGTATCGCTCCCCAACGATAGGTAGGTTGGAAATCGCCCTTTCGAGAGCATCGGCCTCTTGCGCATCTAGAAGAACCGACGAGGTGGCGGCGTTCTCTTCCAGATATTTCAGCCGTTTGGTGCCGGGAATTGGCACGATGTCGTCACCCTTGGAAAGCAGCCATGCCAAGGCGATCTGCGCAGGGGTGCAGCCCTTTGCCGTCGCGATGCCGCGCACCACATCGACCAGAGCGGCATTGGTCGTCGCATTATCCGGGGCGAAGCGCGGCAGGCCCGCTCGGAAATCGCTATCCTCGAATTGCGACCCCGCCTGAAACCGGCCTGTCAGGAAGCCGCGCCCGAGCGGTGAATAGGCGACGAAGCCAATGCCCAGCTCGCGGCATGTGGGCAAGATTTCGGCTTCCACATCACGGGTCCAGAGGGAGTATTCGGTCTGAACCGCCGTGACAGGGTGGACGGCATGGGCGCGGCGCAGCGTCTCGGCGCTTACCTCGCAAAGACCGATATGACCGATCTTCCCTTCGCGCGTCAGGGCAGCCAGCCCTTCCATCGTTTCTTCGATAGGCTGTTCGCGGTCGATGCGGTGGACGTAGTAGAGGTCGATCCGCTCCACCCCAAGCCGCTTGAGCGAGGCTTCGCAGGCGCGGCGCATGTAATCGGCGCTGTTGTCGATGCTGCGGGCGTATTCGCCGGGCTTCCGCACGATGCCGAACTTGGTGGCAATCTTAACCGTGGCATCGCTTTCGGCGAGGAAGCGGCCGATCAGGTCCTCATTGTGATGCGGCCCATACATATCGGCGGTGTCGAGGAAATCGATGCCAAGATCGACCGCCCGCTGCAGAACCGCCAGCGATTCCTCGTCGTCGCGTGGACCATAGAATTCGCTCATCCCCATGCAGCCGAGTCCGATTGCGGAAACAGATAGATCGGGACCAAGTGTTCGCTGTTGCATTGCTTTGCTCCTTGTTCTTCGGAGACAAATATGGTTTTCTATTTCGATGAAGAAACCCACAAAAACTCGTAAGCTGATTTCCGATATTGGAAAGCGGGAGGCCAGCCGCCTACGATGGGACGATGCGCGGGTGTTCCTCGCCATCGCTCGCAACGGGTCGTTGAGTGGCGCGGCGGCCGGCCTCGGGAGCGGCCTCGCCACCGTGTCGCGCCAGATCGAGCGACTGGAAGCCGCGCTCGGTTTGACTCTCTTTAGCCGTCACCAGAATGGCTACCGGCTAACCGACGATGGTGCCGCGCTGCTGGAGCGTGCGGAGGCACTTGAACAGGCAGCCGAAGCCTTTGCGGAAGGGTCTGCTGCTCAAACTGAAATTGCCGGTCGGGTGCGTCTGGCGACGGCCGAGACGCTTGCCAACCATCTGATAATCCCTGCTTTGCCGGGACTGACCGATCAGTATCCGGACCTGACCCTTGAAGTGGTGACAGATGTTCAGGCGGTCAATCTGCACCGCCGCGATGCCGATCTGGCTGTCAGGATGGTCAAGCCTGAGCGTGGCAACGTAACGATCCGGCGTTTGGGAGCGCTCGGTTACGGTCTTTACGCCTCTCAAGGCTACATAGCTGGCCGGCCTGCAAAGCGTGAGGATGCCCGGTTCGACACGGACCGTTTTATTGGTTGGTGCGAGACATATGGCCATCTTCCTGCTGCCCAATGGGTCGAGCGGATACTGCGCGGCCGTGCTCCGGTTCTGGCAACAACAACCCTCTCGGCGCAGGTTTCCGCCGCTCTCGCAGGTGTCGGCCTAGCTGTGCTGCCGCACTTCATTGCGCGCCAGAACGACCTTGTTTGCTTGGAAGCAGACCTTGGCATCGACCAAGGAATCTGGCTGGCTATTCACTCTGACCTTGCACAATCCCGAAGGGTTCGGGCGATCGCAGAGTTTTACGCAAGCCTGATACACGAGAATAGGGAGAAGCTTGAAACTGCTGGAGGGCTGAATTCCCTTTAAGTTAGATCCTGATCTAGCATGATGAATTTTATGGTGATTCAATACTGATTTAATACTGATGCTCATAAGAAGCTTATTGTCGTGTCGTGACGCACTATAGCAATCTATGCCCTGACAATGACCTGTGAGCCTTGCGGCACACGGTCATAAAGCTCGATCACATCGCGGTCGAACATGCGAATGCATCCGCTCGAAACGGACTTTCCAATCGAAGCCGGATCATTCGTGCCATGAATCCGGTAAAGCGTGTCGCGCCCGCGTTGATAAAGATACAGGGCGCGCGCTCCCAGCGGATTAGCAGCACCACCCTGAACGCCGCCAGCAAGGCTACCACGGCCGGCAGGATCGGCCGCGATCATGTTCGCAGTCGGCGTCCATGTCGGCCATTCAGCCTTGCGTGCGATCGTTGCACGCCCGCTAAAGCTATGGCCTGCCTTGCCTACCCCTACCGGATAGGCAATGGCCTTGCCTTCCGGCTGCACCAGATAAAGCGTGTAATTCGACGGCTCGACAATGATCGTGCCTGGACGCTCCGTTGTCTCATAAGCAACCACGCGCCGCGCGCTGACACGATCTGTGCGAACAGTCATGGCGTCATCAGTTGGCGCCGCGGTCTGGCAACCGCTCAGCGCCACGATGCCGCCAAAAACAAAAAACCTTCTGTTCAAATTCATTCCCCGCAATTCTTTCATCACAGGAAACATATCACATTCCTGAATGGCTGATGAAAAACCTGTCGCGACCGCGATGCAATGTCACGGCCTCGAAGAGGCCGAGCCGGAGCCTGAACGCGCCCCAAAATAGCGCTGTAGAGAAGGCGAAGGCTTCTTAGAAAATAAGCAGACGGCCTTTGGCCGGCTTCATTCGTTCTTCCGCCTGCCGGCACGTCCCCGATCGGTCAAGGGACGGGCGCAAGCGTTGGCTCTGCGACAAAACCGGCTTTCACGCTGCGCGCGAACCTTCCGGTTTTCTCTCGATCCAATCCCCTGACAGCTCGTTGCCGTGTCGTGTGGCGGGCTGCGCCCACCCCCCCTCCGCCCTTGGAATAGCTGAAGCAATTCCCGTGCGGATGGGAGCGGCTTCGCCCAACGCGGAAAAAAAGGAGATACCCGCCATGTCTACACAACAGAATTTCTTGCAAATCCCGCTCGCAAAACTCGCCGTTTCACCTTTGAACGTGCGCACCACAGATGCGGAAAATGTGGATGATCTGATTGCATCCATCCCCGTTCATGGCTTGCTGCAATCGCTCGTCATCGTCCCCGCCGAGAAGAATGGACATTATCATGTCATCGCTGGCGGTCGCCGTTTGCGCGCCCTGCAAACGCTTGCCAAAAACAAGCAGCTCGAAAAGGGCTTTCTCGTCCCCTGCCGCCTTGCCGACAGCGATCAAGATCAGGAGCAAATATCGCTCGCAGAAAACGTCATCCGCGCGCCCATGCACCCCGCTGACCAGTATCGCGCCTTTGCCGCGCAGATCGATGCCGGTAAGAGCATCGAGGACGTGGCGCAAGCCTTTGGCGTCAGTGAAACAGTCGTCAAAAAGCGGATGAAGCTTGGCAAGGTCGCGCCCGAAATCCTCGCCGCCTATACAGACGGAAAACTCGAATTTGATCAGGTCGCCGCCTATGCCATCAGCGACGATCAGGAGCGCCAGCGCAACGTCTTTACCGCGAATCCCCGCGCACATTCCCATTCCATCCGCACCGCGCTGACAGAAGGGGAGGTTCCTGTCACCGACAAGCGCGTGAAGCTTGTCGGACTGGAAGCCTATCAGGCCGCAGGAGGCATTATTCACCAAGACCTTTTTGCCGAAGGTGACAGGGGCATTTACCTGACCGATGCCGCCTTGCTCGATCAGCTTGCCGCCGAAAAGATCGATGCCCTGATCAAGGAGGTCAAGGCCGAAGGCTGGCAGGAGGTGTTTTTCTTCGACGGCCAATATTGGGAGTTGGAGCAGGAATATAAGGGGCGGGTTTATCCGCAGAACATTCCGCTTTCCGACGAACAATCAGCCCTGTTTGATGAATTTGTGGAGCGCATGGGAGCAATCGAAATCCAGCTCGATCAGACGGACGACGATGCGCTCTATGATGAATATAAGGAGCTGTCCGAGCAGATCGATTCATTCAAGACGAGCGAATATCTGGACGAGGACAAGGCGCGCGCCAGCGCCGCTATCGTCACAAGCTACAATGGCGATATTCGCATAGAACGCGGCTTGCTCAAATCCGCACCGAAAACATCCGGCGCACAAGGTACAGGCAAAACCAGCCCCGAAGGTTTGCCAACCCCAAGCGCCAAGATGCAAAATGAACTCGCAGCGGTCAGAACCGCAGCGATCGCGGCTGATCTGTGCAGCAATGCCCATGTTGCCCTAGCCATCACCGTTCACAGCCAGGCGGCAACATTCTTTGGAATGTATGCCTCCGTCAGCGCCAGCACCCTCAAAGCAGAAAAGGCCGATGCCGCAAGCCATATCCAGAACCAGACTATGAAACCCCTGATCGAAATCGAGCAGCGCAGACAAGACTTGCGCAGCAGCTTGCCGCCGCGCCCTGCCGATTGGTGGACATATTTCCTCGAAATGTCACAGGCTGATCTGTTGCAGCATCTGGCCGTGTTCACCGCGCTTTCGCTGCGTCCTTTCGGGCAATATCAGCTTTCCGGTGCAAAGGTGCATGGCGATCAGATCGCCGATGCACTCGGCACCACCCCCGAAGCATGGACGACGCTTTCCGATCTCGGTTTCTTGGAGCGCAGCACCAAGACCGTCATTCTCGCAGCCGTCGAGCAGATCAAAGGCAAAGACCTCGCAACCAGCCTTGCGCCCTTCAAAAAGACCGATCTTGTGGAGCGCGCAACCGCCGAACTGGATGGCGCATGGCTGCCTGCCGAACTCACCCGCTTCGCAACCGATCATGACTGCGAAACGGTCAATCACATGGACGGTCATGGCATGAGCCATTTTTACGGCGATCAAGAGGAAGATGGCGAGGACGACGACGAGGAAGAAATCGCCGCCTGACACAACACAACACAAATCCGCAAGGCGCTGCGCATCATTCGCGCAGCGCAGGAACCAGACGGGCAGTCTCCTTGCTCGTCTGGTTTTTGCATGTTGCAGCGGAAACCCCCAAACCCGGTTTCCGCACCTTCCCCACCCAATCCGCATGCGCGGATGCTATACGGCATTGCCGTATATTTGCTTGAAATCTATACGGCACTGCCGTATCGTGATGACCGATGCAAAGCGTAATCCAGACAACTATCTTTCTGGCGCAGGCTAAGCGATGTGGCCTTTCCGACGACGAGCTTCAGGAAATTGTTGCCATGATCGCCGCCGATCCCGAAGCTGGGGCGCTAATGGCCGGAACAGGCGGTGCGCGAAAATTGCGCCATGCCCGCGAAGGCCAAGGAAAAAGCGGAGGTTTCCGCACGATACATTATTTCGGGGGCGGGGATATTC
>WPCJ01307897.1_pt1 | contig 10417 bp, 10 predicted proteins | sample 5399831 | NCBI WGS metagenome assembly WPCJ01 (sample SAMN12869470, study PRJNA574797) | sludge metagenome | isolation source: wastewater treatment of pH10 | place: China:Beijing | collected 2019-05-20 | reverse complement strand
TGCGGCGGCGCCCATTCCCCGGTTTCCGGCCAATTCAACGACATCGGCATCGCCAGCGCCGCCGGCGTGACCGGCGCGTTGGCCAGGATCTCCGCGTCCCCGGCCGAGATGCGCTCCAGCCGGTCGGCGATCTTGCCGTTCCGCAGCATCGCCAGCGCCGGTACGGACGCCTGATTGCCGATCGCGGCGCGGGCTCCCTGTCCGGGCGCCGTACCGGACAGAAGCGCAGGCAGCGCCGCGAGCAAAGCAACAGTCGTCACCACGCCCAGCGAAAGCAGGAGGTGGTGGCCGAGCCGGCTCGCCATCGCTGCCGGGCTGGGTGGATAGAGGGTGCTGGACATCGCTGCCACTCCGGATCGCTCGCTGCCCCTTTGGCTCGCGGGAGCCAACAAGCCCTGCCCTGTGGGCGGCAGAAGGGCCGAACCGGGGCGCAATTGCGGTTCGCATCCGCAAGCGCGGGCGCCATGCGCAACGGCCCGTAACGGCAGTGCAGCAATCGCGCTATGCCAGCGCATGGATCAGCGCGTCGCCAGCCTTCCCGCACCTCAGGACAAGGAACGCCGCCGACGCCGGCTCGCCGTCGCCGGCATGCTGCTCAGCGTGCTGATCTTCGGCTCCAACTTCGTCGTCAGCCGGCACGCCATGCTCAACGGCGTCGGCCCGCATGATCTGATGGCACTGCGTTTCGCGACGGCGGGCCTGTTGCTGATGCCGCTCTTCCTGCGCGGGGGCGGCTTGGCCACCTGTGGCGGCGTCGGCTGGAACCGTGGCCTCTGGCTCGCGGCGACCAGCGGCTTCCCGATGACCTTCCTGATGCTGACCGGCCTCACGATGGCTCCCGCCGCCCATGGCGCCACGATCGGCCCCGGCACCGTGACCGTGATCGGCATCGTCGGCAGCGTGGTCCTGTTCGGAGCAAGGCTCTCCGCGCCGCTGATCGTCGGCATCCTCGGCGTGATCTGCGGCTTGAGCTTCCTCGCCTTCGCCGGCAGCAGCGGGGCGGCGTCCGAGACGCTCAGGGGCGATCTCTGCTTCCTCGGCGTCGGGCTGCTCTGGGGCTTCTACCCACTGCTGATCCAGCTCTGGAAGATCGACGGCCTCAAGGGGGCGGTGATCGTCTCGGTGCTGTCGCTCGCCTATCTGCCTATCTACTTCCTGTTCTTCTTCCGCGGCTTCGACATCGCGCCCTGGTGGGTTCTCCTCCTGCATGCGCTCTATCAGGGCGTCGTCAACGTCATCCTGGGTCTGTGGCTCTGGGGCTGGGCCGCGCATGTGCTGGGCGCCGCCGTGGTCGGGCGGTTTCCGCCGCTGATCCCCGTCACCGGCACAACGCTCGCCATTCCGGTGCTGGGCGAGCTCCCCGGCCCGATGCAGCTCGCCGGATTCGGTCTGATCGTCAGCGGGCTGTTCGTGGCGTCATGGCGCCGGCCGGTGCGCCAGGAGCCCGAGATTCCAGCAGATCGACAACAGCAATCCGAGAGCCAGCGCCGGTCCTGAGCCGAGCGGGACGGCCGTGAAGTGGAGCACGGCCAGGCCGAGGCCGACGCCGAGCAGGCCGAGCGCGCCATTCCCGATCAGGGCGGCGGTCGCGGCCCCGCCGATGCGCGGCTGCAGGATCAGGACGAGGCTCGACAGCACCAGCGGGAGCCCGGCGAGGATGCCCGACCAGTTCGCTCCGACCTGATGGCTCGCCACGGTGACGCCGCCGACCAGGGCGGCGACGCAAGCGGCGCGCAGCGGGACCGCGAACCAGGCCCGCTTGGACAGGACGGAAGGCCGCGCGGCGAGAAACGGCCGCACCAGGAGATGGACCAGGATAAGCGCGACCGTGGCGAGCAGCGTCAGGGGCAAAGCCGCCAGCGACAGGGCTCGCACCCCGAGCAGCACCGCGATCCAGGCCGTCAGCGCGGCAGCAAGGCTCGGCAGCGTTGCAAGGCGTTGCGCCACCAGGACATAGGCCAGGACGAAGCCGGCATTGGCGACATTGGAATGCATCGTGCCGCGGGCGCTCTCGGCGATAAAGGCCGGCTCGTGCTCGAGCGCCAGGAAGAACAGGACCGGGCCGAGCGAGATCGGCAAGGTGGCGATCATCGCCGCGAGCTTCGGCCCGCTGCGCTCGGCGATCAGCGAACAGGTGACCACCACCGCGGCCGCGATCGCCATCTTGACGAGCAGCAGGCCGGGATCGGTAACGGTCACGCCGGGCTGCTTCCGGGTTCGCCCCTGGCCCAGCCTTCCTTCGTCTCGGCGATGAAATCGGCCAGGCGCCCGGCCGCAATGGCGGCGCGCAGGCCCGCCATCAGCTCCTGGTAATAGGCGAGGTTCACCCAGGTCAGCAGCATCTTGCCGAGCATCTCCTCGGCCTTGACCAGATGGTGCAGATAGGCGCGCGACCAGCCATTCGCGGCCGGGCAGGAGGATTGCTCGTCGATCGGCCTGATGTCCTCGGCATGCTTGGCGTTCTTCAGGTTCATCCGGCCGAAGCGGGTGAAGATCTGGCCATGGCGGCCGGCGCGCGTCGGCATCACGCAGTCGAACATGTCGATGCCGCGCGAAACCGCCTCGACGATGTCGTCGGGCGTGCCGACGCCCATCAGATATCGCTGATTCTCCTGCGGCAGATTCGGCTAGACGGCCTCGATCATCTCCAGCATGACCTCCTGCGGCTCTCCGACCGCGAGCCCGCCGACGGCATAGCCCTTGAGATCCATCGCGGCGAGCTCGCGTGCGCTCTCGATGCGCAGGCTCGGCACAGCCCCGCCCTGCACGATGCCGAACAGCGCGCGGCCCGGATGGGTGCCGAAGGCCGTCTTGCAGCGCTCGGCCCAGCGCAGCGACAGGCGCATCGCCTTCTCGGCCACCTTGTCCTCGCAGGGCAGCGCGACGCATTCGTCGAGCTGCATCACGATGTCGGAGCCGAGCAGGTTCTGGATCTCGACCGAGCGCTCGGGAGTCATCACATGCTTCGAGCCGTCGATATGCGACTGGAAGGTGACGCCCTCCTCGGTCAGCTTCCTGAGCTGCGACAGGGACATCACCTGGAACCCGCCCGAGTCGGTCAGGATCGGGTGAGGCCAGTTCATGAACTTGTGCAGCCCGCCGAGCCTCGCGATACGCTCGGCCCCCGGGCGCAGCATCAGATGATAGGTGTTGCCGAGCACGACATCGGCGCCGAGCGCCCTCACCTGCTCGGGATACATGCCCTTGACGGTCGCGGCCGTGCCGACCGGCATGAAGGCCGGCGTGCGGATGACGCCGCGCGGCATGCTGATCGCGCCGGTGCGCGCGGCGCCGTCGCGGGCCGCGACCTTGAAGGTGAATTCGGGAGTGGCAGCGATGTCCGGCTGCATGGGCTGGGGCTGAACGGTCATAGCCTGCGAGGTAACGCATCCTCCGGCATGACGGAAGGCCATCTGTGCAGGAACGACCCGTTCATGTGGCCTGCCAGCGCGCCCTCAGGCTCGATACGATTGGCGCAGCGCGAAGACCAGAATCGCAACGGTCAGCCAAAGCCGCAGCGTCGCAAAGATCACGACATAGCTCAGGGACAGCAACGCCTTGACTCCTATGGGCACGCCCTGCCCCCGCCAGATATCGCGAAGCCACGCTCGGAACCATTCTTGGATAGGCGCCAGGAGGATCGCAACCGCGGCAACCAGAAGAACACCTGGTAGAAGCCACCGAATTCGCCGCATGAACTCCCGCATCGCGCGAAACAGGCTCGGCTTGGCGCTCTCCTCGACCTGCAGGACCATGAGCAGCACGATGGCGGCGACAAAGGCGCTCCAGAGGCGACCGGCATGCGCATACTGATCGAACGCAACACCATCGAAGCCGAGCATGAACATCCCCGGCTGGACGAACAGCCCCGATGCTGCCGCGGCGGCCGTCGCTATGGCCAGAAGGCCGGATACGGGTAGCAACACATGGCGCGTCATTTTGAGCTGCTGCGAAAACGCAAGCTGCCCCAGGCCGGACTGACCATCGCTGATCAGCACCATGCGCCATGCCACGATCACGAAGGCCAGCAACAATGCAATATTCGCGATGATGATCGCCGGCACAGCGACCAGCCCGCCCGCGAAAGCCACAATCCGCATGGAAGCGGCCAGCATCAGCCACGGCACCGCCTCCATCTGACGAAACGGGCCGTAAGATACCGAGGGCAACGCGCTGTGCGCTGGAGAATGTCGAACCAACATGGCTGCGCATCATAGGCGCAACCTGCAAAGCAGCCCTTGCAGCAGCCACTAAAACTGCGCTGGCCCAGCAAACACCGGGATAACGCTTTCGGCGTTATCCTCCACCCAGCGCCGCCGCGTAAATCTCCGGCTTGAAGCCGACGATCGTCTTGCCTTGGCCCAGATCGAGCACCGGCCGCTTGATCATCGAGGGCTGCGCCAGCATCAGCGCGATCGCCTTTTCGGGATCGAGCCCCTGCTTCTCGGCATCCGGCAGAGCCCGGAAGGTCGTCCCGGCACGGTTCAGCACCGTCTCCCAGCCATGCTCCTTCACCCAGCCTTCCAGCGAAGTGCGGTCGATGCCGCTCGCCTTATAGTCGTGGAAGGCGTGAGCGACGCCGTGGCTGTCGAGCCAGGCGCGCGCCTTCTTCATCGTGTCGCAGTTCCTGATGCCGTAGATCGTCGTCGTCATACCGAGCGCGCCTCAGGCCGGACGCTTCGGGCTGTCGAGGCCGCGCTGCACCGCCGGGCGCGACAGGCAGCGCTCCAGCCAGATCGGCACATGCGTCAGGCTGGCATAGTCGACGAGTTCGCCGGCGCCATAGAAGCCGACGAGGTTGCGCACCCAGCCGAGCATGGAAATATCGGCGATGGTATAGTCGTCGCCCATGATCCAGGTGCGGCTGCCCAGCCGGTCCTCCAGCACGCCGAGCAGGCGCTTGCTTTCGTTCGCGTAACGGTCGCGCGGGCGCTTGTCCTCATATTCGCGCCCGGCAAATTTATGGAAGAAGCCGAGCTGGCCGAACATCGGCCCGATCGCCGCCATCTGGAAGAAGACCCACTGGATGGTCTCGTAGCGGGCGGCAGGGTCCTTCGGCAGGAGCTTGCCGGTCTTCTCGGCGAGATAGAGCAGGATCGCGCCGGATTCCCACAGACCGAAGGGCTTCCCGTCCGGCCCATCGGGGTCGATGATCGCCGGGATCTTGCCGTTGGGGTTGAGCGAGAGGAATTCCGGCCCCCAGGTCTCGTTCTTGCCGATGTCGATCAGATGCGGCTCATAGGGCAGTTCCAGCTCCTCTAGCGCGATCGAGGCCTTCACGCCGTTGGGCGTCGGCAGCGAATAGAGCTGGATGCGGTCGGGATGGCTGGCGGGCCAGCGCTTGGTGATCGGGAAAGCGGAAAGATCGGCCATCGGGTGCTCCGGTTGAATCGGGAGAGCTTCGGGCGGGCACGATAGAGCCGGATGGGCTCAAGGCAACGGGGCAACCGCATTAGCTTCGCAAAGCCGGTTTGCGATGGTGCATGATCAGCGATTGGCCAGGGGCCAGCGGCCGAGGATTTCATAAGGCTCGCTCGGAACGCTCCGGATCAGGGCGAAGTCCGCTACGCGCCAGCCCAGCGGCCGCACGCGGAACGCCTTCGTCCGAAAGCGGTCATAGAGCAGCGTCAGATGAGGATGGCAGGGAGAACGCCTGCCCCGAAAGCCGCCTGCCCTCAGTTCCCGATCCAACGCGTCGTGAAGCCGGTCTGCCCCGATCACGCTGTCCTGGCCGGTCATGACGAGCGCCGGTTTCTCCAATCCTTGGGCGAAGGTCGCGACTTCGTCGAGCCGCAGCTTGAAGCCATTCTGCCTGACACGCCCCGCCGCGCAGTGCATCAAGGCGAGTTCCTGCGAATCCGGTTCACGACGTTCAGGCCATCCCCAAAGCGTGACATGGTATTTGCCGATACCGCGCGGATTGCCGGACAGATCGAACCAATTGCGCAGCGCGCGGGCCATATGGTCGGCCGCGGCCGCCGCGACGGGGTTGGGCAGGAGCGCGAAGAAGTAATTCGCCCGTTCGGGCGGCCGGACACCCCGTTCCATGGTCGCCTCCTTCGAAAAGATGGCCGAGGACAGTATTCTAGAACAAATCAGGAACGACCGTAAATCGTGATTTTCCTCTTACGCCACCGGGCCGGGACCCGGGGCACACCGCGATTTTGCGCTCGAAGACTGTCATGAGGCATCGCGCTCGAGGCTTGCCGCCAGCCACATTTCCCATATATTCGGAATATGCCGAATATATCAAACAAGCCCAGCAAGGATGAGCAACGTTTCGTAGAGGACGTGGCACGGCTGCTCACGCCCTGGGGCGTGCCGCCCGTCGCGGCTCGCCTTTATGGCTATCTGCTTCTCTGCTCCGACCCCGTCAGCCTCGACCAGATCACCGAGGGCCTCGAGATCAGCAAGAGCAGTGCAAGCGTCGCCGCGCGACTGTTGGAGAGCTACACGCTGGCGCGTCGCCACAGTCAGCCCGGGACAAAGCGTGCGCTCTATGCCGTGGCCGACGACTACGAAGTCATGATCCGGCAGCAGAACCGCCTGCTCGACGCCTTGGCCGAACAGCTGAACGCCGGAGCCGAAATCGCCGCGTCCAAAACGGCAAGCGCGCGCCTCGACGAGATGGCCGATTTCTATCGGGTGATGCGCGGCGCCATGGAAGACGCCATGAGCCGCTGGAAGCGTGGCCGGCGACCCCGGTGAGAAACGAACTCCCGCAGCGGCATATGCCGCGCGGAAGGATCAACAGCTTCGACGCGAGAGGCAGGCAATGGGTCTCGTTCTCAATCTTATCCTCCAGACGATCGTCTGGTTCGGCTTCATGGGCGCGATCATCTTCGGCGCCGCGGGTACGACGGCCTACACCGGCGGCTGGCTCTATCTCGGCCTGATGGTCGCGCTTTCGATCCTGTTTGGGACGATCATGGCGCGTATCGATCCCGGGCTCCTCAGAGAACGCCTGAAATCGCCCGTACAGAAGGACCAGCCGCTCGCGGACAAGCTGGTTCTCGTCCCAATCCTGCTCCTCATCTTCGGAGGCATGGGCTTCATGGCGGCCGATGCGGCGCGCTGGCGCTGGTCGATGATGCCGCCATCCGTGCAGTGGGCGGGCTGCGGCCTTCTTCTGGCGGCGCTTTTTTTCGTTTACTGGGTCATGCGCACGAACAGCTTCGCGGCGCCGGTCGTGAAAATACAAAAGGACCGCGGACAGGCGGTCATCTCGACAGGCCCTTATGCCCTTGTCCGCCATCCCATGTATTTCGGCTCGCTCTTCTACATCGCCGGCACGTCGCTCGTGCTCGGCTCGTGGTGGGGACTTGCGACAGTCCCCATCCTCGCCCTCCTGTTCAGCATCCGGATCGGCATCGAGGAGCAGGCGCTGCGGACGGGCCTCGAGGGCTATGAGGACTATGCGCGCCGCGTGCGCTGGCGCCTGATACCGCTTATCTGGTGAGACTACTCTACAGTACCCTCGGTCACTCCCACTCGATCGTGCCGGGCGGCTTGCTCGTCACGTCGTAGACGACGCGGTTGATGCCCTTGACCTCGTTGATGATGCGGGTCGCGGCGCGGCCGAGGAAGTTCATGTCGAAGGGATAGAAATCCGCGGTCATGCCGTCGACCGAAGTCACCGCGCGCAGGGCGCAGACATGGTCGTAGGTGCGGTAGTCGCCCATCACGCCGACGGTGCGCACCGGCAGCAGCACGGCGAAGGCCTGCCAGATCACGTCGTAGAGGCCCGCCTTGCGGATCTCGTCGAGATAGATCGCATCCGCCTTGCGCAGGATGTCGAGCTTCTCCTTGGTGATCTCGCCGGGGCAGCGGATGGCGAGGCCCGGCCCCGGGAAGGGGTGGCGGCCGACAAAGGCCTCGGGCAGGCCAAGCTCGCGGCCGAGCACGCGGACCTCGTCCTTGAACAATTCGCGCAGCGGCTCGACGAGCTTCATCTTCATGCGCTCGGGCAGGCCGCCGACATTGTGGTGGCTCTTGATCGTCACCGAAGGCCCGCCGGAGAAGGAGACGCTCTCGATCACGTCGGGATAGAGCGTGCCCTGTGCCAGGAAATCGGCGCCGCCGATCTTGGCGGCTTCCGCATCGAAGACCTCGATGAAGAGGCGGCCGATGGTCTTGCGCTTGGCTTCCGGATCAGGACCGACCTTCTCCAGCTCGGAGAGGAAAAGCTCCTCGGCCTCAACATGGACGAGCGGGATGTTGTAGTGATCCCTGAACAAGGTCACGACCTGCTCGGCCTCGCCGAGGCGCATCAACCCATGATCGACGAAGACGCAGGTAAGCTGGTCGCCGATCGCCTCATGGATCAGCACCGCAGCCACCGCCGAGTCGACGCCGCCGGAGAGCCCGCAGATGACGCGGCCGGAGCCGACCTGCTCCTTGATCTTCTTCTGCATCTCGGCGCGATAGGCCGACATGCTCCAGTCCGGCTTACAGCCGCAGATTTCGACGACGAAGTTGCGCAGCAGCTTGCCGCCATCCGGAGTGTGGACCACCTCCGGGTGGAACATCGTGGTGTAGAAGCGCCGCTCTTCATCGCTTGCCACTGCGAAGGGGGCGTTCTCCGAGGTCGCCTTGACCGAGAAGCCCGCCGGCAATTCGGTGACGCGGTCGCCATGGCTCATCCAGACCGGATAGCGCGCGCCCTTCTCCCAGACGCCTTCGAACAGCTTCGAGGGCGCGACGATCTCGACATCGGCGCGCCCGAACTCGGCGGCATGGCCGCCCTCGACCTTGCCGCCGAGCTGATGCGCCATGGTCTGCTGGCCGTAGCAGATGCCCATCAGCGGGATATTCGCGGTGAACACCGCCTCCGGGGCGCGCGGGCTGCCCTCATCCGGCACCGAGGCCGGGCCGCCGGAGAAGATCACGCCCTTGGGCTTCAGCCGCTGGAACGCCTCGCCCGCCGACTGGAACGGGGCGATCTCGCAATAGACGCCGATCTCGCGGATGCGCCGCGCGATCAGCTGCGTCACCTGCGAGCCGAAATCGATGATGAGGATGGAGTCGTGATGGGGCTGAGCGCTCGTCATCGCGTCCCGTTAGAGCATCGGACCGAAAAGTGGAACCCACTTTTCGGGGCAATCCGATGCGGCCGCAGAGTATGGATCACGCGGGCGCGCGCAATGGCTGCCCCCGCCTCAATCCCCGCGTCGCAGGCAAGCCAGATAGAACCCGTCCGTCCCGGTCCGGCGCGGCGAGAGCTGCAGGCCGAATTCCGTGGCGAAGCGGGCGAGCAGGGAGAAGTCGCTCTCGGCCCCGGTGAGCACGTCGATCGGCGCCACCGCGGCAAAACCCTGGTGACGGCCGAGGAAGGCGCGGATCGCCTCGTCGTTCTCCTCCGGCAGCATCGAGCAGGTGATGTAGGCGATGCGCCCGCCCGGCTTCACCAGCCTGGCGGCGCGGGCCAGCACCTCGGCCTGGTCCTTGATCCGTTCGGCCAGCGCGCCGGGGCGCACGCGCCATTTCGCATCGGGATTGCGCCGCCATGTGCCGGAGCCGGTGCAGGGCGCATCGACCAGAACGAGATCGGCCTGTCCGGCGACATCCGCCAAAGGCTCGTGGCCGCGCGAGCGCGGAATGCGGATATCGACGATGTCGGCGCCCGAGCGCGCCAGCCGGTCATGCAGCGGGGCGAGACGGCGGCTGTCGAGATCGGTGGCGTAGAGATTGCCGCGATTGGCCATCAGCGCCGCCAGCGCCAGCGTCTTGCCCCCTGCCCCGGCGCAAAGATCGATCACCGTATCGCCGGGCTTCGCGCCGGCGAGCAAGGTCACGAGCTGCGAGCCTTCGTCCTGGAGTTCGAAGGCGCCCGCAAAGAAGGGGGCTTCAGTCTGAAGCGACGGGCCGCGCCCGTCATGGCCGGGCTGGAAGCGCAGGGCGTCGGGCGACCAGGCGCCCTCTTCCGGCTGAAGATGGGCGAGATCCTTCAGCACCGCGTCGCGGCTGGCCTTGAGCCGGTTGACGCGCAGATCCACGGGAGCGCGCGCCGCCAAGGCCCGCGCCTCCTCCACCGCCATCGCGCCGAACGCCGCCTCGAAGGCGGGCCAGAGCCATTCCGGCACGTCCGCGCGAATCCAGTCGGGCGCATCGTCATCCGAAAAGGCGGTGAGCAGGGCCGTCTCATCGGCGCTGAGCGGCGCGGGCGCGTGGTTCTCGCCGGAGCAAAGCGCGGCGATCTCGGCGAGCGGCAAGCCGCGCAGGCCCATCAGCATGCCCAGCACCAGCGCACGCGGCTCCTCCGAAGCCATGGCGTAGCTGGAGGAGGCCTTGCGGCGCAGCGCGTCATAGACCAGCGAGGCGACGGCCGCGCGGTCCTTGGAGCCGGCGAAGCGGCGCGACAGGCCCCAATCCTTGAGCGCGTCGGCAGCCGGGCGACGGCGCTCGATGAGGTCCTGCA
>WPCJ01067030.1_pt1 | contig 10423 bp, 5 predicted proteins | sample 5399831 | NCBI WGS metagenome assembly WPCJ01 (sample SAMN12869470, study PRJNA574797) | sludge metagenome | isolation source: wastewater treatment of pH10 | place: China:Beijing | collected 2019-05-20 | reverse complement strand
TTTGAATTGCTACGAGTTCCAATGTTGTTTATTAAATCCTTCTTCATATCCTGTAAAATATTATCAAGTTTCTTTCTGCGTTGTTTCTCATCCATATAATCAGGCATTTTATCGAGAAGTAAATCCTCCAGTTCTTTTCTTGTTGCCGATCCGTGTATATCTATATGTTTTAGGATAAATGATTTGAGTAATTCAGTATTTAATCCCCTATTACGTGTGTATTTGGCCTTTTTGTCTGTTATCCTCGCTATCTGTGCGGATATAAAGTAGTTTGGTTTCCGTCCTTCTATAAATCCTTTTTGTTTTAATCTCTGTGCTGCTTTATCATTGATCGGGAGTGACTTTTGCACTTTATCCAAAAGTACGGCATCTGTCAAATCTATGTCGTCTTTTTTCTCTATCAGGAGTTTTGAGTAATTCTCATCAATGGTATGTCCATATATTTCAAGCACGACCTCATCCATAGTTGACTTTGAATAGTCAGGCAAAGGGAAAAATCGCTGCATCTGGCTTTTATACATCTTATGGATACCGTATCCCATGCTGTCAATCATTTTCAAGGTAACCATCGCATCGGCCAGCCATCGATTCCTATATCTCTGTGGGGTTTTATTTCCCGTGGTATAATCCTCCGCACTTCCTTCAAAGAAATTTCCCGCATTGGAGAATATCAGTTTTCCTGTCTGCTCAGTTACGATGATGCGGGAGAAATAGCTATAATTTTGATGTGCGATGGTGTTATTCAATGCTTCAAGTATAACTTCAGGATCATACTTCTGCACTTCAACAGCAATGAGCTGATTACTGGGGAAGAATTTATATTTGACATTCCGGATTTGTTTCAAGACATCATTCACGGAAGTGAGTAACGGTATTTCAAAATGCTCGTATGCTTTTTCTTCTGTATCGAGTTTCCATGTAATTTGCGCTACGCTTGGAAGAATGTAATGTGAGGATTCGGGTTTTCCCAAAAGAATAATAGCGGTGTTGGTGATTTTGCCATTGAGGGTAATTTTTGCCTTGTCGAGAAAGGTTTCATCCGGCCAGCGATCAATATCATCGAAGAAAGGTTTTCCGGCCATCTTTTCCTTGAACTTTTCTCTTGCAAGGGAAATTGCTTCACTATCGAGATCCTTGATTGTGGCATTCTCTATTACTTTGGCAGACCAGTCATCTTGCGAGTTATAAATAGCCTTGATGTACTGGGGATATTTTTTTAAATCAGTCAGGCTTGATCCGAAACGGATATAGGGAGTATTCTTGAAGTGGGTGGGTTCACCAACGGCTGCCGGTATTTTAAACACTTCGAGGTAATGATCTTTATAATTACAGGGGAGAAACTCAAATTTGATTGAAGGGGTAAGTAATCTTCTTATCCATATCTCCAACTCTGAATTGCCCTCTTTCATTTTTTGAAACCTGAATTCAGTGCCTTCTACTGCATGGGTATTATCATCTATGCCAAATACGAGATACCCGAAAGGCTTATTATGAATACAGGCCGCATTGGAAATAGCGGAAATATACATTCCAAATCTTTCATTCGTAATCGCTTTTCCGGATTTGAATTCTACCCATTCATTCTCTTTGGGTAAAGCACGTAACTCATCAACCAGTTTTATTAATTCCGCATTATCCATAAGCTAAATGGTTGTTCATTCAATAGTGAACATTTACACCTCCACTAATTTCGTTTTGCTCTTCATGCAAATTTAGGTATATTTTTTCGATTTGTAAGTTTTATTGAAGTACACTTATTTACAGACATTCGACCAAATGAAGTTCATTTATAAGAATTAGTAATGAAGAGGTTATATTTATCATTTCTTTTTTTGGGAGTAGATGTTCTTGAATTGAAATCAATTGAAAAGTTAAGTTGATAATAGGCGAGTTACGTTTGGAAAGGACGGATATAGCCGGTTTCTCTTCGATTTGAAGACAATAACCATACAAAATACCAACTCAACTATTTATTCCATTCCTTAACTTATCCCATTCTGTTTTGCCGTGTTGATTACAAATACTTTTGACGAGGTAATCAAGTAAATTATTGGTTAAAAAAACCAGCTCTTCCGGTTTTATAATCCCTTTAGCCATGATAAAGGAATTGAAAATGAAAGTAACGAGACTGGCTATTTCGACCGGTTCCACATCTTTCCGAAAATTGCCTTCTGTAATTCCGCGTTTTATTGTATTGGCTAATGCTTCTAATAAAAGTTGGCCTGTCAATTCAGCTATTTCATTATTTACAGAGTAATGATATTTTCTTAAATCGGATAATGTGGATACGCTTATTGCGTATTGTTTCTCCCTTACAAGTTTTAACAAGAAATATGTCTCGTGTATAGCATCGGGAGTGTTTTCATGTACCAGTTTTACCTTGTCTTTGAAGTCATAAAAGTCTTTGAAAAATATTTCGTTTACCAGATGATCCTTGTTATCAAACTTTTCGTATAATGTCCGTTTTGAGACGCCTAATGCGGAACTGATATTATCCATTGACACATTCTTTATGCCTAATTTAAAGAACATGTCCCTAATCGATTCAAAGTGCTGTTCAAGAAATTCGTTCATAACACACATTCTTTTGCAGGCTTTATTTTAGAACGGACGGGATAAAATGCCTTTTTGCATGGCAATACTGAGGCTCTCCAAAGGCAAATTATCCGTCCGTTCACCGACTCTACCATTTCTTCAATCAATAGAAAGTATGATTTTTTGACACATTAATATCGAAAATAATAAGTAGCTCTCATCACACTTTCATAGATAAAACTGTTCCATGTAGTTGCCGTCTAAACAGTATCCTCTACATTCAATATACATACACGGATGACAATCACTGTATCAGTGATTGTTGTGCGTCATATAGATTGTATGTAACGATGGTTTCCCAATCTTTACAGAATTCATCAAAGTGATTAAATTATCTCAAACGCACGGTGGTCGTTTCCCCGATCCAACCGGGGATAAATACCGACTCACCGGCCTTAATCCCCATCATAAAAGCTGTTTCGGTGTCCATGAAAGCTGAGGAATAGCGATTGATAAGATTGTTGGCTTTGCTTTCCACACCGGGATCGACCGACCTTGCTTTTTGTAATTTATCGACTGCCGCCAGATATACCAATCCGGCTTTTTCCGGCTCAGGAAAGATGTCGGCTGCCGAGCTGGCATAAAGTTGCGCGATCAGGATGTACGCTTCACCGTTGTTAGGGTTATACTCCAATGCATCGTAAGCGGCTTGCCTTGCCCTCGCAAAATTACGCTGGTTAGAGAAGATCCCCGCGAGCTGCATCATATACCCGGATGCTTTATTTTTGTCGGTCTCCATTTTAGCAGCATCCGCATAATATTTTACGGCCGTATCGTAATCTTTGTCCCTCAGGCTCTTGTTTGCCAGACCAATAGCGGCTCCGGCTGATGGCTCAAGTTGATAGAGGTATTCGGCGGCAATGAAATAGACATCTGTATCGGAACAACCTACCGAAGCCAGTGCATCGAGTACTTCGTTCAGGAAAACTTTATCCGTTTTATTGGGTTCTACCTTGCCGGCATAGTATTCAGTTAGTGTCTTACAATCACCTGCACCACTATTGACAAATCCTTTTACGATCCCCTCTTTCACCATGCCAAGATAATCGACACTGGATTGGTCGTTAGCAGTACGGGCATTGGCTATTGCCTGCTCCACATAACCTACTACCTTGAAATAATCGGTAATATATTGATCTTTTTGGGAATTATCACTCAGGTATTCGTTCAAAGAGGCAACCATAAAATAAGAATAGGCATCGAGCGGGTTCATCTGGTCTTTCAAATCCCCGATAGCCTCGTTCAACATGTTGTAGACAACCGACTGATCGGCCTGTTCCCCCATCAATTCGATATAGTCGTAAGCTTTATAAGCAAGCACTGTTCCCTTGGCATCATCACTGAAGTATTTGAGACGCGTATCGTATATCTCCATCACCTTGTCGAGATATTCCTTTTTCCTTGCCGCATCTGTTTCATTAGCGTGGAACGCCTTGAAAATACGGGGGCCGTAGATATAAATATTCTTGCTTGATGCAGGGCAATTCTCATAGGTATAAACCCACGGTTTCAATGCACCGTTGTAATCTCCCGCTTTGGAAGATGTTTGCATGAGACTTAAATTCAGGCGGCAATTCACACTATCCTCCCCCTGTCCAAAAGGGGCCTTTACGGGGTCATAGCCCGGTTTCTGCGCAGAGGCGGCAGTGATTACGGCCATCACCACCAGCCCCGATAATAATAACTTTCTCATGTTCCCTGATGTTTAAATTGTTTTTTCTATTTACTAAAAATCAGATTATTAAAACGTACCCAATTATAATTTATCTGCGTTTTCCTGTTTCAACTATTCCATATTTCGAAGCCAGACAAAGTGTGTACTGGTTATCTCTGCACAATTGTCGTGACTAAAACGTCTAAACGGCATTCTCTACATTCAATACAAATGCGCGTATGCCTATCTCTTCATTAATACTGTCGAGTTTTTGTACAGATTTCAGTATATCGTCAACCTTATCATCATCGACAACTGTAATGATGGCCGAGTTCATTTCTGGCCATGTATGCGTTCCCCGGCGGGGTTCTCCAGTGACGCTTCCCCGCCCTTGCACCTGTTCAAAAAAAGTAAATCCGCGAACGCCCAAATAATCGAGCATATACTCAATACGTTCGGTATTGACCTGATTATATATTATAAAGACTGCTTTCATTTTCGATACTTATTATTTTTTTATTTCGGTGTATTGAACTCGCGATAATCATCATCTTGGGTATAATGATGTTCATGCCCGTTTCATACGATTATTTTATTTTCTTTATTTCGGTGTATGGAACCAGAGCATTTAGTTAATTTACCGATTTGTTGATTTGTAATTATCAAATCGGCACATCATCACATCTTTAAATCGATTTATATGCCCGTTTCATAATTTGATACTTATTGTAATTTGTTTTCCGGAAGTTGCAGGAAAGTGAATTCTTTACTGATTTTCTGTTTTATGTTCCGCTCGCCGTGACGTGAAAAATATCCATAAAGTACTGGCACAATAATCAATGTTACTACTGTAGAAACCAAAAGGCCGCCGATAACGACAATACCCATCGGCTGCCACAATTCAGAACCTTCACCCCGGCTAAGGGCCATAGGGAGCATACCCAAAATGGTTGTAAAGGCCGTCATAAGTACCGGGCGTAAACGTGATAAGCCGGAGAGGGCAATGGCTTCATTGAGTTCGTAGCCACGGTCGCGCATCAGATTGATATAATCGACCAGCACAATACCGTTTTTCACGACGATACCTACCAACATAACTGCTCCGAGGGCTCCGATCATGTCGAGTGAGGTTCCCGTCACAAAAAGGGCCAAGATCACCCCGCTTAAAGCAAAGGGAACGGACATCATTATAATAAACGGTTTGCGGAACGACTCGAACTGGGATGCCATCACAATATAAACGAGCATTATAATCATCAGTAAAAGGAGCCCTATATCGGCAAATGTTTCCTGCTGGTCTTCATAATCACCTCCCAAGCGAATGCTCACACCCTGCGGTATGTCAACTCCAGCCATTACTTTTTCTATTTCTACGGCCAGCTCCCCAAGGGAGATACCATAGGGTACGGCTTGTACCGATACGGTTCTCTGACGGTTTTTCCTATCGATGGTGGGCAACGACCAGAACACTTCGACCGAACCGACTTCGCTCAACCTGATATTACCTGCTGCTGTCGGGATTGTAAGATTTTCAATTTTGGAAATAGCATTCCTGTTGTCTTCCTCCATACGGACAATAATCGGGTATTCATCGCCCTCTTCCTTGAGATACCCCACCGACATACCATTGACGCGGTTTTGCATAAATGAGGCGACAGTGGCTGATGTAAGACCCTGCAACGCCAGCTTCTCCTTATCGAAAATTATACGCAGTTCGGCCCTGTCCCTGTCGCGGCTAATGGTTACATCACGGGCGCCTGCTATCTTTTCGGTAATTACACGTTGTATATTTTCGGCCAGAATGTTTGTCTTGTCAATATCATAACCATAAATCTCAACGTCAACGGTTGAGACCCCACCTGTTATCCCCATTCCACTGGGTTGGGCCTGATAGACGACAATTTCAGGATATGCAGCCATTTCCTGCCTTAAAACTTCTGCTATTTCTGTAATTGAGCGCTCCCTTTCATTTTTTTTATTGCAGACAATGGTCATTTCTATTGTATAATTTACTGTATTGGAAAACAAGGCGGAAATACTCGCATCGTCATTTGAACCGGCCGTAGTACTGATCATCCTGATCTCCGGTACAAGTTCAACAAAGCGGCTTTCAAGACGACGTGCGGTTTTCATTGTTTCGTCTATGCTCGTACCCGTATTCAGTTCCACTGTTGCGGTCAAACGCCCGTTGTCGCTCTGTTGCATAAAATCGGTTCCGATCATACCGGAAAAAATAGGAATTAACGATATGATAAAAAACAAGATAACTGTAATGAGCGTAATCCTTTTATGGTTCAGACAGAGCCGCAAAACATTAGCGTACCACTTATCCACCTTATTTAAAAGGGTAACTATATTTTTGTCATACCAGTTCTTTTTCGATTTTGTTTCTTCTATTTGATCTAATTCATCAACCTCTATATTTTTAGATTTCAATAATTTGGATGCAAGCATGGGGGTAAGTGTAATAGCCACTACGGTAGAGGTGCTTACCGTAATGGCAACGATCCAGCCCAATTCCTTGAACATGATGCCGGCCATTCCTTCCAAAAGAGTAAGGGGTACGAATACGACAACTATTACCAACGTTGTTGCGATTACCGCAACCCATACCTCATTGGTAGCAGATTTTGCCGCATCACGGGGAGTAGCCCCACGTTCAACATGGCGTACAATATTTTCCAATACTACAATGGCATCGTCTACCACCATCCCGATAGCCACCGTCAATGCACTAAGCGAGATAATATTCAACGAACTGCCGGTAACGGCCAGATAGATAAAGGCAACAATCAGTGATATTGGTATGGTAAGGGCAATGATAAAGGTTGCACGCCACCTTCCCAGAAAAAAAAGCACCACAATCACCACAAAGAGCAAGGCATACAATATGGATTCCTGCAAACTGTTGATGGAATTCTGGATATCTTCCGAAGAGTCATATATAACTTCCACTTCGATATCGGAAGGAAGTGTCTTTTTTATCTTTTCCATCTCTTTACCCAGATCCTCGCAGATTTGGACGGTATTACCTCCTGACTGCTTTGATATCATGATACGCACCCCTTCTTCACCGTTTATTTTTTCATCGAGCGTGACATCCTTTATGGTATCACGTAAGGTAGCAATATCGCGTACATATATTTTTTCACCGGCGGGTGTTGTTGTTACTACAATATCGGCTATTTCACCGCTCTCAACATATTCGGAATGGGTTTGAAGCTGGTATTGTTCTTTTTGCATTTTCACTATGCCGGCCGAAAGGTTCAGGTTATTGCTTCCGATGGCATTTCCTACTGTTTCGAGGGGAATATTGAAAGCATCGAGTTTTTCCTGATCGATTTCGACATATACATAACGCTCGGGTGATCCTGAAAGGGAAATATTTCCGACCCCGTCCACCCGGTTAAGCTGGGGGATCACATCATTGTTCAATATCTTGTCTAACCCGGCATAACTTTCTTTTGCCGTAACCGCATATTGAAGAATGGGGATGGAACTTGAACTGAACTTGAAAACAACCGGTGTAGAAGCGCCGCTTGGCAAATTATCCTTTGTCATATCGATAAGGGAACGCACATCGTTTGTTATTTCATCGAGGTTGATGCCCCACTGCAGTTCCAACAAAATGACGGACATATTGTCCCTTGAGGTAGAGGTTATTTCTTTTAACCCGTCAACAGAGTTCAGGCTGTTTTCGAGTAAGCGGGTCACATTGGTTTCAATCTCACTTGCATTTGCCCCAAAGTATGTAGTCATTACGGTTATATAAGGGGGGTCCATTTCCGGGAACTGGTCAACAGGGAGCCTTTGGTATGAATATACGCCTATTACCAGTACAGCTACAAATATCAATAATGTTGTAACCGGTTTATATATAGATGCTTTATAAATACTCATCTTTTCTTACTATTTTTTATTGCACTACTTCTAATTTAGCTCCGTCTACCAATTTTTCCTGCCCGAGGGTTACAAGCTGGTCGCCGGTTTTAAGCTCATTGGAAATGATTTCAACCATTTCATTGTAGCGCTGTCCGAGTGCAACACTTACACGTTTTGCCACGCCGTTTTCATTAATGAAGACATATCGTTCATTAGAACCTGTTAGTCTTAACACGGCTTGATAAGGAGCCATGAGCGATTCAAATTCTCCAAGTTCAACAGTGGTACGGACAAACATACCCGGACGAAGCAACTCTTTTTGGTTGGGGATCTTCAACCTTACCTGAAAATTATGGGTAGCTTCGTTGACTGTGGGATATACAAATTCAATGGTAGCAGGGAATACCTGTCCCGGATAAATGTCGGAATACAATTCCAGATTCATTCCTTGCTTAACCAGAGGGAAATATGTTTCGGGTATGCTGATATTGGCTTTTAACTGGTTAATTTGAGTAAGTGTAAGTATAGGAGTTCCGCTGAATAATTCTCCCTCTTCATAATTCTTAGCTGAGATTACCCCCGGTATCCGTGCCTTTACAAAGGTGTTTTCTGTTAGAAAGGAGAGACTTTCTTTGGTTTGTTCATAATTTAACTTTGCCTGATCGTAACTTTGTTTCGACACCGTACTGGTTTCATATAATTCCTTGATACGGTTATACTCCGTTTGCAGGTTTGCAAGAGCCAGTTTTGTGGTATTATACTGGTTTTGATCCATCCGGACGAGTGTATCTCCCTTTTTTACCCTTGAACCTATTTCCACATAAATACGTTCAATATTACCGGTTAACGAGGGTGAAATGTTAATGATCTCATAGCCCTGCAAAGTAGTTGACAGGTTTATTTTTCGGGCGATTGTCTGTATTTTCAGGGGCGTCACCTCTACTGTAGGGGCCGTTTCGGCAATCATATCCTGCCCGTCCTGTTTAGACTTTAGGGAACAGCCTGCCATTGATAAAATCAGGGCGCAAGCCACTATCTTATTTAAAACTGATTTATCCATCTCCTTATTCTTAATTTTGTTTATAATCTTATCTATAATTCTGGTTCAGTAATTCTTCAAGTTCTATTTGTGCCGTTACCATGTTCATTAACGACTGCACATAGTTGCTTTGGGCAGTTATAAGGTTGCTTCCGGATTCCGTGACTTCGAAGCTTGAAGCTGCCCCTTTTTCATATTTGCGTGAAATATTATCAAACAGGCGTTGAATAACTTCCATATTTTGTTTTTGCGCTTCAAAATCTTCGTATGCCGACTGCAGGTTATAGCGGAGTTGGCGGTGTTGTATAATCAACGATTCTTTGGTATCTTCAAATGTGTTCAATTGTTTCTGGTAATCGAACCTGGCTTCCTGCAGGGCTTTATGGCGGCTTCCACTTGAGAAAATGGGGATGCTTAAAGTAAGTCCTATCGTATTGGGGGCTGTCATGTTCATGGTTTCTTCATCACTGAAATACTTTTTTTCTGTAAACTGGTAAAAAGCACTCAGAGAGGGTGCATGGGCCCACTTCTTCATATCGACCTGTTTTTTAGAAATTTCCAGATTTTGGAGCAACAGCCGGTAATCGTGATTATTTTCCGGGACAAATTCTACTAATAGCAATGACAGGGCTTTGTCGATGTTCATCAGGTCGTTAATTGATTGTGTTAGCTCAATTTCCCTGTCAACATCAAGGCCAAGCTGGAGCCTCAGTGAATTATACAGCATTTCGAGCGACCGCCTGCCGGAATTTAAACTTGACTCCATAGATGCAACCTGTACCGCGATCTGGTCGGCAGCAGTTTCATCCGACACACCCACTTTTACCATTTGTCTTGTATGTTCTAATAATTTGTTCAGGTTTTCCAGATTCTTTTCCAGCAGGTTTACTGTTTCTTCCATAACGAGGGAAGAATAATAAATTGATTTTACCTGATTGGCGACTTGCAGTTCGGTTTTTTCCAATGTTACATCCGCCATTTTTGAGGATATGTTTTCCAACTGGACACCGATAATTTGTGATGCACTTAAAGCTACGGAAACAGTTATTCCCGCAGTTGCAGAGGGGGGCATGGAGATATCAAATCCCGACAATGCCATTTTATAGCCCATCATATTGGAGTAATCAACCGAGGCGTTAATTTGGGGCAACATGGTTGCAATACTTTGCCAACGGGTTGCCTCGGCCTTCTTAATGTCGATAGAGGCGTTTTTTAACTGCCGGTTATGTTCCAAAGCGTATGTTTGTGCCTCT
>WPCJ01268430.1_pt1 | contig 10426 bp, 10 predicted proteins | sample 5399831 | NCBI WGS metagenome assembly WPCJ01 (sample SAMN12869470, study PRJNA574797) | sludge metagenome | isolation source: wastewater treatment of pH10 | place: China:Beijing | collected 2019-05-20 | reverse complement strand
TATTCAGGGAATAAGGCATAAAGACGGGAATTCCTTCTGCCGTTTGATGGAGGAGGGGTTGGATTCCGAACATGAAGCCGGTCAGAGCTGCCGCCAGGGTGAGCGATACATATCCTGCTATTGCTGCGGCAATGACCCTGCGTGAAGATGCGATATTAGTGCTTCCGCTCACTATCCTGTAGATATAATAAGCGGAAAAGGGCATCACTACGGCCATGTTGAAACAGTTGGCAGCAATGGCTGTGATCCCCCCATCTCCAAATATCAGGGCCTGCAATACCAGGGCCACCGTCACTGATATTACCGCTGCCCAGGGTCCCAGAACTATTCCTATTATCGCTGCTCCCACTGCGTGGCCAGTGCTGCCACCAGGTATTGGAACATTGAACATCATGATCACGAAGGAGAATGCCGCGGAGAGAGCAAGCAGGGGAACCTGCCTTGATCTGAGTTCGTTGCCCAACCGCCTTCCGGCGTAGATCCATATAGGGATCATTATTATCCATAATGCACCGTAAGTATAAGGCCCTAAATAGCCATCAGGAATGTGCATAGAAACACCCTTGGGCCAATTGTCCTTAGGTTATAAGAAGATATCGGATTCGTATATTATGTGTGAAAATTTTGCATCTATTATCATAAGATCATCTTTTTTCCTAGGGCAAAAAACAAGCGAGCATTTGATAAAGCGGTAGCGCTATTCAGAGTATGAAAGATGACTGAGACTACCACTGAAAAGAGCATACTGCTTCTGATCGCCCTGATGGCGGCCATTCTCTCTGCCCCTACCTCCTCTGCTGAGATCAAAGGGCAGACAGACGGGATACACGAGGGCACTGCCGACTTTGATCTCTCTGAATCCATAAACAGCACTGCGAACAGCATCGCCCCTGCAGAGCATAATGGATTCACAATTTATAATGCCACAGCATCTATGAACGGCGGCGCAGATGGGGAGTTCAACGGCACAGTATATCGTCTGGGCGAGTTGGTGACCGAGGTTACAGTACCGGTCAATGCCAGCCGGCTTAATCTCACCCTGCCAGAGAAGGTGGATAATATCACCCTTTATGATGAAGCCGGAAGAATGGTTAAGATAAATAGCAGCCAGAGTTTCTGGCAGGGAAACTACATCTACAGCCTGGACTTTGAAAGGCATGTCGAGGGAAGGCTGGTCTACAACTTGACTTCACAGGGCCAGCAGTTTGTGATATCAATCCGAGATAAAGGACCGGTAAGAGTAATCCTGCCAGAAGGATATGCCACTGGAGACCGCCTGCTGGGAATAGCCTGGCCCCCACCTGACATGATCGCGAGCGCAGAAAAAAAGAGTGCTCTCACCTGGTATAATACCACTAAGGTATCCTATATTGAGGTGAACTACTATCGAGATAATGCCCGTGAAGCCTTGGCGATAATCATATCCATCCTCGCCCTGGCAGCGATTGCCCTGCTCGTTGAGTATTACTTCAGCATCAGAAAGCTGAGATCATTGAGGATGGAGAAGGAAGAAGAGTCCATGAAGAAGAATTAACCCGTCCCAATAGAAATTCGGATACAATCAAGGGGATGTGCAATGAGTAAAACAATAACCATTTGCGATGGGATCTATGCTGTGGGGGGACCGAATCTCTCCCGTTCCGAGGATGCATATGTCTATCTTGTCGATGCAAAGAGCTGTCTGGTTTTAATAGACGCTGGTGTAGGATATGGAAATGATAAGATAGAGAAGAACATCAGATCTCTGGGCTCCGAGCCAGCACAGGTCTGGCATATTATTGCCACCCACTGCCACATCGATCATATCGGAGGACTTCACCTCTGGCGGGATAAGTACGGCAGCAAGATCATTGCCCATGAACTGGACCGGGCTGGCATAGAGGGCAAGAATAATGAGCTGACGGCCGCCAGCATGTACGGGGTTGACTACCGGCCGGTCATGCTTGATACCATCCTCTCTGGCGAGCATAATCAGATCCGTCTGGGAGAGATGGAATTTAAGGTCCTTCACACCCCCGGCCACACTCCTGGAAGCATCTCGGTTTATATCGATACCCCTGAAGGCAGGGTTCTCTTCGGCCAGGATATACACGGCCCGTTCTCTCCCTCCTGGGGTTCTGATATGGTGGAGTGGAGGAGATCGATGAGAAAACTCCTTGACCTTGAGGCCGATTTTCTCTGCGAGGGGCATGCTGGGATCTACAGAGGCGAGGAGATCAGAGAATATATTGAGGGCTATTTGAGAAGATATAGCTCGAGCTGAGTTTCTCTTTTTTTGGCTCTTCGCTGAATTATGTGGGTGAGTTCAGGCAGAGAATATGGCCTCTGTGCCTCTGTGGTTGGGTCAGTGCATCGCGGTTCACCACAGAAGGCACGGAGACATAAAGTTTTTCCGATTTACGTTCACCCATGACAAATAGCGAGGAGCCCTTTTTTATTATTACTACCCTGGCTTAATCTATAGCCCGCCATCAGGCTCAAGCCTCGAGCACCATAACTTCCTTTCCTGATATATCTTTTTGCGAGATCGATATCTTCCTCTCCAGAAAATGCTCTGCAGTCCATATATTAGTACTGGTGTGCAGGGATATCTCCCGGGTGCTATAGCTACCTCCTGCCAGGGCTAGATAGGGAATCAGCTGATCGGCCAGATGAACATCCACAGATGCGCCAGATGCAAGCTCCAAAGCCAGCTCCTCTGCGGCGCTCTTTCCTACCCTTTCTGCAGGAAGACCTCTCTTGCCCAGGCTGCTGGCACCAATATGGACTCTGGGAGAATCCGACCAAAGGGTAATGCCGCTACCCGTTGACGGCAGCCTGAGGACCTCCCGGGCTATGTTGGCCTCAAAGCCTGCCTCCAGAAGAGCTCCGGCCGCTGCATCCGCCTGTCTTTTGGCCACATTCTCGGGCAGGTTTGAGCAATGGGATATTCCGGAGATTTCCATTTCAGATCGATCGCCGGAAGCGTTCCTGACGCCTGTGCTCTCCAGATGAGCGGCCTGGAGTTCCGAGGGCTCGATACTGCAGACCACATTTCCCTGGCCATGGGGGTAGTATCCTCTCTTCTCCAGCTTCAGGCTCGCTTTGGCCCCGAAACGCTGCAGAGCGGGCAGGAAGACGTTCTGGAAGTAATCGACAGTTGGCGACCACTGCACATCAGTTCCACCCTGAACCGATAAGGTTGTGGGTGTATTGGCCCGAAGCAGTGCAGGGAGGAGACATTGAAGGAGAAGAGTCGCGCTTCCGGCAGTCCCTATGGAGATCTCATAGCTGCCACCTTGAATCTCGCCTGGAGAGAAGCTGATCTCTGATGATCCTGGGCTGATGCCTGAGGTCTTGGCCTGGCATATGCTGGCCAGAGCAGCAATAGCATGGGCATGCTGAGCTGCCAGTCCGGGCTTTGGACGGCCTTGCCTTATCTTGCTTATGTGGACCGATTTCCCAGTGACCGCACAAAGTGCCACAGCCGTCCTGACGATCTGGCCGCCCCCTTCTCCAAAGGAGCCGTCTATCTCAATCATAATAGATCCTTTTTTTTAACAGGGCAATTTCCATCTTATGCGTAGATTGCGAACAAGTTAAACCTTTGCCGGGAATATCCAATGCGAGTTGCCAGGGGGCGATGAAATCGCAATTTCTCGCGGGCTTGAGACTGAACTGAGATGAAATCGATTCTGCCACTGTTTTATCAGGGAATCTGCTTTACAAAAGGCCTATTTGACAGGAGAAGCCAAAGGCAAAGACACAATACCCCCACCAGGATATTCATCAATCCCAAGATCCGAATGGTATTGCTCCACTCCTGAGAGATGACGGTCATGCCCATGCTGCCCATTAGAATCCCAAAACAGCTCATGAGAGCAGAGGCAGAGCCGGTATCTTCCTCTTGTTGCTCCAGCATCAGATTTGCGCCCGGGGTCCGGATGCAGCTTCCCATCGTCGTCGCCGGAAAAAGGCATAATGCGAATATCCAGGGCTGAAGGCTGCCAAGATGGTACACCAGCAGCCCTCCGAGAAATGTAGAGATGAAGCCGGCGATGATAATCGAATAGCGGCGAAACCTCTTAGATAGACGCAGATAAAGCATGGGCCCCCCAATCATCCCCAGGGCATTGAAGGCGAAATAGAGGGAAAAGAGCTTCTCGCTCAAGCCGAAGCCGTTTATGTAAATGTATGAGGATGAGGCGATGAAGGCCATAGAGGAGAAGCTGAGCATGGAGAATACGATTAACAGGGACAAAAATCCAGGGTTTTTCAACACCACTGCCAGCCTCCCGATGGACTGGCTCAATGTACCGGTATATCTCGTATTTAGCGTCTCCACCAGGGCCAGGCTACCAGAGAAAGCGATAAGCCCTATGACTCCCAGGACCACAAACACCCCTCTCCAGGATGTGAACCCTAAAAGGAGCGCTCCTAAGACTGGTGCCGCCATGGGTGATATGAGGACCATGGAGGAGACCCAGGCCAGGATCATCTCCCGGTTGCGGCTGTCGTACACATCCTTGATCATGGCCATGGCCACTGCCGAGGCTGAGCTTCCTCCAATAGCCTGGAGGATGCGAAAGGCGATGAGCTGATTGATATCCTGGGAGATGGCGCAGAGGAATCCTGCCAGAGAATAGATGGCAAGGCCAGCTATCAGAATGGGGCGCCGGCCGTATTTATCGCTCAGAGGCCCCCAGAAGAGCATCCCCGCGGCAAAAACGATGAAGAAGAATATCAGCGTGAGATTGACCTGCTCAGCTGATACCTGGAAATATTTGGACATGCCGGGCAGGGCCGGAAGATAGAGATCCGTAGATAGGGGAACGAATGCGCTCAGAAATGCGATGAGGGCGATAAGGCCCCTGTTGCCCAGATATTTCTGTCTCTTGCCCCCGGAGACAAAGGCTGATTGGGAATCCGTCATCTCTTGGGCAATCTCCTGCCCAAAATCCCAATCCATGGCATCTCTGTGCTCGATATCTGAATGACGGACATCCAAGCGGCCGGAATTCTTACATTCAACTGCAAGAGGCTTCAGTCTCCCTTGATGGTCCCATCATACTCCTTTTTCAAGAGCAATAGATCGCACAGCTTATTGGCACTGGCCACCACAGTCTTTCTGCCGATGCGGTCCTCTGCTGCTGGCCGAACGGCAATGCCTCCAAAATGAGCATCATCGCCCACAACTATCATTCCCTGGATGTGCATCCAAGCATGAATGCTCTCCAGGGTCTTCTCTTGGCCGCCGTTTCTGGAGCCACCAACGGCGATCGCGCAGCCAATCTTATTCCTGAGCCTGAAGCCCTGCCTGCGGAGGGGAATGGTCCGGTCGAAGATCGCCTTGAGCTGGGCAGTGACGTTTCCGAAGTAGACGGGCGAGGCCACAATTATGCCTTCTGCCTCTTGCATTGCCCTCAGGACCTCGGGCATATCATCTTTACTGGGACAGGGTTTGCCTTTGCTGCAGTCTCCGCAGTCGCTGCAAAAATCAAAATTCAGCTCTGAGCAGAGCAGCCTTTCCGTCTGAAAGCCATATTCAGCAGCTACCGCCAGTGCCTCGTTTAGCAAGAACTCGGTGTTGCCGGCCTTCCTCGGACTGCCGGATATTCCAACTATTCTCATTATTCCATTCACACTGCAGTAGATTGCAGGAGACGAATATATGCTTTTGCGGTTCGATCTGCCGATGGCAAAGTTAATATCTAATACCCTAATTTTATTATGGGATTAAAATGAATGCTGAGATCACATCGCTTCTGGAACAGGATGTCTATACTCAGAAAGGCATCTATGTGGGCAGGGTGGACGATGCCGTCTTAGATCCTGACAACGGGGTGGTAAGCGGACTGGCTTTGGGAGACGTCAACCGGGATCTTTTCGATAGCAAGGGCAAAGGGATCGTCATCCCTTACCGCTGGGTCACTGCTGTCGGCGACATCATAATAATCAGGCACCTGAGTAGAAATGCAAAGGCTGAGCCAAAAGTCAGCTAACTGGGAGATCTATTCCGGTCTTCGGGCCCGTCCCCCTCTGGTAGCAAGGGCAGATGGCCGGGGCTTCAAGAATATCCTGGCTGGATTCAAGAAGCCTTACGATGCAGGCTTCGCGAGCGCAATGGCATCCTCAGCCAGCGGCTTGTTCGAGGATTCGGGGCTCAGTCCTCTCCTGGCATTCATGTTCTCCGATGAGATCAATCTCATCTTCCTGGCTGCTCCCTTTGGGGGACGGATAGAGAAGATAGATTCCCTGGTCGCGGGCTCATTATCTGCTGCTCTCTCTCTCCAGCTAGCAAAGCCCGTCTCAATGGACTGCCGGACCATTCCCCTGTGCAAGGCCGAGATCAGAGAATACCTAATTGAGCGGCAGAACGAGACCTGGAGAAACCATGTCTTCTCTTATGGATTTTATATGCTGCAGGATGAAGGAATCGATCCGGCCGGAGCCATGGAGAGGCTGCGGGGAATGAAAGAGCATGAGATTCATGAGCTGGTCTTCCAGAGAGGAATAAACCTGGCCAAGACTCCTTCCTGGGAGAGAAGGGGAATAATGATCTATCGCGATGAAAGAAGAATCTTGCAGGATTGGGAGCTGCCTCTCTTCTCTTCTCGAAAAGGGGAGGAGCTGCTGGCCCGGATTATCATCAGTCGCTCTGGGAGAGAAGGGTGAAGTAATTCTTTATAATCTCTCTATTCTCAGGAGGAAGGCTCTCAATATAGAGTTCTGACGGCACTGCTGCTGCCTCTCCTGCTTGAGACTGCTGAAAGACCCTCTCCACGGGTTTGGTATTTGTGGGGATGGAGCCCGCGCCCGTTCCAGGAGATAGGACTAAAGGAAGCTTATTCTCGTTCAGGACGGCGAGAGATGGATTGCCAAATAGGTTTTCGCTCAGATTCATGTTTTGGCTTATATCCGGCTGGGGTTTATCCTCCTGGAAGATGCCGGCGGCTCTGTCCTTCAGCTCGATGATCGACTGGAGATCTGCGGTCTCGACAAGATTTCCCTGCGCTAAGAGCGCCACCACTGCTGAAAGGAGGATGGCAGTCATCACTCTTCCGCTCAGCTGTCTTCTATCCAGAATCTGGGAGGGTTTGATTCCTGCCAAACTCAGTTTGAGCTCCTCGGCCAGGCTCTGCATGGGAAGAGAATCAAGATCTTTGTTGTCAAAGGCGGTTTTAGCTTTCTCAGATAATTCCGAGCCTAAAAGCGGAAAGACATCAGCCTTCTTGCGTCTCTTGAAAAAGGTGGCTAGAGCAACTCCTGAAATTATGGAGACAATGGCAGGCAATGCCGATAGGATAAAGCTATCCTGATAGTAGAATTTCATAAGAGTGGTCAATCCCAGATACTGCATGAGGGCATAGATCGCGATGGCGATTATAATGGCGTTGAGAGCCCATACTGTTCGCTCAAAACGACGATATTCCCTCATCAGTCGAGCCAATGGTCGTAGGAACTCATAGTGCCCATTCACATAGTTTAATCTGATGATGCGGATAAGTAGTTTTTGGAAGTTCAGTCTGCCCTCCCCCCTGGTCATCGGATGAGCAAGGGAGTGATAAGAGTTTAGGGCTGGGAAAATTCATCTGCGGACAAGAGCGGCCGATTTGTTTGGATTAGATGTTTGAGGATGCGTGTTTTTCTCCCGATGCCATGGTCCTGTCATGGTTCTGTCATGCTCACCCAACTTCACGATGCGGCTTGAATTGCCGATGGAAGAGAAACATCAAATATATGCAATGGCCTAAATGGAGAATCGGAAGGTTTTTTCAATGATTCAAGAAGAACTCTCAAAAACGCTCAATCCGAAGCAGGTCCAGTACATGAGGATGGATCTTCCTGATCCGAGGAACGGCGAGTATCTTCTGGCTGTGTTTCACCTGATCCCCAGCGGCGAGCTCAACATTATGCAAGCCGCAGCCGAGGTCGCAGCTGAGAGCTCAACAGGCACCAATTTTGCCGTGAAGACCGAGACTCCCTTCTCAAGGGTGATGAACGCCCTCGTCTACAAGGTTGACATCGAGAAGAACCTGGTCTGGATCGCCTATCCCTGGCGCCTGTTCGATAGAAACGGCAACGTCCAGAACATCATGACCTACATCGCCGGGAACGCCCTCGGCATGAAGGAGATCAAGGCTCTCAAGCTCCTGGACATCTGGTTCCCCCCCTCCATGCTGGAGCAGTACGACGGCCCAAGCTATACACTCGACGACATGAGAACCTACCTCAATGTGCACGACAGGCCGATACTCGGGACCATAATCAAACCCAAGATGGGGCTCACCTCTTCGGAGTACGCCGAGGTCTGCTATGACTTCTGGGTGGGCGGAGGCGACTTCGTCAAGAACGACGAGCCCCAAGCCGACCAGGACTTCTGCCCCTACGACAAAATGGTCAAGTATGTCAAGATGGCAATGGACAAGGCGGTCAAGGAGACGGGGAAGAAGAAGGTCCACTCGTTCAACGTATCCTCGGCCGATTTCGACACCATGATCGAAAGGTGCGAGATGATCAGGGAGGCGGGCTTCGAGCCGGGTTCATACGCCTTCCTCATAGACGGCATCACCGCCGGGTGGATGGCGGTGCAGACGCTGAGACGGAGGTATCCGGATGTCTTTTTGCACTTCCACAGGGCAGGCCACGGTGGCTTTACCAGGCCGGAGAACCCCATTGGCTTCTCAGTGCTAGTGCTCTCCAAGTTTGCCAGGTTGGCAGGCGCATCAGGTATCCACACCGGGACGGCAGGCGTCGGCAAGATGGCAGGCAGTCCCGAGGAGGACGTAACTGCGGCGAGGAACATCCTGAAAGTCGAGGGAAAGGGTCACTTCTTCACCCAGAACTGGGGAAGGATCCCGCCGCAGGACGACGATGCCATCAAGATGGTCGAGATGGACGATGCTCACCACGTTGTCCTGGAGGACGACTCCTGGCGCGGCCTCAAGAAATGCTGCCCGATCATCTCTGGAGGACTAAACCCGACGCTCCTCGAGCCTTTCATCGATGTCATGGGAGGAATCGATTTCATTACGACCATGGGCGCGGGTTGCCACGCTCACCCGAGAGGAACACGCGCTGGTGCGATGGCCATTGTGCAGGCATGCGAAGCCTACAAGAATAAGATCGACATCGCGGACTATGCGAAGGATCACAGAGAACTCGCCGAGGCGATCGAGTTCTTCAGCAAGAAGAAAAAGAAGTGATCTTTTATATCCAGTTGATATTTTTTATTTTTCCTTTTTCATTAAGCCACAATATCGCAAAGCCCAGAAGCCAAGCCGTTAGGAGTAAGTTTGTAGATCTTACCACCTAAATCAACTGTTACATGATTTTCATGCGGGGTTGCGTCGAAATTATGAGTAACAAGATAAAAAGCCAGATCCCTAACACCCATGCTCGGATCGTCGAAACCGGATATCAACGAATTCAGACTAGATAATGAATCATTCGATGCACTCACCAATGACATGCTCGCCGCAAATGTGAACAAGATGAAACTTATTGCACATATATTCCTCCTGGGCATAGCTGCATCTAAAAACTCGATAAGTCATATAGACGATTGCATCCATTTTTTAGTCAAAATTAACGGATTTGACCAATGCTCGGTAGTATGTCGATTCTTCTGTAAATTGGCTGGCCCTGTTATCCCACAGCTCAATCCGCATGGATCATGACCAAACAATGGCGAAAGATTCTTATGAAAATGGCCAGGATAGAATAGACATCCGATTTGCATCCCCGCACTTATGGAGAATTTATCATGAGAATTGCTGCTTTAGCCCGTATGGTAGCTTTGATGTCTCTATCGGTCTTAGCTGCCATTACCTTATGTATAGCTTCCGATCAGACCGCTTCGGCGGACGAGGTTATCGCCTTTTTGGATGAAGCTGTAGCTTATGTGGACAACAATGGTATGGAGAACGCTCTCCAAGAGTTCAACGATCCAACTGGATCTTTTGTTCGGGGAGATCTCTACATCTTCGCATATGATTTCAATGGAACCTGCCTCGCCCATCCTATCAATCCTGAATTGGTCGGCCAAACCAGCCTGTTGGATATCAATGATGTGGATGTGGTAGGCCGCGAGATTGCATTGGCTAAGAGAGGCGGCGGAACTATGTATATCGTCTTCCCGAATCCATCTCATGAAGGCAAGGAGGAGCTAAAACAAATCCATCTTGAGAATGTGAATGATAGCATGTACCTTGGATCTGGGCGGTACCTTTCTGACATCCGGGCATCATTCGATCAGGGGGAAAGAGATGAGCTTGTAGCTTTTGTGAATGAAGCCTTGAAGTACGCCCAGGAGAATGGCAAAGAGAAAGCTCTTCAGGCATTCAACGATCCAGAAGGCAATTTCGCCCGAGACGGACTTTACATCTTTGCCTACGACTATGAGGGACAGAACTTGGCGCTTTCCCATCAGCCTGAGCTGGTCGGC
>WPCJ01122254.1_pt1 | contig 10428 bp, 8 predicted proteins | sample 5399831 | NCBI WGS metagenome assembly WPCJ01 (sample SAMN12869470, study PRJNA574797) | sludge metagenome | isolation source: wastewater treatment of pH10 | place: China:Beijing | collected 2019-05-20 | reverse complement strand
GCCACCGCGAAGAGCACCACGGCGAGGGCCACGAGAGCCCCGATGCCCGTGAGCAGAGCGTGCGGTCGGCGTCCCTCCGCCTCGTCGGGCGCGACGACGGGCACCGGATGCGCCGGCTTCGTCGCCGCCGCCGCGTCGTCGAGGCGAAGGGCTCCCGTCACTTCGAGAGCACCTCGACGTAGCCGTCGATGATCTGCTGGGTCGAGCGCGGTCCGCCGAACGTCCAGATCCCGGCGGGGAACGCGGTGAGGCGGTCATCGGCGACGGCGGGCAGCGAGGTCCAGGCCGGGTTGCCCTGCAGAGCGTCGATGAAGCTCTCCGACTCGGGGTCCTCCGTGCCCGTGTAGAACAGGCTGGCGTCGCCGACCGTGGTCATGCCTTCGACATCGGTCTGTCCGAGGCCGTAGGTGGGGTCGACCTCGCCGGTCCACGCGTTCTCGAGACCGAGCTTCTCGCCGATCTCACCCACCAGCGAGCCCTGGCCGAACGGGCGCAGAGCGACGTTGCCGCCGTCGACCCAGCCGTCGAAGAACACGAACTCCTTCGTGGGCAGATCCAGATCGGCGAGTTCGGCCGAGGCCGCGTCGAGGTGCTCCTGGAACTCGTCGGCGACCACCGCAGCGCGCTCTTCGCGTCCGGTCACCTGGGCGATGAGGTCGAGCGTTCCGAGCATCTTCGCGATGGGGTCGGCGGCATCCGCACCGACGGTCGCGAGCACCGGCACGTCGTAGGCCTCGAGCTGGGAGACGATGGGGTCGTCCGCGGCGCTGACCTCGACGATCACGAGGTCGGGCTCGGTGCCGAACAGCGTCTCCAGGTTCGGCTCCTGCCGGGTGCCGACGTCGGTCACGCCCTCCGGGAGCTCTTCCGCGGTGACCCACGTGCTGTAGCCCTCGGCGTCGGCGACCGCGACCGGCGTGATGCACAGCGACAGCGCATCCTCGATCTGCTGCCACTCCAGCACCGCGATCCGCTCGGCGGGCTTGTCGAGCTCGACCGTGCGACCGAGGTCGTCCGTGACGGAGACGGCACCGGTCGAGGTCGCGGTGGTGTCGTCGCCGCAGCCCGCGCTCGTCGAGGCCGAGGCGTCGGAGTCGGAGGCGGCGGGGGCCTGGGTCGTCCCGCAGCCGGCGAGGGCCATCACGAGCGCGCCACCGAGGGCGATCAGGGCGAGGGGCTTCTTCTTCATTCGGTTCTTCCTCCGGGAGGGGTGAGGGGGTTCAGGATGCCGCGGGGGTGCGGTGCCGGCGGTGGTGCCGACCGCGCGGGAGCACCCGCACGAGGCCGGTCTCCTCATCGATCTCGGTGTCGATGCGCAGGCCGTAGACGGCGGAGAGGTTCTCGCCGGTCAGCACCTCGGCGGGGGTGCCGGCCGCGTGCACTCGCCCCGCGTGCAGAAGAACGACGTCGTCGGCGACGGATGCCGCGTGGTCGAGGTCGTGCAGCACGACACCGAGGGCGGTGCCGTGGTCGTCGGCGAGCTCGCGCACCAGGTCGAGCGTCTCCACCTGATAGCGCAGGTCGAGGTGGTTCGTCGGCTCGTCGAGCAGCAGCACGCCGGTCTCCTGCGCCAGCGCGGTCGCCAGCCACACGCGCTGCAGTTCGCCGCCCGAGAGCTGGTCGACGGGACGGGCAGCCATGGCGGTGAGTCCGGTCAGCTCGAGCGCCCGCGCGACGGCGGTGCGGTCGGCGTCGCTGACACCGGAGAAGCGACCCCGGTGCGGGTGACGGCCGTACGCCACGACGTCGGAGACCTCGATACCGGAGGGATGCGGCCGCGATTGCGAGAGCATCGCGACGGTCTTCGCGAACTCCTTCGCCGAGAGGGCGGCGGCGTTGCGCGTCTCGTCACCGCCGATGCGCACACTCCCCGCCTCGATGCGGTGCAGGCGGGCGAGCGCCCGCAGGACGGTCGACTTGCCGCTGCCGTTGGGGCCGATGAGAGCTGTCACCCTTCCGGGGGCGAGGCGCAGCGAGACATCGTGCACCACCCGGGCACGGCCGTATCCGAGCACGAGGGATTCGCCCTGCAGGGCGTGGGTCTGCGTCGTCATGTCAGCCCCGCATCGCGACACCGCGGCGCCAGTAGCCCATGAAGGCCACCTGCCCGCGGTCGATGCCGAGGTCCTTCACGAGGTGTCGGCGCAGGGTGGTGACCACGCCGCTCTCCCCCGCGATCCAGAAGTAGCGCTCAGCCGGGGCATCGGCGGCGGCGATCTCCTCACCGAGGCCGGAGTACGCCGGCGTCTCCCACAGCAGGTCCTCGCCGTCGATGTCCTTCACGCGGATCTCGTCCGAGGCGTCGGCGTCGCCGAGGTAGCCGAGGACCGCAGGGATCAGGTGCAGGCCGTGCGGCTCACCGGCGTCGCGTGGCAGCCAGTGCACCTCGACACCGGTCGGCGCATCGATGCGCAGCACGTCGGCCGGAGTCGGCACCTCGATGAAGGCGACACCGCGCAGCCCGCGAGGCGCGTCCTCCAGGATGCGGGCGATCGCCGGGGCCGCCGTCTCATCCCCCGCGAGCACGACCGAAGGAGCGCGTCCGGGGTGGAACTCGGCGCCGCCGTGCGTATCGACGCCGAGGCCGCGACGCGGTCCGACGAGGTACAGCTCCTGCCCGACCGCGGCCTGGTCCGCCCACAGCGACGCGGGGCCGGTCAGACCCGGCTCGAGGTGCAGCACGAAGTCGACGTCGACCTCGGTCCCGGTCTCGTCGTCGACCCGGAGGTCCCGCACGGAGTAGGTGCGCATCGAGCCGCGCTCCTCTTCCGGCACCGCCAGGAACGCCTGCCACCAGTTGTCCGATGCGCGGTCGAGCTCGGGCAGCACCCCGGATACCGGCGGGAAGACCAGCTTGATGCGGCTGTCGAACACCTCGCCCGGAGTCCCGAACTCGAACAGGTCGTCCCCGCCGAAGGTCACCCGCACGAACGAGGGCGAGACCCGGACCACGGCGCGCACCTCGGCGCGGGTGAGGATGTAGGTCGGACGCTCGGTCGTGGTCGTCTCAGCGGACATGATGCCTCCCGATGGGTGTGACCATCGGCGTACCGGAGACCGGGTCGATGGTGATCTGATTGGCGAGGCCGAAGACCTCTTCGACGAGGTCGGCGGTGACGACCTCCTGCGGGGCTCCCGCTGCATGCACCCTGCCGTCCTTCATGGCGACCAGTTCGTCGGCGTAGCGGGCGGCGAGGTTGAGGTCGTGCAGCACCATGACGATGGTCGTGCCGCGTGACACGCTCAGGTCGGTCAGCAGGTCCAGCACCTCGACCTGGTGCGCGACGTCCAGGAACGTGGTCGGCTCGTCGAGCAGCAGGATGTCCGTCTCCTGCGCGAGAGCCATCGCGATCCAGACGCGCTGCCGCTGTCCGCCCGAGAGCTCGTCCACGCTGCGGTCGGCGAGATCGGAGATGCCGGTCGCATCGAGCGCGTCCGCCACGACCTCGTAATCGTGCGCGCTCCACCGCGCGAGCATCTTCTGGTGCGGGTGTCGCCCTCGGCCGACCAGGTCGGCGACCGCGATCCCCTCGGGCGCGATGGGGGATTGCGGCAGCAGACCGAGGATCCGCGCGACCTCCTTCGTCGGACGGGAGTGCACCGAGGCGCCGTCGAGCACGATCTGCCCCTCGGTCGGCGAGAGCAGGCGGGCCAGCGAGCGCAGCAGCGTCGACTTGCCGCAGCCGTTCGCGCCCACGATCGCGGTGATGCGTCCGGGAGCGATCTGCAGGTCGAGCCCGTCGATGACGGTGCGGTCGCCGTACGCGAGCGTCACCCCCTCGGCCGACAGGCTGTGCGAGACGGTCATAGCGAACCCCCGGAGCGGTTGGTGCGGATGAGCAGATAGATCAGGTACGGCGCGCCGACCACGCCGGTGATGACGCCGACGGGATAGCGGGTGCCGAAGGCGAACTGGCCGATCAGGTCGCCGGCGAGCACGAGCACGGCGCCGACGAAGGCCGACGGCAGGAGCAGGTTCGCCCCGGGCCCGGTGATGCGGGCGGCGATGGGTCCCGCCATGAACGCGACGAAGGCGATGGGGCCGGTGGCCGCGGTCGCGAACGCGAGCAGCGCGACCGCGCCGAGGATGAGCAGCAGGCGTGTGGCATCGACGCGGACACCGAGTCCGGCGGCGGAGTCGTCACCGAGCCGGAGAGTCCCCAGTGCGCGACCCTGCGACAGCATCAGCGGCACGATGATCACCGCGGCGATCGCCATCGGCAGCACCCGCTCCCAGGACGCGTTGTTGAGGCTTCCCGTCAGCCACTGCATCGCGGTCTGGATGTCCCAGTTCGCCGCACGGGAGAGCAGGTACGAGATGACGCTCTGCAGCATCGCCGCGACGCCGATGCCGATCAGGATCAAACGGGTGCCGGCGAAGCCGCCCTTGATCGAGAGCAGATAGATCGCCAGGGCCGTGAGCACCGCGCCGGCCAGCGCGAGCGCGGAGACGACCGGACCGTTGACCGACAGCACGATGATGCCGAACACGGCCGCGGCGCCGGCGCCGTTCGAGATGCCGATGATGTCGGGCGAGGCGAGCGGATTGCGCAGCATCGTCTGGAAGCAGACGCCCGCCATGCCGAACGCGATCCCGGTGAGGACGGCGAGCACCGCCCGCGGCAGTCGCAGGTCGCCGACGGTGAAGGAGGCGCCGGGCACGTTCTCACCGAGGATCACGCGGATCACCTCGTCCGGTGTGTAGAACGTGTTGCCCACCATCAGAGCGATCGCGAAGAGAGCGAAGACCAGGACTCCGAGGACGATCGTGGCCGTCGCGTGGCGACGGTGGCGTGAGCGACGCCCTGCGACGATCCGGGCGATCCGGGCGGATGCGGACTCCTCGTCGCGGGCGAGGGTGTGTTCCGTGTGCTCGGTCGTGGTCACAGCTCACGCACCTTCTGCCGACGGACGATCCAGATGAAGAACGGGGCGCCGATGATGGCGGTGATGATGCCCACCTGGATCTCCTCGGAGGAGGGAGCGATCACGCGACCGACGATGTCGCTCGCCGTCAGGAGTGCGGCACCGGCGATGGCCGAGAACGGGAGCAGCCACCGGTGGTCGGTGCCGACCAGGAGCCGGCACATGTGCGGGATCACGAGGCCGACGAACCCGATGGGTCCGGCGATCGCGGTCGCGGCACCCGCGAGGATCACCGCACCCAGCGCTGAGATCATGCGGGTGCGGAGCACATGTTCGCCGAGTCCCTTCGCCATGTCGTCGCCGAGGGCGAGCGAGTTCATGCCGCGCGCGCTCAGGAAGCAGATGAGGGCGCCGAGCGCGAGGACGGGAGCGGTGATCGCGATCCGCGGCCACTCCGCCCCACCGACACCGCCGATCTGCCACGACTGGAACGTCTGCAGCAGGTCGACGCGCGGCAGCATGATCGCGCTGATCAGCGAGGCGAAGGCGGCCGAGGTGGCGGCCCCGGCGAGCGCGAGCTTGAGCGGCGTCGCGCCTCCGCGCCCGAGGGATCCGACGGTGTACACGAAGACGGCGGCGGCACCGGCGCCCACGATCGCGAAGGTCATCTGGCCGTAGGGGTCTGCGAGACCGAAGAACGCGATGCCGCCGACGACGGCGAGCGAGGCGCCGTTCGAGACGCCGAGGATGCCGGGGTCGGCGATGGGGTTCCGCGTGACCGCCTGCATGGTGGCTCCGGAGAGCGCGAGTGCCGCGCCGACGAGGAGCGCGAGGACCGTACGGGGGATGCGCTTGACGATCGCGGCCTCGGCGATCGTGTCGGTGTGACCGGTGAGGGCGGCGACGATGTCGTCGAACGAGACCGCGCGCACGCCGAAGGCGATCGACATGACGCTGAGCACCAGGAGCACGACCACCCCGAGGAGGAGCCACAGGGTTCGCGCCAGCGCCGGGCGCCGCAGGTCTGCGGCACCCGGCGCGAGGACGGTCGCTGAGGTCACTGAATGCTCATTCCGCGGGAGCGGATCGAACGACTACGACGCCAGCGGGCCGGCCAGGATCGCGAAGTAGTCGCCGAGTCCCCACGGGATCGACAGCGGCGACGGGTTGGCGGAGGCCGCGATCGGCGTGGCGTTGGGCAGGATCGCGATGCGCCCCTCGGCGATGGCCGGGATCTTCGACAGCAGCGGATCGGCCTGCAGAGCAGCGACGGTCGAGTCGTCCCCGTACGTCACGAACAGATCCACATCGTCGAACTTCTGCGCCTCCTCGGCGCTCACCTCGAGGTTGAACAGCTCGGTGTCCTTGTTCTCCTCGACGATCGACGGGAAGGGGAGACCGAGGCTGTGCAGGAATCCGGGTCGCGTGTCGGCCGCGGTGTAGAAGCCGATCGTGCTCAGGTCGCTCGGGTCGAAGTACGCGAAGAGGACCTTCTTGTCCTTCAGGACGCTGTGCTCGTCGAGGGCGGCTTCGGACTCGGCATGCAGCTCTTCGATCAGGGCCTTGCCTTCGTCCTCGAGCCCGAGAGCTTTCGAGTTCATCTCGACCATCTCATCCACCGAGGTGCCCCAGGCGACGTCCGGGTAGGCGACGACCGGCGCGATCTTGGAGAGGGTGTCGTACTCCTCCTGCGTCATGCCGGAGTACGAGGCGAGGATCACGTCGGGCTCGGTGTCGGCCACGGCTTCGTAGTCGATGCCGTCGGTCTCGTCGAACAGGACCGGTGTCTCGGCCCCCATCTCTTCGAGCTTCTCCTCGACCCACGGCAGCACGCCGTTGTCGTCGTCGTCCCCCCAGGTGACCTTGCTCATCCCGACCGGCACGATGCCGAGGGCCAGCGGCACCTCGTGGTTCGCCCAGGCGACGGTCGCGACCCGCTCCGGCTTCTCGGTGATCGTGGTCTCGCCGTAGACGTGCTCGATCGTGACGGGGAAGGCGTCGTCGGAGGCAGGGTTGCCCCCGGCGGAGGACGTCGACTCCGGTGCGGACGAGGCGCAGGCGGAGAGGCCGACGGCGAGCGCGGCGGCTGCGCCGAGGGCGAGGAGACGGGAGGTGCGCACAGGCGTTCCCTTCGATTCGGGGTGGGAGTGTGGCGCAGACCGCGCCCGGCATTGGTAAGCCTCGCCTAATCTAACACGGAGGTTAGGGTGACCTCACTTCGGTACGAAAAAACCGGCCGGATCCGTGAGGATCCGACCGGCTTCAGGAAGTCAGCGCGCGCTCAGAGAGCGCGGATGTTCGCCGCCTGCATGCCCTTGGGGCCACGCTCAGCGTCGAATTCGACCTTCTGGTTCTCGCGGAGCTCCTTGAAACCGGAGCCGGCGATAGCCGAGTAGTGGGCGAAGAGGTCGTCCGAGCCGTCATCGGGAGCGATGAAGCCGAAGCCCTTTTCCGCGTTGAACCATTTCACAGTGCCAGTGGCCATGTGTTTCTACTTTCTGTTGACTTAGCCGTTTACACGGCCTACGCCGAGTCGGAACATCCGACACGCGCGCTTTGTCACGCTACCACGGCAGACTGAGCAGCAGCACGGAACGACGGATTCTTCTGCACGAGAGCCGCTTCGGTGCGCGTGTTCACCCCGAGCTTGCGCAGAACCGCGGAGACGTGGACGCTCACCGTCTTCACGCTGATGAACAGACGGTCGCCGATCTGTCGGTTGCTCAGGCCCTCGGCGATGAGCTCGAGCACCTGCCTCTCGCGAGCGGTGAGCAGGTCGTCGCTCAGCGGCGCATCGGGGGTGCGAAGACCGGCGTCGGTGCTGAACCGCGAGACCGCCGCCTGGAGCTGCGCATTGCCCAGGGACTCCGCCAACGCGGCGGCCTCACCGAGCACCGACGCTGCAGATGCGCGATCCCCCTCGTGCACCCGCAGGCGAGCGCTCTCGAGGCGGAGGACCGCGCGGAAGATGACCGGGACGTCTTCTCCCTCGGCGCTGCGCAGGGCGGCGTCGAGCGCATCGCCGCGCGGGTCGAGGAGGGCATCGAGGATCGTCGACCACGCATCGTTCTGCAGCGGCACGGGTTGCGCGAGCCAGGCGGCGCGGATGGCGTCGGACTCCTCCGTGACATCGGCCCCCTCGGCGCGCAGCTCGGCGATGATCGCCCCGCCCTCCAGCAGCAGCCGACGCTGGTGCAGCAACGCGGGCCGGTCGTCACGCAGCATCTCGAGGATCGCGTCGAGGGCTCCGCGGAGGTTGCCCTCGCTCTCGGCGACCGCGACCGTCATCATGACCCGGTCGTACCAGATCTGACGTTCCGAGCCACCGGTTTCCTCGAAGGCGGGCAGCCACGCCTGCAACAGCTCTGCGGCCTCGGCCGATCTTCCGCGCCAGGCCAGCACCCGCACGCGCGTCATGCTCATGTACATGCGGAACACGCGCAGGGTCCCCTGCACGAAGTCACGCGCCAGCATCTCCTCGACCCGTTCGATCTCTCCGAGTTCGAGCAGGGGAACGACCATGTTCTGCGCCATGATCGACCCCGAGGTGCGCTCGACCCGGAGCTCACGCGCACGCTGCAGGCCCTCTTCTGCGACCTCGACCGCCTCACGGTAGCGGCCCAGCAACGTGAGCAGGTCGGAGTAGTTCACGCGGTAACGCATCTCGGCGGTCGTCCCCGTCGCGAGCACACGTGCACGCTCGTACTCGCGCACCCCCTCCTCGATGTGTCCCAGATGGGCAAGGGACCCACCGCGCACGTTCGCGGCGATCGACAGCTGATCCGTGGATTCGGCGCCGGTAGCACTGCGCTCGGCCTCGTCCGCGAGTCGGATCGCCTCCTCACGGTCGCCCGCGATCATGCGTCTGCTCGCGAGCTGGTTGAGGAGTTCGGCGCGGAAGACGTCGTCATGCACGCGCTCGTCGGCGAGGGCCAGAGCCTGCTGCAGGAGAGGTATCGCTCCCAGGCGCCCGAGGTTGACCAGGTACAGCGCCTTGTTGCGCAGCAGCCGCGCGTGCAGCCGCGGGTCGACCGTCTTCGGGTCGACCTCGGCGAGGGCGACGTTCGCGACGGCGAGGGCCCGGTCTCCGTCACCGGCGTTGCGCAGGATGGAACCGAGCACCAGGAGCAGGTCCAGGCGCTCGATGCGCGCTGCGTCGGCCGCGTCAGGCACGAGCGGCCACAGCTCCAGCGCCAGCTCACCGAAGCGGGCCGCGCTCGCGAACGCATACTGTGCCTTCGCCTGCCGCATGGCATCGGCGGCGGCGATGAGAGCCTTCCGGTCGTCTTGTGCGAGTTGCCAGTGATAGGCGAGCGCGGCGGCATCGCTGGTGTCCGACTCCGCGCACCGCGCCTCGAGCGCCTCGGCGTAGGCACGGTGCAGCCGCGCCCGTTCACCGGGGAGCAGGTCGTCGTGCACGGCCTCGCGCAGCAGCGCGTGGCGGAAGCGATAGTCGTCGTCGCCCACGACCAGGATTCCGCTGCGGGTCGCCTCGCGGATCGCGTCATCGAGTCGCTGCTCCGGCAAGCCGACGAGACTCGTGATGAGCGGGTGCGACAACGGACGCTCGGCCCCGGAGACGACCTGCACGACGTGGCGCGCATCGTCGCTCAGCCTGTCGAAGCGAGCGAGCAGCAGGTCACGGAGCCCATCGGGGAGCGGGCCGTTCGTGCATCCGGCGATCTCCTCGATGAAGAAGGGGACGCCCTCCGCCCTCTCCTGCATGCGGTCGAGCGCGCTCTCGGTGAGCGCGCGGCCGGTGATCTGCTCCGCCAGCTCGCGGACGGCGGCGGCGTCGAGCCGGGCAAGGCTCACGCGGTCGAGCAGCCGTGCGCGCGTCGCCTCTCCGATGAACCGACTCACCGCATCGCCGCGCCGCACGTCGTCGCTGCGGCAGCTGAGGAGCAACAGGATGCGGCCGCGACCCAACGCCCGCAGCAGGAAGGAGAGGATGGCGAGCGTCGACTCATCCGCCCAGTGCAGGTCTTCGACCACGAGCACCTGAGGAGCGCGCTCGGCCGCCGCCTCGATGAGGGAGGCGATCGCATCTCTCAGCCGCTCGGGACTGGTGCGGTCACGATCGGTCGGCGTGTCGACGAGTTCGGGGAGCAGCATGCCGAGGGCCTCCGCCCCCACTCCCACCGAGTCGCGCACCCGGTCGACGCCCATGCGCGTGACGATCGAGCGCAGGATGCCGGTCAACGGTCCGTACGGCGTGCGCGAGGCACCGAGGTCGAGACACCAGCCCACGTGCACGTCGGCCGTCTGCTCGATCTCGGCGGCGAACTCGCGCAGCAGACGCGACTTGCCGATCCCGGCTTCTCCCTCGACGAGCAGGGCCGCAGGCACGCCGTCGCGCACACCGGCGAACGACCGGCGCACCTCGGTCAGCTCGGCCTCGCGGCCGACCATCGCAGCGCTCGACGGGGAAAGGGGCATGGATTCATCGTCCCACCCCGGACCGACATTCGGCACGGCCTGCAACGCGCGCTTCGCGAGGACGCCGCTCACTGCGCGGGAGCTGCCGCAGCGTCGCACCGAGCGGACGTGGGTGGCGTCGCC
>WPCJ01030719.1_pt1 | contig 10446 bp, 7 predicted proteins | sample 5399831 | NCBI WGS metagenome assembly WPCJ01 (sample SAMN12869470, study PRJNA574797) | sludge metagenome | isolation source: wastewater treatment of pH10 | place: China:Beijing | collected 2019-05-20 | reverse complement strand
GCGAAGCTTTCTATCTGTTTCCCTGTTTCTGTTCCCGGCTCGTCCGGGCCGGTGGAAATCGCAGCGAGAAGGTCGATTCCGGCGAGCAAAGCGTCGATATGCCGCTGGTTCAGCCGGATCTTGCCGTGCTGAGCGGCGACGAGGCATTCCTCCATCTCGTGCGCGACCAGCACGGCGGGTTTCAGGTCGATGATGCGGGCAGCACCCTTCAGCGAATGGGCGGCCCGCATGCAGGCTTCCAGGTGAACGGCCGCGGCCGGGTCGCGTTCGAGGGCGAGCAGGCCCGCCGTGAAGACTTGCGACTGTGCCGCAAGCTCGGCCCGGAACAGTTCGAGCATGGAGAGGTCGCTCAGGTCCCCGGCGCTCATGCGATGCTCCGGTCGATCAGGTCGAGCAGGCGCCCGGCGGCCAGGCAGCCGACCGTATGGCCGTTCCAGGGGATCATCGTCTCGACGACGCTCCCGGCCGCGCGGCCGACCGTCGCCGGCACCGGACCACGCTCATGGGCGCGATAGCCATGCAGGCCGTGGACCTCGTCGACCTCGAAGGCGACGTGTCGCGTTTCCTCGCCGATGACGACAAGGCGGGGGAAGATCGCGATCCGCCCGCTCCCCCGGGAGAAGGCGGTTGCACCGATGCCGAGCAGAGCGGGCAGCGAGATGCAGATCAGCAATTCGCCGCGGACATTGACGATGCCGCGGACGGCTTCGTGGCGGCGATGGGGCAGGGAGTGGACCGGGCGTGGCTCGGCGATCTCGCGGCAGATCCCGGCCGGCAGGCCGAGCCATTCCTCACCGATGCGGAAGATCAGGACGCTGTCGATCTCCTCGCCTTCGGGGGCCTTCTCGTCGCGCCGGGCGAAATGCTGTGTCCACGCGTCGCGATAGCCCGGCGGCAGGGGCCGGTCGAGCAGCTTGCGGGCGACCTCCGCATGCGTCGGGCAGTTGCGGCAGTGCAGGTGGGTGATGAGTTCCGGACAGGAGCGGTCGCCCCTGACGCCGATCTCGCGCCAGCATTCGGCGATGCCGTCGTCCATTGTCCGGTCGGTCACGGCGGACATCAGATATCGCTCCGCTTCGCCAACCGGTCGAGCCGGTCGGCCAGGGCCTTGGCGCCGCTATGGTCGCCCCGGCGCTGCTGAAGCAGCCGGAGCTGTGCGAGCGCCCGCTGGTGGTCCGGCGCGAGATAGAGCGCCTTGCGGTAATTGCGCATCGCGTCTTCCATCGCATCGGCGGCGTCGTGGGCCAGTCCGAGCCAGTAGAACGCGTCCGGCGAGGGGCCGAATTCGGCGAGATGGCGCTCGACGGCAGCATTCACCTCGGTCAGGCGCCCGGCATCGGCTGCGCTCTCGATCGCAGCGAGGCTGGCGGCAGCCCGATCCGGCGAATCCGTCTGTGGCTTCAGGGGAACCGGTTTCTGCGCGAAGGGGCGTGGTGCGGGGCGCTTGCTGGCCGTCTGCCTCTGCAGCGCGCGGGCGGCCTTTGCCGGAACGGGCCCCGGTTTCCGCGTGACGGGCGGCTCGACGCATTTCATCGGCGAAGTTTCGATCTTGGCGAAGGCGAAGGCTCGCGGAAAGCGCACCGAGGCAAAGCCGTGCAGGGGAGGCAGTCCGGCTTCGGCCGGGCCGACCAGCAGCAGTCCGTCATCGGCCAGCATCTGCCGCAGGCGGGTCAGCGCCGCTCCTTGCGTTTCGCGGTCGAAATAGATCAGCAGGTTCCGGCAGAAGACGACGTCGTAGTTGTCTTGCCCGGCTGGCGGTTTTGCGGCGAGTAGGTTGCCGAGGTGGAAGCGAACCTGCCGGCGGATGATGTCATGCGGCCGGAAGCCGCCGTCGCAGGCCTCGAAATAGCGGTCGCGAAAGGCGATGTCGGTGCCGCGGAAGGAGTTCTTGCCATAGGTCGCGCGCTCGGCATGGACGAGGTTGCGACTGCTGACGTCGATCGCGTCGATCCGGAAGCTGCCATCCGGAAAACCTGCATCGAGCAGGGCCATCGCGATGGAATAGGGCTCTTCGCCGGTCGAGCAGGGCAGGCTGAGCAGTTTCAGCGGGCGATTGCCGCTCCGGTTCCCGGTGACATGCCGGACCATGGCGCTGAAGGCCTCTCGGTCGCGGAAGAACCAGGTTTCGGGGACGATGACGGCATCGACGAGCTCCTGTCGCTCGGCCGGGCTGCCCGTCACGAAGGACCAGTAGGCGTGGAGATCGGGGATGGCGCAGGCCGTCATCCGCCGTTTCAGGGCATGGCGGATGACGGAGGCGCCGACCGTCTCCATGCTCAGGCCGATGCTTTCCCTGAGCAGTTTCTCGAAATCCCGGATCGGAGCGGCTTCGTCCATCACGGCTCCGTCGCCAGTTGACGGAACAGGATGCCGCGGATTTCCGGCGAGAGCAGGGCCTCGCCCCGGATCCATTGAATCAGGCCGCGCTCATCGCTCGCGACCGGGCCGAGATAGGGCGGCATACCGGCCTCGACGCCGGAGGTGGTGAAATCCGCCGCATCGCGCTCGATCGTCTCGACCGCCTGTTCGACCAGCAGGCCTAGAAGGTCGTCGCTGCCGGGACCGGAGGGATAGCGCAGCAGGATGATGCGGGTGCTCAGGCGTGGCTCGGCCGGGCGCCCCAGCGCCAGCAGCGCGAGATCGACCACGGGCACCGGCCGGCCGCGATAGCTGATCGCGCCGGCGACGCCGGCAGGGGCGCCGGGCAATTGCTTGGTCGTGAGCAGCGGCAGCACGGCCTCGACCTGCCCGGTCTCGAGCACGTAGCGATCCCGCCCCAACTGGAACATCAGAAACAGCATCGCGCGGTCCCGTTCCGCCCTTCCTCGTCAGGCACGCAGCTTGAAGCGCGAGATCGAGCTGCGCAGCCCGTTCGAGACCTGGTTGAGCTCGTCGATGGCGAGCGTCGACTGCTGCAGGGATTCGACCGTCTGCTGGGCAGCCTCGCTAAGCTGGGAGAGTGCCTCGCTGATCTGTCCAGCGCCGGTCGCCTGCGCCTGCATGCCCTCGTTGGCGCCCTCGAAGCGCGGCACCAGCCCCTGGACCTGCTCGATGATCTCCGAGAGCTGGCCGCCGACCTGCTGCACCTCCTGCATGCCGCGGCGGACCTCTTCGGAAAACTTGTCCATGCCCATCACGCCGGCTGCGACCGCCGACTGGATGTCCTTGACCATCTGCTCGATATCGTAGGTCGAGACGGCCGTCTGGTCGGCCAGCCGGCGGATTTCGGTCGCGACCACCGCGAAACCGCGGCCGTACTGCCCGGCCTTCTCGGCCTCGATCGCGGCGTTGAGCGAGAGCAGATTGGTCTGGTCGGCGACCTTGGTGATGGTGGTGACGACCTGGTTGATGTTGCCGGCCTTCTCGCTGAGGATCGCGAGCTTGGCGTTGATCGCGCCGGCTGCTTCCATCACCTGCCGCATCGTGCTCTCCATGCGCGCGAGCCCGGCCTGCCCGCCATTGGCGAGCGTCGCGGTCTGCTCGGCGACCGCGGAGACCTCGTCCATCGTGTGGGCGAGTTCGTTGGAGGTGGCGGAGATTTCCTTGGCCGTCGCGCCGATCTCGGTCGTGGTGGCGGCGATCTCGTTCGCGGTCGCCTGCTGCTCCTTCGAGGTCGCGGCAACCTCGGTGATCGAGGTGTTGACCTGGATGCTCGATTTCTGGATCTGGCCGATCAGGCCGGCGAGATCGTCGGCCATGGCGTTGACGCCGTCGGCGAGCGTGCTGAACTCGTCGCGCCGGGCGAGCGTCAGACGCTCGCTGAAATCGCCTTGCCGCATATGGTTGACGATGCCGAGCAGCTTGCCGAGCGGCAGGGTCACCGCCCGGAACAGCAGCACGCCGCAGAGGATCGCGAGGACGAGGGCGATCACGAAGCAGACGATCAGGCCGAGTTCGGCAGCCCGGACGATGTCGACGATCTGGCGTGTCGAATCGTCGGCCTCGGCCTTGTTGAAGTCGACCATCTCGCGCAGCGTGCCACGCAGTTTGATGGCGATCGGGTCGAGATCGCTGCGGATGGTCGCGGCCTGATCGGTCATCTGGCCGTTCGCGACCGCCTGCCTGCCTGCCGCCATGATCGCATCTTCGGCTGCCGCGAATTGCTGGACGAGCTGCACCACCGCAGTGTGATTGCGCCGGTCGGTTTCCGTTGTGATTGCGCTCTCATAGGCTTTGAGCAGCTCGCGTATCCGCGTCCGGTTGGCGAGGATCGCCTCGGCGGCCTGGTTTTTCGCCGCCACTGTATCGGCGCGGCCGAAATCGCGGGAAAACCGCGTCGAATCCGCCCAGACCACCATCAACTGTGCGCTGTAGTAGAGGCCGGGGACGGTCTTGCTTTCGAGCTCGACCACCTCGCGCTCCGTCTGCAGGAACCAGAGATAGCTGGCTCCCGCCATGGCGGTCATCACCGCGAGGACAGCAGCGAAGCTGATCAGGATTCGGCGGCGTATCGTCAGGCTCTTCATCGCTCAATCCATCGTCGCGCTGTGCACCGGCGGCAGGGCTCGGCTGCATAAGCCAAATCGTTCGCAGATCATCGTTAGCGACGAGTTATTGCGGTTCCATTGAGGAAACACCGAGCAATGAAGGCGCCTGGATGGAGCTCCGGCGCGCAAGCTCGCCTGCGGGGGCTGCTCGATTGCCGGAGGCGCGGGCAGGACGTGCCGGGCGGCGAAGGGCGCGGGGCACACAGCGCGGCCCTATGCCGAAGCCGCGATTGCAGGTCTGCGCGGGATCGACAAGGTTGAGATGGTCGACGAATTGACGTTACGTTTCCCTGTGAAGCATCCCGATTTGAAGCCGCTGTTCGATCTGGCCAGCTCCTTGATGCGTATCCGGGAGCCAAAATCCCGCCGGGCGCCCGGAGAGCCGTTCCGCGACGCGCCGATCGACGCCTTCGATGTCCGCCCTCCGCCCCGGGACGGCCGAAGCCTGCAACAACGTGCGACAACAGCCAGAGGAACGCCATGAGCTTCACCGTCCTGACCGCCGAGTTCTCGCATGAGAGCAACACCTTCAGCCGTTGCCCGGCCGATTATGCGGCTTTCCTCGATCGCGGGGTCAGCCTTGGCGAGGACGCGATCGCCGCACGGGCCGAGGCCAACACGCCGATCGCAGGCTTTCTCGATATCGGCCGCCCTGCCGGCTGGACGATCGTCCATGCGATCAGCGCCGCTGCCCAGCCCTCCGGGCCGGTGACGCGCGATGCCTTCGACCGGATCGCCGGCGTCATCATCGAGGCCGCGAAGGCTCACGCCGGCAAGATAGACGGCGTTCTGCTCGGCCTGCACGGCGCGATGGTCACGGAGTTCTGCGAAGACGGCGAGGGCGAGTTGCTGGACCGCGTCCGCGCTGTGCTCGGACCGGAGGTGCCGATCGGCGTCACGCTCGATCCCCATGCCAACGTAACCCGCAAGATGACCGATCTGGCCGATATCGTCGTCTCCTACAAGACCTATCCGCATGTCGACATGCGCGAGATCGGCAGGCTCGCGGCTGGCATCATGCAGAGGGCGATGAGCGGCGAGATCAGGCCGGTGACGCTGCGGGCAGAGCGGCCGATGCTGGAGGAGGCCAATGGCGGGCGCACCGATATCGGGCCGATGGTCGAGCGCATCGCCAGGGCCAGAGCCTATGAGAAGGAGGCCGGCGTCTTCGCCGTCAGCGTCAATGGCGGCTTCGGCAATGCCGATATCCGCGAGGTCGGCCCGACCGTTCTGGTCACCTGCGACGGCGACCGCGAGAAGCACCAGGCCTTTGCCGAGGCGCTGATGGACGACATGTGGCAGCGTCGCTTCGAGAAGATCACGCAATTCCGCTCGGTCGAGGACGCGGTGGCGGAAGCCAGGTCCTATGCGGCGACTTCCGGCCCGCTGATCATCGCCGACTATGCCGACAACCCGGGCGGTGGCGGCTATGGCGATGCCACAGGCCTGCTCAAGGGCATGGTCGAGGCCGATCTCGCCGACGCCTGCTTCGGGCCGATGGTCGATCCCGAAGTCGCCGCCGAACTGCACAGGAGCGAGCCGGGCTCGACGGTCTCGGTCCGGCTCGGCGGCAAGACCGATCCCGAGATCGGCGGCGGGCCGCTCGATCTCACCGGCACGCTGGTCAGCCTCAGCGACGGCGACTATGTCGGCGACGGCCCGATGATGGGCGGCTTGCAGGCGAGCTGGGGTCCCTGTGCCGTGCTGCGCGTCGGCGATATCGAGATCCTCGTCACCACGATCCGCGCCCAGATGAACGATCTGCAGCAGTTCCGCGCCTTCGGGATCGATCCGGCGGGTAAGCGCGTCGTCGGGCTGAAGTCGATGCAGCATTTCCGCGCCGCCTTCGAGCCGATCGCCGGCAAGGTGATCGTCTGCGACAGCGGGGCGCTGTGCACGCCCGATCTCGGCAAGCTGCCCTATCGCCGGGTGCGGCGGCCGCTCCATCCGCTCGACAAGATGGCGTGAGACGGCCGTCGCGCTCCCGCTCAGGCAGGAGCGGGAGCCGCCTTGCGGGCTATGGCCTGCCGCAGCAGGACGGGCGCGCCGATGACGAGCCCGGTCACGATCGAAGAGGGCGTGGCCAGAATCATCGGCAGCGCCGCGAGCCCGATGACGAAACGTTCCCACCTGACCAGCGGTGCCAGCAGCCAGCCCGAGAAGGCGGCCGAGAGCAGCGTGATGCTGGCGAGGCAGGCCGCGGTGGAGCCGATGAACTCGATCCAGGTGAAGCCCGGCGCCATGATCAGCATGGACGGCGAGAACACGAAGACGAAGGGCACCAGCACCTTGCCGAGCGCGAGCCGGAACGCGGTGTTGCCGGTCTTGAACGGATCGGCGCCGGCCATGCTGGCGCCGGCATAGGCGGCGATCGCCACCGGCGGCGTGATGTCGGCGAGGACGCCGTAGTAGAACACGAAGAAATGCGCCACGAGCGGGTTGACGCCGAGCAGGCCGAGCGCGGGCGCCGCCACCGTCACCATGATGATGTAGTTGGCGGTGGTCGGCACGCCGCAGCCGAGCAGGATACAGACCATGCCGGTCAGCAGCAGCGTGAAGAACAGCGTCGCGCTCTTGATGTCGAAGGGCAGGAACGGAACGATGTCGAGCAGGCCCTTGGCCCATTGATCGGCGAGCGAGGTCACGATCCAGGAGATCTTGAAGCCGACGCCGGTCAGCGTCACCACGCCGACGATGATACCGACGGTCGCGGCCGCCGCGCCCACGCCGATCGCGTATTTCGCGCCGAGAACGAAGGCATCGACCATGTCGTTGACGCGCTTGCGGCCTTCGGCGGTGCGCAGCAGCACGCCATGCGCCATGAGGGCGAAAGCGGCGACGACCAGCGCCGCATTGACGCCCGGCACGCGCAGCAATTCGGTCGGCGCGGCGATGCCGATGGCGAGCGCGAGGGTCAGCGCCGCCGGCGCCCGGTAATGCGCGAGGCCGACCAGCATGCAGCCGGTGATGCCCCAGAAAGCGGCAAGATAGGGCGTGTAGCCGGTGAAGAGCACGACGATGAGCGCGAAGAGCGGCGCGATGGTCGGCCAGTCGCGCGCGAAGACCTCGCGCAGTTTCGGCGCATCGGCATCCGTCATGCCGCCCATGCCGGTGCGGCGCGCCTCGAAATGCACCTGCATCAGCACGCCGAAGAAATGCATGAAGGCCGGCACGATTGCGGCGATGACGATGGTCGCATAGGGCAGGTTGAGGAACTCGACCATCAGGAAGGCGGCGGCGCCCATGATCGGGGGGGTGATCTGGCCGCCTGTCGCAGCGGTCGATTCAACGGCGGCCGCGAAATGGCGCTGGTAGCCGAGGCGGATCATCATCGGGATGGTGAGCGATCCGACGGTCACGGTGTTGGCGACGGAGGAGCCCGAGATCATCCCGAACAGGGCCGAGCCGAAGATCGAGACCTTGGCTGGGCCGCCGGCGAAGCGCCCGGCGACTGCTGCCGCGACGCCGAGGAAGAGGCGGCCGAGGCCGATGCGCGTCGCCAGCACGCCGAACAGCACGAAATGGAAGACATAGGTCGCGACGACGCCGAGCGCGACGCCATAGACGCCCTGGCTGGTCAGATAGAGGTGGTTGACGAGGTTCGACCAGGTCGCGCCCGGATGCAGGAAGATGCCGGGGAACCAGTTGCCGAAGAGCGCATAGACGATGGCGAAGAGCGCGATCAGCGGCAGGCCCCAGCCGATGGCGCGGCGCGTCGCCTCGATCATCAGGACGATGGTGATCGTGCCCATCGTCACGTCGAGCGGCGAGGGATTGCCGACCCGGAAGACGAGATCCTCGAAGATCCAGGGCACATAGAGGCTGGCGACGGCGACCGCGATCGCGAAGACCCAGTCATAGAGCGGCACGCCGCCGGGGCGGAAGACGGTCGAGGCGTGGACGGTCGCGGCCGTGCTCTTGCGTGCGGCGAAGACGAGGAAGATCAGCCCGAGCACGAAAGCCAGATGGATGCCGCGATGCGTGGTCTCGCGCATCAGGCCGAAGCCGGCGGTGTAGTAGTGGAAGGCCGAGAGGGCGAGCAGCAGACCGCCGATGAGCAGAGCGGTGCCGTGCGGAACCTTGCGGAACTGCATTTCCGGATCGAGTTCTTCCTCGAGCCTGGCGAGTTCGGCGGCGGAGGGCTGATTGGCCATGGGACACTCGACGGAGAACCCCTCTCCCGGACGGGAGAGGGGCAGGGGTGAGGGAAGGACGGCGAAGAAAAGGACGAGGACGCAGACGTTGCACCTGTATCGGCAACGGCAGGCCCTCACCCCAACCCTCTCTTCCGATCCCGGGCATGCCCGGGATCAGCACTTAAAGTGTCGAAATCGGGCCAGCCCGACTTCGATGCGGGAAAGGGAACGCCGGCGGTGTTTCGCGCGCCTTACTTGAGCAGGCCGGCTTCCTTGTAGAACTTCTCGGCGCCCGGATGCAGCGGCACGCCCTGCAGGCCGGAGAGCGCGGTTTCCTTGCGGATCGCCTTGCCCTTGGCATGGCCGGCATCGAGCGCGGCGCGGGCCTTGTCGCTCCACAGCCCCTTGGTCACGGCATAGACCGTGTCGGCCGAGATCTTGGAGGAGGTGACCCAATGGGCGCCCACAGCGACGGTCTTCACCGCACCGACATCCTTGTAGGTGCCGGCCGGAATGTCGTCGGCGGCGAAGAAGGGCGATTCCTTGGCGAGCTTCTCGGCCGGGGCGCCGGTGATCGGCAGGATGTCGATGCCCGAGCCGGTCGAGGCGAGTTCGGAGATGGCGGCGGCCGGATAGCCGCCGGTGAAGAAGAAAGCGTCGACCGAGCCGTCCTTCATCTTCTCGGCAGCCTGGTTCGGCTTCAGATACTCGGCGCTGATATCCTTCTCGGTGACCCCGAAGGCTGCGAGAATCGCCTTGGCGTTGAGCAGCGTGCCGGAGCCCGGTTCGTCGAGCGAGACCTTCTTGCCCTTGAGATCGGCGACGCTTTTCACGTTCGAGGCCTTGCGGACGACGAGATGGACGCTTTCGGGATAGAGATTGGCGATCGAACGCAGATCCGCGACCTTCGGCTTGCCCTCGTAGACACCGGTGCCGGAATAGGCCCAGAAGGCGACGTCGGCCTGGACGAAGCCGGATTCGGCCGCGCCGCCGACGATCGCGTTGACATTGGCGACGGAGCCGTTGCTGGCGACCGCGGTCGCGACGAGTTGCGGCGGGGCCGAGATCGCGTTCGCGATCAGGCCGCCGATCGGATAATAGGTGCCGGCCGTGCCGCCGGTGCCGATCCTGAAGAAGGCCGGAGCCTGGGCAAAGGCGAGGCCCGCCGCTACTGCGACGGCGCCGAGCGCGAGGCTGGCGGCGGCGATTTTCGAACCATGACGCAGAGACATTCAGTCAACCTCCCATTAAAGGGGGCAATCTCGGCAGGATTGGGCGCGGGATCAATCGGAAAATCGGTTCGGTCGCCTCGATCAACAGCGATATGGCGACTTTCAGGGCGTGCGAGAGCCGGCCAGGCATGCAGTGAGGGCATTGCCGTGGTGCCGGCTCATGAAATTGTGCGCGCCCCGGCGATCCTCTAGAGCCTTCGACCGCGTCACGAGGCAGGAATCAGCCTGCGGCGGGCGCCGCGGAACCAGCCAGATGACCGCCAGCGTGCCGACCGCCTCCCTGCCGCAACGGGCGATGATGCCGGTGCTGATCGCGCTGAGCCTCACGCATCTGCTCAACGACATGATCCAGTCGCTGATCCCGGCGATCTACCCGATCATCAAGGAATCCTACCGGCTCGATTTCGGCCAGATCGGCCTGATCACGCTGACCTTCCAGGTCTCTGCCTCGCTGCTGCAGCCGGCCGTCGGGCTTTATACCGACAAGCACCCGATGCCCTATTCGATGGTGGTGGGCATGGGTTTCACGCTCGCCGGTCTCATCGGCCTCGCCTATGCCGGAAGCTACGGATTCCTGCTGCTCTCGGCCGC
>WPCJ01038793.1_pt1 | contig 10447 bp, 6 predicted proteins | sample 5399831 | NCBI WGS metagenome assembly WPCJ01 (sample SAMN12869470, study PRJNA574797) | sludge metagenome | isolation source: wastewater treatment of pH10 | place: China:Beijing | collected 2019-05-20 | reverse complement strand
CCTGGGCGTCGCCCTGCTCTCGGCGCTCTCCTTCATCGATGTCAGCCTGACCCGGCAGCTCACCGGGGCCCTGCCCGACAAGGCCCCGAGCTTCTTCTTCCTCGACGTTCCCAGCCGGGATTCCGAGCGTTTCGACGCCTTCCTCGCAGCGGAGCGGCCGGGCACCAAGACCGAGCGCGTGCCGATGATGCGCGGCCGCATCGTCTCCGTGAACGAGATCCGCGCCGAGGATATCAAGGCGAGCGAGCAATCCGCCTGGGTGCTCGACGGCGACCGCGGCATCACCTATTCCGCCACGCTGCCGGAAGGCTCGCGCATCGCGGCGGGCGAATGGTGGCCAGCCGATTACCGCGGCGAGCCGCTGGTCTCCTTCGACGCTCAGAACGCCGCCGGCATCGGTCTGAAGATCGGCGACAGGCTTACCGTCAACGTGCTCGGCCGCAACATCACCGCCCGCGTCGCCAATTTCCGCACGGTCGACTGGCGCTCCTTCGGCATCAACTTCGTCATGGTATTCTCGCCCAACACCTTCGCCGGCGCGCCGCACACCAATCTCGCCACCGTTGCGACAAGCCCGGACGGCAAGGGCGCGACCGACGCAGCCCTCATGCGCCGCCTCGCGCTCGACTTCCCGGCCGTCACGGCGGTGCGGGTCAAGGACGCGCTCGAGGCGGTCAACACGATCGTCGCCCAGCTCGCCATGGCGATCCGCGGCGCCTCCGGCCTCGCCATCGCGGCCAGCCTCCTCGTGCTCGGCGGCGCGCTCGCCGCCGGACAACGGGCGCGGCTCTATGACGCGATGATCCTGAAGACACTCGGCGCGACCCGCCGCTTCATACTTTCGTCGTACGCCCTTGAATACGCCGCGATCGGCCTCGTCGCCGCCCTCTTCGGCGTTCTCGCGGGTACAGCCGCGGGATGGGGCATCGTCACGCAAGTGATGCGGATCGAATTCGTCAGTGATCCCAGAGGAGCGATACTGGCTGCGACTGCCGCTGTTGGCGTTACCGTCCTGTTCGGGCTCGTCGGGACGATAAAAATACTGACGAAAGCGCCGGCTTCTCATCTCAGAAATTTATGATGACTATCTGAGGCCTTGACTCGATAGACATTAAAATCCTGTAATTCTGCATGGTCGTCGTGCCGAACTTCTATGAACCGGCCGGCCTTAACCATGGCGGGGTCTTGTAAGGAAGGCGAAAGCCCCTCATATTCCCGTTATCGCGACGATCGATCGCGAGGACGGCTGGCGCCTGGGCGTCTTCCGTCGTCCGAAACACCGTCAGGGGAAACTCGCTTAATGAGCAACTTCGACCGCAATGCTCCAGTCTGGGGTGCCGGCCGCGCACAGCAGACCAGCGCCGTCGAGATGGATCAGGGCCTGCGCTCGTTCATGCTCGGCGTCTACAACAACATGGTGATCGGCCTTGCGATCTCGGCGCTGTTCGCGCTGGGCATCAACAAGATGGCCGTGACCGATCAGGCCAACGCCGCCGCCAGGATCGGCAACACCTATCTCACCTCCTTCGGCCAGCTGCTTTACGGCACGCCGCTGATGTGGGTTGTGGCGCTGGCGCCGCTGGCCTTCATCTTCTTCTTCTCGTTCCGCGCCGACAAGATGTCGGCCTCGTCCGCCCGGACGATGTTCTTCGCCTTCGCGGCGGTGATGGGCGTCTCGCTTTCGACGATCCTGATTCGCTACACCGGCGCGTCGGTGGTGCAGGTCTTCTTCATCACCGCGGCGGCCTTCGGTGGCCTCAGCCTCTACGGCTACACCACCTCGAAGTCGCTCTCCGGCATGGGCTCGTTCCTGGTCATGGGCCTGATCGGCCTGATCCTGGCCTCGATCGTGAACATTTTCCTGGCCTCGGGCGCTCTGGGCTTCGTCATCTCGCTGGTCGGTGTCGGCATCTTCGCTGGTCTGACCGCCTGGGACACCCAGCGCCTGAAGGAGATGTATCTCTACTCCGAGCTCGGCCCGGAGGAAGCTGCGAAGCTCTCGGTGAACGGCGCGCTGTCGCTCTACCTGAACTTCATCAACATGTTCCAGTTTCTGCTCTCGCTGATGGGCAACCGCGAGTGAGAACGACTGGCTCCTGAACGGGAGCGACGAGCCCCGGCCTCACGGCCGGGGCTTTTTCTTTGGGCGAGCCTTTCCTTTTGGCACGCACATTGCTCATGCTGCGGGCATGACGACGCCCTCGATCCGCCCGGCCTTGCCGGGCGACGTCCCCGCCATCACCGCGATCTATGCCCATGCGGTCCTGCACGGCACCGCCTCCTGGGAGCTGGAGCCACCGGATCAGGCGGAGATGCTGCGGCGCTTCGAAGCCGTCCTGGCCGGCGGGTACCCCTATCTCGTCGCGCAGCGGGACGGCGGAATCCTCGGCTATGCCTATGCCGGCGCATACCGGCCGCGCCCTGCCTATCGCAGCACCGTCGAAAATTCGATCTATGTCGCGCCGGCCGCGCAGGGGCGCGGCATCGGCAGCCTGCTGCTCGATGCTCTCATGCAGGCCTGCACCGAGCGCGGCTTCCGCCAGATGATCGCGGTGATCGGCGACGGCACCGGCGCCTCGGTCGGCTCGCACCGCCTGCATGAGCGCGCCGGCTTCCGCTTGATTGGCGTGGCCGAAAAGGTCGGCTTCAAGCACGGCCGCTGGCTCGACCAGATGCTGATGCAGAAGGAACTAGGCGAGGGCGACCGCAGGCCGCCGCGATTCTGACCCACCGACAGACCTTGTCCTGAGGAGCCGCGGAGCAGGGTCTCGACGGAAGGTCCAGGTGGTTCGGGAGCCTCCTGAAGAGCCCATCGAGACGCGCCTCCGGCGCTCCTCGGAATGAGGCTCGGCCAAAACCTATCCTCGGCGCATCAGTTCACGACCCTGAGCTTGTTGTCGAGCACCTTGAGCACGCGCGAGAGTTCCGAGCCGCGCTTCAGGACCAGCCCCGTCGCAGCGACGACCGAATAGGCGCCCTGCCGCCGCGCCAATGCCGGATCCTTGACGATCCGGTAGAGCGGCATCTCCGACGAGCGTCGGAAGACCGAAAACTGCGCCTTGTCCTTCAGGAAATCGATGGCGTAGTCGCGCCATTCGCCGGCCGCGACCATTCGCCCATAAAGGTTGAGCAATTCGCCGAGTTCACGCCGGTCGAAGGTCACGGCCGCAGGCCGCGCGGGGGCCGGAAAATTCACGACCGCACCGGCGGCTTGCTGTTGCGGCGTTTCGCTCTCGCTCATGGCGCCTCCCTGGACGGGGCCTCACCAAATCATGCCCGGATGATGCGCCCGCGCTCCTGCGCTGGCAAGAGACCGCGGACAAGCGACCACGAGCGACGGATCGCGGACCGAGTCGGCATTGCCTGAGAATGCCCCATTTTCGCCGCGAACGCGCCAAGCGAGCGCCAAGTTGCGGCGCTCAACTCCCCTCGTTGCCTCGACGGCCCGGTTTCGCTGATCGCCGGTTTGTCAGCCCCCCAGCCCCCCGGAGTTCGGGCGGAGCCGGGCCACCGAGTCGGGGCCAACTAGCGGCTGGCTTAACGCCGGCCGTTTTTCTTTTTGGACTTCCGGAGCCGCCGTTATTTCAGCTCCGTCATCCTCACCATCCGGGCGAGCATCCACGTCTTGAACGTGACCTTCGACCGGGCCGGCGAAGACGTGGATCGCCGGGACAGGCCCGGCCACAGCGACAAACGCCAACCCGCGGCTGCCGGGCTCTGTGCGCTCTGCGCACAGCCCCGAAATGACGCCCACAGACCGTGTTCTACCGCACTTGCCCGTGATACTCGGCATTGGGTCGCATATCGACCGCCGAAGCCATGCGGTTCGACATGTTGTAGAAGGAGGCGACAGCGCCGATATCCCAGATGTCGCGCTCGCCGAAGCCCGCCTGGCGTAGTGCTTCCCGGTCCTCCTCGCCGATCAGATGCGGCGTCTCCGTCAATTTGACCGAGAAATCGAGCATGGCGCGGTGCCGCTCCGAGAGCGCTGCCGCCCGGTAATTCATCACCATCAGCTCGCCCAGCACGGGATCGCCCGAGAGCTGCCGTACGGCCGCGCCGTGGGCAGTCAGGCAGTAATAGCAGCGGTTCACGCTGGAGACGGCGACTGCGATCATCTCGCGCTCCAGCTTCGACAGGCCCGAAGGCGCCAGCATCAGGTCGTTGTAGAAGGCTGCGAAGGCGGTGAGCTTGGCGTCGTCATGAGCGTAGGAGGTCAGGACGTTCGGCACAAAGCCGAGCTTCTCCTGGCATTTCGCGAAATAAGCCTGGTTTTCTGCTGAGAGCGGCCCCGGTTCCAGGTTGAGCGCCATCACGGCCGGTGGAGAATCCTGGCGCGCCGGCTCTTCTCCGACCTTGGGTTTGTCATGCTTTGTTGCCATCGTGTGTCCTGTCGAGTCGGAGCGGCGTCGGTTTGCCCTTTTTTCGGGCACGCGAGTTGAAAGGCTCCGCAGCCTATGTCATCGCTGCGGCAAAATAACTGGGGTTGGAATATGGGCAAACGGGTGACGAACGCGACCGCTGGTGCGATCGCAGCGATCGAGGCCGCAGCCACCGGACTGAAGAGTTCGATGCCCGCCGAGTTCCCCCGCCTGCTTTTCGGCCGCTCGGTTGCCGAGGATATCGAGGCCCTTCCGGCCGCGATGCTCGCCCGCACAGCCGCAGCCGCCTTCGAGCACCTCGCCCAGCCGCGCAAGCCCGACACGATCAATCTGCGCTTCCGCGACGAGGAATACGGCGAGGGCGAACGCAAGAACCAGCTCACCGTTCTTGAGGTCGTCAACGACAACAAGCCGTTCCTGCTCGATTCGACGCTCGCCGAACTGCAGGAACAGGGCCATGAGCCCCGCCTCGTCGCCCACCCGATCCTGGCCGTCGCCCGCGACGCCAAGGGCAAGTTCACCTCGCTCGCCGGCGAAGCCGCCGGCCGCGCCCCCGAGGGCACGCGACGTGAGAGCCTGCTCCACATCCACGTCCCGCGCATCGATACGCCGGAAGCGCGCGAGAAGCTGCGCGCCGGGCTCGACCACGTCTATGCCGATGTCGCGCTCGCCGTCGACGACTGGGCCGCCATGCGCGGCCGCATCACCGAGGTGATCCAGGCCTACCGCGCCAATCCGCCGCCGCTCCCGGAGGACGAGATCAACGAGGCGCTGCAGTTCCTCGAATGGATCGCCGGTGACAACTTCACCCTGCTCGGCATCCGCGCCTATCGCTTCCCTGGCGGCGACGTCGCGGCCGACCCGATCGAGGGCTCGGGCCTCGGCATCCTGCGCGACCCCACCGTCAAGGTTCTGCGCAAGGGCCGCGAGCTGGTCACGGTCACGCCGGAGCTGCGCTCCTTCCTGGCCAAGCCCCAGGCGCTCATCATCACCAAGGCCAACGTCAAGAGCCGCGTCCACCGGCGCGTCCATCTGGACTATGTCGGCGTCAAGCTGTTCACGCCGGATGGCCGGCTCGACGGCGAACTCCGCATCGTCGGGCTCCTGACCTCGAACGCCTATACAGGCTCGGCCCGGGCCATCCCCTATCTCCGCCTCAAGGTCGCGCGCGTCGCCAAGAATATCGGCTTCGATCCCGCGAGTTATTCCGGGCGGGCGCTGATGAACGTGCTCGACGCCTATCCCCGCGACGAGCTCTTCCAGATCGACGTGGCGACGCTCGAGCAGTTCGCGCTCGACATCCTCCAGCTCACCGAACGGCCGCGCATCCGCGCACTCTCCCGCGTCGACGAGTTCGATCGTTTCGTCTCGATCCTCGTCTTCATCCCGAAGGATCGCTACGATACCACGGTCCGCCAGCGCGTCGGCGATTTCCTGGCGCGGATCTATGGCGGGCGCCTCTCGGCCGCCTATCCCGCCTATCCCGAGGGGCCGCTCTCGCGCACCCACTACATCATCGGCCGCGACGAGGGCAAAACCCCGCGCGTCGAGCGCGCCACGCTGGAAGCGGGCATCAGCGCCATCGTCCGCACCTGGGGCGACGGGCTAAAGGACGTGCTCGACCAGGAAAAGGCCGGGCCGGCGGCCCGCGCGCTCGCCGAGCGCTATGCCGAGGCCTTCGGCGCCGCCTATCGCGAGCGCTTCTCGGCCGCCGACGCGCTCGTCGACATCGAGATGCTTCAGCAGCTCACGCCTGAGCGGGCACGCGCCGTCAATCTCTACCGGCGCGAGGGCGACGACGCTAAGCGCGCCAATCTCAAGGTCTTCTCGCGCGGCGCGCCGATCTCGCTCTCGGCTCGCGTGCCGGTGCTGGAGAACATGGGTTTCCGCGTCGTCAACGAACGGACCTACAACGTCATGCCGCAGGGCAATGGCGACACCGCCCGCATCTGGCTGCACGATATGACGCTGGAGCGCGCCGACGACGGCGAGATCGATATCGAGCATCTCGATCCGACCATCGAGGCGGCGTTGATGGCGCAGTTCCGCGGCCTTGCCGAATCCGATCGCTTCGACCAGCTCGTACTGGTCGCCGGCCTCGCCTGGCGCGAGGCGGCGCTGCTGCGCGCCTTCGGTCGCTATCTGCGCCAGGCCGGCGCGCCCTATGCGCAGGGCTATATCGCCGATGCCCTGACCCGCCACCCCGACATCGCCTCGGGTCTGGTCGCCTATTTCACCGCCAAGTTCGACCCGCGCATTCCGGCCGGCGAACGCGAGCAGCGCATGGCCCGGAAGCACGCGGAGATCGAGCGAGCGCTCGACGCCGTCACCAGCCTCGACGACGACCGCATCCTGCGTCGCCTCGTCAATCTTATCGATGCCGCGCTGCGGGTGAACTTCTTCCAGATCGGCCCGGACGGCCAGCCGCGCCAGACCATCACCTTCAAGTTCGATTGCGCCAAGGTCGATGGCCTGCCGCTGCCGCGCCCGCTCTACGAGATTTTCGTTTATTCGCCACGGGTCGAGGGCGTGCACATGCGCTTCGGCAAGGTCGCCCGCGGCGGCCTGCGCTGGTCCGACCGACCGCAGGACTTCCGCACCGAGGTGCTCGGCCTCGTCAAGGCACAGCAGGTCAAGAACGCGGTGATCGTGCCCGTCGGCGCCAAGGGCGGCTTCGTACCGAAGCAGCTCCCGTCCCCCTCGGACCGCGCCGCCTGGCTGGCCGAGGGGACCGAGAGCTACCGGATCTTCATCCGCAATCTGCTCGAGCTCACAGACAATCTCGACGGCGAGACTATCGTGCCGCCGCCCGACACGGTGCGCCATGACGGCGACGATCCCTATCTCGTCGTCGCCGCCGACAAGGGCACGGCGACCTTCTCCGACACCGCCAACGCGATCTCGCTGGAGAAGCACCACTGGCTCGGCGACGCCTTCGCCTCCGGCGGCTCTCAAGGCTATGACCACAAGGGTATGGGCATCACGGCGCGGGGCGCCTGGGAAGCGGTGAAGCGCCATTTCCGCGAGGTCGATGTCGACATCCAGACCACGCCCTTCACCGTCGCTGGCGTCGGCGACATGTCGGGCGACGTCTTCGGCAACGGCATGATGCTTTCACCGGCGATCAAGCTGGTCGCCGCCTTCGATCATCGCGACATCTTCCTCGATCCAGATCCGGAGCCGGCCAGCTCGCTGGCCGAACGCCAGCGCCTGTTCAGGCTGCCGCGCTCGTCCTGGGCCGACTACGACAAGAGCCTGATCTCGAAGGGCGGGGGCGTGTTCTCGCGCCAAGCCAAAAGCATCCCGCTCTCGGCCGAGGTTCGCGCGCTGCTCGATCTCGACAAGAAGGAGGTCTCGCCGCCCGAGCTGATGACGGCGATCCTGAAGGCCCGTGTCGATCTGCTCTGGTTCGGCGGCATCGGCACCTATATCCGCTCGTCCGAAGAGGCCGACGCGCAGGTCGGTGACCGCGCCAATGATCCCATCCGCATCACCGGCAACGACGTTCGGGCGCGCATTATCGGCGAGGGCGCCAATCTCGGCATGACCCAGCGCGGCCGCATCGAGGCCGCCCGCAAGGGCGTGAAGCTCAATACCGACGCCATCGACAATTCGGCCGGCGTCAACACCTCCGACGTCGAGGTCAACATCAAAATCGCGCTGGCCGGCCCGGTGAAGGACGGCCGCCTGAAGGAAGACAAGCGCAACGAATTGCTGGCGGCGATGACCGACGAGGTCGGCGATCTCGTCCTGCGCAACAACTACCTTCAGACGCTCGCGCTCTCGCTGACGGAAGCGCTGGGCTCGGCTGCGACGCCCGGCCTGCGCTTCCTGATGCAGACGCTGGAGCAGGACGGACGGCTCGACCGCTCGGTCGAATACCTGCCCAGCGATGCCCAGCTCGCCGAGCGCGAGAAGCGCAGCGAAGGCCTCACCCGACCCGAGCTTGCGGTACTCCTGGCCTATGCCAAGCTTTCGCTGCACGATGCGCTGCTTGAATCCTCCGTGCCCGACGATCCCTATCTCGCGACCGAACTCGTCCGCTATTTCCCGAAAGCCCTTCGAGAGGCCTATCCGGACGCGATCGCCAGCCACAAACTGCGGCGCGAAATCGTGGCGACGCAGCTTGCCAACGCCATCGTCAACCGCGGCGGCCCGGCCCTTGTGCCGGTGCTGGCGGCGCTGACCCGCTCGGGCGCCCCGGCCATCGCTGCGGCCTACGCCATCGCGCGCGATTCGTTCGATCTCATCGCGCTCAATGGCGAGATCGATGCGCTGGATGCGAAAATTCCCGGCAAGACCCAGCTCAGCCTCTACGCCGCCGCGCAGGAACTCGTCACCAACCGCATGGGCTGGTTCCTGCGGCGCGGCGTCGCCAAGCCCGGTACGATCGAGCAGACCATCGCCCGCTACGCCAGGGGCGTGAAGGAGCTGTCCGAGCAACTCGGCAGCCTGCTGCCCGAGGCCGCATCCCAGGCGAGGCTCGCGCGCATCGCCGTGCTGACCTCGGAGGGCGTGCCGGAAGCCCTCGCCACGCGCATCGCCAGCCTGCCGGCGCTTGCGGAGGCGACCGACATCGTCGATATCGCCGAGCGCAGCAAACGCAAGATCGGCGAGGTCGCCCGCATCCATTTCGGCATCGACGCGCTGTTCGGCCTGTCGAGCCTGAAGGCGGCGGCAGCAGCGGTTCCGGCGACGGACGACTACGAGCGCCTCGCCCGCGAACGGGCAATCGAGACCCTCGACGACGCCCATTCGCACCTGACGCAGGAGGTTTCGGCCTCCTCCAAGGGGCAGGGCACGCTGGAGAGCTGGCTGGCCGAGCGCGGCGAGGATGCGGAGCGCACCCGCACCACTGTCAACGCGATCACCAGCTCGGGCCTCACCTTGCCGAAGTTGATGGTGGCGGCCGGCATGCTGGCCGACCTGCCGCGCAAGCATTAGGTTGTGGTGCTCTGCAAGAGCGATGCGATCTGAGATTTGATCATCCCATGGGACCGGAAGGCGGTATCCGCTTTTCGGTCCGATGCACTTCTTGAACGGAAACACCGATGACCGGCGAAGCCGACACGACGACCCGCATCGACCCGAAGCTGCTCGAAATTCTGGTCTGCCCGCTGACCAAGGCGACTCTGGAATACGACGCCGCCAAGCAGGAGCTGATCAGCCGCCCGGCCAAACTCGCCTATCCGATCCGCGATGGCATCCCCATCATGCTGCCGGAAGAGGCTCGTCCGCTGGAGGATTGAGGCTCCATGTCATTCTCGGGCGTCGCGTAGTGGCGACCAGGGAATCTCATGCCGAGAAGCGCGCCATGTCCTTTGATAGATGCTCGGGTCTAGCCCGAGCATGACGTACGACGCTCAAAGCGTCTCGCCCCTCAACAACCGCGGCGGCGCACCAGCAACACCCGCCGCTTCGCGGATGAAGAAGCGCTTGAGGCCCGGCAGCCGGTCGACGAGGCCGAGGCCGAGATCGCGCGCGAGCCTGAGCGGCGTCGCGTCGTTCGAGAACAGGCGGTTCAAGCCGTCGGTCACCGCGCCCATCGCCACCGTGTCGAAGCGGCGCGCCTTCTCGTAATCCTCCAGCACATCGGCCGAGCCGGGATCGAGCCCCAGACGGGCCGCGTCGACGATGGACTCGGCCAGCGCTGCGACGTCCTTGAGGCCCAGATTGAGCCCCTGCCCGGCGATCGGATGAATCAGATGCGCGGCATCGCCAAGGAGAGCCAGCCGCTCGCCGACGAAACGGCGTGCCATGCCGAAGCCGAGCGGATGTGCGCTCACGGCGCTTTCGAGCGCAATCTCGCCGAGTTCCAGCCCGAAGCGCCGCTCGATCTCGGCCAGCATGTCCTGGCTATCGAGCGAGAGCAGCGGTTCGACATTCTCCGTCCGCTCCGTCCAGACGATCGAGGAGCGGTGCCCGAGCGAACCGCCATCAGCCAGCGGCAGAATGGCGAACGGCCCCGAGGGCAGGAAATGCTCGACCGCGCGGCCGTCATGCGGTCGCTCGTGCCCGATCGTCGCGACAATGCCGGACTGGCCGTAATCCCAGCCGACCCAACC
>WPCJ01268600.1_pt1 | contig 10449 bp, 8 predicted proteins | sample 5399831 | NCBI WGS metagenome assembly WPCJ01 (sample SAMN12869470, study PRJNA574797) | sludge metagenome | isolation source: wastewater treatment of pH10 | place: China:Beijing | collected 2019-05-20 | reverse complement strand
CGCGACTATTCCAAGAAGGTCCGGCGCTGGTTCTGAAGACGTGCTGTGGCCGCCTTGCAAGCCACCGCTGTTCCGCCGCCACAACGACATGCGTAACAGCAGGCGCTTAAAGCGTAAGGAGCGGATCTGAACGGTTACGACACCCTGTCGTGACAATGCCTTGGTTCACCGGCAAATGCACAGGTGAGGTAGCTTCGGCCACGAACCGCCCCCAAAGAACCTCCAGTCACGTCTGCCAGGCCAACAGCAGTGCGACAAAAAATGTCAGATCAGAAAAGCAACGGGGAACAACATCCTGAGATGCCGCGTTAAAGCGTGATTTCAACCCGAAGCATGTGAAGAGCGGCTGAATTCTGCACAAAAAAAATGCAAGGCAGAAGCCTTGCACAATGAACGCGTCCGATCTGCTTCCGGTATCCGGCGGCTGCGAGTAACCGCGCCTAGATCGCATCCTCCCAAGACTTTAGACCGCGTAGGAGAACAGTTTTTGTGCTGCTCTCTCGATTATGTTGAGCACACTAGACCAACAAAGCCGGCAAAGTCACTAGAAATTTTGCCTCCATCTGGACTTAAATGTGCTGCATTGCACAATAAGTCGGCACGAACTGCCTTTCGGATGGTCATGGTTTTGCCGGCCAGGGACGCGTTAAGAAGGCACACGAAAATACGGGTTTTTGCGGCGGGTTTCCAACTTGCCATGAAATGGCTATGAAGCCGAAGCAAACAGGCCCCGGCACGCCGATTCCGGCGCTGCCTTTTCTCTCACGGAATCAGCTTATGCGTTTGTCGCGCTACTTTTTGCCCATCCTCAAGGAAAACCCGCGCGAGGCCGAGATCGTCTCGCACCGCCTGATGTTGCGTGCCGGCATGCTTCGCCAGCAGGGCGCGGGAAGTTTCTCGTGGCTGCCACTGGGCAAGCGCGTGCTCGACAAGGTGTGCCAGATCATCCGCGAGGAGCAGGATCGCGCCGGCGCGCTCGAAATCCTGATGCCGACCATCCAGTCGGCCGACCTGTGGCGCGAGAGCGGCCGCTATGATGCTTATGGCAAGGAAATGCTGCGCATCAAGGACCGCCATGAGCGCGACATGCTCTACGGGCCGACCAACGAGGAGATGGTGACGGATGTTTTCCGTAACTACGTCAAGTCCTACAAGGACCTGCCCCTCAACCTCTATCACATCCAGTGGAAGTTCCGCGACGAGGTGCGCCCCCGCTTCGGCGTCATGCGCTCGCGCGAGTTCCTGATGAAGGACGCCTACTCCTTCGATCTCGATTTCGAGGGCGCGAAGGCTGCCTACTACCGCATGTTCGTCGCCTATCTGCGTACCTTCACGCGCATGGGCCTGCAGGCCATTCCGATGCGCGCCGACACCGGCCCCATTGGCGGCGACCTCTCCCATGAATTCATCATTCTGGCCGAAACCGGCGAGAGCCAGGTCTACTGCCACCGCGACTATCTCGACTATCAGGTGCCCGGCGAGGACGTCGACTTCGGCAATGACGGCGAGATCGCCGACATCGTCACCAAATGGACCACGCCCTACGCGGCAACCGACGAGATGCATGACGAAGCCGCATGGGATGCCATTGCCGAGAACGACAAGGTTTCGGCGCGCGGCATCGAGGTCGGCCACATCTTCCACTTCGGCGAAAAATACTCGAAGCCGATGAATGCCAGGGTGACCGGCCCGGATGGCAAGGAGCATTTCGTCTCCATGGGCTCCTACGGCATCGGCCCGTCGCGCCTGATCGCGGCCATCATCGAGGCCAGCCATGACGAGAACGGCATCATCTGGCCCGAAGCCATCGCCCCGTTCGACGTCGCGCTCATCAACATGAAGGTGGGCGACGCCGAATGCGACCGCGTCTGCGCCGAGCTTGAGGCAACGCTCACCGCCGCCGGCAAGGACGTTCTGCACGACGACACCGACCAGCGCCCCGGCGCCAAGTTCGCCACCGCCGATCTTATCGGCCTGCCGTGGCAGCTCATCGTCGGCCCGCGCGGCGTGGCCGCCGGCGAGGTTGAACTGAAGAACCGCAAGACCGGCGAGCGCGAAACGCTGCCGATCGCCGCCGCCATTTCCCGTCTGGGTGGGGCTGCATGAGCAAGGCGGCAGCGAAACCCTCTTCCGCCGGGCCATTTTCCGGTTTCGAGCGCATGGTTGCCTGGCGCTACCTGCGCTCGCGCCGCAAGGAGACGGTGATTTCGGTCATCGCCTCGATCTCGTTCCTCGGCATCATGCTGGGCGTGGCAACGCTGATCGTGGTCATGGCGGTGATGAACGGTTTTCGCGCCGAGCTGCTTACCCGCATTCTGGGCGTCAACGGCCATCTGATCGTGACGCCCATTGACCTGCCTCTTGAGGACTATGCGCAGGTCGCCGACCGCATCAATGGCGTGGCCGGCGTGCGTTATGCCCTGCCGCTGATCGACGGACAGGTGCTGGCGCAGGGCAATGTCGGCTCCGGCACCGGCGCGCTTGTGCGCGGCATAAGGGGCGAAGACATCGGCAAGGTGTCCATCGTCGCCAACAACATCCGCCAGGGGTCGCTGGTCGGCTTCGACACTGCCGAGGGCGTCGCCATCGGCTCGCGCATGGCCGACAATCTGGGCCTCAGACTGGGTGACATGATCACCCTGATCTCCCCGGACGGCGACGTCACGCCTCTTGGCACCATGCCACGGCTCAAGGGCTATCCGGTCACGGCGATCTTCGAGGTGGGCATGTCGGAATATGACAGCTCCATCGTCTACATGCCTCTGGCCGAGGCGCAGCTCTATTTCAACATGGAAGATCTCGCGCAAAGCATCGAGATCTATGTCGACAATCCCGATGCCGTCGATGCGCTCCGGCCGAAAGTGGAGGAAGCGGCGCAGCGGCCGATCCTGCTCAGCGACTGGCGCCAGCGAAACCAGACCTTCTTCTCCGCCCTCCAGGTGGAGCGCAACGTCATGTTCATGATCCTGACGCTGATCGTGCTGGTGGCGGCGCTCAACATCATTTCCGGCCTCGTCATGCTGGTGAAGGACAAGGGCCACGACATCGCCATCCTGCGCACCATGGGCGCCACGCGCGGCGCCATATTGCGCATCTTCCTGATGACGGGCGCGGCCATCGGCGTGGTGGGAACGCTGGCCGGCGTCTTCCTCGGCATCGTCATCTGCCTCAATGTCGAGCGCATCCGCCAGTTCTTCTCGTGGATTTCCGGCACGGTTCTGTTCAATCCCGAGCTTTACTTCCTGAGCCAGCTTCCGGCGAAGATGGACATGAGCGAAACGCTTTCCGTGGTGCTGATGGCGCTGGTGCTGTCGTTTCTGGCAACGCTGTTTCCCGCATGGCGGGCCGCACGTCTCGATCCGGTCGAAGCACTGAGGTATGAGTGATGGCGCGGGCGGTTCTTGAGCTCAAGGCGGTCGAACGTCATTACGAGCAGGGCGAGCGCAAGCTCACCATTCTCAATGGCACAGATTTCGTGCTGCATGCAGGCGAGATGGTGGCGCTGGTCGCCCCTTCCGGCACCGGCAAGTCGACGCTGCTGCACACGGCCGGACTGCTGGAACGCCCGGATGCCGGCGAAGTCATTCTGGCCGGCCGTCAGTGCGGCAAGCTTTCGGACGACCAGCGCACCGCGATCCGCCGCAACGACATCGGTTTCGTCTACCAGTTCCACCATTTGCTGCCGGAATTTTCCGCGCTGGAAAATGTGATGATGCCGCAGCTGATCAAGGGACTATCCAGCGCGGAAGCCTCCGAACGCGCCGGACAGCTGCTCGACTACATGCAGCTTGGCAAGCGCGCTACCCACCGCCCCTCCGAATTGTCGGGCGGCGAGCAGCAGCGCGTGGCGATCGCCCGCGCCGTCGCCAATGCGCCACTGGTGCTGCTGGCCGACGAGCCCACGGGCAATCTCGACCCTGTCACCGCCTCCTATGTGTTTCAGGCCCTGTCCGCGCTCGTAAAGCAGTCAGGCCTTGCGGCGCTGATCGCCACACACAATCACGAACTCGCCGCACGCATGGACCGCCGCGTCACCCTCTCGGAAGGCCGCGTCGTTCCCCTCTGAGGCGGTGCTTCCGATCTGGCGCGCAGCCTGACGTAGCGCGCCCCGGATCATGTGGTCCGCGGGTCACCCTCGGTCATTCCAGCATGGTCGGCAGCCGCAAGCCCGGCCTGCCTCACCAGTCTGCCCCATGCCCAAGAATCCGATCCTCGCCGATCGACTCCACGGTCTGGGGTGCTGGCCTTCCAGCTCAGCGCCCCCTCGCCTGACCCGACAAAAGTCCCGCCATCCTCGACAGGCTTGTCTTCAGCTATTCGCGGACGGTGCCTTCGATTCGCTCCGCCACTTTTAAAGTGCCCTGCGCGCGCATTGACCCGCCATCTTCGTCGCCGGTCATCGCTTCCGCTCTTCCTGCCGAAACCAGTTCTTAACCCTGAATACGGCCGCGACTCAGCATTGACCGTCTTCGCATTTTGTCAATTGACACTCGAACAGAATTAGAACAAATTAAGAACATATTGAAAACAGGAGCCAGTCATGACCGATCTCGTTCAGGATGTTGTCTCAATGGTGTGCATGGGCACCTTTCTTGTTTCCATGGCGATGTGGATCGGGGCTCTTTGATTCTATCGACTGCGATCTTCAGCCCGACGCGCTGCATGAACAGGCACTGCGCGGGATGAGTGGCAACGTCGAGGACGAGGATGGCGGTGCGCCCGCGTCGTTAGCCGCGTTCCGCATCGAGTTTGCAAAGACCGGGTTTGAGGCGCTGAGTTCGCTGGTTCCGGGGTTCCCCACATGTCGGGGTCCCCAAGTCCTGGGCCCAAGGTCCGGCTCTGTCCATTCCCGGATGTGCGGCGGTCAACCAGCGATGCTGTGCAAGGCAGCCTGCTTCGGCGTCTCAGGCAAGATCGCAGGGCCGAACACCTCCTCGAAGGCTGCCTTCAGCGCCACGTCCAGATCGTTCATCGTCACCGGCAGTCCGAGGTCAACCAGACTGGTAACGCCATGGTCCTGCACCCCGCAGGGCACGATGCCGCCGAAATGCGACAGGTCCGGCTCCACATTGATCGATATGCCGTGGAAACTGACCCATTTGCGCATGCGGATGCCGATGGCCGCAATCTTGTCCTCGGCGACCGAGCCGTCAGCCATGGGGGGGCGATCCGGACGCTGCACCCAGACACCCACCCGGTCCTCCCGCCGCTCGCCCTTTACATTGAACGAATCGAGCGTGCGGATGATCCATGCCTCCAATGCCGCCACAAAGGCCCGCACGTCCGTGCGCCTGCGCTTCAGGTCGAGCATCACATAGGCAACCCGTTGGCCCGGACCATGATAGGTGTATTCGCCGCCGCGCCCCGCGGCAAAAACGGGGAAGCGCCCGGGATCGATCAGGTCTTCGACGCGGGCACTGGTGCCGGATGTGTAGAGGGGCGGATGCTCTACCAGCCACACAAGCTCGCTGGCTCCCTCCGTGCGAATCGCCTCGGCATGGCTCTCCATGAAGCTCAGAGCCTGAGGATAGGGCAGAAGGCCGGGCTCGATACGCCATTCTACCGCCGGCGAACCGGGCGACGAAAAAAAAGACGTGGCGATCTGGCTGCGTTCAGGCATGATTTCTTCCGGATTATGCCCTTTCATATGGCGAGATTGGCGCAAAAGGTCCAGTCGCGACGGCCGGGCCAGCGCTAAGTTCATGAGCCTGTCATTTAAAGCGCGATTATTGGAAACATGCCCTTGTTTCGCGATAAGCGATTTGCTACACGCCGCGTGCCGGACACAATCCGGCTCCTACCACGGGCGGTCGTGGCGGAATTGGTAGACGCGCAGCGTTGAGGTCGCTGTGGGGCAACCCGTGGAAGTTCGAGTCTTCTCGACCGCACCATCTCCGGATCACGTATCCGGATAGCTTGAAATGCAAGCTTGTTAAGCCGGTATTGGCTTTTTTTCGCTCTGTAAGCACCTGAAAACTGATGGCCGGGAAAGTTGCCGGCTGTCAAAAATATGCAGCATTGATCTGCCAGTCTGGCCGTTCTTTTGAGGTGGGGTTGCTGATCATCGTGTGGAGAAGTTGCAGAGGCGCCCGATGCGTGCAAAGCCGGAACCATCTGCTTCCGGCGGCTGACGAACTACAGCCCTCTGTGGTGGTCGCCAGACATTTCTGCGCCATATAGAAATCAGCGCCGAAGGACACTTGTTTCTCTTGGAATATTGATCTGAGTTGCGCTACGGAGACCGAAATCCGCAGATGCAGAACCGTCGAGGCAGTCTCTTGGAAGCTCAGGAACATCAAGCTGCGGCGACAGAGGCCCCGAAGAGTGGCCATAATGAGATTTATGACGAGGACGGCGTCGTTCTTGCCTCGTTTCTCGCGCATATCGGCGCAGCCATCGCAGACCGCGACACGCTGACCCTCAAGCAGGACGTAGCAGCTCTCCACGAATCCGAGCTCGGCCACCTGCTGGAAGCTCTCCAGCCCGATCAGCGCCGCTCTCTGGTGGAATTGCTGGGTACGGATTTCGACTTCTCGGCCCTGACCGAGGTCGACGAAGCCATCCGCCTCGACATCGTTGAGAGTTTGCCAAACGCGCAGATCGCGCAGGCCGTTCAGGAACTCGATTCCGATGACGCGGTCTACATTCTTGAAGATCTCGATCAGGAAGATCAGGACGAGATCCTCGCGCAGCTCCCGTTCACGGAGCGCATCAGGCTGCGTCGTTCGCTGGATTATCCGGAAGAAAGCGCCGGACGCCGCATGCAGACCGAGTTTGTGGCCGTTCCGCCCTTCTGGACGGTTGGGCAGACCATCGACTACATGCGCGAAGACAACGATCTGCCTGACAGCTTCAGCCAGATCTTCGTGATCGACCCGACCTTCAGGCTTCTTGGTGCGATCAATCTCGACCAGATCCTGCGCACCAGGCGCACGGTGAAGGTCGAGGACATCATGCACGAAACCCGCCACGCCATTCCTGCCACCATGGATCAGGAAGAGGCGGCACGTGAGTTCGAGCAGTACGATCTTCTGTCGGCTGCGGTCGTTGACGAAAATGAGCGGCTGGTCGGCGTGCTCACCATCGACGATGTCGTCGACGTCATCCAGGAAGAGGCCGAGGAAGACCTCATGCGCCTCGGCGGCGTGGGCGACGAAGAACTGTCGGACACCATACTGGCCGCCTCGCGCTCACGCGTGCCGTGGCTGCTGGTTAACCTGTTTACGGCATTTCTGGCGGCTTCGGTCATCGGCCTGTTCGATCAGACAATCGAGCGCGTGGTGGCCCTTGCCGTGTTGATGCCGATCGTGGCCGGCATGGGCGGAAACGCGGCCTCGCAGACCATGACCGTCACCGTGCGCGCGCTCGCCACGAAGGATCTCGATATCTACAATGCATGGCGCATCATTCGCCGTGAAATGGGCGTCGGCTTCATCAACGGCATCATCTTCGCCGTGCTGATCGGGATCGTGGCCGCAACCTGGTTTTCGGATCCCTATCTCGGTTGCATCATCGCCAGCGCGATGGTCATCAACATGTTCGTGGCAGCCGTGGCAGGTATCCTCATTCCCTTGCTGCTCGACAGATATGGCGTCGATCCGGCCGTTGCTTCGGCCGTTTTCGTCACTGCCGTCACCGACGTCGTGGGCTTTTTTGCCTTTCTCGGACTCGCATCCCTGTGGTTCGGCTTCGGTTAAATGGATTTAATTGACTTTTACGTAAGTGCTGTGCGAGATTTCCCAATCATTCTCGCGTACGGATGATTCTGCGACTGCATCCGGCGCTGGATAAAAAGCTCTCCTGCGGCTTCGGTTTCGTGGCGACAAAGCTGTAGCGCCTGCGACGAGAGGAGCTTTCGCAGGCAGGCTGTGCTTCGGGCCGGGTCTGAATGGCCAGTTGATCTCCGGCAAGAAAGCAGCCGTCTGGCGCATACATTATCTTTGAGTACAGGACGACGATGCGGGAATATTACACCATCACAGAATTGACCCGCGAGTTCGGCGTGTCCACCCGCACGTTGCGGTTTTATGAGGATGAAGGGCTGGTGCTGCCGGTGCGCCGCGGACGGACGCGTCTGTTCCGTCCGGCGGACCGCCACATCATTCGCCAGATATTGCGTGGCAAGCGGCTTGGCTTTTCCATCAACGAGATCCGCGAGATCATCAAGATGTACAAGGAGCCGCCCGGCGAGGTCGGACAGCTGCAGCTGATGATCAAGCGCATCGAGGAAAAGCGTGAGGAACTGCGCCAGAAGCGTCGCGACCTTGAGGATACGCTGGCCGAACTCGATCAGGCCGAGGAAGCCTGCGTCGAGCGTATGGCCGAGCTTGGCGTCAACACCTGAGGCCGGACATCAGCCGGGGATGAGGCTTCGCGAAAAACGCCTCAGACCAGTTCCGGAACGATCCGGGGTATGTCGTCAAAGCTGTAGCCGAGCCCGAGCGTCAGCCAGCCGTAAATTCCCATGAGGACAGAGGTGACGATCGTCGTCCAGATGACGGCGCGCAGCATGTGCGGCCCGCGCGGAGCACTGGAAACGGTTCCCAGTGTCACGTTGTCTTCGTCATCCTGCGTTTTGACGCCGAAGGGAAGGATGGCGAACAAAACCAGCCACCACGTGACGAAATAGATGGCGACGAGAGAAACCCAGCTCACGACTGTTCCAGTTCTACAAGCGTTCCGCAAAAATCCTTCGGATGCAGGAAAAGCACCGGCTTGCCGTGCGCGCCGATTTTCGGCTCGCCATCGCCGAGCACCCGTGCCCCGCCAGCCTTTAGCCGGTCACGCGCCACGAGAATGTCATCGACCTCGTAGCAGACATGGTGCATGCCGCCAGACGGATTTTTCTCCAGAAAAGCGGCAATGGGCGAGCCCTCGCCCAGCGGTTCGAGCAACTCGACCTTGGTGTTGCCGAGATCGACGAACACCACCGTCACCCCATGCTCCGGCAGGGCCTGCGGCTGTGTGACGGTGCCGCCCAGCGTATCGCGGTAGGTGGCGGTCGCCTTCTCAAGGTCCGGCACCGCGATGGCGACATGGTTGAGACGTCCGAGCTTCATTTCCTCACTCCCCAATGAAACCAGCCGTTACCGGGTCACGAACACCGTCACCAGCGGCTTCTTGCCCCAGGCCTGATTGGCCGCGGCACGAACCGCGCGGCGCACGGATTCCTGCACCAGATCGAGATCTTTTCGGCGCTGGCGCGGGATGGAGTCCACCGCGCCGATTGCCGCATCGACCATCAGATCCTCCAGCGGCTCGCCGGAAGCATCGGTTTGCGCGACGCCAATGGCGACGATGTCCGGGTCTCCGGCAAGCTCATAGCGATCTTCCAGCACCACATTGACTACCACATGGCCCGCATAAGAGAGCTTGCGGCGGTCGCGGATGCCCATCGCCTCCTCGGTGCCGACCAGCTTGCCATCCTTGTAGAGCCTGCCGAACGGCGCCTTGTCGATGATCGTCGCAGCACCCGGCCACAGGCGCAGCACGTCGCCATCGCGCACTTGCGCCACTTGCCTTATGCCTTCCATGGCCATCAGCGATCCCTGCGCCACCAGATGCGCCGCCTCGCCATGCACCGGCACGCCGATCTGCGGACGCACCCATTCATACATACGCCTCAACTCGCTGCGGCGCGGGTGGCCCGACACATGCACCAGCGCGTCGCCATCCTCGATGATCCGGATGCCCAGATCGATCAGCCGGTTCTTGATTTCAAGAATGGCCTTCTCGTTACCGGGAATGGTGCGCGAGGAAAAGATCACCGTATCGCCGGCGTTGAGCTCGACCGTCTTCATCTCGTCGCGCGACAGCTTGGCCAGCGCCGCCAGCGGCTCGCCCTGGCTGCCGGTGCAGATGATGACCAGATCGCGACGGTCGATATAGTTGAAGTCCTCCTCGGCAACGAATTCCGGCAGACCGTCCAGATACCCAAGCTCATCCGCCACTTCGATGACCCGCTTCAGCGAACGGCCGAGCACGAGGCATTTGCGGCCGGCATCGCGGGCGGCTCGCGCAATCGAAATGATGCGCCCCACAGTGGAGGAGAAGGTGGTTATGGCAACGCGGCCTTTCTCCTGCTCGATCAGCGTCTTGAGGCTTGCGCCGACCTCTTCCTCGGAGGGCGAATCCCCTTCCCGCAGCGCATTGGTGGAATCGCAGATCAGCGCCAGAACGCCCCTGTCGCCATAAGTGCGGAAACGGGCTTCGTCGGTCTTCGGCCCGAGCGTCGGGGCGGGATCGATCTTCCAGTCGCCGGTGTGGATCACAGTTCCGGCGGGCGTGGTGATGGCAAGAGACATCGGCTCGGGAATTGAGTGCGCCACCGGAATGGCTTCGATCTCGAACGGGCCGACCGTGAACTTCTCCCCGGCGCGATAGACCGTCACCGGGATCTTCGGCGCGCCCTGCTCCGATTGCCGCTTGGCTTCGAGCAGGCCTGCGCCG
>WPCJ01160842.1_pt1 | contig 10449 bp, 9 predicted proteins | sample 5399831 | NCBI WGS metagenome assembly WPCJ01 (sample SAMN12869470, study PRJNA574797) | sludge metagenome | isolation source: wastewater treatment of pH10 | place: China:Beijing | collected 2019-05-20 | reverse complement strand
CGGCGCGCGCGCCTTCACCAAGACCGGGGCCGAAGGCGTCTATTGCGCGGCCTTGCCGGAACTGGGCTATGGCATCGCCCTGAAATGCGATGATGGCGCCGGCCGCGCCGCCGAGATCGCGCTCGGCGCCCTGATCGCGCGCTTCCTGCCGATGGACGACGCCATGCAGGCCGCCTTCGCGCCGCTGCGCGAGACCGTGCTGAAGAACTGGAACGGCATCGAGGTCGGGCGGATCCGCGCGCCTGCTGCCTGATCCGGGTTCAGCGCATCGCGTCGTTCGCGGCCAAGCCTCCGACGCCTTGGCATCGGGGGCTTCGTCAGGTCCCCGGCGATGACGTCGTTGGCGCTGACCGCCAGGCACCTGCCATCGTCGAGCTCGATCAGGGACGCGCCGGTCTAAAAGTCCTCGATGAGATCATTGGCGATGCCTGGCATGCCCAGGCCAGCGCTTCGTCAGCTACAGCCCGGATTCTATAATCCCAGCGCCTGCGCGATCTCGTCGGCGGCCGATGTCGGCGGCAGGCGCCCGGCCGCGACGGCGGCCTCGAGCTCCGGCGTGCGGGCTTTCAGCGCCGGATCGCTCCGCAGTTTCGCCTGAAGCCGGTCCTGCACCATCGCCCACATCCATTTTACGTCCTGCCGGCGGCGCTTCTCGGCAATCAGCCCCTTGGCCTCGAAGCGCCCGCGATGCTCCTCGATCTTGGACCACAGGGCTTCGAGGCCGAGCCCGGTCAGTCCCGAGATCGTCACGACGGGTGTGCTCCAGAGCGACGAGGCAGGCGCCAGGATGTGCAGCGCTGCCTTGTACTGAGCTGCCGCCGAGCGCGCAGCCGTGGCGCCGTCGCCATCGGCCTTGTTGACCGCGATCATGTCGGCAAGCTCGATGATGCCCTTCTTGATCCCCTGCAACTCGTCGCCGGCATTGGGCAGCATCAGCACGAGAAAGAAATCGGTGAGGTCGGCGACCGCGGTCTCGGACTGGCCGACGCCGACCGTCTCCACCAGGATGACGTCGAAGCCGGCGGCCTCGCAGAGCAGCATGGTCTCGCGTGTCTTTGCCGCGACGCCGCCGAGCGTGCCCGAAGAAGGGGAGGGGCGGATATAGGCGTCAGGGTCGACCGCGAGGCGGGCCATGCGTGTCTTGTCGCCGAGGATCGAGCCGCCGGTACGAGTCGAGGAGGGGTCGACCGCGAGCACCGCGACCTTGTGACCCTTGGCTGTCAGATAGGTACCAAGGGCATCGATCGTCGTCGATTTGCCGACCCCCGGAACACCAGTGATGCCGACCCGGATCGCGCGCCCGGTATGAGGCAGCAAACGCTGGATCAGGGCCTGCGCCCGCTCGCGATGATCGGCGCGCCGCGATTCCGCGAGCGTGATCGCGCGCGCCAAAGCCGCACGTTCGCCGGCGAGGATGGCATCGCCGAGCGGATCGGCTGGGGAACTGCTGTCGACCATGCCGCCAGTTAGCAAGCCGCCGGCGCCGGCGACAAGGCACCCTTGCGACTCACTTGCTTCATCACTGTGTCATGTGTGCCTCTTGTGAATCCGCCGTGGCGGTGAGACGACTTGGCGATGATGTGCGTGGCGATGCGGCTTCGTGTTTTCCTGTTGGTTCTGTTTCTGCCGTTGGCGCTGGGCGCCTGCGGCACGCCGCGCGTGCTGGAGCTGAGCCAGGCGCCGAAAGAGGACATCGCCGGAACCGTCCAGATCTATGTCGCGACCACGCGCGAAGTCTCGGCGCAGCCGGTCTATTTCAGTGGCGAGCGCGGGCCGCAGCTCTCCTTCGCCCGCCTCGACATCACCGTCCCGCGTATCCATAAACCCGGCAATCTGGAGTTGCCCGATTCCGGGCCGGGCGACCCCGCCAAGCATTTTTCCGCCACCTACATCCAGAAGCTCGATCTCGCGCCTGTTGTTTCTGACGTGCGGAAGGAGTTGCAGCGGCGGCCGGCTTCCCAACGCGACGTCTTGGTTTTCGTCCACGGCTACAACACGAATTTCGCCGATGCGGCCTATCGCTTCGCCCAGATCGTCTATGATTCCGGCTTCAAGGGCGTGCCGGTGTTGTTCACCTGGCCCTCGCGCGGGCAGTTGCTGGCCTATCCCTACGATCGCGAAAGCGCCTTCTATTCGCGCGATTTCCTCGAGCTGAACCTGCGTGCCATCGCCCGCGATCTCGGCCCGGCGCGCATGGATATCCTCGCCCATTCCATGGGCACGATGCTGACGCTGGAGACGCTCCGTCAGGCTGCGATCCGGGGCGATGGAGGTTTCGGCGGCAAGCTGCGCGATGTCATGCTCGCGGCGCCCGATGTCGATCTTGACGTGTTCAGGACGCAGATGCGCGCCATCCGGCGGCCGCTGACGGTCTTCGTTTCGGCCGACGACAGGGCACTCGACTTCTCCCGGCGCTTTGCCGGCGACAAGACGCGGCTCGGCGCGGTGTCGAGCAAGGATACCGAAACGATCGCGGAGCTGGAGAAGCTCGGCGTACGGCTGATCGACCTGTCCGAGGTCTCCTCGGGCGACAGCCTCAACCACGCCAAATTCGCGTCCTCGCCGAAAGTGGTGCAGCTCATCGGTCAGAGGCTGCAGCAGGACAAGGGCATCGGCTTCGCCGGCCCGCAATTCGGTGACAGGGTCGGCGATATCGCCGGCGGCGTGATGGGTACGGTCGGTTCGACCGTCGGGCTGGTCGTCAACGCGCCGATCCAGATCATCTCCGGCGCGGCACGGTGATGTCGCCTTCGCGCAACGCTCCGGCCGCTCAGGAGCGGAAGCGGGCGGCTTGCCCCATTCTGGCCGCCTTGACCTGCCTTTAGAGGTCCGGCTGCCAGCTCGGCCCCTCGATTTCTGACCGGATACCCGTCTCCATGCCCGTTACAAGGCGCGCCTTTTCATGCCGTTCGCTGGCCCTCGCCGCGTTCCTGCCGCTCGGGCTTGCCGCCTGCGCGCAAAGCGAGGCGAGTGTGTCTCCCTTTTCCGAGCCGGAGCGCGCCGATACGTCTGCGCTCGGCAAGGACCCGCGGCTGCTGGTCATGACGACGCGTCGGTCGACCGGGAACGCCGCGCCCTTCTTCAACACGGATCGCGGACCGTTGACCTTCGCCGAGGTGCGGCTGTCGCCGCCGGGGCGCGGTATCGCGGGGCGTGTCTCCTCGGCGGTCAGCGGTGACTGGGCCGTGCTCGGGGTTTCGCGCGAGACGACGGGCGACGCTGCGCGTGCCTTTTCGGACGCCGTAAACGGGCGCGACGTGCTGCTCTACATCCATGGCTTCAACGAGACGTTCGAGACCGCGGCACGCAGCGCTGGCCAGCTCTCGCATTCGCTGGAATTCCAGGGCCGCACGGCGCTGTTCACCTGGCCCTCAGGCGGCAAGCTCTTCGACTATGCCTATGATCGTGAGAGCGCTCTCTGGTCGCGTGACGGCTTCGTGCAGTCGCTGCAGGCGCTTGTCGCCAACCCGACCGTCGGCCGCATCCATATCGTGGCCCATTCCATGGGGACTTTCCTGACGCTGGAAGGCCTGCGCGAATTACGTGATTCCCGGGAAATCTATGCCCGGATCGGTTCTGTCGTTCTGGCTTCGCCCGATGTCGATATCGACGCCTTCGAGCAGACGGTGAAGAAACTCGGGCCTCTGGCGCAGCGCATGACGGTGATCATCGATCCCGGCGACCGGGCGCTCGCGGTTTCTGCCCGTATCGCCGGTGGCGTCGCCCGGGCTGGCGCTGCGGATCGCTCGCGGTTGGAAGAACTGGGCGTCAGAGTCGCCGATACCTCCGGTCGGGGCTGGAGCATGCTGCGCCACGACCTCTTCCTGTCCAACAGCGAGGTCACCCAGGTCGTGCGTCGCGCCATGGATCGCGGCGGTTAGAGGAGCTGGCGGGATGAGGCGGCCGGGCAGGGGATGGATGGTCGCTGGTCTGGTGCTGGCCTTCGGCCTTTCCGCTGCCTTTGCCGAAACGCCGGCACTCTTCGCGGGAACCGGTCCGGCCGAGGCCAACTATTCCGATCCGTTGCCAGCCACCATCGCCGTTTCGACCTATGTGCCGCCGGTTTGTGCCGCCGAGCCCTGTCCGCTGCTGATCGCGGTCCATGGCATGGGCCGTAATGCAAAGGGCGCGCGCGATGCCTGGAAGGCTGCCGCCGACCGGGCGGGCTTTCTGGTTCTGGCGCCGCGCTTCGACAAGGAGCAGTTTCCCAGCCGCCGTTTCCAGCAGGGTGGTGTGCGCGGCGAGCCCGACAAGACGAAATGGACCTTCGGCCTGATCGAACGGTTGTTCGACGGCGCTCGCGCCAGTGGCCGTGTTGCCGGCGACAGCTATACGATCTTCGGTCATTCCGCAGGTGCGCAGTTCGTGCATCGCATGGTGATGCTGGTGCCTGAGGCGCGCATCGCGACGGCGGTTGTGGCGAATGCCGGCTACTACACGCTGCCCGTTTTGGCTGGTGATCGCGCTTATCCGTATTCGCTCAAGGCTACCCCCGCGACCGATGCCACGCTGATCCGCGCCTTCTCCAAGCCAGTACTGGTCATGCTCGGAGACCGCGACATCGATCCCGATCATCCTCAACTCAACAAGTCGCGAGGCGCCGAGGAGCAGGGGCCGACCCGCTTTGCGCGCGGAGAGTACTTCATGGCTATGGCTGCGGACGAGGCACGCCGTCTCGGTGTGGCGTTGCGCTGGCGCGAGGTTGCCGTGCCCGGCGTGGCGCATCAGCAAAGCGGCATGGCCAAGGCCGCGGCGGCCGAGCTGTTCGCCGCCCGCCGATAGTCTTCAGACCGGCGGCAGGCCGGAGCGCTTCTTGATCGTCGCCAGCGCGAAGTTGGATTCGACCGACTGGATGCATTTCAGCCGCGTCGCCTTCTGCTTCAGGAAGCGCTCATAGCCCTCGATGCCGTCGGTGACGACGCGTAGCAGGTAATCCTGGGAACCGGTCATGAGGTAGCATTCGGCAACCTCGCTCCAGCCTTCTACCGCTTTCTCGAACTCGGCGATCTGCTCCTGGTTCTGCTGCGTCAGCCGCACCGAGACGAAGACGCTGAAGGGCAGTCCGTAGGCTTTGGGGTCGACAATGGCCGCATAGCCCTGGATGACGCCGGTTTCCTCCAAACGCTTCAGGCGCCTGAGGCACGGCGTCGGCGAGAGCCCGACACGCTGGGACAGGTCCTGATTGGTGATGCGCCCGTCCTCGCGCAACACGGCGAGAATGCGGCGGTCGATGCTGTCGAGCACGATATGCTCCATGTCGATGAAGATTGAGCAGAAAGCTGCTCAAGGAATATCAAGGCGATGCTGATCGGCCAAGCAATGGCGCGCTGATGGGAATACTCTGGTGCCAGAAACCGGCCTGCGTCGCAGGATTCAGAGGGAGACGGCCATGAGCGCAGACAACTACCACAAGGACCGGATCGCCAACCGCAAGCTCCATCCCGAGACGCTGATGATGGGCTTCGGCTATTCGCCGGCCATGTCGGAAGGGTCGCTGAAGCCGCCGGTCTTCCTGACTTCGACCTTCGTCTTCGAGAATGCCCAGCAGGGCAAGGATTTCTTCGACTTCACCTCGGGCAGGCGCCAGCCCAAGCCCGGCGAGAAGCCCGGCCTCGTCTATTCGCGCTTCAACCATCCCAATATGGAGATCCTCGAGGATCGCCTGGCGATCTGGGACGAAGCCGAGAAATGCGCGGTCTTCGCTTCGGGCATGGCAGCGATCGCGACCACCTGCTTCGCTTTCCTGCGCCCGGGAGATACGATCCTGCATTCCCGCCCGCTCTATGGCGGCACCGAGACGCTGCTGAAGAACCAGATGGGCGCCTTCGGCGTCACGCCCTTCGGTTTTACCGACGGGCTCGACATCGCACAGATGCGCGACGTTGCGCGTGCCGCCGCGACCAAGGGCCGGGTCGCGATGATCCTGGTCGAGACCCCGGCCAACCCCACCAATGGCCTCGTCGATCTTGCTGCCTGCAAGGCGATCGCCGACGAACTGGAGAAGTCGCAGGGCCACCGCCCGCCTGTCGTCGTCGACAACACCATGCTAGGCCCGAAATACCAGAAGCCGCTGAAGCAGGGCGCCGACCTGTCGCTGCTTTCGCTGACCAAATATGTCGGTGGCCATTCCGATCTCGTCGGTGGCTCGATCAGCGGCTCGGAAGCCCTCGTGCGGCAGGTGAAAGCCTGGCGCGGTTCGCTCGGTACGCAGCTCGATCCGAACTCCTGCTGGATGCTGATGCGCTCTCTGGAGACGCTCGACATCCGGATGAGCCGCGCCAACGAGAACGCCAAGCTGGTGGCGGAATATCTCGAAGGCCATCCCAAGGTCGCCAGGGTCCATTATCTCGGCAACCTCAAGGACAGCGATCCACGCAAGGCCGTCTTCGACCGCCAGTGCACGGCCGCAGGCTCGACTTTCGCCTTCGACGTCAAGGGCGGTGAGAAGGAGGCTTTCGCGCTGCTCGACAACCTGCAGATCATGAAGCTCGCGGTGAGCCTGGGCGGGACCGAGACACTGGTCTCGCACCCGGCCGCGATGACCCATTCCGGCGTCGCCCGTGAACTGCGCGAGGAGATCGGCCTGACCGATGCGCTGATCCGCATCTCCGTCGGCATCGAGAATATCGAGGACCTGATCTCGGATCTGGCGCAGGCCTTCGAGGCGGTTTGACCGCCTCTAAACCCCGACCCGTCCCCAGCCCGGCAGCTTCAGCGCCGGGCTGCGCAGGTCGAACCCGGCGACCAGGCCGAACATGTTGATCTCGATGCCCTCCACCCAGCCGACGGTGACGCCGGCAAGCCCGTAGACCGAGGCCTGGACGCCCGTGCGGCTGGCGGTCAGCCCGGCGAAGAGCCCGTCGGCCCGCCAATCCTTCCCCAGCGCCGTCGGTGGCAGCGCCTGCTGAAGCTCGGGCACCTCCGCCATGACGTACTGGACGAAGCTGTTCGAGTTCGGCCCCGGCCAGGCGATATAGTTGCCGGGGCTGGAATAGGTGTAAGCGGCCACGGCCGCACGGATACGCGGAATCAGGTGCTCCGCCGCTTCGCCACGAATTTCGGCGACGGGCTCGGGCGTGTTGCCGAACCAGCGGCCGTCGGCCTCGCGATGATTGACCCTGAGTGGCGCGCCCCAGCCGACGACGTCGAAGCGTGTATAGGCGCTGGCGCCCCGTTCCTTCACAACGATCCAGGAATGATGGGCGAAGATCCCGCGCCAGCGACCGACGCGTGCGGCGAAGACATGCACGCTCGCCTCCGGTTCGACCGAGGCTGGAGGGAGCAGCTTTGCGCTGGTCCAGTCGGCCCGCCGCCAGTCTGGTGCATGCGACTGCCAAATCCACCAGCCCGCGTGACTTGCGAGCGGCAGCAGGAACGCGATTGCGAAGAATAGCAGGATGCTGCGGAGCAGACGCATGCTTTACGGTATGTGCATGCCGTCGCACGCCGGCAAGAACCCGGCACATCACGGTTGCGTCAGGCGCGCTTCGCCTGTGTGCAGCCATTCCGAACCTGGTCGTTGGCGGTTGATGCCGAAACGAAAGCTGGTAGCGTGCGCGCGCCAACATGATGGAGGGGCGGATTGGGAAAGACGACGAAGCGACTGACCGAGGCGATCGCCGCCTGTGCGATCGGATTGGGACTTCTCGCCGCGCCGGCGGCCGCGCAGGACAAGCAGCTGCGTATCTTCAACTGGTCGGATTATGTCGATCCGGAAGTGCTCGACGCCTTCAAGAAGGAAACCGGCATCACCGTCGTCTACGACACCTTCGACCAGATGGAGACGGTGGAGACCAAGCTTCTGGCCGGCAAGACCGGCTATGACCTGATCGTCGTCACCGCGTCCTTCCTGCCGCGCCATATTCCGCTCGGCCTCTACCAGCCGGTTGACCGCGACAAGGCGCCGAATCTCAAGAATCTCTGGCCCGAAATCCAGACTCGTCTCGGCAAGTACGATTCCGGCAACAAATATGCCGTGAACTACATGTGGGGCACGACGGGTGTCGGCTACAATGTGGCCAAGGTCAAGGAACGGCTTGGTCCCGATGCCGTGATCGATAGCTGGAAGATCGTCTTCGAGCCCGACCAGCTCAAGAAGCTGTCGAATTGCGGTGTCCATGTGCTCGACGCGGTCGAGGAGATGTTCCCCGCGGCGCTGCGCTATCTCGGGCTCGATCCCGATTCGAAGAAGGAAGCCGATCTCAACAAGGCCGGCGAACTCCTGCGCAAGATCCGCCCGCATATCCAGAAATTCCACTCTTCCGAGTATATCAACGCTCTGGCTAATGGCGATATCTGCCTGGCCGTCGGCTATTCCGGCGACATCCTTCAGGCGAAGAAGCGTGCCGAGGAGGCCAAGAACGGCGTCCAGATCGCCTATTCGATCCCGAAGGAAGGCGCGCTGATGTGGTTCGATTCCTTCGTGATCCCGAAGGATGCGGGCAATGTCGAGGCTGCCCTGAAGTTCATCGACTTCGTCAACAAGCCCGAAATGGCGGCGAAGAACTCTGACTTCATCCAGTATGCCAGCGGCAACATCGCAGCGAAGCCGCTGCTCTCTGCGGCGGTGCGCGACAATCCCGGCATCTATCCGTCGGACGAGGTGATGGGGCGGCTCTACACGATCACACCCTACGACCAAAAGTCCCAGCGGTTGGTCAACCGGCTCTGGACCCGCGTCAAGACCGGCAAGTGAACGGTTCTCGACGGGGACGACCGGCATGAAGAAGACCTCGCCCGGCAGCGTACGCCGGGCTTTTCAGCCCTGGAACGACCCGGCGGCGAAGCCGCTGGTCTCGTTCGAGGGCGTGACCAAGCGTTTCGGCAACGTCACCGCGGTCGGCGATCTCTCGCTCGCGCTCTACCCGCGCGAGTTCTTTGCGCTGCTCGGGCCATCAGGCTGCGGCAAGACCACGCTGATGCGCATGCTCGCCGGCTTCGAGACGCCGGACGAGGGCAGGATTCTGCTCGACGGGCAGGACATCACCGGTATTCCGTCGCATCTGCGGCCGATCAACATGATGTTCCAGTCGTATGCACTGTTTCCTCACCTGACGGTGGCGGGCAACATCGCTTACGGGCTGAAGCGGGAGGGATTGCCGCGCGCCGAGATCGACCGGCGCGTCGAGGAGATGCTGGCGCTGGTCAAGCTCTCCGGTTTCGGCGGCCGCAAGCCGCATCAGCTCTCCGGCGGCCAGCGTCAGCGCGTCGCGCTCGCCCGCTCGCTCGCCAAGCGGCCGAAACTGCTCCTGCTCGACGAGCCGATGGCGGCTCTCGACAAGAAGCTGCGCGAACAGACCCAGTTCGAGTTGATGGATCTGCAGAGCGAGCTCGGCCTGACCTTCATGGTCGTTACCCACGACCAGGACGAGGCGATGACCATGGCTGACCGTATGGCGGTGATGGACCATGGCAAGCTCGTCCAGATCGGCCCGCCCGACGTGATCTACGAAGCGCCCGCCAGCCGCCACGTCGCGGAATTCGTCGGCGACATCAACATCTTCGAGGGCCGTGTTGCGGCCGTGGAAGGCGATCTGGTTCGGGCCGAGATGCCGTATGTAGGTATCGTCGAACTCGACGAGGATGCGCCAGCGCTGAGACCGGGCGAGCCCGTGGTTGTCGGCATCCGGGCCGAGAAGATCGAGATCGGCCATGACGAGCCGGCTCAGGCCGTCAACAAGGTCGAAGGCGAGATCTGGGACATCGGCTATCTCGGCGACTTCACCATGATCCAGGTGATGCTCGGCGGGGAGCGCGGGCAACTGGTCAAGGTTGCGCTCGCCAACCGCACGCGCCGTCTGGCACGGCCCTTCGCCTGGGACGACAAGATCTGGCTGTCCTGGGATGTCGAGGCTGGCGTGGTGCTGCCGCCATGAGCGCGGTCGCTCCGCTGCAGCGGCTCGGCCGGCTGGTCGTTGCCGTCCCTTATGTCTGGCTGGCGCTGTTCTTCCTCGTGCCCTTCGCCATCGTGTTGCGCATGGCTTTCTCGCAGGCCGAGACAGCGCTGCCTCCCTATGCGCCGCATTGGGAAGGGCTGGCGCAATTCGGCGAATTCATTTCCCAGCTCGACCTGGCGAATTTCACCCTGCTCGGAGACGACCCGCTCTACTGGCAAAGCTATCTCTATTCACTCCGCATCGCAGCCCTGACCACCGTTTTGGCCCTCGCGATCGGCTATCCGCTCGCCTATGCCATGGCGTCGGTGCCGGCGCGCTGGCGCGGTATTCTGCTCGTCTTCATCATCCTGCCGTTCTGGACCTCCTTTCTGATCCGCGTCTACGCGTGGATCGGTATCCTGCGACCGGACGGGCTGCTCGATGCGGCGCTTGGTCTGCTCGGCTTTGAGGGGGAGCCGTTGCGCCTGCTCAATACGGAAGTGGCCGTGCTGCTCGGCATGGTCTATTCCTATCTGCCATTCATGGTGCTGCCGCTCTTCGCCACGCTGGAGAA
>WPCJ01322004.1_pt1 | contig 10454 bp, 13 predicted proteins | sample 5399831 | NCBI WGS metagenome assembly WPCJ01 (sample SAMN12869470, study PRJNA574797) | sludge metagenome | isolation source: wastewater treatment of pH10 | place: China:Beijing | collected 2019-05-20 | reverse complement strand
GCGGGCGCCGGCTTGGGCTCGGCCGCGGCCTTGGGCTCGTTGGGCTTCACCGGCGACGGACGGGCGGGCAGGCCCAGGCGATGCGCCTTGCCGATAACGGCATTGCGACTCACCCCGCCCAGCTCCTCGGCGATCTGGGTTGCGGTCAGCCCGCTGTCCCACATCTTCTTCAGCGTATCGATCCGCTCTTCGGTCCAGCTCAAAACTTCTCTTCCTTCACCTTGCCGTCGGCTCGTGCAGCGGTTACGCGAACGCGCGATGAGCAGCCAGCCTGAATTCGGTCAACAGCTCCCCGAGCCCGGCGTTCCGGTGATCCGCAACGTCAACTGGGGAGGTTTGCGCACCCTCTATATCAAGGAGGTGCGCCGTTTCTTCAAGGTGCAGCTCCAGACGGTATGGGCGCCGGCGGTCACGACCCTGTTGTTTCTGGTGATCTTCACCGTCGCTTTGGGCGGCGGCGGGCGGATGGTGAGCGTCCAGCATCGCGAGATTCACTTCGCCGAATTCATCGCGCCCGGCCTGATCGTGATGGGCATGCTGCAGAACGCCTTCGCCAATGCCAGCTTCTCGCTGCTCGTCGGCAAGATCCAGGGCACGATCGTCGATTATCTGATGCCCCCGCTCTCGACCACCGAGATGCTCGCGGCCTTGTGCGGCGGGGCAGTGACGCGCGCCTTCTGCGTCGGCGGCACGGTGTGGCTGGCCATGGCGATCTGGGGCGTGAACCTGTGGCCGCAGCATCTCTGGGCGGTGCTGTGGTTCGGCTTTCTCGGCTCGCTGTTCCTCGCGCTGATGGGCGTGCTGACCTCGATCTGGGCGGAAAAGTTCGATCACGCCGCGGCGGTGACCAATTTCGTGGTGGCGCCGCTGGCCCTGCTCTCGGGCACCTTCTACTCGGTCGAGCGGCTCGCCCCCACCTTTCAGGCGATCAGCCACGCCAACCCGTTCTTCTATATCATCTCCGGCTTCCGCTACGGCTTCATCGGCGTCGCCGATTCGCCGATCCTGGTCGGCAGCCTGGTGATCCTGGGCCTCGACGTGCTGCTGGGCTTCGTCTGCTACGCGCTGCTGCGCCGCGGGTGGAAGATCAAGAACTGACGCTTTCGGCGCTGTCCCTTTCCATCGTCATCCCCGCGAAGGCGGGGATCCAGAGCCGAGAGCGATGCGCGAAGTAACCCTGGATTCCCGCCTTTGCGAGGATGACGGAGAGGGCCGATAACGCCCCGGCATGCCCCGCGCCGAAACGATTATTGACGCCTCCCGGCCACCGCACGTAAACACCCGCCTCGGGCGGTCCCGACAGGCCGCCCTTTGTCGTTTCTGGAGTCTCGTTTCCGAGCTTTTCACGAAGGAGGTACGTTCCCATGACCATCACCCCGCTCATGCCCGTCTATCCGCGGTGCGCTGTGCGGCCGGTGCGAGGCGAGGGCGTGTATCTCTATGGCGAGCGCGGCGAGCAGTATCTGGACTTCGCCGCCGGCATCGCGGTCAACGCGCTTGGCCATGGCCATCCCCATCTGACCAAGGCGCTGCAGGACCAGGTCGCCACGCTGATGCACGTGTCGAACCTCTACGGCTCCCCCCAGGGCGAGGCGCTGGCCCAGCGGATCGTCGACAACAGCTTCGCCGACACGGTGTTCTTCACGAACAGCGGCGTCGAGGCGATCGAGTGCGCGATCAAGACCGCGCGCCGCTATCATTACGTCAACGGCAACCCGCAGCGCCACAAGCTGATCACCTTCAAGAACGCTTTCCACGGCCGTTCGATCGGCGCGATCTCGGCGACCGACCAGCCCAAGATGCGCGACGGCTTCGAGCCGCTGCTGCCGGGCTTCGACTATGTGAAGTTCAACGATCTGGAGGGTGCGCTCGCCAAGATCGACGGCGAGACCGCCGGCTTCCTGGTCGAGACGGTGCAGGGCGAGGGCGGCATGACCGCGGGCACCCCGGAGTTCATCCAGGGCCTGCGCAAGGCGTGCGACGAGCATGGCCTGCTGCTCATCCTCGACGAGATCCAGTGCGGCTATGGCCGCACCGGCAAGATGTGGGCCTATGAGCATTACGGCATCACTCCCGACATCCTGACCGCGGCCAAGGGCATCGGCGGCGGCTTTCCGCTCGGCGCCTGCCTCGCCACCGAGGAAGCGGCCAAGGGCATGGTGATCGGCACCCACGGCTCCACCTATGGCGGCAACCCGCTCGCCATGGCGGCCGGCCAGGCGGTACTCGACGTGATGCTCGAGCCCGATTTCCTGCCGCATGTCGAGAAGATGGGCGAGCGCCTGCGCCAGGCCTTCGAGCAGATGATCCCGAACCATGATCACCTGTTCGAGGAGATTCGCGGCAAGGGCCTGATGCTCGGCATCAAGATGAAGGACAGTGTGGTCAGCCGCGATTTCGTGGCGCATCTGCGCGACAATCACGGGCTGCTGACCGTGGCCGCGGGCGAGAACGTGTTCCGTGTGCTGCCGCCGCTGGTGATCAACGAGGATCACATCGCCGAGTGCATCGAGCGCCTGAGCGAAGGCGCGCGCAGCTTCGGGGCGCCGAGTGCGGCCTGATGAACAATTCCTCCCCGAGCTTGTCTCGGGGAGGGGGACCATGCGCAGCATGGTGGAGGGGCGCCGCGCAACGGCGTGGATGCGGAGCGGTCTCCAGCGCCTTCGGCGCGGCCCCTCCACCACCGGCCTGCGGCCGGCGGTCCCCCTCCCCCAGGCGAGCTGGGGGAGGAATTAGAGATGACCCGCCATTTCCTTGATCTCACCGACGCCGGCACCGCCGGCATCCAGGCGATGCTCGACGACGCGATCGCCCGCAAGCAGGCTCGCGCCGGCTGGCCCAAGGGCAAGGTGGATGCCGACGCCCCGCTTGCCGGCCGCGTGCTGGCGATGGTGTTCGAGAAGAACTCGACCCGGACCCGCGTCTCGTTCGACATGGCGATCCGCCAGCTCGGCGGCACTTCGATCGTGATGGATGCGGGCTCGATGCAGCTCGGCCGCGGCGAGAGCATCGCCGACACCGCGCGCATCCTGTCGGGCTATGTCGACGCGATCATGATCCGCACCGACGATCACCAGAAGGTGGTCGACATGGCGAAATACGCCAGCGTGCCGGTGATCAACGGCCTCACCGACGCTTCGCATCCCTGCCAGATCATGGCGGACATGGAGACGATCCTCGAGGCGGGCTTCGCGCTGCCGGGGCTCAGGGTCGCCTGGCTGGGCGACGGCAACAACGTCCTCGCCTCGATCATGGAGGCCGGCGGGCTGATGGGCTTCGACGTGGTCGCGGCCTGCCCCCAGGGCTATCAGCCGAGCGACGCGGACGTCGCCCGCGGCAAGGGCCGTGCCAGGGTGGTCGGCACGCCGCGGGAAGCGGCGGAAGGCGCCGACATCATCGTCACCGATACCTGGATCTCGATGGGCCAGGCCCATGCCGAGACCAAGCTCGCCGCGATGATGCCTTTCCAGGTGACCGAGGCGCTGATGGCCTCGGCCAAGCCGGGCGCGAAGTTCCTCCACTGCCTGCCCGCGCACCGCGGCGAGGAAGTGGTCGATGCCGTGATCGACGGACCCCAGTCGCTGATCTGGCAGGAGGCGGAGAACCGTCTCCATGCGCAGAAGGCGGTGCTGAGGTGGTGCTTCGGGCAGATCTAGGAGGCTGGCATGCCGATCGCACTTGTCGCCATCGCGGAAATAGCGTTGGCAATGATAGCGGCGATCTGGCTGACGGTGCGGCAGGGCATCGACGAACCCGTCGTCTGCGCGCTGGTGGTGCTCGGGCTCGCGGTCCTGAACGCATGTGGCATTTTGCGTTTCGCGACACATGCGGGGCGGAGGCGACTGCTTGCCGGACTCTGGCTGATTGCGATCGGCGGCCTGTCCTTGTCCGCGATCGGCAGCAATGGCCTATGGTCCGATTGGGTGATTCCGCCCGCAACCAGCTGGGTCGAGATTCTTGCGCCGCTCGATCAGCTTGTTCGGATAGCCGAGGTGCTGGTTTCGGTCGCGGCGCTTTGCCTTCTGGCCGGCTGGGGCTTGGTGTTTGCCGATTGCTGGAAGCGCCGGCGGCGGGCCTGAGTTGCTTCGGGCGCACGGCTCCCTACATTCCGCAAGACCCCATACATAGATGCCACCCAAGGCATGACCCGGCCTGTGCCGGGGCAGCGAGGATTTCGACGTGACCAACACCGCCCCCTCCACCGATCTCGATCGCGTGATCGGCTTCACCATTCCCGGCCGCCACACTCGTGGCCGCGTTGCGCGGCTGGGGCCGGTGCTCGACGAGATTCTGTCGGCGCACGCCTATCCCGAGCAGATCGAGCGGCTGCTGGCCGAGGCGCTGACGCTCACTGCCTTGCTCGGCTCCACGCTCAAGCAGGCCGAGGGGCAGATGACGCTCCAGGCGCAGACCCAGGGCGGCATCGTCAGCCTGCTGGTGTGCGACTACAAGAATGGCGAGCTGCGCGGCTATGTGCAGTTCGATGCCCTGCGCCTGTCGCAGCTCGGCAAGAATCCGTCGCTGTTCGCGCTGTTCCACAAGGGCCATCTGGCGATCACCTTCGACCAGGCGACCACCAAGGAGCGTTACCAGGGCATCGTGCCGCTCGACGGCGGCTCGCTGGCCGAGGCGGCGCAGAGCTATTTCCTTCAGTCGGAACAGATCCCCAGCCTGGTGCGGCTGGGCGCGCGGCGCGACCGGGAAACCGGCAAGTGGATCGGCGGCGGCCTGTTCCTCCAGCATCTGCCGGAGGGCGAGGCAGGGCGCGAGCGGTTGCACGTGCGGCTCGATCATCCCGAGTGGCAGCATGTCGAGGCGCTGGGCTCGACCATGGGCGTCGACGAGCTGGCCGATGGGGCGATCCCGCTCGAATCGCTCGTCTGGCGGCTGTTCAACGAGGAGGAAGAGGTGCGCGTCCTCAGCGGCGCGGATCTTTCGCGCGGTTGCAGGTGCGACCCCGGATACATCACCGAGGTGCTCGCCAAGTTCCCGGAAGAGGAGCGGGCGGCGATGGCGGACGAGGCCGGGGTGATCGCCGTCGACTGTGCCTTCTGCTCGAAGAAGTTCCCGGTGAAGCTCGCCGATTTCGTTCCGCCGCCGTTGTAATCCGGCGCGATCGCCCCATATCGGGCGCAAAGGGCGTGGGCTCTCGGGTCCGCGACGGGAGGACGTTGCGCATGTTGTTCAAGCGTCTGGTGTGCGTGGCAGTTGCCGGCGCATCGCTGTTTATCGTGGGCGATGGGCCGGCTTCGGCCCATCGTTCCTCCAGCCAGGCAGTGCTCTCGCAGATCGAGCGCGGTCAATGGCTGCTCAAGGAGCGGCGCGGCGGCGAGCGCAAGATTTGCTTCGCGGGGCCGAATAGCTTCATCCAGCTCGCCCATGGCACCACGCCGTGCGAGCAGTTCGTGGTCGCGCAGGACCAGCGCGCGGCGACGGTGCGCTACACTTGCACCGGGCATGGCCAGGGCCGCACCACGATCACCGTGGAGACGCCGCGACTGGTGCGGATCGAGACCCAGGGCGTGCTCGACGGTTCGCCGTTCGAGCAGGAATATGAGGCGCGCCGCGCCGGCGCCTGCGGCTGAACGGGACTTAACTCTTATTTCATTGCTGCCGGGCTAACTTGCTCCTCGCTCCTCGTGAGCACTTTCCTCTCTGGCATGGGTTATCCCAAGAAACTGGGCCGCTCACGGGCGGCCCATTTTGCGCCCGCCGCGCGTTTTGCCTCGCGGCGAAATCCGGAGTAGGGCGCGGCGATGACAGACAGCGTTGCAATCGTACTGGTTTCCGGCGGACTCGATTCGATGATCTCGGCCGCGCTCGCGCGCGAGGCGGGTTATCGGCTGATGGCGCTCTCGTTCGACTATAGCCAGCGTCACCATATCGAGCTGGCCGCCGCCCGCCGGGTCGCCGCGACCCTGGGCGCCGAACGCCATATCGTGATGCCGATGGACCTGCGCGCGTTCGGCGGATCGGCGCTCACTGCCGATATCGACGTGCCCAAGCAAGGCGTGGGGGACGACATTCCCGTCACCTATGTGCCGGCGCGCAACACCATCTTCCTCAGCCTCGCGCTCGGCTGGGCCGAGGCTTCGGGCGCGCGCGACATCTATATCGGCGTCAATGCGCTCGATTATTCGGGCTATCCGGATTGCCGCCCGGAGTTCATCGAAGGCTTCGAGAAGCTTGCCGAGCTGGCGACCAAGGCCGGCGTGGAAGGCACGCCCTTCCGCATTCGCGCGCCGCTCCAGCACATGACCAAGGCGGACATCGTGCGCGAGGGCGCGCGGCTCGGGCTCGACATGGGCCTGAGCTGGTCGTGCTACGATCCGGCGCCGGGCGGGCTGCATTGCGGCCTGTGCGACAGCTGCCGGCTACGTGCGAAGGGCTTCGAGGAAGCCGGCATCCCCGACCCGACGCAGTACGCGACCCATCCATAGGGCTTCTGGGCAATGACCTACAGCGTCAAGGAAATGTTCCTCACGCTCCAGGGTGAGGGCGTGAATGCCGGCGCGCGCGCGGTGTTCGTGCGCTTCGCGGGGTGTAATCTGTGGACCGGCCGCGAGCAGGACCGGGCCGGTGCGATCTGCCGGTTCTGCGACACCGATTTCGTCGGCACCGACGGGCTGGGCGGCGGCAAGTTCGCCGAGGCCGCGGCGCTGGCCGATGCGGTGGCCGGGCATTGGGGCGAGGGCGCCGAGGCGCGCTTCGTGGTGCTCACCGGCGGCGAGCCCATGCTGCAGGTGGACGATGCGCTGGTCGATGCGCTCCACGGCCGCGGTTTCCGTATCGCGATCGAGAGCAACGGCACCTTGCCGGTACATCCGGGGATCGACTGGGTGTGCATCAGCCCCAAGGCGGGGAGCGAGGTCGTCCAGCGTGCCGGCGACGAGCTCAAGCTGGTCTGGCCGCAGCCCGGCACCGATGTCGACGCGCTCGAGGGCTGGGACTTTGCCAATTTCCTGGTCCAGCCGATGGACAGCGCGGAAGCGGCGGACAATCTGCGGGCCGCGATCGCCTTCGCGATGGCACGGCCCCGATGGCGCCTGACCTTGCAGACGCACAAGATGCTGGGATTGCGGTAAAATCGCCATCCCGGCGAACGCCGGGATCTCGTGCGCCTCCTTCCCCGCACCATCGCCTGAGATCCCGGCGTTCGCCGGGATCTCAGGCGATGGTGCGGGGAGGCCGGTCAGTCGATCAGCAGCGGGCCGCACTTCTTGACCTGATACTGGCCCTTCTTCCAGCACTTGTCGTTGCCGAAGGGCGGCATCTTCACGCCGTACATGCCGGTGACGATATAGCCCGAAGGACGATATTGCTCGCCCCAGGGACCCAGGCTGGCGCGGAGTTCCTTCATCCGGTCCTGCGCCAACTCGCCGAACTGGCCCGGCTTCACGAACACCGCATCATGGCCGATTGCGGCGGCCGTCTGGCAGAAAGAAAGCTGCCCCTGAACAGTCGAGAATCCCGAGTAGATGCGGGTGCCGTACTTGTCGAGCTCTAGCTGGCCCTGCTTCTTGTTCTTGTATGCTCGTTCAAAATATTTCTCGAGCGTAGCGTAGGAATCACGCAGTTCGATCGCGTGGTCCTTGATCAGCGAATTGTAATTGTCGACCGACAACAGCGTCGGCTCGAACTGGCACTGGAGCGCCGCGACGTTGAGCGCGGCACGCAGGTTCCAGGCGAGCGCGGCGCGTAGCTCCGCGGCGGTGGCACCCGGCAGCGCCGGGCCCGTCATGCCGGGCTCCGCCCCGGTGACCCGCCCGCTCTCGAGATTGGCGGGCTTGAGGAAGAATTGCGCCGAAGCCGGCGCGGATACGAACAGGCCGATCCCCCCGGCCAGCATAAGTGCGATACGCGATGCGAGCATGCTGCCCTCGAAAACTACCAGTTGACCCCGTGGGCAGGGGTTACGGTGTTCCGAGTCCGGGTTGAAGCCCCTTTTTACCATCCGGGCCGTGCCATACCGGCATTTCATCGCAAATCCGGAAACGAAAAAGGCCGCCCGGTCGCCCGGACGGCCCTTTCTTCAAACACCCTACCGGGCGCGCGATCAGTGCGCGTTGGTGGTGTTGGTCTCGACGGTGGTGGTGTTCTCGACCACGGCGCCGTTCTCGGTGGCGGCGGCGTCGATGTTGGTCACCATGGTGTCGGTGGTCACGTTCTCGGTCGGAACGACTTCGGTGGTGTTGGTCACGTTGGTCGACTCGTTGCTGGTGCACGCCGAGGCCAGGAGGGCCGCGCCGGCGATCATCGAACCTGCAACGATCTTCGAAATGACTGCACGCATGTAGAAAGCTCCCTAGATAATGGATCTGGATTACGGTTACGCCGTTTAATACCCAAACCGGAGTGGACATTAGACGGTTCGGGCAAACCCCTCAAGACTCGATTTGACCTGCGCTCAGGAGAGAGCGTCCAAAAATGGCAAAAATGTGGCCTGGAGCGCCGAATCGAATTGCCGGGATGTTACCGGCTTGCCGAGGGCGGCGGCGCTGGTGACGGGGAATTCGGCGATGCCGCAGGGGACGATGCCGTTGAAATCGCCCAGGTTCGGCGAGAGGTTCACTGCGAAGCCGTGCATGGTCACCCATTGCCGGATGCGCACGCCGATCGCGCCGATCTTCGCTTCCCGGCCCGCCTGGTCGAGCGTCCAGATGCCGATGCGCCCCTCGGCGCGGAACGCCTCGATCCCCAGTTCGGCCAGCGCGGCGATCACCCAGCCCTCCACGGCATGGACATAGCCGCGCACGTCGCGCTTCCGCCGGCGGAGGTCGAGCATCAGATAGCCGATGCGCTGGCCGGGCCCGTGATAGGTGTAGCGCCCGCCGCGCCCGGTGCGGAACACGGGAAAGCGCGGGTCGATCAGCTCGCCCGCGTCGGTGGCGCTGGTGCCGGCGGTGTAGACGCTCGGATGCTCGAGCAGCCAGATGCGTTCGGGCGCGGTGCCGGCGGTCAGCGCGGCGACGTGCGCCTCCATCTCGGCCAGCGCGGCGCCATATTCGATCGGCTCCGGGGCGACCCGCCATTCGATATCCTGGTTCATCGCCATGCGAATTGCGCATCCGAAAGCGATTGCGCAAGCATTGGCAACATAATGCGCGCCCGCTAACACCGGATGGAGGGAGGACATCGGGCGCATGGCGAAGATGGGCACCGTCTGGGATCGGACGGCGGAGTTTCTGAGCGACAATCTGGGCGCGATCCTGCCCGTGGCGCTGCTCGCCTTCTTCGTGCCGGCATCGATCGAAGGCAGCTTCCAGGCGGCCAAGACCGGGGGCAGTCCGGAGCTGGTGCTGTCACTCTACCTCGTCCAGCTCGTCTTCGGCATTCTCTCGCTCTGGGGTTCGCTCACCATCTCGGCGATGGCGCTCGACATGGCGAGCGCGCGCAGCGCCGGAGTGATCGGGCGCGACCGCCTGCTGCCGGCGCTCGCGGTCTCGGTGCTGCTGTTCGCGGTGATGTTCCTGCTGGTGCTGCCGGTCCCGCTGGCGCTGCAGCTGAACGGGTACGACCTGATGGAGATCGCGCGCGGCACCAATGTCGGGCTCGGCCCGCAGATTGCCGGTGGGATCGCGCTCTACGGGCTGGCGCTGCTCGGGCTGCTGCTGTGGATCGGCGCGCGGCTGCTGATCACCAACGCGGTGATCGTGCGCGAGAAGCGGATGTTCTCCGCGCTGCGCCAGTCATGGAAGCTCACCCGCGGCATGACCTGGCGGATCATCGGGGTGATCCTGCTCTTCGCGCTGGTCTCCTGGGTCTCGATCCTTGCCGCCAACATGGTGTTCGGCAGCATCTTCGCGCTCGTCACCGGCGGCCCGGCCGAAGGGATCACGCTGGCTGGGGTGCTCACTTCGATCGTCGTCGCCGCGGTGCAGACCGGCTTCACCGTGCTGGTGCCCGCCTTCACCGCCAAGCTCTATCTGGCCCTCGCGGCCGATGCCGGGCTGCGCGAAGGCGCGTTCCGGGCATGAGCCTCACCAGCCGCGGCATCCTCGCCGATGCCGTCACTCTCTGGCGCGCGGAGCGCGAGCTGCTCGTGGCGCTGGCGGGCATGTTCTTCGTGGTGCCGATGCTGGGCGCGGCGCTGCTGCTCGCGGGGCTCGATCTGCCGGCGACCGAGGACCCGGAAAAGCTGCGCACGGCACTGACGGCCTTCTACACCGCCAATCTGCCGGCGATCCTGGCGATCAACATCGCCATCGATTTCGGCGGCTTCGCGATATTCAACCTCTATCTCCAGGGCGGCGGGCGCACGCTGGGCGAAGTGCTGCTGATCACGTTGCGGCGGTTCCCCGCCTTCTTCGTGCTCAACCTGATCGCCGGGCTGTTCTTCTCCTTCGGCCTGTCGCTGTTCGTCATGAAGGGCATCGCCCCCCGCAACACGACGATGGGCGACATCTACCGGGCAGCCATTCCCTTCATCCTTATCAACATTCTGCTGATGGGCC
>WPCJ01301007.1_pt1 | contig 10456 bp, 5 predicted proteins | sample 5399831 | NCBI WGS metagenome assembly WPCJ01 (sample SAMN12869470, study PRJNA574797) | sludge metagenome | isolation source: wastewater treatment of pH10 | place: China:Beijing | collected 2019-05-20 | reverse complement strand
GCTGGTAAGTACAAGGTACCTGATAGGTCAACCCCATCCTTACGCTTGTAGTTCAACACCTCCTTATGCACATTCGCCAGGGACTGGAATGGATTAGCAATCTCGGTAACTGCTTTCTCCTTACCAGATTTGATATTCTTGGAATAGTAATTAGGGAAATCTGTAGGAGATTGTAAAGAAACCAAGATTTCTCCCTTATCCATATCGATTACCGAATAGATACGTTCTTGCATCTTCGACTCTTTGGCCGTATAGATACGTTTCTTCTTTTGGGTTTTGAAATCATATTCATCGATAAATGGATATTCACCTTCTTTGGTATATCCATCTCCTATCCAATAAGACTTACCGTTCTTGATATACATGCTGTAGGCACCATAGTCATTCTTATCCCGATAGGGAGTTCCTGGATCCGAATAGATATCCTGCACGTTAAGGTCATAGATCACCTGATTTTTTCCAGTACTTGGATTCAGTAAATAGGTCTTTCCATTTCTGGTATCATACCATTGGCTATAAACTATGGCATAATCATCATTTCCCCAGATCGTACCAGCATAACGGTCTTTGATCTTGATCAATGATTTTGGTTCCGCGTTGAATGGCGCATCCCAAACAAATAGTTCATCCCTAAATTCGGCTTCCTTGTTGGCATCTCCCCCATCTAATGCCTGTACAAAGGCAAGAGTCGCTGGCTTATCCGTTCTCCAAGATAAAGAACGCTTTCCAGGGCGCGTAGAAGAGAATCCTTTCGGCATAATTTCCATCAATGGCGTCTCATTCACCTTCTTCACCAAATTTCCTTTCAGATCATAAACGTTGGTTTCCATTGGGAAGCTGCCATAAGAAACAACATAGGAGAAAGGTTTTTTCAAGCTAGTCACCAATACATATTGTCCATCAGGAGAAACTGATGAACCCATGTGCAGATCAGCATTTTTAAAAGGCTCTTCCTTGCCGTCCAAACCTAACCAAACCAATTTAGACTTCACCAAGTTCTCAAATTGCTGCTCATCCTGAGGGTTTTTCAACAGATCCTGGTAAGTACGCAATTGCGAAACCTGTCCTGTAGAACTCGACACCACCGGTCCGGTTGGCAACTCATCTGGATTCCTAACCTTATCCTTTACAGAACCATCGATCAGACTTAACAATAACCGATCTGAGGATTTATACCAAATATAAGGCTGGTGCATTACGGCATTTAGGTTATACTCGGTTAGCTTTTTCAGTTCCCTCTTTTCGATGTCATAGACAAAAAGAGCGACCCCATTTTCCTGTGTGTTGGTAAAGGCCAACTTCTTGGAATCTGGTGAAAAGGACACATTCGATACCTTTGCCATCTCTGGCAATGCAATTTCAATTACTTCCTTCGATCCAGCCGGACTTAAGCTCAAGGCATCAAAGTAAGTCTCAGTACTCGAAATATGAGCTTTTGCATTGATTCGCAAACCTGCCAATTTAGTTTCTTCCACGCCTAGTTCGGATAGCGTTTTGTAAGTCGGGCGGTACATGGATAGCACCCAGTTCTTGTCGCTGCTCATCTGGATGGATGGCGGGCGCTTGAAATCTGCCAACTGAAGGATTTCCGTGGATGGTTTTTGGAAGGTTACATTCTCTTGAGCAGACACACTCGAAAACAGCAAGAGAAATGGCACTAAAAATTTACATTTCATAATTATGGTTTCATAAACATTTAATAAATTCTTGAATAGTTACCCTTGGTTTGGGTCTCACTTCTTAACAATTGTTAATAAAGTAGCACATTAGATTTACACAAATCTAACAATATATTGTTTTATTATTTACTTTTAAAAATATATAACGATTTTGGTTAATATTCCCAAAAAACCCAAGGTAATTTGACAATAAAAAGAGGAACGATTTCAGGCCAAAAATTATCTTCTATAAGTTATCAACATAGTTATAAAGCTGTAAAACAAGCCTTTAACAAATAGTAAATGTTACCAAGCATGTTTTAACCTGATTTTGGAAATCAATGTGGAAAAGTATCGTTACCGCCCCGAGGAAAAATAAGAGATATTTGTTCTACTTAAGAAAATGACCTTCTTAAGTCACAACGTTTTTTTTATTTATCAAAGGACCAAAGCTTAATCAGCTAAAATTCTTTTAAACTTAATATATCATGGCAAGAATCATTAAATTCGAAAAAAATGACTGTGCACCATGCGCACAAGTATCGGCATACCTAGACAGTAAGGGTATTGCCTACGAAACCATTAACCCTTTCGACGAACCTGAATTAGCCGTTAAGTTTAAAGTTCGTACCGTACCGACTGTGATCGTACTGGAGAACGATGAAATCAAAAACCGAATCATTGGATTCAATCCATCTGAATTAGATCAAATCGCATTGTAATAATCATAAACCGGAGGAATTATGATTTATTTATACTATGATTCTCGAACAGGTAATGTGGAACGCTTCATCAATAAAGTGGTTCAGATTACCGGCTGGACAGCCATCCGCATCCAAGATGACTTGGAAGTCAAGGAAGCTGGCCATCTGATCACCTATACCACTAATTTTGGTAAAGTGCCAGATAAAACCGATGCATTCATGAAAGAAAAAAGTCATCTGATCAGTTCTGTTACTTCAAGTGGTAACCGCAACTGGGGAAGAAACTTTGCCGTGGCTGCAGACAAAATCTCTGAAATATTCGACATCCCTACAGCGATGAAATTCGAACTTTCAGGAACAATGGAAGATATTAATCAATTTATTGACATCATAAAAAATCAGTACTATGATAGCAAACGAGGTAGCGAAAAACTGGATATTGCTTAACAACGAAATCATGATCAAACATGATGACGAGTTCAGCTTGCATAAAGACAAGGAGGCTGTGCGCGCCTATTTCCTGGAATATGTGAACAAGAACACCGTGTTCTTCTATACATTGAAGGAAAAAATCGACTATTTGATCGAAAACGATTATTACATCGATTTCTACCAATGGTTTACGTTCGAGCAAATGGAAGAGGTATACAACTATGTATTCGCCAAAAAATTCCGTTTCCAATCCTTTATGGCTGCATTCAAGTTCTTCCAAAGTTACGCTTTGCGCGATGACTCTGGCGAGAAGTTCTTGGAACGCTATGAAGACCGCGTCGTTGCTGTATCCCTATTCTTGGCTAGAGAAGAAGGTGTACAGAAAGCTATCGAGTATGCCGAAATCATGATCAATCAAGAATATCAGCCCGCTACCCCGACTTTCTTGAACGCTGGTAAAAAACGTTCCGGTGAACTGGTGTCATGTTTCTTGGACGAAATCGGCGATAACCTGAATGGTATTGGTTATGCAGTTGATTCAGCCATGAAGCTATCTTCTATCGGTGGTGGGGTTTCTTTCAACATCTCCAAGATCCGCGCCCGTGGCGAAGCCATCAAAGGCGTAGAGGGTCGTGCAGGTGGGGTATTGCCTATCATGAAAATCATGGAAGATACTTTCTCCTATGCTAACCAACTAGGCCAACGCCCAGGTGCAGGTGCTGTATACTTGAACATCTTCCACTCAGATATCGAAGAGTTCTTGGATTGTAAGAAAATCAACGTAGATGAGAAAGTTCGTATCAAATCCCTTTCTATCGGTATTATCGTTCCGGATAAATTCATGGAATTAGCCGAGAAAGATGAGCCTTGTTACTTGATCTACCCGCATACCGTGATGCAAGAGTACGGTCAATACCTTGACGAAATCGACATGGATGCGATGTACGATGAGTTGATCACCAATCCAAACGTTAAAAAGAAAAAAATCAATGCCCGTCACCTATTGGTGAAAATCGCTCAGACACAAAAAGAGTCGGGATACCCATACATCTTCTTCAAAGAGAACACCAACCGTGCACATGCATTGAATGGAATCGGTAAAGTGAAATTCTCTAACCTATGTACCGAAATCATGCAAGTATCAGAGGTATCTGATATCAACATCTACGGTAAAGAAGATACCATCCGTTACGGAATTTCTTGTAACCTAGGTTCCTTGAACATTGCAACGGTAATGGACAACAAACGCATCAAGGAAACCGTTAAGACCGCTATGCGCGCCTTAACTGTGGTATCTGATGTAACCAATATCGAAATGGTTCCTTCCATTGCCAAAGCAAACCGTGAGCTTCACTCTGTAGGTTTGGGAGCAATGAACTTGCATGGTTACCTAGCGAAAAGCTTTATCATGTATGAATCTACCGAAGCATTGGATTTCGCGAACATCTTCTTCATGGCGATGAACTACTACTCGATCGAGGCTTCCATGGAGATTGCAAAAGAACGCCAGCAGACTTTCGTAGGATTCGAAAAATCAGCTTACGCTGATGGTACTTATTTCGATAAATACCTTTCGCATGAATACACCCCGAAAACGGAGAAAGTTAAAGAATTGTTCGAAGGCATCCACATCCCTACATTAGAAGATTGGGCGAACCTTAAAGCTCAAGTGGCTGAACATGGTGTGTACCATGCTTACCGCTTAGCGATCGCTCCAAACCAGTCTACTTCATACATCATGAACGCAACTGCATCTGTAATGCCGATCGTGGACATCATCGAAGTAAGAGAGTACGGTGATAGTACAACTTATTACCCTATGCCTTACTTGACCAATGACAATTACTTCTATTTCAAATCAGCTTACGATATGGATCAGATGAAAGTGTTGAAATTGATCTCGGTTATCCAACGTCATATTGACCAAGGGGTATCCACCATCCTTCACACCAATTCAAAAGACTCCACTCGTGATCTAGCGAAATATTACATTTACGCACATAAACTAGGACTGAAGTCATTGTACTACACCCGTACGCGTAAATCAACAATCGAGGAATGTATTTCTTGTTCAGCATAATACAACCTCTTTAGCATCCAAGACATAAATCAATGAGAAGCTGAACTGGAAAATCAAAAAATCCAGTTCAGCTTCTTCAACTAAAAGATATAAGAATAGCAATGAGTAAACAATTTACAGCGGTAAACTGGAATACACCAGACAACGATTACGCTTTGATGTTCTGGGAGCAGAATATCAGACAATTCTGGATCGATACAGAATACATCCCTTCTAAGGATATTGACAGCTGGAAAGGTCTAAGCTGGGATATGAAAGAATGTTATAAGAAAGCATTAGGCGGTCTTACTTTACTGGATACCCTGCAAAGCCACACCGGTATGCCAAAGATCATTGACCATATTGACTCATTGCAGAACAAAGCCGTTCTTTCTTATATGTGTATGATGGAAGCTATCCACGCCAAATCATACTCAACCATCTTTACAACGGTTTCTACAACAAACGAAATCAATGATGTTTTTGGATGGGTTTCCCAAAACAAATTCTTACAGTACAAAGCATCCACAATCGACAAGTACTACCGTGCTATCGATAAGGAAAATGTATCTGACGAAGAATTGTTCATGGCTCTAGGAGCTTCGGTTTTATTGGAATCTTTCCTTTTCTACTCCGGTTTCTTCTTGCCTTTATGGTTATGTGGCCAAGGACAGATGGTAGCTTCTGCCGATATCATCAAAAAGATCATCGCTGATGAATCTATCCACGGTGTATTCGTAGGCCTTATCGGTCAAGAGGTGTTCGCTAGACTACAGAACAAAGCAGAAGTTAAACAACGCTTCCTGGACTTGTTAAACGAGCTGTACGAGAACGAAATCAAATACACAGAAGAATTGTATACCGTAGTAGGATTAACCGCTGAGGTGAAAGAATACGTACGCTACAACGGAAACAAAGCCCTAATGAACTTAGGCTTCGACCCAATCTTCGAAGTAAAGCAAGTAAACCCAATCGTATTGAACGGTCTAAACACAGAAACCACACAACACGATTTCTTCTCTAAAAAATCTACTAACTACGAAAAAGCAACAGAAATCGTCCACCTAAAAAATGAAGATTTCTTATTAGATGCTACAGTAGAGATTTAATATTCTTTGTTATAAAAAAAACTCCCCTCAGGTAAACTGAGGGGAGTTTTTTTTATAGATATGAGTATTGAGATATGAGATTTGAGATATCAAACGGTATATGTTTTTTATAGATTTGAGTATTGAGATATGAGATTTGAGATTTCCACTCTCTCATATCTCACATCTCATATCTCATATCTCTCCTAGTAACCCGGATTTTGTTTCAGGTTAGGGTTGATGGCCATATGTTGTTGAGGAATTGGAAACAATTCCTTGTTGACATCGTTGGTTGCTTTGTGATCCCACCATGTTCCGGTTGTGTATTTACCGAAACGGATAAGGTCAGTTCTGCGTTTTCCTTCGAAGATAAACTCACGACCACGCTCAGCCAATAGTTCATCTAGGGTCAAGGTCGCAGTTGAATACTGGTTAGCACTCCAATCTGCTGCTGCAAATGAGCGTTTCTTAGACTCATTGATTAAGTTTACAGCTTCTTGGTTTGCGGTTCCACCATTCTTGCGCATGATAGCTTCTGCCTTGTTAAAGTATACCTCAGTCAAACGATAGATCAAGTAATCGTTTTCTTGGTAGTTATCATCCGATAAACGACCCGATTTATACTTGTTAAACCTTGCTCCTGAGTTCTCTTCTCCTTCTGCCATCGATCCTTGTGAGGTTTTATCGCCTTCACTTTCACGACGGATGGAATTAACAAATACTAAATCTTGCCCTGAATACTCTTCTGTACCTTGAACTGGAGTCTTGGTGCCGTATTTATATTGAGGACCAAACAAGAACCAATCTTTCTTTCTCAAGTCTTTGGCGTTGTAGGCGTCAAACGCAGTAGGAATAACCACAAATGCATTCCAACCACCATAACCTACGTTCAAAGCTTCTTTCATGTAGTCATATCCGAAGTAGAATCCACCCCAATCAAAAGCCCATCCACCTTTACGGCTGAACTGGAATTGGAAAAGGGCCTCTGGATTTGCAGAGTTGGTATTGCTGAAAGCAGCATTGATGTCGGTAGAAAGTTTCGGCGTTCCACCGATTCCACCACCAGCACCTGAAATGACCTTGTCCGATGCAGCAATCGCTTGATCCCACATAGCGGTGCCCGACCATTTCTGTGCATTCAGATAAAGCTCCGAAAGCATGGCATAACCTGCCGCTCTATTCACCTTACCCACTGATTCTGCATTCAAATCTGGCAACTTCGGAACCTCAGCCTCCAATTCGGCCTTGATAAAATCAAACACCTCTTTTCTGGTCTTGGTCTCTGGGTTCAATGGCTTATCAGCCACCTCAACTGCGATCGGAACATTACCCCACATATCCACAATACGCATGTAGTGATATGCTCTTAATACCTTCAATTGCGCAACAGCGACATTGATCTCTTCTTGGGTCATATTGATGCTTGCGAAATCCAGTTTCTCAATATCACCGATGGCATTATTGATAAAACCAACACCGGTCCACATCAAATCCCAAGCGTTCTTCAATCTATTCTCATTCACTGTCCAAGTATGGTAGTGCATACGGAAGTGGTCTCCCCCATCATAACCATGGCGACCTTTTTGCGGCCAAGCCACTTGATCTGCTGCCAATTCGGAATGGTAGTAAAATCCAGATCCCCCGGTAGGAGCCAACCATGCCTGCATGTGCGTGAATGGCCTTAATACGGCCTGCTCTACCTCCAACTTATTTTTATAGAAACTTTCCTGTTCTAATTTGCTATATAGATTCTCATCTAAATTGGTACAAGCGGAAAGTCCAGCTGTCGCCATTACCGCAACCGCTGCAAATCGTATCGTACGTTTATTTAATAATCTCATAATTTACTTCTTTAAAAACCAATATTTAATCCCAATGACCATGATTGTGTTCTAGGGTAGAATCCTCTAGAATCGATACCTCCATCAAATCCAGTATCTTGCAATTCCGGATCAATACCAGAATAAGAAGTAATGGTTGCAAGATTCCTTGCGGTCATATACACATATAAATTCCTCAAATAGTCATTCTTAAGGTTGAAAGTATATCCAAGGGTAATATTGTCGATCTTAACAAATGAACCGTTCTCCAAATAGTAGTCTGAGTACTGTGGGTCATCCTTCAATTCAGCATGTTTTCCGAATGCAGATTCCAATACGTTGTTCGGCAACCATTTTTGGTTTCCAAAATACATATCGGCTGTATTCAAGATATCATACTTGAATTTACCTCTTAAGAATACGGTCAAGTCAAATCCTTTGTAGCTGAAACGGTTACCTAAGGAAGCCTGGAATTTTGGAATACCATTTCCGATATAGGACAGGTCATCGTTGTTGATCTCGCCAGCATGTGCTGTTGATCCATCAGCTTTGTAGAACAACCATTTTCCTTCATCGTCAAATCCAGCAAATTTCTTTCCGTAGAATGAACCTACTTCACCACCTTCTTCCAAACGGATCGCGTTACCTAAGTTACCTGGCGAAGGAAGTCCTCCGAATTCTAACCAGTTACTCTTGAAGATATCACTGGATAGTTTGGTCAACTTATTCTTTTGGTAGTTACCGGCAAAGTCAACTTGCCATGTAAAGTTATCGTTGGCGATCGGTGTACCGGTCAATTGGATCTCGATACCTTTATTTACCACCTCCCCTACGTTGTACCAAATCGATGGCTGAACATAAGCTGGCAACTGCGCATTGTACTCATACAATAAATCGGTTGTCTTTCTGTGGTACACATCGATAGCACCCGTCAAACGGTTATTGAACATACCAAAGTCAACCCCGATATTGGTCTCTGCTTTTTGCTCCCATTTCAAATCTGGATTTGGGTTTGTAGAGATACCGTAAGTCTGGTAATAAATTCCGTTCTGCGGATAAACACCACCGGTTCCTAAAGTTACTAGCGAAAGGTAGTTAGGGATACCCTGGTTACCTGTTACACCATAACCAGCACGTAATTTCAAGTCATTAACCACTTCTTTGTTGGTAAAGAAGTCTTCGTTTGAAATATTCCAACCTGCGGAAACCGCTGGGAAGTTACCCCATTTGTTGTTGGCACCAAATCTTGAAGATCCTTCACGACGCAAGATCGCTGTAACGAAGTACTTGTCGGCATAATTATAGTTTACACGACCAAAGAAGGCAATCAACGTATTATCTTCCTTAAAGGAATTTAATCCTGGTCTAGGCAATTTATCATTGGTGATGGCTGTACCGGAATTAAAATCCCAATCCAGGAATCCATCCGTGGTAAAACCATTATTGCTCATGTCAAACCACTCCAAAGTAGAGTATTGGTAACTGTAACCTAACAATCCTGTAACGGTATGTTTCTCGTTGAAGGTCTTGTTATAGTCTATGGTACTTTCAAAAGTCTTAGTCCAGTTCAGTTCATTGCGTTTATACGCATAGCCCATTCCCTGGTAGTTGGAATCTTCCCTTTGGTCCCAATCTAATTTTGAACGGAACTCACGTCCATTCCAGTTATCGCGCACATACGACCCGAATGCCGAAACGCTCAATTCGTCCAAGATCTTGAACTTCAAGCGAGCATCACCCGAGAAGGTCTGTTGGTTACGCTGATTCAACCTATAAGCCAAACGGCTCATTGGGTTATAGTTATTGTATTCTTGGGTCTGGTAGAAAGTTCCGTCTGCTTTCACCAATGGAGCTGTCGGGTTACGCTGAATAGCTTGTTCAAAATCCCCAGTCTGTCCACCCAATAAATTAGCTTTATTAAAGTTGGCAGCAATATTAGCAGACAAAGTCAAACGATCTTTCAAACCGGTTTGGCTGAAATTGATACGTCCACCAAATTGTTCTTTTCCATTTTCCTTAGCCACCCCTTTTGCTTGCTCATAGTTGAAGGAAGCACGATAAGTTGAGTTTTCCCCACCACCACTGGCAATGAAGTTATGGAAATGCGAAAAGTTATCTTTATTGATCAATTCATCATATAGGTCGGTTGTAGCCCCTAAATCAGAATTAGGTCTATTCAATCCATTGACTACTTTATCCCTGAATTGAGCCGCATCCAACATGGTTGGTCTACGGTTTACGATTTCAGTCTGTCCGTAGGTTAGGTATTCAAATTGTGGAGTTCCTGCTTTACCTTTTTTGGTCGTCACCAAGATTACACCACCATTACCACGAGTACCGTAGATTGCCGCTGCCGAACCATCTTTCAATACGTCGATGGACTCGATGTCACCTTGTTTGATCAGGTCTAGGTTACCTCCTGGAATACCGTCGATAACTACCAATGGGCTATTGGATCCTTTTAGGGACGCCATACCACGTAACTGGATATTGGTACCGGAGTTCGGATTACTTCCTTGGGTCCTGGTCACGTTCAGACCAGCAACTTTTCCTTGGACCAATTCCATCGGGTTCCTCATTCCCCCGCGGTTAAAATCCTTTTCTTTTACCGATGCCACAGCAGAGGTAATCTCCTTACGTCTTTGAGTACCGTAACCCACTACGACTACTTCATCAAGTGATTCCTCATCGGGTG
>WPCJ01341744.1_pt1 | contig 10458 bp, 11 predicted proteins | sample 5399831 | NCBI WGS metagenome assembly WPCJ01 (sample SAMN12869470, study PRJNA574797) | sludge metagenome | isolation source: wastewater treatment of pH10 | place: China:Beijing | collected 2019-05-20 | reverse complement strand
TGCTGCTGCGGGCCCGCGGTGGTTGGGCGCCGAGCCCGGAGCGCTCGGTCTGGGGGATTCCGCCGGTGCCGCTCGCGAAGTCGTGCATGGCGCTGCTCGGCACTGGCGGAGCGTTCAGGGCCTACATTGACAGGTTGAAGCCGGTGCTGACGATCGGCAAGGAGCACAATCTCGGCGCGCTCGTGGACTCGCGGCTCGGACGAAACGTGCGTGACACGCTGGTGGAGCCGTTTGTTGTCGAGGGGTTTGGGGTGCCGTCGCACGCGGCTGAGGTCGCGCTCGTCGAAGCTGGCCTCAACGAAGCGCTGACCCGGGCGGGGTCACTGAGCGGCGCCGCCGAACTCCAGTTCGAGGAGCACGCCGCGCGCGAACAGGTGATCGAGCCCGCGGGCGGCTGGGATCGGTTCGGGCAACTGCTTGTCGAACGACTCCGTCTCTTTGGCGCTGAGGTTTTCGAGGGGGAGGTTGCGTCGTGCGTGCTTGAGCCCGACGGCCGCTGGGCTGTCACCGACGCGGCCGGTGCACTGCAGCGATTCGACGCCCTGATTGGGGAGCTCGAGACTGTCGAGGCAACTGCCTCACACGCAGCCCAGGCGACCCCGGTCGCGTGGCCGCGTGACGAGCAGGCGGACGCCGACAGCACGCCACTATCGCTCCACGCGAGGCTCGCGGCGCTCCGACCGGAATTGACGCGGCAATATGCCGAGTTCGGCATTCAGGGCGTCCCAGCGGACGTCGCTGACGGCTCGGACGCGCTGGCGCTCATCGAAACAGGAGGCGGCGAGTCCTGGGCGGCGCGCATCGTCTCGAACGCTGGCGGCGAGGCGGTCTTGCGCCTCGCCGGCCCTGCGCGCCCGAACGGTGAGGTCGGACAACCGCCAGTACCCGAGGCGCTCGCGTCTCTCGGCGTCCAGCAGGCGTCAGGAGCGATCGTTACACACGTCACCGTTGCGGCCCCGTTTGCGACGGACGCTGCGCGAGACAGGCAGCGCGAAGCCCGCGAGATGATTGCTCGGGAGTACCCGACGCTGATCCTGGCTGGGGAGGACGTGCATGGCGGTGCCCTCGGCGCTGCGCTCGCTGAGCTCCGCCCCGCGGCCGTGCAACTTCGGAGAAAGCTGACAGGCATCTCTGAATAGCGACTGTGGCCATTGAGAGACTCGCAGCGTAGGCTGTATATCTCGAAAGAGGAATGTATTGGGCCCTGGCTGTGACGAGTAGGCTGGGAACACGACGCTCGGGAGGCAGTGCATGAGAGGCAAAGTAGGTTTCGTTCTGGGAGCCGCAGTCGGATACGTGTTGGGCACCCGTGCGGGCCGCGCGCGCTACGAGCAGATCAAGCGCGGGGCGATCGCCGTTTGGGAGACGCCGCTGGTGCAGCAGGGCGTGACTGCCGTGAAGGGATCGGTCAACGACCAGGTCCAGAGCGTGAAGGCCGCGGCCTCGCGCGCCGCGAAGTCTGCGTTCGTCGCCGCCACCCAGCCACAGCGCGACGCGGACTCGACTCAGCCGTCGACGCCGCGCGCAGTCGACGCGCAGGGGGAGACGTCGGCATGAGCCGCAAGCGCGATGAGGCTGGCACCTTCGAGCTGCTAGCCCGCCTGCCGCAGCAGATCGTCTCGCTCGCAAAGATCGAGTACAACAATGCGAAGCAGGAAGCGATTGGCGCCGCGAAGAAAGCCGGCATTGGAGCCGCCGGCGTCGTCGTTGCGCTCTTCTTTGTCTTCTTCATGCTGCAGGCACTCGTGATCGCGGCGATCGCCGCGCTCGCGCTGGTCTGGCCCTGGTGGCTTGCCGCCCTCGTCGTCGCCGCCGCGCTGCTCCTGCTCGCCGCAGCGGCGCTCTTCGCGGGGTACAAGCTCATCCAGCGAGGGAACCCGGTTCCCGAGCAGACCCTCGACCGCGTCGGAAACGACGTGACCGCGCTGGCTGAGGTGCGCTTCAACGCGGACACCAAGCCAGGGCAGACCACGGACCCCACGTACGGCGCGCACACACAGGGAGGTCAGCGATGAATTCGCAGGACCGCAAGCAGCTCGGCATTGCCGAGGCAGACGCCGCTCGTGCCGAGCTCTATGACACGCTCGGACAGCTCAGCGACCGCCTGAACTACGCGAAGCGCATCGACGATGCGACTCAACGCGTTGGGCTACGCATTCGTGAAGAGCGCACGGAGCGGCCACTCGTCTTTGTCGCGGGAGTGGTGGCCGTCGCTGCAACGGCCGGCGTCATCGTGTGGGCGATCGCGAAGCGAGCCGGGCGCAACTTCCGGGCGTAGCTGCCACCGCGCGGCGGTGTGCGGCCTACCGGATGTGGCGGGGCAGTGCGTAACAGCTCGGTTGCAATCGAGGAGAAGAGGCCCTCGGTTTTGCGTCTTGCCCGGCGCAGAGCGAGAATAGGTGAACACACGGCTCTTTCAGGGTCGTATTTTTGAGAAGTCGCCAGTGCGCGGCTTTGTTCGTTTCGAGTGATGTGGGGTGTATGTCGGATCAGGCTAAGCTGCTCGGCGGCCTCCGTGTGCTTGTACCACGCGGTGGGATCTGGGGTGACCTCGTCTCGCAGGCGCTGCGCGATCGCGGGGCCCAGACTGTTATCGCCCCGCTCGTGGACTTCTCGCACACCAGCGAGGAAGACAAGCTTGTTGAGGCCCTGAAGGACCTCGAAGCCGGTGAGTTCGATTGGATGACGGCGACGAGTGCGACCGTTGCCGACGTACTCAAGCACCACAATGCAACGTTCCACGAGCGAACGAAGGTTGCGATCGTCGGAGAGGCCACGGCCGTGGCGTTCCGGGAGGCCGGCTACCCGGTCACCCTGACACCGGACGAAGACAACAACACGACCTTTCAGCTGCTGAAGGAGTGGACCGAGATCGATTCGGGCGAGGTGCTGCGTGTGCTCACCCTCCGATCCGATGTCGCCACCCCAGTGCTGACCACCGGGCTCATCGAGCGCGGCCACGACGTGACCCAGGTACTCGCGTTTCGCACCATTGGTGTTCCGGCATCCGTGCACATCCGCGAGGATATTGACTCGGGGCGCATCAACGCGATCCTGGTCGCCTCCGCGAAGATCGCCGAAGAAGTCCGCAAGCAGTTCCCGCAGCTTCCCGCGGACACGCTCGTCGTCTGCGTCGGCGAGAGCACGGTCGCGGCCGCCGAAGAGCTTGAACTCGCCGGTGCCGGCGGAGACCGTCAGGCCGAGGTCGACGCGATCATCGAGGCCGTCGAGTCCGCAATCGACCACAGCGACATGCTGGACTAGCCATGGCGCGCATTGAGGTTCACGCCGATCGCGTCGTCATCCGGCTCACGACTGCCGAGAAGACCGTTGCATTGCGCAAGCGCGACGTGGTGCTCGATCGCGCCGCGATCCGATCCGCCGTCATCACGGGAGACCCCTGGGTGTGGATCCGCGGAATTCGTTCACCGGGTGCCGGGCTCCCGCGCGGGTTTGCCTACGGGACGTGGCGCACGCGCGGTGGCCGCGACTTCTTGCTCGCCAGGCGCGGGCGTGAGGCCGTCGTTATCGATCTCGATGTGCCCGAGGGCGCCGACGAGAACCGCGGCTGGGTTGGGGAGTTCGACACGTTCTCACGTGTCATCGTCTCGACGGTGCACGCGGCAGATCTCGTGCGCGCGCTGCGGCTCGACGGCGAGGGCTACGAGGCCGAAACCACCGAGTAGGTGGTCCGGCCCCGCCCGGGGTGTCGTCTCGTCAGGAGTTAGTCGTTGACGACGATGATGTCGTCGACATCGAGGCGCGAGCGGGGTGCGAGCTCACGCTCCTTCAGCGGCTCGGCGAGCTGTTCCGGGAGGCCCAGCTTGCCGATCGTCATCACGGACACGGCGCGCAGCTCATCGCCGAGGCCGAACGCCTCGCTGATCTTTTCGGCGTCAAAGCCGCCCATCTGGTGCACGTAGAGGCCCTCGCTGTGTGCCTGCACGGAGAGGTGCGCGACGGCCTGGCCGAGGTCGTACTCCGCCCAACGCTGCGGCTCGCCCGCCTCGTTCTTGACGACTGCGAGGTTCACCACGAGCGCCGAGGCCGCACCGGCCCAGACCGAGTTGAAGCCGGCGAGGGTCGCCTCAATCTTTGCGAAGGACTCGCTGCCGCGGCGCGCAACGATGAAGCGCCATGGCTGAGTGTTGCTCGCGCTCGGCGACCACCGGGCGGCCTCGAACGCGCTCAGCAGTGCGTTCTCGGGCAGCGAGTGATCGCTATCGAACGCGCGGGGGCTCCAACGCTCCGTGAGGGTGCTCAGAATCGGTGCGCTTGTTGTTGCGTGCTTCGCAGACATGAATCTCCTGGGTGAAACGAATCGCGAGGGTATTCCCTCGCCAGATTGAATGAACGCCCGAGGTGCTAGCTGTATTCCTGCCCTGCGAAGCTCAGCGCGCGTTTGGCCTCCTCGGCAATGATTGCCGAGAGCTCGTCGAGCACGGGCGACCTGAGGTTCCAGCGCTGCCAGTACAGCGGAAGGTCGAGGGGCTCAGCAGGCGCAAGCTCGACGAGCGCCCCGGAGGCGAGGAGCGGGCCGCACTGGAGGCGCGGCAGCATTCCCCACCCCATGCCAAGCTCGACGGCGGTCGCAAACTCCGCGGAAGAGGGCACGTAGTGGCGCGGCGGGGTGCGTGTGCCGTGGCCGAGGTTCACCAGGAACCGCTGCTGGAACATGTCGTGCCGATCGAACTCGACCATCGGGGCTCGGCCGAGTGCCGCCGCCGTGAGGCCGTCGGGGAAGTGCGCCGCGACGAAGCCAGGCGATGCGACCGCGTGGTACTTGTCGACGCCGATGAGCTCGGAGACGCAGCCGGGCACGGCTTCGGCCGTCGAGGTGAGCGCAGCCATCACCTCGCCGCTGCGAAGCTTCTCGGTCGAGACGGTCTCGTCGGCGCGGAGCACCTCAAACCGGGCGCCAGTTGCGGCGGCAGCCTTGGCGAGCGCTGGCACGAACCATGTCGCGAGCGAATCCGCGTTGATGACGAGCTTGACGAGCGAACCGGCCGCGCTCCCCTCGCCGAGCTCAGTCGCCGCGTCGTCGATGACGCGCGAGACCTGCCTGGCTGCCCGCAGGAGGGTCGCGCCGGCGGCGGTTGCGGTGACCGGCCGCGTGCGCAACAGCACCACCGTGCCGACGCGCTCCTCCATGCTTCGGACGCGCTGGCTGATCGCCGAAGGGGAGACGTGCAGTGCGCGAGCTGCGCCCTCGAGGGAGCCCTCGTCGATGATGGCGGCGAGGGTACGGAGGTGTTCGATCGGCAAGTCCACGCGTCTATATTAAGCAACGCTAATGTAACTTCAGAATCTTTCACTGCCCTGAACTGGCGGGTCGCCTGTCAGAAGCCCTAGCGTCGTCTACGTGATCCTTCCCTTTCTTACAGGCATCGGCAGCGGGCTTTCTCTCATCGTGGCGATTGGCGCGCAGAACGCGTTCGTGCTGCGGCAAGGGATCCGGCGGGAGCACGTGCTCCCCGTCGTGCTCATCTGCGGGCTCACTGATGCGCTGCTCGAGACCCTCGGCATCGCAGGGATCGGCCTCGTCGTCGAGCGCGCACCGATCGTGCTTGAGATCGTGCGCTGGGGCGGCGTGGCGTTCCTGCTCTGGTACGCCTGGTCGGCCGCGCGACGCTCGCTGAAGCCCGAGACGCTGGTCGCGGACGGCCCGGGGGATGCCAGGTCGCTGAAGAGTGTGGTGCTCGCCTGCCTGGCGATCACGTACCTCAACCCGCACGTGTACCTGGACACCATGGTGCTCATGGGGTCGATCGGCAACGCCCAGGGAAACCCGGGGAAGTGGTGGTTCGCCCTCGGCGGCGCGGTCGCGAGTATCGGCTGGTTCTTCCTGCTCGGGTACGGTGCTCGGGCTCTGACGCGGTTCTTCGCGACGCCGCGTTCCTGGCAGATCCTCGACGGCATCGTCGCCGCCGTCATGCTTGTCATCGCCGCGCGGCTCGCATTCGGCGGAATCTAGGGCGAGGCGCCAGCCGCCCGATCAGCATCGAAGAGGCCCGCGCCGGGCCCGGACAGAACCTATGCCCCGAGCAGCCCGATCAGCTCGTCGACATCGTCCGCGGTCGTGTCCCAGGCGCACATCAACCGGTACAGGCCCCGCTGGGTCGGCCAGGCGCCGAACGCGAATCGCTGCTGGGCGCGCTGTGCGACGGCCTCGGGCAGCTCGACGAACACCGCGTTTGATTGCACGGGAAAGGCGACCCGAACCCCGTCGACGCCGGACCGCTCGATGCCCGCGGCGAGGCGCGCCGCCATCGCGTTCGAGTGGGTCGCCGACCGAAGCCAGAGATCACCGCCATAGAGCGCGTTGAGCTGTGCCGATGCGAAGCGCATCTTGGAGGCGAGCTGCAGGTTGATCTTCCGCAGGTACTCGATGCCGGCACTGGTGCCCGGCCGGAGCAGGACGACGGCTTCCGCACCCAGCCCGCCACTCTTCGTCGCCCCAAGGCTCAGCAGGTCGGCGCCGGCCTCGCTCGAGATCTCCGCGAGGCTCGTGCCGAGGTGGGCGGCGGCCGCGCCAATCCGCGATCCGTCGATGTGGAGCAGCATTCCGCGCTCGTGGGCGTGGTCGGCGAGCGCACGAATCTCGGCCGGGGTATAGCTCGTGCCCAACTCGGTGGTCTGGGAGATGGTGACGGCGAGCGGCTGCGCGCGGTGCTGCGAGCCCCATCCCCACGCCTCGCGCTCCACGAGTTCGGGCGTGAGCTTGCCGTCGGGGGTGTCGACCTGGAGCAGCTTCAGCCCGCCGGTCTTCTCTGGGGCGCCCGTCTCGTCAGTGTTGACGTGCGCGGTCGCGGCGCAGATGACCGCGCCCCACCGCGGGATCGCAGACTGCAGCGCGAGCACGTTGGCGCCCGAGCCGTTGAACACGGGAAAGATCTCGGCGTCGGGCCCAAACAGCCTGCGGGCGTGCTCCTGCAGTTCGGCCGTCCACGGGTCGCCACCGTAGGCGACGGCGTGCCCGACATTGGCGGCGGCGATCGCCTCCATGACCTCGGGGTGGACGCCCGCCCAGTTGTCTGAGGCGAACGCGTGTGGGTGGGCTGAGAGGGATTCGGTCACCCACTCACCCTAAACCCAGGGGCCGCCGATTCGGGCTCTTCTCCGCCCCACACGCCTGGCATTATGCCCCGTGTCTGTCCTTCCGCCCCACACCCGATCCGAATGCAATCGGCGGAAGAAATGCCAGGACTCGGCGATTCCAACAGATCTTTTGCAGATCCGAGGAGTTAGCGCCGGGCTGGCGCATTCAGACCGTGCCACCCTCGCCGATGTCCGACGGGCGTCGTAAGGTCTGAGCAAGCCGAGAAACGAAGGAGGCATGCGTGGCGCTGAACTCACTCCCCTTGCGCTGGATCGAGGAGCACCCGGAGGCGCCGGTCGACCCAGAGGCGTGGTTTGCGCAGGTGCCGGCCGTTCGGCAACTGCTCGAGACTGGAATCGAGTTCGGTCCCATTACGGTGTTTGTTGGCGAGAACGGCGCGGGAAAGTCCACGATCGTTGAGGCCATCGCTGCAGCGTACGGCCTGAACCCCGAGGGCGGCACGCACAACGCGAGGCACTCAACCTTCGCCAGCGAGTCGCCGCTCGAGTCTCACCTGCAGCTGGCGCGGGGCGCTGGTGCGTCACGAAAGGGGGTCTTCCTTCGGGCAGAAACGATGCACGGCCACTTCACGTATCTGCACGAGATTGAGTCGGAGGACGAGGGGCCGCTGGGGCGACACAACCTCCAGAGCCACGGCGAGTCCTTCCTCGAGTATCTGGGCGCGCGTGGCCGCATTCGGGGACTCTGGGTCTTTGACGAGCCTGAGTCCGCGCTCTCGTTCACGAACTCGCTCGGACTGCTCGCCCGCATGAGTGAGCTTGCGGCGAGCGGGTCCCAGGTCATCCTGTCGACGCACTCGCCCGTACTCGCGGCGGTGCCAGGGGCCGACATCTACGAGCTCGGGGAGTGGGGGATGCGCCGCTCGCGATACGACGACCTCGAGATCGTCGACAACTGGCGCCGGTTCATGGCCGCACCGGAGCGGTACCTGCGCCATCTCGAGTAGTCCTCAGCAGAGTCTCAGGTCGCGGACTGGCGAGAAATGGCGACAGGGATTAAACTTGAGTCATATCGACTCAGGTTTTCGGATCGGCAATCGTTGCCGGTCGAGCCGCACACCACGAAAGGACATCATGCAGGCAAATTGGCAGCCCGCCGAGGGCGAAGGCAATGAGAGCGCCCTCGAGCAGTTCGGCGTGAACCTCACCGAGGTGGCGCGCTCGGGCAAGCTTGACCCGGTTATCGGCCGCGACAGCGAGATTCGCCGCGTGAGCCAGGTGCTCACCCGGCGCACGAAGAACAACCCTGTGCTCATCGGCGAACCCGGCGTTGGCAAGACCGCCGTCGTCGAGGGGCTCGCTCAGCGCATCGTCGCGGGCGACGTCGCCGAGTCGCTGAAGGGCAAGGAGCTCATCTCGCTCGACATCTCCGCCCTCATCGCCGGCGCGAAGTACCGCGGCGAGTTCGAGGAGCGCATGAAGGCGGTGCTCGCGGAGATCAAGGAGTCGGACGGCCAGATCATCACCTTCATCGACGAGCTCCACACGCTCATGGGTGCGGGTGGTGGCGAGTCATCCGTCGCGGCGTCGCAGATGCTGAAGCCCATGCTCGCCCGCGGCGAGCTGCGCCTCATTGGCGCGACCACGCTCGACGAGTACCGCGAATACATCGAGAAGGACGCCGCCCTCGAGCGGCGTTTCCAGCAGGTCTACGTCGGTGAGCCCTCGGTGGAAGACACCGTTGCGATTCTCCGCGGCCTGAAGGAGCGTTACGAGGCGCATCACAAGGTGACCATCGCGGACTCGGCGCTCGTTGCGGCCGCGTCGCTCTCGAACCGGTACATCACCGCGCGGCAGCTGCCTGACAAGGCGATCGATCTCATCGATGAGGCCGCCTCGCGGCTGCGCATGGAGATCGACTCGGCGCCACTCGAGATCGACGAGCTCCGGCGTGCGGTTGATCGCCTGAAGCTTGAGGAGCTCGCGCTGAAGAAGGAGAAGGACGAGGCCTCGAAGGAGCGCCTCGCAAAGCTCCGCGCCGACCTCGAAGAGAAGCAGGGCGAGCTTGCCGGGCTTGAGGCGCGGTGGGAGCGCGAGCGGGCGACCCTGAACCGGGTGGGCGAGCTGCGCGAGAAGCTCGACCAGAAACGCATGGACGCAGAGCGCGCCCAGCGCGAGGGAAACCTTGAGCGCGCCTCGAAGTTGCTGTACGGCGAGATCCCCGTCATTGAGAAGGAACTTGCCGAGGCGGAGCGGGCGGAGCTGCAGGGGGCCGCCGGACCCGACGGCGAACCGCGGATGGTGAACGAACAGGTCACCGACGAGGACATCGCGGGGGTCGTGGCCGCCTGGACTGGCATCCCGGTCGGGCGCCTGATGCAGGGCGAGACTGAGAAGCTCCTCGCACTCGAGCACGAGCTCTCGAAGCGCGTGGTCGGGCAGGACGAGGCCGCCCGGGCCGTCGCGGACGCGGTCCGCCGGACCCGCGCTGGTATCGCCGATCCCAATCGGCCGACGGGGTCTTTCCTGTTCCTCGGGCCGACGGGTGTTGGCAAGACCGAGCTCGCGAAGGCGCTCGCGGAATTCCTCTTCGACGACGAGCACGCGATGGTGCGGATCGACATGAGTGAGTACGGCGAGAAGCACTCGGTCTCGCGCCTCGTCGGCGCCCCTCCCGGATACGTTGGGTACGAGCAGGGGGGCCAGCTGACTGAGGCCGTCAGGCGGCGGCCCTACTCCGTCGTGCTGCTTGACGAGGTTGAGAAGGCGCACCCCGAGGTCTTCGACGTGCTGCTGCAGGTGCTCGATGACGGCCGCCTCACCGACGGCCAGGGGCGCACCGTGGACTTCCGCAACACGATCCTGATCCTCACCTCAAACCTCGGCAGCCAGTACCTGGTCGACCCCGAGATGGCATGGCCCGCGAAGGTCGAGGCGGTCCAGGAGACGGTGCGGCGTGCGTTCAAGCCAGAGTTCGTGAACCGCCTCGACGAGATGGTGATCTTCCACCCGCTCTCGGTCGACGCGCTCGCGCAGATCGTCGAGATCACGATTGACCGGTTGCAGGAGCGGCTCGCTGAGCGCCGCCTGACGCTCGCGGTAACTCCCGACGCCAGGGCCTGGCTCGCCGAGCGCGGCTACGACCCGATCTACGGCGCGCGGCCGCTGCGGCGACTCGTGCAGCGCGAAATTGACGATCGGCTTGCGCGCGGGATCCTGGGCGGCGAGATCCGTGACGGCGATGTCGCCCGGATCGATGTTGCGCCAGGCGGCAACGAGCTCGAGCTGCTGCCCAGCCGGGCCGAGTAGCGATCCAGCCGAGGGCCCGCCACGACACCTGTTGTGGCGGGCCCTCGGCGTTTCGGCCCCACCCCAGGCATCCGGGCGGGATGGTGCGCC
>WPCJ01155527.1_pt1 | contig 10464 bp, 5 predicted proteins | sample 5399831 | NCBI WGS metagenome assembly WPCJ01 (sample SAMN12869470, study PRJNA574797) | sludge metagenome | isolation source: wastewater treatment of pH10 | place: China:Beijing | collected 2019-05-20 | reverse complement strand
GGCGACGGCGACGCGTCCCGGTCTCGTCGGTGCCTTCCGCGGCGGCGTCCGCGGCGCGCTCGGGCCGACGGGTGCGCTCGGTCTTCACGGATTCGGTCTTCGGCGCGGACACGAGGCGGCCCTTCGTGCCTTGCGGGATGTCCAGGTCTTCGTACAGGTGAGGGCTCGACGAGTAGGTCTCGACGGGCTCCGGCTGACCGAACTCGAGCGCGCGGTTGATGAGGGCCCACTTGTGCAGGTCCTCCCAGTCGACGAATGTGACCGCGATGCCGGTCTTGCCTGCACGCCCCGTGCGGCCGGCGCGGTGCAGGTACGTCTTGTCCTCGTCGGGGATGGTGTGGTTGATGACGTGCGTCACGTCGTCGACGTCGATGCCACGGGCGGCCACGTCGGTCGCGACGAGAACGTCACGCTTACCCGCCTTGAACGCGGCCATCGAGCGCTCGCGCTGGTCCTGCCCCATGTCGCCGTGCACGCCGCCGACGTTGAAGCCGCGGTCGTTGAGCTCGTCGACGAGGCGCTGTGCCGCGCGCTTGGTGCGCGTGAAGATCACGGTCTTGCCGCGGCCCTCGGCCTGGAGGATGCGAGCGATGATCTCGTCCTTGTCCATCGAGTGCGCGCGGTAGACGAGGTGCTTGATGTTGGCCTGGGTGAGGCCCTCGTCGGGGTCGTTGGCGCGGATGTGGATCGGGTTCGACATGAAGCGGCGGGCGAGGGCCACGATCGGGCCGGGCATGGTCGCCGAGAACAGCTGCGTGTGGCGGACGGCCGGGACCTTCTGGAAGATCTTCTCGATGTCGGCGAGGAAGCCCAGATCGAGCATCTTGTCGGCCTCGTCGAGCACGACCTCCGTCGCGTTGGAGAGGTCGAGCAGGCGCTGGCCCGCGAGGTCGATCAGGCGGCCGGGAGTGCCGACCACGATCTGTGCGCCCGCCTTGAGCTGGTCGATCTGACCCTCGTACGCCTTGCCTCCGTAGATGGCGACGACGCTGGTGGAGCGGTTGCTGGTGAGCAGGTCGATGTCTTCGTAGACCTGCACGGCGAGCTCGCGGGTCGGGACGACGATGAGTGCTTTGACGCCGTGCTCCGGGTCCTTGCCGAGGCGCTGCACGACGGGGATGCCGAACCCGAAGGTCTTTCCCGTCCCGGTCTTCGCCTGGCCGATGATGTCCTGCCCCGGAAGGCCGAGGGGGATGGTCTGCTCCTGGATCGGGAAGGCATCGATGATGCCCTTGGCCGCGAGTGCGTCGACGATGTCCTGATCGATGCCGAGATCGGCGAAAGTTGTCACTTTATTCAGATTGCCTGTCCGGCGACCCTGGGGGACCGCCACGTAAACGGATCCACGCCGTCTCTTGTGCCACAGGCGCGGGGCCCCGCTCCGACGGCGGGGACACGCCCAGCCTACCGGAGGGGTGGTGCGGACCAGGAAGGAGGGCCCCGCGCGGGTATTGTGAATCTCGTGGTGGACTCGGGAGGAAGACCTCGTGGTTAAGTGGTTCTGGCAGCGCGATGACGCGCCACGGCGAATCCTCACCCTGCGCAGCCGAGGCGAGCAGAGCGATGCGACGAGGGTCGACTTCGCCGAACTCGCCCCCGAGCTCGATCGGTTCCTCGGTCAGGCCGCGTACCTGCAACTCGGCTACTTCGAGACGCTCACCAGGCTCATCCGGGCGACCCCGGAGCTTTCCGAGAAGGAGTCCCTGTCGCGTGCGGCCGGGGCGGCGTTGACGAAGCATCGCGGGATCGTGGAGGTCATCGCCGAGCGCGGTGGCGACCCGACGCAGGTGATGCTGCCGTTCCGCGAGAACCTCGACGCGTTTCGACGCAAGACGATCGGTGCGCGACCCCGGGAGACGCTCCTCGCCGTGTACATCACCGCCGGGATGCTCGACGACTTCTACCTCGCGCTCGCATCGAGCTACGGCGAGACCGGTCGTCGGGTGGCGGAGATCCTCCGCGAAGACGATGCCGGCCATGAGATCGTCGCGATCATCCAGGAGACGATCGAGAGCGATGAGGAGTGGCGGTCCCTGCTGTCGATGTGGGCGCGGCGCCTCGTCGGTGACACCATCCTGGTCTGCCGTTCTGCACTGCGGCCGGAGCTGCTCCAGGTCGACGACGAGCGCGTCGAGCCGGTCTACACCGAACTCATGGGCGCGCACGCGCGCCGGATGGATGCGATGGGCCTCGCGTCCTAGGCTGCCCGTCAGATGCCGAGTGCCGCCTTGGCATCTGCATCGGACCGCTTGCGCATCCCGGTGATCGCCACCGTCACCAGCGCGGCGACGACGGGAGCACCGAGCACGCTCGCGAGCCACAGCCAGATGCTGTCCTCACCGACGCCGGCCCACTGCAGACCGGTGTAGGTGATCGCCGAGACCGCTGTCGCCACGGCGGGCGCGAGCGCCACTCCGCGCAGCTCGCGCCCGGACATCAGGAAATGCACCGCGATGCCCAGGGCACACGCGCCGATCAGTGCGAGCAGGATGTACATCGTCTGCTCAGGCGACGAAGCCGACGCGACGCGATTCCTCGGTGCCCAGTTCGATGTAGGCGAGGTTCGCCGTGGGGACGATGTAGGAGTTGCCCTTCACATCGGCGAAGCTCACGTGCGTGGCGTTCTGCTCCAGCGCCGTGGTGACCTGGGTGCGGACCTCGTCTGCGCTCACGCCGGTGTCGAAGCTCAGTTCGCGGCCGGTGTTGATGATGCCGATGCGGATTTCCACGCGTGCTCCTTGAAGTTCGGGGACTGGCCCAACTCTACCCCGCGGGCATCGGGCGGGATCGGCACCCCGCGTCGGTTTCGCCGTGAGCGCACAGGCCGGGGGTGGCGGGTCGCGAGGGTGTCGCGTGCAGGCGCGCACGACGATGTCCCCGCGTCCGGATAGCGTGGAGGGCATGACACCGGATGCCGCGCAGCGAGCTGTGATCGCCGCCGAGCCGTTCGCCTCCGGTGTCATCATCGGGGCGCCGGGAACAGGGAAGACGCGAACGCTCGTCGACCGCGTCGTGCACCTGCTCGATGCGGCCGATCTGCGACCCGAGCAGGTGCTGGCACTCACGCCGAGCCGCCAGGCCGCAACCGCACTGCGTGACCGGATCGGTGTCCGCATCGGGCAGGCGACCCCGGGGCCGTTGGCGCGGTCGCTCGGCTCCTTCGCCTTCCAGCTGGTCCGGGGGGCGATGGTGCGCGAGGGAGCGGAGCCGCCTGCGCTGCTCACCGGAGCCGACCAGGACCGCATCATCGCGGATCTGCTCGCCGGTGACACCGAAGACGGTCGCATCCCCTGGCCGGACGCGCTCAGCGGTTCGGTGCGCGCGTCGAAGGGATTCCGTTCGGAGCTCCGCGCGTTCCTCGCGGAGTGCACCGAGATCGGGGCCCGGCCGGACGAGCTCCGCGCATCGGGGAACGATGTGTGGGTGGCAGCCGCGGAGTTCCTCGTCGAGTACCGGACGGTACTCGACGCTCTGCGTTCCGCGCACCGCGACGCCGCGGACCTGCTCAGCGAGGCAGCTGCCATCCTGCGCTCGGCTGAGGCGGCGACGCTCGGCCCGCTCGCGCCATTGCGCGTCGTGCTGATCGATGACGCACAGGAGCTCACCCGCGGAGGGATCGATGTCGTCAGAGCGTTGCGGGGGCGGGGCATCGCGGTGCTGGCGTTCGGCGATCCCGATATCTCATCCGGGTCGTTCCGTGGCGCGAGCCCGGAGCTCTTCGCGCAGCTCGCCGGTGCCGTCGGCGAGGTGCATGTGCTCGACGGCGCGCACCGGCAGCATCCGGCGCTCACCGCCTTGACTCGCACCGTCACACAGGCGATCGGAGTCTCCGGACGCGTCGAACATCGCCGCGCACCGGTGCCCGTCGACCCGGAGGTGGTCGATGCGCACGTGTCGACCTTCGTCGCCCCGTCTCCCTACGAAGAGCTGGACCGCATCGCCGGTGTGATGCGCGACTGGCATCTGTCCGAGGGAATCCGCTGGGATCGGATGGCCGTCATCGCTCACGACACCCGTCAGGTGACCACGCTGGAGACCGAGCTCGCGGCCAGGGAGGTCCCCACGCGCGCCGCCGGTGTGCAGCGTCCGCTCGGGAGCGAAGGGATCGTGCGTGACATCGTCGGCATCGTGCGCCTCGCGTTGACGCCGGTCGAGGAGCGCACCCCGGAGGCGCTGGAGGAGGCACTGCGCACCCCGTTCGGGGGGATGGACGCGATCGGGCTCCGCCGTCTCCGCGCCCGCCTCCGGCACATCGAACTCGCACAGGGCGGGTCGACGCCTGCGCGCGAGCTGCTGCGCCAGGCGATGGCGAACCACAGCCACCTGACGCTCATCGACTCGCCGGAATCCCGCTCCGCCGAGCGCTTCGCGGAGACGATCGAGGCGGTGGCGCGTGCCGCCGACCAGGGGGAGACGATCCACGATCTGCTGTGGCGGGTGTGGGAGCAGGCTCGTGCCGTCGACGGTCGGCGTCTGCAGGTGGCGTGGCGCGAGATCTCCCTGCTGCCCACCGGAGCGGAGACGGCCCGTTCGCTCGACGCGCTCGTCTCGCTCTTCGACGCGGCGAAGCGCTTCGTCGAGCGCACTCCGAACGAGAAGCCCGAGGCCTTCGTGCGCGACGTCCTCGACAGCGAGGTCCCCGAGGATTCCCTGTCGACCCCGGACCGTCCTGGCAAGGTCACGTTGCTGACTCCGGCCACGGCGCTCGGCACGGAGTTCGACGCCGTCGTCGTCGCCGGGGTGCAGGACGGCGTCTGGCCCAACGTCCGTCTCCGCGGCGGTCTGCTGCAGACCTGGCGTCTGGCCGATGCGCTCGAAGCCGCTCGCACCGGCGTGAGCATCGAACCGCCCGGGGTGCTGGACCGCCGGCGGGCAGCGTTGCATGACGAGCTCCGCCTGTTCGTGCGAGCCGTATCGCGGGCACGGAAGCGACTCCTGATCACCGCGGTCGATGACGACGACCTCACTCCGAGCCCGTTCTTCGCCTTCCTGCCCGCCCCGCACCCGCCGGAGCGCCACGCATCGGCCGAGCATCCGCTCACTTTGCGGGGGCTGGTCGCCCGGTACCGACGGACGCTGACCACGGCGCACTCGGATTCGCTCAGACGTGACGCGGCAGGCCAGCTCGCCGTCCTCGCCCGAGAAGGCGTGCCGGGCGCCGACCCCGCCGAGTGGTACGGCGTCACGGCCCCCTCCACGCAGGCGCCGCTGCGCGATCTCGCCGTCGACGGCGCGCGGGTCTCGCCCTCGAAGATGGAGTCCTTCGAGGAGTGCGGACTCAACTGGGTCGTCTCGGCTCTCGGCGGAGACACGGTGATGCCGCCGACGGCGGGGATCGGCACGATCGTGCACGAGGCGATGGAGCGGGTGCCCGACGGCGATGTCGAGCAGATGCGTGCGATCGTCGCCGAGCGATGGCCGGAACTCGACTTCGAGACCGAGTGGATCGGCCGCAAGGAGCGTCGACGCGCCGATCTGCTCGTGGGGCGCCTGCACGCGTACCTCGGCGAGGTGCGCCGCGAAGGCGGGCGGGTCCTCGGCAGCGAGGTGGAGTTCCGTTTCGCCGTCGACGTGGCGGCTGAGGGCGATGCGCACGCGGTGCCCGCCGTGCATCCCGTCGGGGAGGACCGCGCGAACCAGGCGATCATCCACGGGTACATCGATCGCGTCGAGGCGTATCCGCCGGATGCAGGCGAGCACGGCGCCGCACGCGGACGCGGCTGGGAACGGATGTCTGGCGGCCCGGACGGCCGCATCGTGGTGGTCGATCTGAAGACCGGGAAGAACGACCCCGAGTCGGATCCCGGTGTGCGCGAGCACGCGCAGCTCGCGGCCTATCAGGTCGCCGTCCAGCAGGGCCTGGTGGAGGACGCTCCGCCGGGGTCGTTGGCCGGGGCGCGTCTCGTGATCGTCTCCAAGACGCTTGCCAAGAGCGAGTACCGCATCGCGCATCAGCACACGCTCAGCGACGAATCACGGGCGGCCTTCCTGCGCCGCGTCTCGGATGCCGCCCGCGGCATGTCGGCGTCGAGCTTCACGGCGCAGGTCGAGTCGCACTGCGCCGACACCCAGCGCCGCGTGCATCCGTGTCGCATCCACACCGTCCCGGCGGTGAGCGCATGACCGGGTGGAGCGGCGGCGAGAGGATCTCGGCGACCGACATCGCGGCCGCGCTCGGACAGCCTCCGCCCACACCCGCGCAGCAGCGGGTGATCGAGGCGCCCCCGGAGCCGGCGCTCGTCGTCGCCGGAGCAGGCAGCGGCAAGACCGAGACCATGTCCGGGCGAGTGGTGTGGCTCGTCGCGAACGGGCACGTACGACGTGACGAGATCCTCGGACTCACGTTCACCCGCAAGGCCGCGGGAGAACTCGCGGAACGGATAGGCCACCGCTTGGCGGTCATCGACGAGTACGGCCACCGGGGCCTGCTGCCCCATCTGGCGCAGATCGTGGCCGACGGCTCCCTTCGCCGGGTCGAGGAGGCCGCTGAGGGCCGGCAGCGCGAGGTGGTGCGCAGGCATGTCCTCGACGAGCTCGCCGCTCATCACGGCACCGGGTGGGACCCCGCCATCCCCCGCGCGGCGGAAGACGTGATGATCCGTCCGCGGGTGTCGACGTACAACGCCTTCGCCGACGGGATCGTCCGCGAACACGCTGCGCGCATCGGCCGTGATCCCGACGTGGCCATGCTCAGCCAGGCCGCCTCCTGGATGCTCGCCCGTGAGGTCGTGCTCCGCAGCGATCTTCCTGAGCTGGAGAACATCGACTTCGCGCTCGGCACGATCATCGACGCGGTCCAGCGCCTCGCCGGCGACGCCCTCGACCATCGAGTGGACCTGGAGGTGGCAGAACGGATCGCGCGGGACCAGGCACTCGCCTTCGCGCCCTACCGGGGCAATGCCGACGTGGAGAAGGCGGCTGTGAACCTGCTCAGCCTGCCGACGCTCGCCCGTCTGGTGCGTGACTACATCGCCGAGAAGGAGCGCCGCGGCGTGCTCGACTTCGCCGATCAGGTGGGCGGTGCATACGACATCGTCGAGTCCGCGCCCGACGTGCGCGACGAGCTTCGGGAGCAGCATCGTGTCGTGCTGCTCGACGAGTACCAGGACACGTCGGTCATCCAGACCCGCTTCCTCGCCGAACTCTTCCGGGACTCCGCGGTGATGGCGGTCGGCGACCCCCACCAGTCCATCTACGGCTGGCGCGGTGCGAGCGCCGACAACCTCTATGCCTTCTCGCGGACGTTCTCGAGCACCGGAACGGCGCAGACCTACAGCCTCATGACGAGCTGGCGCAACGACCGCGGCATCCTCGGCATCGCCAACCGTGTGCTCGAGCCCCTGCAGCGGCCGGGACTCGACGTGCCGCCCCTCGAGCCTCGTCCCGGAGCGGGGGACGGCTCGGTGTCCGTCGAGTACGCGTTCACGGTCGATGACGAGGCCTCCGCCGTCGCGGATTGGTTCGCCGCGCGGAGGGAGGAGCATGAGGCGCGCGGGGTCGGCGCCGCGCAGAACCTGCGCCCGCACACCGGTGCGATCCTGTTCCGGTCGAAGCGTCACATGCAGACGTTCGCGGCTGCGCTCGCCGCGCGGGGCATCCCGCACCGCATCCTCGGCCTGGGCGGGCTGCTCGCGACTCCCGAGGTGGTCGATGTCGTCTCGACGCTCCGGGTCGTGCACGACCCCACGGCGGGGTCCGCCCTGATCCGCCTCCTCACGGGACCCCGCTTCGGGGTGGGGGTCGCCGACATGGCCGCCCTCTACGACCTCGGTCGCGCGCTCTCGGAGCGGGACACCGCGTTGGCACCGCTGCCGGAAGAGGTGCGCGCGCGGTTGCGTTCCTCGCGCGGTGCCGATGAGGCGGTGTCCATCGTCGATGCGGTCGACGTGGTGCGCGCGGTGCGTGATGACTACCGTCTGCTCGAGACGATCAGCCCGGACGGACGTGCACGCGTCCGTGCCGCAGGGGAGATGCTGGAACGGCTCCGGCGGGCAGCGTCGCAACCGGTCCCGGAACTGATCCGTCTCATCGAACTCGAGCTCCGACTCGACATCGAACTGGCCGCCAACGAGACACGAGGCCCGGCCCGCATCGCCGCCACGCAACTGCGGGCGTTCACGGACGAGGTGCGGGCCTTCCTCGCGGCCGACGAGCGGGGGAGCATCGGGAGCCTGTTGGCGTGGCTCGACAAGGCCGAGAGCACCGACGAGCTGATGCCGCGCCCTGAGCCTCCGGAGCCGGGTGTCGTGCAGCTGCTGACCATTCACGGCTCGAAGGGCCTGGAATGGGATGCGGTCGCCGTCGTGCGTCTCGTGATCGACGAGCTCCCCAGCCGCGTCTCCGACACCTCGGGGTGGTTCGGCTTCGGCGTGGTTCCGTTCGCCCTCCGCGGTGATCGGGATGCGCTCCCTCGCTTCGAGTGGGACCCTGTCGAGGCGATGGGGGAGGAGGCGGATCCGCAGAAGAGGCAGAAGCTCGCGCAGGCTTCATTGTCAGGCGGCGCGACGAAGGCGAATCCGCTGGGCGGCGCCCTCAAGCGCTTCAAGGACGCGTACCGGGCGTATCAGCAGCAGGAGGAGCGGCGTCTCGCCTACGTCGCAGTGACACGTGCGCGGACCGATCTCCTGCTCAGCGGCGCACATTGGGCGGGCCAGAAGGCGCCACGGACGCCGAGCCCGTACCTGGTCGAGGCGATGGAAGTGGTGGGAGTCGAGCCGATCGCCCCGGTGGATCCCGACGACAACCCATACGACGGTCCCGGATCGACCCTGCATTGGCCGCTCGACCCGCTGGGTGCCCGGCGCGCGACCGTCTCGGCGGCAGCGAGGGCCGTCGACGATGCGGTCCGTGTCGGTGTCGCCGAGCCGTCGATCGAGCTCACGCGGTTGTTGGCCGAACGTGCCGCCCGGCAACGCGGGAACGATGCCGAGGCCCCGACCCGTGTGCCGGCATCGCGGTTCAAGGACTACGTGACGGATTTCTCCGGCACCCTATCGTCGATCGTCCGCCCGATGCCGGAGAGACCGTACCGACAGACCCGCCTCGGCACCCTCTTCCATGCGTGGGTGGAACAGAGATCCGAACTCGTCGGCGTCGGCACGCGTGTGGATGAGGCGCTCTGGGAGGTGGACGAAGACGACGTCGCCCCGGATCCCGCGGTCGGAGCGACGGCGGCGAGCGACGCGCCGGGGGCATCGGCGGATGCCGCTGATCTCGCGGTCCTCCAGGCGACGTTCGAGCGCAGTGAGTGGGGCCCGCTGCGACCGATCGCGGTGGAGATCGAGATCGACTTCGCCCTCGGCGCCGGGTTGCCGGACGTCGATGCGGGATCGGCGCACATCGTCATCTGCAAGCTCGATGCCGTGTACCGGCGTGCCGATCGCGGTGATCGCATCGAGATCGTGGACTGGAAGACGGGCAGGGCTCCGCGCACGGCGAAGGAGCGCGACGAGCGGATGCTGCAGCTCGCGCTCTATCGACTCGCATACCACCGACGGTACGACGTGCCTCTGGAGGCGATCGACGTCGCGCTGTATTACGTGGCGGACGACCTGATCATCCGCGGCGACCGGGTCTACTCCGAGGAAGAGCTCTTCCAGCGCTGGAGTGCCGCGCGCGCCGCCCGCTGAGCCTCGTCCGAGTCGTTCTCGTCGAAATCGCCGTACTCGTCGTCGGACCGCGGGGGACGCGGGTGGGAGTCCTCGCGCGCGCCGGCCGGACCGCTCGTCCCGGCGAACAGGCTCGCGACCCCGGAGAGATCTTCGGTCTCGATATCCAGCATCCCGGCACGACGGTCGGCGTCGTCGACGCGCTCGCCGGGCACGGTCGCGGTCGGTTCGGCGGAGGACGCGGTCACCGTGTCTTCCCCGTCCGCCGAGTCTGCCGATTCCGCCCACAGCTCCTCGGGGTTGTACGCATCGGTGTGCATCGACGTGTCGACTTCGGCGACGGCGTCCTTCGGCACGCGATCGAGAGCATCGAGTGCGGAGTCGACGCCGACACCTCGGGCGTCGATGATGGCGAGGTCGTCGGTGCGCAGTCCCTCGGCGAGTGCCTCCAGCAGGGACGCCGCATCGTCGACGATGTCAGGTCGATGCATCGCGTCGCCGTGCACGAGCCAGCGGGCGAACTCCAGCTCGGCGAGAAGGCGGGCGCGCACCTCGAGGCCGGCGTCCGGCGCCCGGTCGATCGCGTCAGAATACGCGCGCTGGACGTCTTCAGCGGCCTCCGGTGCAGCGGACAACCAGGAGAGGTCGAGGGCAGGGTCGCCCACCGAGAGGCCGTGCCAGCCGACCACGCCGACCACCTCGGGGCCGCGCTCGGGGTGATCGTCGAACAGGAAGGAGGTCGCCTGCACGCCGCCCAGGATGACGGTGGATTCGAAGCGCCACAGCTCATCGTCGGCCATGGCGTCACGCCACCGCACGGTGAGGCGCGCGGGGACGCGGCCGGTGGCGGCCGCGG
>WPCJ01261486.1_pt1 | contig 10466 bp, 9 predicted proteins | sample 5399831 | NCBI WGS metagenome assembly WPCJ01 (sample SAMN12869470, study PRJNA574797) | sludge metagenome | isolation source: wastewater treatment of pH10 | place: China:Beijing | collected 2019-05-20 | reverse complement strand
TCGGCCAGCGCGTCGCGCAGCTTCTGCTCCTGCGAGCGGTCGAGCGAGGTCTTGAGCACGGTGCCGCCGGTGCCGCGGATCGCCTCCAGCACCTTGCCGCCGGTCACCTTCTTGACCAGCACGAACAGCGCCGCATTGCCGGGCTGCAGGCTGCCGGCGAGGTCCTTCATGAACTTGTCGTCGATGCCGTAATCGGTCAGCGCGCCGCCGAGTGCGCCGGAGGCCGCGCCGAGCGCGGCGCCGAAGAGCGGCATCAGGAAGATCGCACCGATCAGCAGCCCCCAGAACGAACCGGAGACCGCGCCGAGCGCCGTGGTGTTGAGCAGCTGGTTGAGCTTCACCTTGCCGTCTTCATGCATCACCGCGATGGCGGCGTCGCCGATCTCGATCAGATATTCCTTCTGCAGGCCGATGAGCTTCTGGCGCATCTCCTCGGCGCGGGCCTCGGTCGGATAGACGATGACGACGAGATCGGACATGGCGGCGCTCCTGCTGCAAAGGCGGTGAGCCTGCCTCGGGCAGATGACAGGCAGATGGAAACGCGCCGCCGCCGGCCCGGTTCCGTCACTCCATCGCCGCGGCGGCCGTCGCAGCCTCGGCCGCCCCGCCGCGCAGCGGCAATTCCTCCATCCAGGTGATGAAAACGAAGGCCAGCGCGAAGCCGAGGAAGGCCGCGCCGAAGACGTAGCGGAACAGCGTCACCATCATGTCGCGATCGACCGTGCCGAGCTTCAGCGCTTCGGGCGAGAGCTGGGCCGTCTCGCCGCCGACGCCGCCGAGTACGATGGCGCCCAAGGCGGCGACGATCAGCGCGCCGCCGATCTGCCGGAAGAAATTCGCCACGCCCGTTACCGTGCCGAGCTGATGCGGCCTGACGGCGTTCTGGATCGAGACCGTCGCGACGGGCAGCAGCGTGCCGAGCCCGAGGCTGACGATCGCCAGGATCATGCAGAACGGCACCAGCGGGATCCGGCCGGAAAACACGGCCATCACCGCGGTCCCCACGGCCGCGACGGCGAGCCCGACCATGGGCACGCGCTTGTAGTGGGTGAGCTTCGTCATCGCGCGCCCGGAGGCGGTGGCGCCGATCACCGTGCCGCAGGTCAGCGGCAACAGGCCGAGCCCGGAATAGGTCGCGCTCAGCCCCATCACCGTCTCGAAATAGAGCGGCAGATAGATGGTCAGGCCGATGAAGGTGCCCATGCCGAAGCCGGCGGCGACCGTGCCGGCGCGCACCACCCGGTTGGTCATGATGTCGAGCGGGATCAGGGGCTCGCTGGCCGTGCGCTGGCGCCAGGCGAACAGGCTCCACAACACCAGCGTGGCCGCGATGAGCCCCGCGATCGGCGCCGAGCGCCACGGATAGGCCGTGCCGCCGGAGGACAGGGCCAGCAGCAGCGAGAGCGTTCCCGCCGTCATCAGCATGGCGCCGAGAACGTCGAGCTTGTGCGGCCTTTCATGCCGCGGCAGGCGCTTCAGCGCCGCGCTCGACATCCAATAGGCGCCGAAGCCGAGCGGAACGTTGATCCAGAAGATCACGGACCAGTGCAGCTTCTCGGCCAGCACGCCACCCAGCACCGGGCCGATCAGCGAGGAGGACAGGAAGACGCTGGCGAAATAGACCTGATAGCGGCCCCGCTCCCGTGGCGGCACCATGTCGCCGACGATGGTCTGCGCCAGCGCGATCAGGCCGCCGCCGCCCAGCCCTTGCACGAAGCGGGCGACGATCAGCAGCCAGAGATTGGGCGCCAGCGCGCAGGCGACCGAGCCGATCACGAAGACGACGATGCCGGAGAGCAGCACGACGCGCCGCCCATGGATGTCGGCGAGCTTGCCGTAGAGCGGCGTGACCGCGGTCGAGGCCAGGAGATAGGCAGTGACGATCCAGGGCAGGTGGGTGACGTCGCCGAGCTCGCGCCCGATCGTCGGCAGCGCGGTCGCGACGATCGTCTGGTCGAGCGCGGCCAGGAACATCGCAACCATGACGCCGATCAGGATCGAGCGGATATCCGCATGCGTCAGCGGCGCGGCATGCGCCTGTGTCTCGACCCGCTTGTCCATGGAGCCTGCAGCCAAACTTGCATCTGGGGAATGGCCACAGGTTAATTCCACGACGCATCATGCGCTAGGAGCGGGGCGTGGGGTCGGCTCTGCGGTGGAGACGGGTCGGGTCAACCCCGGACGGCAGCCGGGTCCATCCACATCACTTCCCAGATATGGCCGTCGAGGTCGCGGAAGCCGTGACCATACATGAAGCCATGGTCCTGTGGCGCGTTGTAGGTCGAGCCACCGGCGGCGACGGCGGCCTTCACGATCGCGTCAACATCCGTCCGGCTCTCCCGCGACAGGCAGGTCAGGACCTCGATGCTCTCATTGGTGTCGGCGATGGGCTTCGGCGAGAAGCTCTCGAATTTCGCGTGGGTCAGCAGCATCGCGAAGATGGTGTCGCTGATCACCATGCAGGCGGCGGTGTCGTCGGTGAATTGCGGGTTGAAGGAGAAGCCGAGCGCCTGGAAAAAAGCCATCGATCGTAGGAGATCCTTCACGGGCAGGTTGAGAAAGATCATCTGGGGCATGGCTTGTCCTTCAGAAGTGGGAAGCGAGGGTAATCAGACGATGCGGCCGAGTTCCCGCCGGAAGCGAGGCGGGTCGTTGAGCTGCGTATCGACGATCTCATGGGTCCGTTGCCAGATCGGCACTGCCGCGGCCAGAAGCTCAAGCCCCGCCGGGGTCAGCGAGAGCCGCCGGCTGCGGCGGTCGCGCGGGTCGGCCGCGATGCTGACGAGCCCGCGCCGCTCCAGCGGCTTCAGGGCTGCGGTGAGCGTGGTGCGATCCATGGCCAGCAGTTCCGCCACCGGCTTGAGCGAGGGCGGTTCGGGCCGGTTCAGCGACATCAGCAGCGAGAACTGCCCGTTTGTCAGTCCGAGCGGCCGCAGCGCCTCGTCGAAGCGGCGCGCCAATGCGCGGGCCGCACGCTGCACATGCAGGCACAGGCAACAGTCGCGGACAAGCAGGGTCGTCTCGAAGGGGACGCTTCGTGGTTCGGTCATGATCCTTTTCTGTTGATATCAACGATTCCTGTCAAGCCGGAAGCGACGCTCTGCCGGCTTGACGGTCGTTGCCGCCTGAGCTTCCTCTGCCGCACTTGTCGCAGGGAACCGGACCGATGCCGCTCATGAATGCAGGGAACGCCGTGCTGCTGGTCATCGACCTGCAGGCCCGGCTGGTGCCGGCGATCCATGACGGAGGACGGGTCCTGGCCAATGCGGTCCGCCTCGTCGAAGCGACACGCCTGCTCGACATTCCCGTGATCGTCACGGAACAGAGCCCGTCCAAGCTCGGCCCGACCGTTTCGGAACTCGCCGGAGCCGCCCCTGCCATCGCCAAGACGAGCTTCGACGCCTGCGCCGAGCCGGCCGTTCTCGAAGTCCTGGGCGGCGACAGGGACATCGTCATCTGCGGCTGCGAGGCGCATGTCTGCGTCGCCCAGACGGCCATCACCCTGCTCGAGCATCGTCGCCGCGTCGTGGTGGTGGAGGATGCCGTGGGCTCCCGCGCGCCGGAATCGCACGCTGTCGCGATCCGCCGCCTCGCGGCGCATGGGGCCGAGATCGTCACCACCGAGATGGTGCTGTTCGAATGGCTGCGGACGGCCGAGCATCCGCAGTTCAGGGCGATCTCGCAGCTGATCCGCTGATCCCGCCGCCCTCGAGCGTCACAGCGGCTTCTTGATCCATTTCGCGACGAGGCCGACGATGCCCTCGCGGAAGAGCAGGACGCAGAGCACGAAGATGCCGCCCTGGACGACGAGCACCCAGGAGCCGAGGCTGGCGAGGTAGTTCTGCATGGCGACGATGACGACCGCGCCGGCGATCGGGCCGAAGACGGTACCGAGCCCCCCGACCAGCGTCATCAGCACGACTTCGCCGGACATCGTCCAGTAGACGTCGGTGAGCGACGCCAGCTGGAAGACGATCGCCTTGGTCGCGCCGGCGAGGCCGGCGAGCGTGGCCGAAAGCACGAAGACCATCAGTTTGTATTGGTTGGCGCGATAGCCGAGCGAGATGGCGCGGGGCTCGTTGTCGCGGATCGCCTTGCAGACCTGGCCGAAGGGCGAGTGGATGATGCGGTAGATCATCAGCACCCCGCCAAGGAAGATCGCCGCCACCAGCCAGTAGAGCGCGCGGTCGTCCTCCAGGCTGATCAGCCCGAGGAACTTGCCGCGCGGCACGGCCTGGATGCCGTCCTCGCCGCCGGTGAAGCGCGGCGTCTGCAGCGAGAAGAAGAACACCATCTGGGCCAGCGCCAGCGTGATCATCGCGAAATAGATGCCCTGGCGGCGGATGGCGAGCGCGCCGAACACCGTGCCGAGCAGGGCCGCGACCACGGTGCCGAGCAGGATGGCGAGCTCCGGCGTGAGGCCCCAGTTCTTGGCGGTGTAGGCGCTGACATAGCTCGCCATGCCGAAATAGGCGGCGTGGCCGAAGGAAAGCAGGCCGCCATAGCCGAGCAGCAGGTTGAAGGCGAGCGCGAACAGCGCGAAGCAGAGCACCTTCATCACGAAGACGGGATAGGCGACGAAGGGCGCGACCACGAGCAGCACCGCGATGGCGATGAACAGGTTGCGGTGCAGCTTCGCTGTGCTGTCGTCGGTCTCGGCGAGCGCGACGCCGCTGGCAGCTTCGGTGGTGGCGAGATCGGTCATGTCCTTGTCCTTCTCGCGTCAGGCCGGGCGGCCGAACAGGCCGGCGGGCTTCACCAGCAGCACCAGCACCATGATGACGAAGATCACGGTCGCGGCGCCCTCCGGATAGAACACCTTGGTCAGGCCCTCGATCAGGCCGAGCGAGAAGCCGGTGACGATCGCGCCCATGATCGAGCCCATGCCGCCGATCACCACCACCGCGAAGACGACGATGATCAGGTCGCCGCCCATATTCGGATTGACCGAGTAGATCGGCGCGGCGAGCACGCCGGCGAAGGCGGCGAGCGCGACGCCGAACCCGTAGGTCAGCGTCACCAGCAGCGGCACGTTGATGCCGAAGGCCTGGGTCAGGGTCGGGTTCTCGGTCGCGGCCCGCAAATAGGCGCCGAGCTTGGTCTTCTCGATCAGGAACCAGGTGCCGATGCAGACGGTGAGCGAGGCGACGATCACCCAGGCCCGGTAGTTCGGCAGGAACATGAAGCCGAGATTCTGCCCGCCTGAAAGCTGCGGCGGGATGCCATAGGGCAGGCCGGACGAGCCGTAATAATTGCGGAACAGGCCCTGGATGATCAGCGCCAGGCCGAAGGTGAGCAGGAGCCCATAGAGATGGTCGAGATGGGCGATGCGTTTGAGCAGCAGCCGCTCGATCAGGACCCCGATGGCGCCGACCACGATCGGCGCCAGCAGCAGCGCGACCCAGTAATTCAGCCCGAGATAGTTCAGCGCCATCCAGGCCACGAAGGCGCCCATCATGTACTGCGCGCCATGGGTGAAGTTGATGATGTTGAGCAGCCCGAAGATCACCGCGAGCCCGAGGCTCAGGATCGCATAGAACGAGCCGTTGATCAGGCCGAGTAGGACCTGACCGAACAAGGCTTGTGGCGGGATTCCGAGAAGCTCGAACATGCGTGGCTCAGATCATCTTGTGGGTGGGCTCTCGAACCTCCTCGTGATCCCGGCCAAGCGAAGCGCAGAGCCGGGATCCATCGTCGAGTTCCGGAGCCTTCCGATGAATCCGGGTCGCCCTGCGGGCGCCCGGAATGACGGTGGAGGGACCGGAAGCGCTCGTTACTTGACCAGCGAGCAGCCGGTCTCGGCCAGAGGCTGGAAGGCCTGCTCGGCCGGCAGCACGGAGATCTGCTTGTAGTAGTCCCACGGGCCCTTCGACTCGGACGGCTTCTTGACCTCGTAGAGATACATGTCGTGCATCTTGCGGCCGTTCGGGCGGATCGAACCCTTGCCGAAGAGCGGGTCGTCCGTCGGCATCTCCTTCATCTTGGCCATGAGGGTCGCCGTGTCCTTGCTCTTGGTGGCCTCGACCGCCTTGAGATAGTGCAGCAGGCCGGCATAGACGCCCGCCTGCACCATGGTCGGCATCTTGCCGCCATTGAGCTTGGCGAAGCGCTGCGACCAGGCGCGGGTCTGGTCGTCGCGGTCCCAGTAGAAGGATTCGGTCAGGACCAGCCCCTGCGCCGCCTGCAGGCCGAGCGCATGGACGTCGCTGATGAAGACGAGGAGCCCTGCGAGCTTCTGGCCGCCGGCGACGATGCCGAACTCGCCGGCCTGCTTGATCGCGTTGGTGGTGTCGCTGCCGGCATTGGCGAGCCCGATCACCTTGGCCTTCGAGGCCTGCGCCTGCAGCAGGAAGGACGAGAAGTCGGTGCCCGGGAACGGCGTCTTGACCGAGCCGAGCACCTTGCCGCCGGCCTTGGTGATGGTCGCGGTCGCGTCGCGCTCCAGCGCATGGCCGAAGGCGTAGTCGGCGGTCAGGAAGAACCAGCTGTCGCCGCCGGCCTTCACCATGGCGCCGCCGGTGCCCTGCGCCAGCGCGTAGGTGTCATAGGTCCAGTGGATGGTGTTGGCGTTGCAGGCCTTGCCGGTCAGGTCCGAGGAGCCGGCGCCGGAGTTGATGTTGATCTTGTTCTTTTCCTTGGTGATCTGGCTGACGGCGAGCGCGACCGAGGAGGTCGGCACGTCGAGGATCAGGTCGACGCCGTCCTGATCGTACCATTGCCGCGCGATGGTCGAGCCGACATCCGGCTTGTTCTGGTGGTCGGCCGAGACGATCTCGACCTTGATGCCCTTCTCGGCCGCCTTGAAGTCCTCGACCGCCATGCGGGCGGCGACGACGGAGCCCTCGCCGGCGAGGTCGGCATAGAGGCCCGAGCGGTCGTTCAGCACGCCGGCCTTGACCGAGATCTGCTGGGCGAAGGCCGGGCTTGCCAATAGGACCGCGAGCGCGCTCGTCGCGAGGAAGGTCTTCAGCTTCATCATCGTTCTCCCTGAGGTGGATGCCGGCGTTTCCCGGCGCTTTTCTGATTGCGGGGCGCTGAGCGGGTCAGACCCCGAGATAGCGGTGGAGCTTGTCGATATTGGCGTCGAGCGCGGCATTGGGGATCATGTCGATGACCTTGCCCTGCTCGACGACATAGTGCCGGTCTGCGACCGTCTGGGCGAAGCGGAAATTCTGCTCGACCAGGATGATGGTGAAGCCTTCCTGCTTCAGCTCGGCGATGGTGCGGCCGATCTGCTCGATGATCACCGGCGCGAGCCCCTCGGTCGGCTCGTCGAGCAGGAGGAGATGGGCGCCGGTGCGCAGGATGCGCCCGATCGCCAGCATCTGCTGTTCGCCGCCCGAGAGCTTGGTGCCCTGGCTCTTCAGCCGCTCCTTGATGTTGGGGAACAGCGTGAAGATGCGCTCCAGCGACAGCCCGCCGGGGCGCACCTGCGGCGGCAGCATCAGGTTCTCCTCGACCGAGAGCGAGGCATAGATGCCGCGCTCCTCCGGCACGAAGCCGATGCCGAGCCGGGCGATGGCGCGCGAGGGCAGGTCGATCGTCTCCTTGCCCTCCAGCACGACCGAGCCCTTGCGCTTGCTGATGACGCCCATGATCGATTTCAGCGTCGTGGTCTTGCCGGCGCCGTTGCGGCCGAGCAGCGTCACCACCTCGCCCGGCGCGACGTCGAGGTCGATGCCATGCAGCACATGGGATTCGCCGTACCAGGCCTCGAGCCCGCGCACCTTCAGCAAGGGCGCGGTGCCGGCCGTGGCGGCCGGAGCACGGGCGGCTTCAGTGGTGGCCATGTCCGCCTCCCGAGCCGATATAGGCCTCGACCACGCGCGGATCCTTCGAGACGGTGGCGTAGTCGCCCTCCGCCAGCACCTGGCCGCGCGCCAGCACGGTGATGCGGTCGCAGAGCGAGGCGACGACCGAGAGATTGTGCTCGACCATCAGAATGGTGCGCTCGGCCGAGACCTTGCGGATCAGCGCCTCGATCCGCTCGATGTCCTCGCGTCCCATGCCGGCCATCGGCTCGTCGAGCAGCAGCATCTCGGGTTCGAGCGCCAGCGTCGTCGCGATCTCCAGCGCGCGCTTGCGCCCATAGGAGAGTTCGCCCGCGGTCAGTTCGAGGAAGGGGGAGAGGCCGACCGCCTCGACCAGCCGCCGCGCCTCGGCGTCGAGGTTCTTCAGGCTGCGCTCCGAGCGCCAGAAATCGAAGGAGTCGCCGCGCTTGCGCTGCAGCGCGATGCGGACATTGGTCAGCACCGAGAGCTGCGGGAACACTGCCGAGATCTGGAAGGAGCGAACGAGGCCAAGCCGGGCGATCTCGGCCGGCTTCTCGCCGGTGATGTCGCGACCGTTATAGACGATCGTCCCGCGCGTCGGCGGGAGGAACTTGGTCAGCAGGTTGAAACAGGTCGTCTTGCCCGCTCCATTCGGCCCGATCAGCGCATGAATCGAGCCGCGCTTGACCTTGAGGTCGACGCCGCTGACCGCCGTAAAGCCGGCGAATTCCTTGGTCAAACCTGAAGTCGACAAAATAATATCTTCAGGCATGCGGAATACTGACCTTCATCAGCTTCGTCTTTCTTGGTTTATCGTTTCCCCTTGCATGTCATGCTGCACCGCGCTCCCCGCATAAGTCAACGTTCGCTCCCGCCCTGGACGCCGTCTGGCGCCTGATCTCATCCCTTTGTCTTATGCCGCCCTTGTCATGCGAATGAAGGATGCGCGGTGCGCGCCCGCACGCGCAGGCTGCGCGCGATTTCCCGGGTGGTTGGCCGGCATCGCTTTGAACCCATCGCGGATGGGCTGCGACCAAGGGAAAGCTGGTTTACCGGTCGGGGTGATTGCGGTAGAAATGTGGCTGCCTTCGATCACCGCTATTTTGATATTTTAGGCGTGTCCCGTCGCGCGAGTGGCCACAGATGGCCGCGATGCGCGCATGATTGAGCTGGGAGGTTGTCGTGAGCGTCGCGACTCGCATTTCGGTGTTCCGTGCCCGAATGGCCGTGGCCTTTGCGCTGGTGCTCTGTGCTGTGGCGCTTGCCCCGGCAGCCCATGCCGCCGTTCCCGAGCGCCGCGTCGCGCTCGTCATCGGCAACAGCGCCTATTCGGCGGTGCCGCCGCTGGCCAACCCGATGCGTGATGCCAAGGGTGTCTCGGCGGCGCTCAAGCGTCTCGGCTTCGAGGTGGTCGAGGGCTACGACCTCAAGATGGACGACATGACCAATCTGGTGCGCCAGTTCGCCCAGAGGCTCGACGGCGCCAAGGCCGGGCTGGTCTATTATGCCGGTCACGGCATCGCCGTGGGCGATGAGAACTACCTCATTCCGGTCGATGCCTCGCTGCGTTCGGAGGCCGATCTCGATTTCCGTGCCGTCAATATCCAGCTCATCCTGCGCCAGATGCAGCGTGACGAGCGGGTCAACATCGTCATCCTCGATGCCTGCCGCGACAATCCTTTCGCGTCCCAGCTTGCCGCCAGGTCGCGCGCCGTGACCCGTGGCCTGACGCCGATCGAGACGCAGTCCGCCTCCGGCATCCTGATCGCCTTCGCCACCGATCCGCGCGCGACCGCGCTCGACGGTGAGAAGGACGGGCACAGCCCCTTCACCGATGCGCTGCTGAAGCATATCGAGACGCCCGAAGTGTCGATCACCACGGTGATGGACCGCGTCCGCGCCGATGTCTGGGAATCGACGGGCAAGAAGCAGAAGCCCTGGACCAATTCCTCGATCATCGGTGAGTTCAAGCTGAACCCGACGCTGAAGCTGGCCGCGGCCTCCGCGACCGACGTGGCCGGCGGCAGCGCCGACGCGGCCAAGGCGATCAATGCGGCGGTGCCCGCGCCGACCATGCCGGCGGCACCGGTCTTCGACCGCGGCCAGATCGATATCAAGACTTGGGAAGTGGCGGAGCGCGGCAATTCCGCGGCCGACTATCGCGCCTATCTCGACGCCTTCCCCTCCGGCCAGTTCGCCACCTTCGCGCGCAACCGGCTCGCGAGCCTGGAGGCGGCGACGCCGCCGGCCAATGCTGCCACGGCCGCCGCTGCCGCTGCTCCCGCCGTGACCGATGAGGCGCTGAAGAAGGAGATCGGCACCGCCCAGACCGAGGCTGCGATGAAGCTCGACGCCAAGGGCCGGCGCGAGCTGCAGACCCGCCTGCGCGTCGCCGGCTTCCAGCCCGGCAAGCTCGCCGCGAATTTCGGGCCGGGCCAGCGCAAGGCGATCCAGGACTGGCAGAAGTCGCGCAGCGTGCCGGAGACCGGCTTCCTCACGGCCTTGCAGGCGACGGCGCTGCGCGCGCAGAGCGAGCCCGCCTACCAGCGCTTGCTCGCGGATGAAGCGAAGGCTGCCACCGAGAAGAAGAGCAGGACGGTCGAGCGCAAGGGCGGCACGGCGGCCACCCGCAAGATCACCTATGAGGGTGACGAGATGTATCAGCGCGACCTCGCTCGCGAGCGCGGCGTTGCC
>WPCJ01125502.1_pt1 | contig 10469 bp, 11 predicted proteins | sample 5399831 | NCBI WGS metagenome assembly WPCJ01 (sample SAMN12869470, study PRJNA574797) | sludge metagenome | isolation source: wastewater treatment of pH10 | place: China:Beijing | collected 2019-05-20 | reverse complement strand
CGGCCAGCCAGCCGCCCGGCCCGAGCATGCCGCCGCGCACGCCGGCGAGATCGCGCCAGCCACGTCCGCCGAGCTTCTGCGCCACGGCGACCGCCTGCGCACCGGTCCGATCGATCAGGACGATGCGCTTGCCGGGATGGTCGAGGCGAAGCGCGGCGATCCTGACCTCGAATGCCGGCGCATCGAAGTCCAGCGCGACAGCGCCCTGCGGCAGGCCGGTATCGGCCCATTCCTGCGTACCGCGGATATCGATCAGCAGGATGCGCTTTGCCTGCGTCGCTTCATAAGCTTCGCGAGGCGAGAGCGTCGGCACCGACTGCCCGAAAACGAAAGAGGCCGGGAGCATGAAGCTCCCGGCCAGAACGACCCGGCGCGTTGCGGCGCCGTTGATCACGGGGTTCAGCGCAGCTCGGCGCAGAAGCGCTGGATGCGGCGGCAGGCCTCTTCCAGATTTTCGTCCGAGGTGGCGTAGGAGATGCGGAAATTCGGGCCGAGGCCGAAGGACGAGCCGTGGACGGCCGCGACCGCTTCCGCTTCGAGCAGGCCCATGACGAGGTCTTCGTCGGTCTCGATCTTCTTGCCGTTCGGCAGGGTCTTGCCGATCAGGGCCGAGCAGTCGGGATAGACGTAGAACGCGCCTTCCGGCACCGGGCACTTCAGGCCGCGGGTCTGGTTCAGCATGGAGACGACGAGGTCGCGGCGACGCTCGAACGCCTTCTTGAAGACCGGGATATGCTCCTGCGTGCCGTCGAGCGCCTCGACCGCGGCCCATTGCGAGATCGCCGAGGTGCCGGAGGTCTGCTGGCCCTGGACGAGGTCCATGGCGTTGATGAGCTGCTGCGGGCCGGCGGCGTAGCCGATGCGCCAGCCGGTCATGGCATAGGACTTCGAGACGCCGTTCATGGTCAGCGTGCGCTCGTAGAGGGCGGGCTCGACCTGCGCCGGGGTGACGAAGGTGAAGTCGCCATAGACGAGGTGCTCGTACATGTCGTCGGTGAGGATCCAGACATGCGGATGGCGCATCAGCACATCCGTGAGCTTCTTCATCTCGGCATGGCTGTAGGCGGCGCCCGAGGGATTCGACGGCGAGTTCAGGATCACCCACTTGGTCTTCGGGGTGATCGCCTTCTCGAGGTCTTCCGGCTGCAGCTTGAAGTCGTTCTTGAGATAGGTCTCGGCATAGGTCGCCGTGCCGCCGCAGAGAGCGACCATCTCGGGATAGGAGACCCAGTAGGGCGAGACGCAGATGACCTCGTCGCCGGGGTTCAGCGTGGCGAGCAGGGCGTTGTAGATGACGTGCTTGCCGCCGGTCGAGACGATGGTCTGGCTCGCCTTGTAGTCGAGGCCGTTCTCGCGCTTGAACTTGCGGGCGACGGCTTCGCGAAGCTGCGGGATGCCGGAGACCGGGGTGTACTTGGTCTCGCCGCGCTTGATCGCGGAGATCGCGGCTTCCTTGATATTGTCCGGCGTGTCGAAATCGGGCTCGCCGACGGAGAGCGAGATCACGTCCTTGCCCTGGGCTTTCAGGTCGCGGGCCTTCTGCGTGATCGTGATGGTCGCGGACGGCTTCACGCGCTTCAGGGCATCGGCAAGAAAGGCCATGGGACTGGTCTCCGGAAGAGGCAGAAGGGTGAGCGCGGAAAAGGCGCGCGCGTGGTTTATGACTCAAGGCCAACGATCGCAAGCGCAACTGCTTGATGGTTTGCAGAAGCGTCATGAATTCCGGGCGGTTTGCCCTTGCGCTCCGGGCATGCGAAGGCCGGTCCATGACGAATGCTGCCGGAACGATCGCGATCTATGTCGACGCCGACGCCTGCCCGGTGAAGGACGAGGTCTATCGTGTTGCCGGCCGCCACAGTCTGCATGTCTTCGTCGTCGCCAACAGCTTCCTCAACGTGCCGCGAGAACCCTGGATCGAGCGGGTGACGGTGCCCGGCAGTTTCGACGCCGCCGACAACTGGATCGCGGAGCGGGTTTCGCGCGGGGCGATCGTGATCACCGCGGACATTCCGCTGGCCGATCGCTGCATCAAGGCCGGTGCCGATGTCATCGGGCCGACCGGAAAGCCCTTCACGGAGGCCTCGATCGGCATGGCGCTGGCGACGCGTGACATGATGGAGGACCTGCGCGCGATGGGCGCCGTGCAGGGCGGGCCGAAGCCGTTCTCGCAGAAGGACCGCTCGGCCTTCCTGCAGGCGCTCGACCTTTCGGTCCAGCGTTTGAAGCGGGCGGGCTTCTTCGGCGGCTAGAGGCCTTCCGATCGGCATAAGCTGTCGTTGCGAGAAGCGCAGCGACGAAGCAATCCAGGGAGGGGGATATTTCAGGTTCGTTCCCCCGATTGCTTTGCTGAGCTTGCCGTGGCGCGCGGCGCCGTGCCGCCCGCCATGACTTTGGCATTGCTGGACGCATCGTGCCTTTGCCCCTAAACCTCCCGGTCAAAGCAGGCTCGCCATTCAGGCGGGCGCCCGGGAGGAAGCCCATGTCGTTGACCCGCCGTTCCACGCTCGGCCTGATGGCCGGCGCCGTCTTTGCTCCGTCGATCGTCCGGGCCCAGAGCTTCCCCAGCAAGGTCGTCACTCTGGTTGTGCCCTATCCGGCGGGTGGGCCGACCGATGCCATCGCACGTTTCGTAGCGCAGGATCTCGCAGTGGCCTTCGGGCATAACGTGGTGGTCGACAACCGCGCCGGGGCGTCTGGCGCCGTCGGCACGCGCGCCGTCGCCCATGGCCCGGCCGATGGCTACACCATCGTCTTCGGCAACAACCAGACGCATGGCAACAACATGTTCCTGCTGAAGGAGCCCGGCTACGACGCGGTGAAGGATTTCGCGCCGCTCGCCGGCGTCGGTGCCTTCGAGCATGCCTTCGTCGTACGCAATGGCCTGCCGGTGAAGAACATCCAGGAGCTGATCGCGCTGGCCAAGGCCGATCCGGGCAAGCTCAACTACGGCTCGACCGGCGTCGGTTCCGGCTCGCATCTGGCGATGGAGCTGTTCATGCAGCGTACCGGTATCAAGATGACGCACGTGCCCTTTAGGGGGGCGGCGCCGCTGGTGCAGGAGATCGTCGCCGACCGCATCGACATCGCCAACTCGACGCTGCCGAGCGTGCTGGAGCAGATCAACTCCGGCACGTTGCGCGCTCTGGCCCTGGCGAGCCCGGAGCGCAACCCGCGCGCCAAGAACATCCCGACGCTGCGGGAGCAGGGCGTCAGCAATGCCGATGCCGATTCCTGGGCGGCCTTCTTCGCCCCGGCCAAGACGCCGGATGCCGTGCTCGATACCCTCTCCAAGGCGGTGCTCGCCTCGCTGAACAAGCCGGAGACGCGCGAGGCGATCCTGAAGCTCGGATTCACGCTCAAGGTGCGCGATCCCGCGGCGTTCAAGCCCTATCACGCGCAGGAAATCGCCACGTGGAAGCAGATCATCACCGATGCCGGCGTGAAGCCGGAGTAAGAGCGACGCTCTCCCCATTCTCAGCGGGAGAAACCGCGTAAGCGGCCGTGTCGAGGGATGCGTCGATGATCTCGCAGCTTGCGGAAGCATCCCTCGTTCGACGAAAGCGGTTGATCGACGCAGTTCGCGATCGGCTTGCGGGACTTTAACCAATCACCTTGACCTCGCCTTAAAGGCTGTCGTGCACGGTGCCGTGCATGCTCCGGCGCGGTCAGATGGCGAGGTCCTCAGTGAGTGTGGCGCAACGATCGAATCGTTTGGCCTGGACCGTCATCGGGGCCTTGCTGCTGGCCGATCTCGCCTGGATGTCGCAGACGGCGATTTCCGTCGCCCCGTGGTCGCTGATCGGTCCGCTCGCAGTCGGTGCGGGCCTGGCGGGACTGGCCGCCTTTTATCGTGTTCGGCGGCGGGAACCGCGGCTGGCCGATGCGTTGGATCTCGTCGGGCAGATGACTGCGTTCATGGTGCTCGGCGCGTTGTTCTCCTATCTTGTGGTGACGCCGGGCTTGCCGATGCAGGATTCCGTCCTCGACGCTGCCGATCGCGCGATGGGGCTGGATTGGCTCGCCTTTCTGCGATGGCTGGATGGCCATGCCTGGTTCGCCCGCATCCTGAGCTTCACCTATGCGAGCTTCATGCCGCAGATTCTGTTGCTGCTGGTCGTTCTGCCTTTCATGGGGCAGGGGCCAGCGGCACGAGTGACCGTCCTCGCCATGATCCTGGCCGGTGTCGTCACCATCTCGATCTCGGGCCTGCTGCCGGCGCTCTCGACTTTCGCCCATTACAGGGTGGACCTTGCCGAGTATCCGCAACTCAAGCCCGCTGCTGCCTTCATCCATCTGCCGGACCTGCTCGCCGCCCATGCCGGCCAACCGCTGCATCTCGACCTCATGAAGGCGCACGGCATCATCACCTTTCCGTCCTATCATGCGGCGCTGGGGCTGCTCGCGCTGCTGGGGGCATGGTCCAATCGCTGGCTGCGCTGGCCGCTTTTCGTCGTCAACGTCCTGATGATCGTCGCCACGCCGATCGATGGTGGGCACTATTTCACTGACGTCCTGGGTGGACTGGCGATCGCGGCAGCCTGCCATGTCTGCGCACGCCGCCTGCTCTTGCCGGTCGCGAGCGCGCAACGTGATCGAGGGCGTGTCCCGGCCGGAGTGCCTGCAGCTTCGTGAAGACGATTACCAGGTCAATCGTCGTTTTCGTCGATGGGCGGGCTGGCGGGGCCTCCTGGCGTTCCTATCTTGAAGGGGCCACGCTGCTTCAAGGATCTTCGATGCGCTTACTGGCCTTCTCTGCTGCGCTCCTGGCCATCATCATGCCGGCGTTGCCCGCGGTTGCCCAGAAGCTCTATCCCTCCAGTGCCGGCGGGCTTTCCGTCGAGACCGTCGCCAGCGGGCTGGAAAACCCCTGGGGTCTCGCCTTCCTGCCGGATGGACGCATGCTGGTCACCGAGCGGCCGGGGCGGCTCCGGTTAGTCGAGGCCGATGGCAAGCTCTCGCGGCCGATCAACGGGGTGCCCGGCGTGATGGCGCGCGGGCAGGGCGGTTTGCTGGGCATCGCGCTCGATCCGGCCTTCGCGCAGAACCGCCTCGTCTACCTCTCCTTCTCCGAGCCACGCTCCGGCGGCAACGGCACGAGCGTCGCGCGCGGGCGCCTGAACGAGCAGGGCACGGCCCTGACGGCCGTCGAGGTGATCTTCCGCCAGATGCCGGCGATCAATTCCAATCTGCATTTCGGCTCTCGCCTCGTCTTCGACCGGACCGGGGCACTCTTCGTCACGGTGGGCGATCGCTACAGCCAGCGCGACCAGGCGCAGAACCCCGCCAATCATCTCGGCAAGCTCATCCGCATCCGGCCGGACGGCTCGACGCCGGCGGACAACCCCAAGAAGGACGGCTGGGCGCCCGAGATCTGGTCAATCGGCCATCGCAATGTGCAGGGCGCGGCGCTGCATCCCGACACCGGACAGATCTGGACCGCGGAGCACGGCGCGCGCGGCGGCGACGAGATCAACACGCCCAAGGCCGGGTTGAACTATGGCTGGCCCGTGATCACCTATGGCGTCGACTATTCCGGCGCGAAGATCGGTGAGGGCACGGCCAAGCCCGGCATGGAGCAGCCGCTGTTCTACTGGGACCCGTCGATCGCGCCGTCGGGCGCGGCCTTCTACACGGGCTCGGCCTGGCCGGCCTGGAAGAATTCGCTCTTCGTCGGGGCGCTGGCCGGGCAGATGCTGGTCAGGCTCTCGACGCAGGGCGAGAAGGTGACGGGCGAGGAGCGCCTGCTCACCGATATCGGCGCACGCATCCGCGACGTCGTGCAGGGGCCGGACGGCCTGATCTACCTGCTCAGCGACGATGCGGACGGGAAGGTGCTGCGGGTCCGGCCGGCCCGCTAGACGCCGATCAGGGACCGCAGTCCCATTCCCGCTCGATGACGAAGACCTTGCGCGTGGCGAGGCTGCCATTGGGATCGTAGAGGTCGCCGACATAGTATTCGGTGCCTGCTGCGTCGCGGGCGCTGCGCTCGACCTGGAGCGACCAGCCGTAGCCGACGCGCTTGCCGTTCTGCCAGTTGCGATGGGGCGTATCCGCCGAGGGGCCGGAGAGGATGCGTGCATTGTCGTCGCTCGGACTGCAGGTCGGGCCGGCCAGGGCTGCCGTGGAGACGAGTACGAGGCCGCAGAGAATCAGTGCCGTCTTTTGCAAGGCAGTCAGTCCTGTCGAAGATTTCGGAAGCGGGGCTCAGGCCTTGGCGTGGAAGATGAAGAAGGCGCCGGCCGCGATCAGGGCGAAGCCGACCGCATGGCTCCAGGTCAGCGATTCCTTCAGCCAGAATACCGAGAAACCGGCGAAGACGGTGAGCGTGATCACCTCCTGCATCGTCTTCAGCTCGGCGGCTGAATAGACGGCGGAGCCGATGCGGTTGGCGGGGACGGCCAGCATGTATTCCGGCAAGGCGATCATCCAGCTCGCGAGGATGGCGAGCCAGATCGCGGTGCTCTTGTAGCTGAGATGTCCGTACCAGGCGAAGGTCATGAAGATGTTCGAGCCGAACAGCATCGCGATCGGCAGGAGATGGGCCAGGGATAGCGAGGGCATGCCGGAGGCTTTCTTCGCGACGACGGGGACAGGTATCGGCGCGTTCCGGCGTTCAGCCGAAGCGCAGCTTCATGGCGATGATGGCGAGGACCAGCAGCAGGGTCAGCGCATTGGCCGCGATGACTGGCCATGACAGGATCTGGACTCCGTAGCTGAGCCACAGCGCGGTGCCCGCGGCGAACAATCCTTGCGTCCACAGCGAGATCGCGCGGGTGTCTCGGGTGCGAATGGTTCGCCAGGCCTGCGGCAACCAGCACAGGCTGGTCAGCGTGGCGGCGGCGAAGCCGAGGAGTTCGATGGCGGCTGGCGACATGGCGGACGAATCGTGACGGGGATGCTGGCTTCCCCATAGCCGGTTTCGCCGCCTCATGCCGCGAATCTCGATGGTTAACCTCCCTTAACCACAGCGCCCTAGTTTTGCGTGAATTCTGCGATTCGGTGGAGACCATGCGCGCAATCACACTGGCCTTGCCACTCATCCTTCTCGCTTCCGCCGCCCCGGCGCAGAGCGGTTTCCAATCCTGCCTTGCCGGGCTGAAATCGGCCGCTGCCGCCAAGGGCGTTTCGGGCGCGACCTTCGACCGCGCCATGGCCGGCGTCGAGCCGGATATGAAAATCATCGAAGCCATGAACAACCAGCCGGAGTTCAAGACCCCGATCTGGGACTATCTCGGCACGCTGGTCGACGAGGAGAAGGTGGCGGAAGGCCGCTCGATGCTGCGCCAGTACGCTTCCGTCTTCGCCGCGGCCGAGCGGCGCTTCGGCGTCGACCGCCACACCATCGCTGCGGTTTGGGGTGTGGAGAGCGATTTCGGCAAGGCGCGGGGCAAATGGCCGCTGGTGCAGTCGCTTGCGACTGGCGCCTGTCTGGCGCCGCGCCGCAATGCCTTCTTCAAGGGCGAACTGATCGCCACGCTGCAGATCATCCAGCGTGGCGACGTCCGGCCCGAGCGGCTGTTCGGTTCCTGGGCCGGTGCGTTCGGCCATACCCAGTTCATTCCCTCGACCTATCTCAGGCTTGGCGTCGACGGTGACGGCGACGGGCGGCGGGATCTCGTCGATTCGATTCCCGATGCCCTGCATTCCACCGCGAATTTCATGGACAAGGCCGGCTGGGTCACCGGCGCGACGTGGGGCTACGAAGTCCGGGTGCCTTCGGGCTATTCCGGTCCGACAGGGCGCAACCCCAAGCATCCGGTATCGAGCTGGGCGTCGCGCGGCATCGTCAAATACGACGGCTCGGCGCTGACGGGCTCGGGCAATGCCGGTCTGCTGATGCCGGCAGGCCGCAACGGCCCGGCTTTCCTCGTCTTCAAGAACTACGATGCGGCCTACAGCTACAACGGCGCGGATTCCTATGCGCTCGCCATCTCTCTCCTGTCCGATCGCCTCCGCGGTCGGCCGGGCGTGCAGGGCGACTGGCCGACCGACGACCTGCCGCTCTCCCGCGAGCAGCGCCGCGAACTGCAGCGCCTGCTGATCCAGCGCGGCTACAATGTCGGAGAGCCGGACGGCGCCGTCGGTTCGCTGACGCGCGCCGCGATCAAAGAGATCGAGGCCAGGATCGGCATGCCCCAGACCGGGCGGCCGGGCGAGAAGGTTCTGCGCGCGCTCAAGGGCGGGCGGGTCTGATCACGCAGAAAACGGGTGGCGTCGCGGGAGGGCTTGAGGAAAGCGTTCCTGCCGCAACCAGCCTTCGGAGACGCCATGAACCGCCGCCTGATTTCCACCGGCTCGCCCTTCGAGCGCAGCTTCGGCTATTCGCGCGCGGTGATCGACGGCGATCTCGTCTTCGTCTCCGGCACGACCGGCTATGACTATGCCACGATGACGCTGCCGGAGGATGCCGTGGAGCAGGCGCGCAATATCTTCCGCACGATCAGCGCCGTGCTGGAGGAGGCCGGCTCCTCTCTCGCGCAGGTGGCCCGGGCGCAATATTTCGTCACCGACCGCAGCTATTGCGAACCGGTTCTGGCTGTCTGCGGCGAGTTCTTCAGCGAGATCAGGCCGGCGGCTGCCATCTATGTCGTGTCGGGAATGCTGAAGCCCGAGATGAAAGTGGAGATCGAGGTAACCGCGCGTATCGGACGCGCCTGACGGCAAGTTGTCGACAGACTGCCGACATTTGGTATATCCCTTATCTGGCGATGCCCTTGGGGCACCCGCCTAAAAATGAGGGAGATCTGCCATGTCGCTTCGCCGTCGCACGGTCCTCAAAGGAGCTGGCGCGCTTGCCGCGACAGCCTTCATGGGCAACCGGGCCTTTTCGCAGGGGGCGGCGGCGACGCTGCGCTTCAACCCCTCGACGCCGCTGCCTTCGCTCGATCCGATCACGGCCACCAGCTACGTCATCCGCAATCACGGCTATCTGGTCTACGACACGCTTTTCGCCACAGACGCGAATTTTCAGATCAAGCCGCAGATGGTCGAGGCCTGGGAGACCGCGCCCGACGGGCTGAGCTGGACCTTCCGCCTCCGCGATGGCCTCGCCTTCCATGACGATGCGCCGGTCCGCGCGCAGGACTGCATCGCATCGATCGCCCGCTGGTCGAAGCGCGACGCCTTCGGCCAGACCTTCGCCACCTTCGTCGAGGGCTACGACGCCGTCGACCAGCGCAGCTTCCGCATCCGCCTGAAGAAGCCGTTCCCGATGATGACGGCCGCGCTCGGCAAGCTCTCATCCAACGTGCCCTTCATCATGCCGGAGCGTGTCGCGCAGACCGACCACATGAAGAACATCACGGAGGCGGTCGGCTCCGGCCCGTGGCGCTTCATGGACAAGCAGTGGGTGCCCGGCCAGAACGCGATCTACGAGCGCTTCGCCAAGTACAAGCCGCGCGAGGAGGCGCCGTCCTGGGCCGCTGGCGGCAAGGTCGCGCGGATCGACCGCATCGAGTGGCTGGCCCTGACCGAGGCCGCGGCCGCGGCCGGCGCCCTGATGCAGGGAGAACTCGACTGGTACGAGCAGCCGCCCGTCGACCTGATCCCGATGCTGAAGGGCAACAAGGACGTCGTCATCGAGAACGTGCCGCTCGGCCTGTTCCTGCTGATGCGCTTCAACCAGATGCAGCCGCCCTTCAACAATCCGGCGATCCGCCGGGCCGTGATGGCCGCCGTCAATCAGACCGACTACATGGAGGCCGTCGTCGGCGACAAGGCGTTCTACAGCCCGGCCAAGACCTTCTTCACCCCTGGTTCGCCGATGTCGTCGGGGGCGGGCGGGGCGGCGGCCATGCCGGGCAATCTCGAGAAGGCCAAGGCCATGCTCAAGGAGGCCGGCTACAAGGGCGAGAAGGTCGTCCTGCTCGCGCCGGCCGACCAGCCGATCGCCTATCAGCAGTGCATGATCACCGAGGATGTGTTCAAGAAGCTGGGCATCAACTCGGAGTTGGTCGCGACCGACTGGGCGAGCTTCATCGGGCGCCGTTCCAACCGCGGCCTGCCGGACCAGGGCGGCTGGTCGGTGTTCCATACGCTGTGGTCCTGCGCCGACACGCTCAATCCGGCTCTGCATCCGCTGATGCGGGCCAATGGCGGGTCCGCGTGGTTCGGCTGGCCCGAGGATGGGAGGATCGAAGAACTCCGGGACGCCTGGATCGCGACGCCGGAGGAGGCGAAGCAGAAGGAGATCGCGGCGCAGATCGAGGAGCGCGGCTTCGAGGTCGTTCCCTATGTCCCTTGTGGCCTGGTCCAGCAGCCGATGGCGTTCCGCAAGAGCCTGACCGGCATGGTTCTCGCGCCGGCGCAGTTCTTCTGGAACATGGAGAAGAAGGCCTGAGCAGCGCTCACCGCGCCGGCGCATCGCCTGCCATGCGCCGGCGCGGTGAGCCTGCCGCTTGCGTCGTTACGGTTCCGCCCGTAATCACCGGCCAAGACCGGTAACCGGTTCGGTTCACGATCAAGCGCGA
>WPCJ01301083.1_pt1 | contig 10471 bp, 11 predicted proteins | sample 5399831 | NCBI WGS metagenome assembly WPCJ01 (sample SAMN12869470, study PRJNA574797) | sludge metagenome | isolation source: wastewater treatment of pH10 | place: China:Beijing | collected 2019-05-20 | reverse complement strand
GGCGGTTCCGGCGGTGCTGTCCGGGCCGAGCTTCGCCGCCGACATCGCGCGCGGCCTGCCGACGGCGCTGACGCTGGCCTCAGCCGACGCTGAGCTCGCGAAAGCGCTGGCCGAGGCACTGAATTCGTCGGCGCTGCGCATCTATCACAGCAATGATCCGCGCGGCGTCGAGATCGGCGGGGCCGCGAAGAACGTGCTCGCCATCGCCGCCGGCATCGCCATCGGCCTTGGACTGGGCGAAAGCGCCCGGGCCGCGCTGGTCGCGCGCGGCTTTGCCGAGCTGCGCCGCTTCGGCGAGGCGCATGGCGCACAGGCCGAGACGCTGATGGGGCTGTCGGGGCTGGGCGACGTCGTGCTCTCCTGCGCCACGGCGCAATCGCGCAATTTCGCCTATGGCCACGCGCTGGGGCAGGGCAAGGCGCCGACTGAAGCATCCGGCGGCAAGCTGGCCGAGGGCGCCTTCACCGCCTCCGTGCTGGTCGAGATGGCGCGGGCGCAGGCGATCGGCATGCCGATCGCGGAGGCCGTGGCGAGCATCATCGCCGGCAGCGTCGGCGTGCGGGAAGCTGTCGCCGATCTCCTGGCGCGGCCGGTGCGGGCGGAAAACTGATGTCGCGGATGCTGAAACGCATCGCCATCCTTGCACTGATCGGTGCTGCCGTGGGGCTGGGCCTGGAGTTCACGCAAGCGTTTCGGACACTGCCGGCCCTCGCTTCGACCGAGGAGCAGGCCACGCGTGTCGTGATCGAAAAGGCTACCCGCAGGCTTACGCTCGAGCGCAATGGCCAGGTGCTCGCCCGCTATGAGGTCGCGCTTGGTTCTGATCCCGTCGGACAAAAGGCGCGTGAGGGCGATGGCCGCACTCCGGAGGGCGTTTACTCCGTCGACTTCAAGCATCCGCGCAGCCGCTATCATCTGGCCCTGCGCATTTCCTATCCGGATGCGCAGGCGAGCGAGGCGGCCCGGCAGGCCGGCGTTTCGCCGGGCAGCGACATCATGATCCACGGCGTCCGCAACGGTCTCGGCTGGCTCGGTGGATTGCATCGCGAACGCGACTGGACGGATGGCTGCATTGCCGTCACCAATGCCGAGATTCGCGAGATCTGGTCGCGTGTTCCGGAAGGGACCACGGTCGAGATCCGGCCATAAGGCAGGGCGGAGAGGATACGCATGGCGAATGACTGGTCCGATCTGACGAAGCGCGTGGCGCGCGGCATCGCCGAGGTGCGCAAGACCACCGGTGCCGAACTGGTGGCCGAGAGCCAGCCAGTGCCCCTCGCCGGCCGCATCGCCGGGCGAGTGATCGAGCTGCGCCGCCGGCGCCGCGAGGACACGCATCGCTTCGTGCTGATCCTGCCCTTTGGCGAGGGCGAGACCAGGATCGAGCTCAGCCCGCAGGACTATGCGGCGCTGACGCGCGAGATGGTGCGATTCTGGAACGAGCAGGGCGAGGCGGCATCGCGGCCGCCGGTGCCTTTGAAGGAAGAGGACGAAGGCTGATGGCGCACTGGCTGATCAAATCGGAGCCCTCGGTCTACTCCTGGGACGACCTGGTCAAGGCCGGGGCCAAGGGCACGCATTGGGATGGGGTGAAGAACCACACCGCCAAGCTCAACCTGATGGCGATGAAGCAAGGCGACCAAGTTTTCTTCTATCACTCCAATGAGGGGCTGGAGGTCGTCGGCATCGCCGAGGTCATCAAGGAGCATTATCCCTGGGTCGAGGCCGGCCCGCCCTGGGTGCTGGTCGACTTCAAGGCGCTGAAGCCCTTGCCGAAACCGGTCTCGCTCGCGGCGGTCAAGGCCGAGCCCAAGCTCGCCAAGATGTCGCTGGTCACTTCCTTCCGCCTCTCGGTGCAGCCGGTCACCGACGAGGAATGGGCCCTCGTCTGCAAGATGGGCGGCCTCTGACGGCGCGATTTCCGCCGAAAGTCGCAGAAACGAAAGTGCGAGCCTGCGGCGCTTGTCGGCGTGGCGGCGCGGCCTATGATGCAGCGCACTTGAAAGAGGCCGGCTGGATCGTCGTGGCAAAGTCGCCGCGAGCCAACAAGCCGGCTCGAATGACGGCCCGAGTCTGGGGAGACGCCTGAGATGTCCGAGAAGATCTATGACGTGCCGGCCGCCTGGGCCAAGAAGGCATGGCTGAACGACGCCAAGTACAAGAAGATGTACGCGGCCTCGATCAAGGATCCGGACAAGTTCTGGGGCGAGCACGGCAAGCGCATCGACTGGTTCAAGCCCTATAGCAAGGTGCGCAACGCCAGCTACAAGCCGGGCAAGGTTTCGATCAAGTGGTTCGAGGACGGCACCACCAACGTCGCCTACAACTGCGTCGACCGGCACCTCGCGACCCGCGCCAAGCAGACGGCGATCATCTGGGAAGGCGACGACCCCAGCGAATCCAAGAAGATCACCTACGGGCAACTCCACACCGAGGTCTGCAAGTTCGCCAACGTCCTGAAGGCCAAGGGCGTCAAGAAGGGCGACCGGGTCACGATCTACCTGCCGATGATCCCCGAGGCGGCCTATGCGATGCTGGCCTGCGCCCGGATCGGCGCGGTGCATTCGGTGGTGTTCGGCGGCTTCTCGCCGGATTCGCTCGCCAACCGGATCGAGGACGCCGATTCCAAGGTCGTGATCACGGCGGATGAGGGCCTGCGCGGCGGGCGCCCGGTGCCGCTGAAGAAGAATGTCGACGCGGCCGACGACAAGGTGAAGGGCGGCATCGGCACGGTGATCGTGGTCAAGCGCACCGGCGGCCACGTCACCATGAAGGAGGGCCGCGACGTCTGGTACCATGACGAGGCGGCGAAGGCTTCCGGCCACTGCCCGCCGGCCGAGATGAAGGCCGAGGACCCGCTCTTCGTGCTCTATACCTCGGGCTCGACCGGCAAGCCCAAGGGCGTTCTGCATACGACCGCCGGCTATCTCGTCTATGCCTCGATGACGCATCAATACGTCTTCGACTACCATGACGGCGAGATCTACTGGTGCACCGCCGATGTCGGCTGGGTCACCGGCCACAGCTACATCCTCTACGGGCCGCTCGCCAACGGCGCGACCACGCTGATGTTCGAGGGCATCCCGACCTATGCGACGATCTCGCGCTTCTGGGACGTCGTCGACAAGCACAAGGTCAACACCTTCTACACCGCCCCGACCGCGATCCGCTCGCTGATGGGCGCCGGCGAGGAGCCGGTGAAGAAGACCAAGCGCAAGTCGCTGCGCCTGCTCGGCTCGGTCGGCGAGCCGATCAATCCGGAGGCCTGGGAGTGGTATCACCGCGTCGTCGGCGACGACCGCTGCCCGATCGTCGACACCTGGTGGCAGACCGAGACCGGCGGCATCCTGATCACGCCGCTGCCGGGCGCGACCAAGCTGAAGCCCGGCTCGGCGACGCGGCCCTTCTTCGGGGTTAAGCCCGAGCTGGTCGACGCCGAGGGCAAGGTGCTGGAGGGCGCGGCCGAGGGTAATCTCGTCATCGCCGAGAGCTGGCCTGGCCAGATGCGCACGGTCTATGGCGACCATAAGCGCTTCGAGGAGACCTATTTCGCCACCTATCCGAACAAGTATTTCACCGGCGACGGCTGCCGGCGCGACGCCGACGGCTATTACTGGATCACCGGCCGCGTCGACGACGTGATCAACGTCTCCGGCCACCGCATGGGCACGGCCGAGGTCGAGTCGGCGCTGGTGGCGCACCCGAAGGTCTCGGAGGCTGCAGTGGTCGGCTACCCGCACGACATCAAGGGCCAGGGCATCTACGCCTATGTCACGCTGATGGCCGGCGAGAAGTCGAATGAGGACCTGCGCAAGGAACTGGTGGCGCATGTGCGCAAGGAGATCGGCCCGATCGCCTCGCCCGACCTGATCCAGTTCGCGCCCGGCCTGCCCAAGACCCGCTCGGGCAAGATCATGCGCCGCATCCTGCGCAAGATCGCCGAGGATGAGTTCGGCGCGCTCGGCGACACCTCGACCCTGGCCGACCCGGCCGTCGTCGACGACCTGATCAAGAACAGGCAGAACAAGCGCAAGGCGGGGTGAGGCCTCGCGCACGACACGTCATGGCCGGGCCAAGCCCGGCCATTTTTTTGCCGGCCATGGGATTTCGGGCCGGGCCTGACGATGCCGGTCAGGCGTCTTTGCCGCCGCTCTTGCGCCGCGCCGGCCTGATCTTGCGGCCGTAGAGTTCCAGCTTGTGGCGGACGATCTCGTAGCCGAGCTTGGCTGCGATCTTCGCCTGCAGTTCCTCGATTTCGGGCGAGGAGAACTCGACGACCTGGCCGCTCTCGATGTCGATCAGATGATCATGGTGCTGCTGGTCGGCATGCTCATAGCGCGAGACGCCGTCCTCGAAGGCGTGGCGCTCGATGGCGCCTTGCGTCTCCAGCAGCTTCATCGTGCGATAGACGGTCGAGAGCGACAAAGTCGGGTCGTGCGCGAAGGCGCGCGTGAAGATGCCTTTCGCGTCGGGATGGTCGTCGGCTTCGGCCAGGACCCGCAGGATCAGCCGGCGCTGCTGAGTCATGCGCAGACCCGCCTTGCGGAGCTGGTGCTCGAACTCCGTCACGCGCTGGTCGATTCCCTTCATGCGCGAGAGGTAGCAACCCTGAGAGGCATTTGCAAAAGCGAGATATCGCAATTCATTCGCAATCGCGTTGACAAGATGCAAGTGATTTGCAATAGCGGAAGGCGTCCCTTGTCTTATCGTCGGAGAGATCATGCCCTCGCGCCGCTGTTTCCTTGGCCTTGCCGCCGCAACGTCGCTGGCTCTTGGCGTCGTCGGTTCTGTCGGGAGCGCGTCGGCGCAGGCCGCACCAGCCAAGCCGCTGCGTGTCGTCACCACTTTCACGGTGATCCAGGACATCGCCCAGAACGTTGCCGGCACGGCGGCGATCGTCGAGTCGATCACCAAGCCCGGCGCCGAGATCCATGACTACCAGCCGACTCCGCTCGACGTGGTGAAGGCGCAATCGGCCGATCTCGTCCTCTGGAACGGCATGAATCTGGAGCGCTGGTTCGAGAAATTCTTCGACAATGTGAAGAACGTCCGGAGTGCGGTGGTGACCGATGGCATCGAGCCGATGGGCATCAAGGAGGGGCCCTATGAGGGCAAGCCCAATCCGCATGCCTGGATGTCGACGGCGAGCGCGCTGATCTATGTCGAGAACATCCGCAAGGCGCTGGCCGCGGCCGATCCGGCCAATGCCGAGACCTATGCGAAGAATGCCGCCACCTATTCCGCGCAGATCAAGGCGATGGACGCGCCCTTGCGCGCCCGCCTCGACAAGGTGCCGGCCGAGAAGCGCTGGCTCGTCTCCAGCGAGGGCGCCTTCAGCTACCTCACCCGCGACTTTGGTTGGCGCGAGGCCTATCTCTGGCCGATCAACGCCGACGAGCAGGGTACGCCGCAGCAGGTGCGCCGGCTGATCGATCTCGTCCGCAGGAACAAGATCCCGGCGGTGTTCAGCGAGAGCACGATCTCGGACCGCGCTGCCAAGCAGGTCGCGCGCGAGACCGGCGCAAAGTACGGCGGCGTGCTCTATGTCGACTCGCTCTCGGATGCGCGCGGCGCGGTACCGACCTATCTCAAGCTGCTCGAGGTCACCGTCGAGACGATCGCGAAGGGGTTCGGCCAGTGAACCAGGAGGCCGTCGAGATCCGCCCGGGGCAGAGGCCGACGCCGTCGATCGTGGTCAGCGGAGTCACCGTGCGCTACGCCAACGGCGTCACCGCGGTGAACGACGCCTCCTTCGCGCTCGGTCCCGGTACGATCTGTGCGCTGGTCGGCGTCAACGGCTCCGGCAAGTCGACGATCTTCAAGACCCTGATGGGCTTCCTCAAGCCGGCGCAGGGGTTGGTCAGTATCGCCGGCATGGAGGTGCGCCAGGCGCTCAAGCGCGGTCTCGTCGCCTATGTGCCGCAGGCCGAGGAGGTCGACTGGACCTTCCCGGTGCTGGTCGACGACGTCGTGATGATGGGGCGCTACGGCCATATGGGCTTCATGCGCCTGCCGCGACGGGCGGATCGCGAGGCGGCCGAGCAGGCGCTCGAACGCGTCAACATGCTGGAGTTCCGCCGCCGCCAGATCGGCGAACTCTCCGGCGGCCAGCGCAAGCGCGTCTTCCTCGCCCGCGCCCTTGCGCAGGGCGGGCAGGTCATCCTGCTCGACGAGCCCTTCACCGGCGTCGACGTCAAGACCGAGGACCAGATCGTCGGGCTGATGCGGGAATTGCGGGCGGAAGGGCGGCTGATGCTGGTCTCGACCCATAATCTCGGCTCGATCCCGGATTTTTGCGACCAGGTCGTGATCGTCAACAAGACCGTGCTCGCTGCCGGCCCGACCGAGACCACCTTCACCCAGGACAATCTGCAGAAGGCCTTCGGCGGTGCGCTCCGGCATTTCCGGCTGGAAGGCGCGAGCCTGCATGCCGATGCCGACGAGCGGCGTGTCACCGTGATCACCGACGACGAGCGCCCGCTGGTCTTCTATGGCGATCGCGACCACGAGACGCCTGCCGCCGGCAGGAAGGACGGCCGGCCGTGATGGAGCTGCTGCTCGAGCCGTTCGGCTATCAGTACATGGTCAAGGCGATCTGGGTCTCGGCGCTGGTCGGCGGCGTCTGCGCCTTCCTGTCCTGCTATCTGATGCTCAAGGGCTGGTCGCTGATGGGCGATGCGCTGGCGCATGCGATCGTGCCCGGCGTCGCGCTCGCCTACCTCCTGAAGGTGCCCTATGCCGCCGGCGCCTTCTTCTCCGGCCTGCTGGCGGCGCTCGCCATGGCGCTGGTCAGGGTCCGTACGCAATTGCGCGAGGATGCCGTCATCGGCATCGTCTTCACCAGTTTCTTCGCCGTCGGCCTGATGATCGTCTCGATCAATCCGACCTCGGTGAACGTCCAGTCGATCGTGCTCGGCAACATCCTCGGCATCTCGGACGAGGACGTGATCCAGGTCGCGATCATCGCCTTCGTCTCGCTCGCTATCCTGCTGCTGCGCTGGAAGGACCTGATGCTGGTCTTCTTCGACGAGAACCAGGCGCGTGCGGTCGGCCTATCGCCGACACGGCTGAAGATCCTGTTCTTCGTGCTGCTCTCGGCCTGCACGGTCGCGGCGCTGCAGACGGTCGGTGCGTGCCTCGTCATCGCCATGGTGGTGACGCCGGGCGCGACCGCCTATCTCCTGACCGACCGCTTCGGCCGGCTGATCGCGATCGCGGTGACGATGGGCGTCGCGACCTCGGCGGTCGGCGCCTATGTCAGTTATTTCCTCGACGGCTCGACCGGCGGGCTGATCGTAGTGTTCCAGACGGTGCTGTTCCTCGCCGCCTTCCTGTTCGCGCCAAAGCATGGCCGCCTCGGGGCGCGCCGGGTCGCCAGCGTCGGAGGCGCGGCATGAGCCTGATTCAAAGCTGGCTGCTCGCGCCCTTCGCGCACGAGTTCATGTTGCGCGGTCTTGCGGTCGCGGTGATGGTCGGGCTCGTCTGCGCCGTGCTGTCCTGTTTCCTGGTGCTGAAGGGCTGGTCGCTGATGGGCGATGCGGTCTCGCATGCGGTGCTGCCCGGCATCGTGCTCGCCCATATCGTGAGCCTGCCACTCGCCATCGGCGCCTTCGCGGCCGGCCTGACCTGCGCCTTCGGCATCGGCTATCTCAAGGAGAACAGCCGGGTGAAGGAGGATACGGTGATGGGCATCGTCTTCTCCGGCATGTTCGCGCTCGGCCTCGTGCTCTTCGTCAAGGTCGACAGCGACCAGCACCTCAATCATATCCTGTTCGGCAACATGCTCGGCGTGACCTGGGGCGACATTGCCGAGACGGCGCTGATCGCCCTGCCGGTCGCCGCTATCATGCTGGCGAAGCGGCGCGACTTCCTGCTGCATGCCTTCGATCCCGCGCATGCGCGCGCCATCGGCCTGCCGGTCAAGGCGCTGCATTTCGGCCTGCTCGCCATGCTGGCGCTGACCATCGTCGCGGCGCTCAAGGCGGTCGGCATCATCCTGGTCGTCGCCATGCTGGTCGCGCCGGGGGCGATCGGCTTCCTGACGACGCGCCGCTTCGACCTGATGCTGCTGACCGCGATAGCGGCTGCGGTGACGTCGAGCGTTGCCGGCACGATCCTGAGCTTTCATCTCGACGTCGCGACGGGACCATGCATCGTCGTGGTGCAGGCGGTGCTGTTCCTGGCGGTATTGGCGCACAGCCTGTGGCGCGCCGGACGGCGGCGGATAGCGGCTGCCTGAGCTCAGGCGGCCTGCGCCGGCTCGCTGTCCTCGATGCGGCTGACCTCGACCCACTGGTTCAGGCACTGGCACAGGCTGCCGCTGGTCAGGAAGGCGATGTCGGCGGCGTCGCGCCCGGCGGCGATGCGGACCATGCCTTCGATCGGCGCGAGGCGGGTCGGGTCGACCAGCCACCAGCACCCGTCGAGGAAGACCTCGAAGACGGCATGGAAATCCGGCGGGTCGAGATCGGCGGCATAGACGCTGACGGCGCGCGCCGGCAGGTTGAGTGCCCGGCAGAGTGCGATGCCGAGATGGCTGAAGTCGCGGCAGACGCCGGCCCGGTCGATGAATGTCTGCTCCGCCGTTGTCTGCGCGTTGCTGACGCCATGGATGTAATCGACATGCTCCTGCAGCCAGTCGACGACGGCGAGGACCTTGGCGCCCCCGGCCGTGATGTCGCTGAACTCGCGCTGGGCGAAGCGCATCAGATTGTCAGAGGGGCAGAAGCGGCTCGGCAGCAGATAGGGCAGAACCTCGGCCGGCAGCTCGGCCCAGGCGTGCTGGTGCGCCTCGGCATGCAGCAGGCGGCGCATGCCGTTGTCGATCGTGCCCTGGTACTGGATCGAGACCTGGCCCGACAGCACCGTCCGGAAGCGGCGCATGCCGGTGTCGGTGTCCAGATCGCGGATCAACTCGGCGGGCTGGTCGATCAACAGGCGCTCAGAGAGGATGGTCTGGTCGGGCGAGCGCGTCGGTTCGATCGCGACGATCACAGGCGTTTCGTGGTCGAAGCGATAGACCAGGGTGGCGACGACCTTCAGCTTCACATCCTGCTCCTTGCGATCGTTGACGCGCGTCAACGTGACGAGAAGCAGGAAGTTCCGCGATTCCCGCGACAACGGCGCGACGGACGCGCCCCGGAATCGCCTGGCGTCAGCGCTTGGTCAGGAAGGCCATGAAGGCGGCCTGCGCCTCGGCGGATTTCAATCGTTCGCCGAAATGGCGTGCCTCGGTGCCGATCGTCTCGGCCACGGCGGCGGCACTGCCCCGCTTAAGCAGCGACTTGGTCAGCGCGACCGATTGCGGCGGCAGCGCCGCCAGCGCTTTGGCCTTGTCGAGCGCGGCCGCGAGCGCGCCGCCTTCCTCGGTGACACCGTTGATCAGGCCGGCGTCCTGCGCCACCTCGGGGCCGAAGGCCTCGCCCAGCATCAGCAGTTCGGCGGCGCGCTTGCTGCCGGCGATGAGGGGCAGGAGATAGCTCGAGCCACCCTCCGGGCAGAGGCCGAGGCTGACGAAGGGCATGCGGAAGCTGGCGCCGCGTCCGGCGAAGGCGAGATCGCAATGCAGCAGCATGGTGGTGCCGATGCCGACGGCGAAGCCCTCGGCCGCCGCGACGATCGGCTTCTTGGCGGTCGAGATCGCGGTCAGGAAGTCGATGGCGATCTCGGCGCCGACGCCGGTCGCGGCCGCAGCGGCGAAATCCTTGATGTCGTTGCCGCTGGTGAAGCAGCCGCCGGCACCGGTGAGCACGACGGCGCGGATCGAGGCGTCGGCATCAGCGGCGACGAGCGCGTCGATCAGCCCCTGATAGGTAGCGCGGTCGAGCGCATTGCGCCGGTCGGGCCGGTTCATGGTGATCTGCCTGACGCCCTCGGCCGGGGTCTCGCTCAGAACGGTCTCGGTCATGCAAGCCTTCTCAATTGTCCCTCCCGCCGGAAGCGGGCGGCAGACGATGGGGGAGGCGAGGTGACCGGTCAAGGAAGGGGGAGGGCATCCTGGCTTGACAGCGCCGCTCGCGCCCGGCTCCTTGCGCTCGCAGCGTACAATGGAGGCAGGCATGCAGACCGTCACCCTCACCCGCCAAGGCCAGGTGGCGATCGCGACGCTGCACAATCCGCCGGTCAACGCCCTGGGCGCCGCGTTGCGGGCCGACCTGTTGCAGGCGCTGACGCAGGCGATGGCCGACAGCGAGGTGGTTGCGCTGGTCATAGCTGCGCAGGGCAAGGCTTTCATCGCCGGCGCCGACATCAGTGAGTTCGGCAAGCCGCCGGCGCCGCCGATCCTGCCCGATCTGCTGGCCGCGATCGAGAATGCGCCGAAACCGGTGGTCGCGGCGATCGAGGGTGTCGCTCTCGGGGGCGGGCTCGAGGTCGCACTCGCCTGCCATGGCCGCGTCGCCAGCCCGGCCGCCAGGCTCGGTCTGCCGGAGATCAAGCTCGGCCTGATCCCTGGTGCCGGCGGCACGCAGCG
>WPCJ01135625.1_pt1 | contig 10474 bp, 8 predicted proteins | sample 5399831 | NCBI WGS metagenome assembly WPCJ01 (sample SAMN12869470, study PRJNA574797) | sludge metagenome | isolation source: wastewater treatment of pH10 | place: China:Beijing | collected 2019-05-20 | reverse complement strand
CGCGGCTCGGGCGGGCGAGCTATCTCGGCGAGCGCGCCCTCGGCTCGCCGGATGGCGGTGCCGTCGCGGTGTCGATCTGGCTCGATGCCGTCACGCGCCGCTAGAAGCTGTCGCGCCCCGACCTGCGATGGCGCGGACGGCTCGGCCTATTCCATTCCGGCAGCCGTGCTCGCCCGCGCGATGATTTCGAACCCCGTATCCGTCAGGTGCGTCCCCGATTCCAGGCCGGCTGCTCGCGCGACGACCATGTCGATCGCGGTGCGGCCCATCTCATAGGCGTTGGGCTGGCCCCTCGTGATCCGCGGCGAGATCCCGGAGGCGATCTCGTAGTCGCCCCAGCCGGCGAGGCGTTCCGGCACGCTCCAGCCGCGCCGCGCCATCGTGCCGGTGACGTCCTATCAGGCCGCTACCGCATCAGGGACGGCCGGAAGATCTGAAGCACCAGCCGCAACACACGACGGTTGCGCCCGTCGCAGCGACTATCCTTCGCGCCGACTTCCAGGGATGTCGCCGCGAATTTCGCGAGGGGTGAAGCCGAACACGCGCCTGAAGGCCCGCGTGAAGGAGGAATGGTCCGTGAAACCCAGCTCGACGGCGATCCGGGAGATCGGAACGTCCGGGAATGCGACGAGGCGACGCCGCGCCTCGGTCAAGCGCTCCCGCATGATGAGATTGGCGACCCCGCCATACGGCTCCAGCAGCCTGTAGAGACGCGAACGCGACGCCCCGATCGCGCGGCTGAGCTCGGCGACGCCAAAGGCGGGAGTGGCGATGTTCCGGCGGATTTCCGCGATGGCGCGCTTCTCCAGCAATGCGTCGAGCGGGCGCGCCGCACGCTCGATCCTCTCCGCCGTCGGGAGCAGGAAAGCCGCCAGCAGGTCTTTCGTGATCTGCTCGAGTTCAGGCAGCCTTGCACGGGTGACGGTGAGCAGGCTGCGCTCCAGGTTGACGACGTAATCGGCTGCGAGCGCCGGCAGCCCGATCGCCTGCATCTCTTCGGACACGGCATCGAAGGCGATCCTCTCTCGCGGGAAGGCATCTCGCGCCAGGAACAGGGTGAGCACTTCCCCATCGCTGCCGCTGCCAGCGAACGGGCGCACCAGTGATCGGAACTGGACGGGCCTGGCAGGCTTGTCGGGGATGGCGACGAGCAGCCAGTCTTCGCGCCGAGGCTTGGACAAATGCCGCCACCGGCGCCGAATGGTTCCGGGCATGCTGGCGCGCGTCAACGTCAGTTCCCCGATCTGCCAGCTGCGATGCTCGGCCTTGAAGGGCCGTGCCGTGCCTTCCGCGATCGAGAGGTCGAATGTCTCGGCATAATGAGCGCGCCATGCAGCGAACTGATCCGCCGGCGACAGGTCGTGCGTCGAAAAATGCGAGAAAGCCACGGCGGCGGTGCCGGACGTCTCGTGTTCCGACGCGGCCTGACTTGCATCCGGGCCTCGCCCGCGATCCGCGAGAGGCGCCGGTGTCACGACGACTTCACCAGCCCGGAGAAACCAGCGACCGCGAGCAGGCTCAGCGCCCAGCCCACCACGGACTGGAGGTAGAAGTAGCTGATCGCGACCTGCCCGCCGGGCTTCGTCGGGTTCGGCCGCCAGAATGCGCGCTGGCCCATGTCCAGAACCGGCAGAAGCGTGTCGAGCGAATACATCCAGGGGCTGAAGGCGGGGTAGCTCGAGGCTTCCCAGCGCTGCCGGAAGCAGGCGAGCTGGGTCTGGCCCGGCGCCGCCAGCCCCTGCGACGCCCCGCTGGCGACGAGCTGCCGCTGCTCGCCCCGCTCGATACCGCACAAGGTCCATTCCGGTGCGCGCAGCACGACGGCGCTGTTGGGCATCACTGCGCCCTGGCGCTCGGCATAGGCGAAGACGGCCACGCCCAGGAGCCAGAAGAAGAGGAGCCAGACAAGGGCGAACAGCGGCCTGCGGCCATAGCCGAGCGTGATGCCGAGAACCCCGTCGGACAGGAAGAGGACCGCCCGCCAGAGCGGGTTCTCCGCCCGCGCCCGGCGCGCCCGCCGCTGCAGCCTCTCCTTGATCACGAGTACGGAGCTGGCCTCCTCGCCATGTCCCATCTCGCGGAAGACCGAGGCGAGCTGCTCATAGGGCTGCGGCCAGAAATCCTCGCCCCAGCGTTCGGGCGCCTGGCGCGCCAGCCAGTCCAGGCGGCTCTCAGAATCGACCGGGCCGTCGATGAAGGCACCGTAGCGGCAGCGGTTGAGCAGGAGGTCGCCGCGCTTCGGCCAGCAGGCCGCCTCGTCATGGATCGTGCCGATCGAGGCACCGGTGAGTGCGAGCGTGCCATCCAATCGGGCCTCGCGGCGCAGGAAGAAGGCACCCTTGACCACAGCCCGGCTCGCCTCGATCGCGGCTGCTCCGGGATTTTCGACGATGGTGCCGGAACAATCGAGATCTCCGGCGACGAGCGAGCCGGTCAGGCGCACCTCGCCGACCGTGCGGGCGCTGCGCAGGACGACGCTGCCCTGGCAGGAGAGTTCGCTCGCCTCCAGCGCCACGCGTTCGAAGGCCGTGACGGTTGCCCCCGCAGCATCGAGATCGGCGGCCAGCACGGCGCCCGACAGGTTGATGCCGCCGCGCAGCGTCGCGCCATGGAGCAGCACGTTGCGGACCTCCAGGCTCCGGCCGAGCAGGACGTAGCCGCCGCGGCCGCGCATCGTCGCCCCGGCGCATTCGAGATTGCCGCCCAGGCGGGCCTGGTCGAGATTGACCACGCCGTCGACCTCGGCTGCGCGCAGATAGACGCCGCCGCGGGCCTCGAGCCGCTCCGCCTGCAGTCCGGGCAGGCGCGAGCCGTCGAGGAAGAGGCGGTTGATAATGGCGGCGCGCAGGATCGGCGCCGCCTCGAAATGACAGTCGTTCAGGCCGATGTCGCGAAAGACGCGGCAGGCCTCGAGGTCGAGAACACCCGAAATCCAGGCGCCGCGCACGAGAACGCCCTTCTCATGCGGCCGGCAGCCCGCGTCGCCGCCCAGGATCAGGAAGCGCAGGACGGCGGCCCGCACCTTGCGCGCCGGATCCGGCTGCTTGGGCCGGGCACCGTCTCCCAGCCCGTCGAATTCGCCGGACTGGAGCTTGGCGACGATCTCCTCCTCCGCCGGAAGCAGCGGCCGGAAATCATCGAGGCGCGCGGCCGAGACCGCCCAGATGGCGGCCTCGGCGCCAAGGCTCCAGTCCAGGCTCACGCCGCCGCCAGCCCTGCGTTCGCCGCGGCCAGGCCAGAAAACGGACGGCGGCATCGCAGGACCGGGCGCCGAAAGTCTTGCTGTTGCATCGGGCTCCCTCCCCTGACGGCCACGACTTCACGAGCCCGCGGGCGCCTAGTGGCCGCGAAGCCACGGGGACGCTAGCAACACCGGCGGGAACACGGATCAGTTCAGAATCCCAATTCTGGGCTGCTCATCTCAATTGCAGGCGCCGGCGCCCATCGTCGCGAGCCCGACTTGCCCGGCAGCGAGCCGACAGGCCTCCGGCAGGCTGGATGGGGCAACTTTGAGACAGAAAACCAAATTCTGGGATTCCCTGCCGATGCGCTCCCGGTTCCCGGGTTCGATATTCGCGGCCGGAGTTCGAAGCTCAGTCGGCGCCTTCACTGCACAACAGGCTCCCGCCCGTGGGCCGCAATCCCGTCGCTGAAAGCTCTGGCTCCAGGGAGAATACCATGACGACCGCCAGCGCCGCACCGAAGACGACCATGCAGAGATTCCTCGACACGGTCGAGCGGGTCGGCAACATGGTTCCGCACCCCGTCGTCATCTTCCTGATCCTGATCGGCATCGTCATCGCGCTGTCGGCGGTGCTGGGGCTGTTCGGCGCCGCCGTCACCTTCGAACGGATCAACCCCGACACGCACAAGATCGAGACGGCGAGCACGGCGATCCGGAGCCTGCTGACCATCGACGGCATCCGCTTCATGTATTCGTCGCTGATCCCGAACTTCATGAGCTTCACGGCCGTCGGCCTGATGATCGTCGCGATGATCGGCGCCGGCGTCGCCGAGGAATCCGGCCTGGTCACCGCCCTGATCCGCAAGCTGGTGATCGTCTCGCCGAGCTGGGCGCTGACCTACATCCTCTCCTTCGTCGGCATCATCGCCAGCATCGCCGCCGATGCCGGCTACCTCGTCCTGATCCCGCTCGCCGGCATCGGCTATCTCGCCGTCGGCCGCCACCCGGTGGCCGGCCTGGCGCTGGGCTTCGCGGCGGTCGCGAGCGCCTTCACCGTCAACATGCTGATCAAGCCGCTCGACGCGGTCCTGGTCGAATTCACCAACGACGCCGCGCGCCTCGTCGATCCCAACCGCACGATCGGCCTTGCCTCCAATCTCTGGTTCTCGATCGCCTCGGTGCTGTTCCTCACCGTCATCATCGCCTTCATCACCGACCGGATGATCGCCCCGCGCCTCGGCCCCTACGATCCGAAGCTGGCGGCCGAGGGCACCGTCACCGAGCAGGGCGCCGTGCTCTCCGAGGCGGAGTCGCGCGGGCTCCGCTTCGCCGGGCTCGGCCTGCTCGCGCTGATCGCGGTGTTCTGCCTGCTGACGCTGCCGTCAGGTGCGCCGCTGCGCAACCCGACCACCGGCGAGCTGATCGGCAACTCGCCCTTCATGAACGGCCTGATCGCGCTGATCATGCTGATGTTCCTGGTCACCGGCTGGGCCTATGGCATCGGCGCCGGCACCCTGAAGACGTTGCCGGAGGTGATCGCCGCGATCGAGAAATCGATCAAGAACATGGGCGGCACGATCTTCCTGTTCTTCGTGCTCAGCCAGTTCGTCGCCTATTTCACCTACACCAACATGGGCACCGTGATGGCGCTGAGCCTGTCGGGCGCGCTGCAGGCAGCCAATATCGGCGCGCTGCCGCTGCTGCTCGGCTTCATCGTGGTGGTCGCGCTGATCGACCTGCTGTTGACCGGTGCGATCGCCAAATGGGCGATCTTCGCCCCCGTCTTCGTGCCACTGCTGATGAAGCTCGGTGTCGAGCCGGAAGCGGTACTCGCCGCCTATCGCATCGGCGATTCGCCGATGAACGCGATCACGCCGCTCAACGCCTATTTCGCCCTCGTGGTCGGCTTCATCCAGCGATACGACCGCAATGCCGGCGTCGGCACGGTCGTCTCGCTGATGCTGCCCTATGTCGTCTGGATGTTCGTGCTGTGGACCGCGCTCTTCGCCGTCTGGAAGATGCTCGGCCTGCCCTGGGGCCTTTGAGCCCGCTCACCAGCCTTTCGCCAATCCAGCCCTCGGAGGCAGATCATGACCACCCCCGCCATCCCGCTCGATGTCGAAGCCGCCATCGCGCATCTGATGCGCTTCCTCTCGGTCGAGGGCGTGACCGGCAAGGAGGCGAATATCGGCGCCGCCGTCGTCGAGGCCCTCAAGGCCGTTGGCGTCCCCGCCTCCGCCATTCGCTTCGACGATGCCAACACGCGCATCCCGCTGCCGACCGAGACCGGCAACCTCATCGTCGACCTGCCCGGCACCAAGCCCGGCCCCCGCCTGCTGTTCTCGACCCATCTCGACACCGTGCCGCTCTGCGCCGGCGCCAAGCCGAAGCGCGAGGGCGACCGCATCGTCTCCGACGGCACCACGGCGCTCGGCGGCGACGCCCGCACCGGCGTGGCCCTGCTGGTCGTGCTCGCCGAGACGCTGATCAAGCACAAGCTGCCGCATCCGCCGATCACGCTGCTGTTCACCGTGCGGGAGGAAAGCGGCCTGCACGGCGCGCGCGAGCTGAACCCCAAAGATCTCGGCGGTGCCACGATGTGCATCAATGTCGACGGCCAGCTCGCCTCCGAGCTGCTGATCGGCGCCGTCGGACAGGAGAACTGGGAGGTCGAGATCACCGGCAAGGCCTCCCATGCCGGCGTCGCGCCCGAGAAGGGCATCTCGGCGACGCTGGTCGGCGCGATCGCCATCGCCGAGGCCCGCCGCGAGGGCTGGTTCGGCAAGATCGTCAAGCCGGATGGGCGCGGCACCAGCAATGTCGGCATCTTCGGTGGCAAGGGCGGCACGGTCGCCGCCGGCGACGCGACCAATGTCGTCACCGACTACGCCTATATCCGCGGCGAGGCCCGCAGCCCGGAAGCTGCCTTCGCCACCAGGATCGCCGAGGCCTTCAAGGCCGCCTTCGCCAAGGCGCAGGCCGAGGTCAAGGACGATGCCGGCGAGACGGCGAAGGTGACATTCACCCACAAGCCGGCCTATCCGCCCTTCGAGCTCGCCAAGGATTCGCCCGTCGTGCAGCGCGCCGCCAAGGCCCTCGGCCTGCTCGGCATCGAGCCGGTCTATCTGTTCTCGAATGGTGGGCTCGACGCCAACTGGCTCGACAAGCATGGCGTGCCGACGATCACCATCGGCGCCGGCCAGGCCGAAATCCACACGATCAAGGAATATGTGAACCTGACCGAATACGAGAAGGGCTGCCGTCTCGGCATCCTGATGGCGACGATGGCAGACTGAGACCCCAAGCAGACCCTGCGACCGAGCAAGCCCCACAAGGAACCGCCGCGTGAGCCCGATCGCCTATACCGGCCTGATCATCGCCATTGCCGTCGTCCTGTTCATCACGAACAAGGTGCCGGTCGTGCTCGTCGCCATGGGCACGGCGCTCGGCCTCTGGGCGACGGGGGTGCTCACCTTGCCCCAGGCGCTCGCCGGCCTCGGCGACCCCGCGGTCATCTTCATCGCCTCCCTCTTCGTGGTCAGCTCGGGGCTGGAGGTTACCGGCGTCACCGCCTGGGCGGGGCAGCTCCTGATCAAGGGCGCGGGCGAGGAAAGCCGGACGCGCCTCCTCTTGCTGATGATGGGGCTGGTCGCGCTCCTGGTCGCGCTGATCAGCCTGAACGGCGCGGTCGCGGCGCTGCTGCCGGTCGTCGTCGTCATCGCGGTGCGCCTGAAGCGCAACTCCTCGCAGCTCTTGATGCCGCTCGTCTTCGCCGGCCATGCCGGCTCGATGCTCGCCCTGACCGGAACGCCGGTGAACGTGCTGGTCTCCGAAGCCGGGCTCGATGCCGGCGTCGGCGGCTTCGGCTTCTTCGAGTTCGCGCTCGCCGGCATTCCGCTGCTCGCCGGCACCATGGCGATCATCATCCTGTTCGGGGAGAAGCTGCTGCCGCAGCGCAACGGCGCGACCATGCCCGCCGACTTCAGCCGCCACGCCAGGACGCTGGTCGAGCAATACGGCCTGGCGAGCGGCCTCCACCAGTTGCGCGTCCGCGCGACCTGCCCCTATGTCGGCACGCCCTCCAGCGCGATCGACCTCGGCCAATGGCCTGGGCTCCAGCTCGTCGCGATCCAGGACGGCGACACGGCCGGGCCGCTGCGCCGCACCACGATCGCCGAGGGCGACCATCTGCTGCTGCGCGGCGATGCGGAGTCAGCCGCCAGTTTCGCCGCGCAGATGCACCTCGCCTTCCGCGAGGAAGGCGCCGGCGACAGCGAGGAGACCCTGTTCAACCGCCGCTCGGGCCTGGCCGAGGTGGTGATCCCGCCGCGCTCCGGCCTGATCGGCCAGAGCGTGTTCCCGGGCATGGTCACGCAGAGCGGCGACCTGATCGTCCTCGCCGTGCAACGGGGCGCGGGCGAGGTTCAGAGCCCCGAAGGGACGAAGTCGGTCGGCGTCGTGCTGCAGGCCGGCGACACCATGCTGCTGCAGGGCACCTGGAAGGCGCTCGACACCCATCTCGACGATCCCGACGTCCTCGTCGTCAGCTCGCCCGAGCTGGTCCGGCGCCAGGCCGTCCCGATGGGGCCCGGCGCCAAGCAGGCGATCGTCATCCTGCTGGCGATGGTGGTGATGCTGGCGACCGGCGTCGTGCCCTCCGCCGTGGCGGGCCTGCTGGCGGCCGGCGCCATCATCCTCTGCGGCATCATGAGCGTCGAGCAATCCTATCGCGCGATCAGCTGGACGACCGTGATCCTGGTCGGCGCGATGATGCCGCTCTCAACCGCCATGATCGAGACCGGCGCGGCCAAGATGCTGGCCGACCATCTCGTCAGGCTGGTCGGCGATGCCGGGCCGACGGCGTTGCTCGCCGGCCTGTTCGTGCTGACCGCGGTGCTGGGCCAGCTCATCAGCAACACGGCGACGGCGCTGATCATCATCCCGATCGGCGTCGCCGCCGCCGCCAGCATGGGCATCTCGCCGCGCCCGGTGCTGATGAGCACGGCCGTCGCTGCCGCCGGCGCCTTCCTGACGCCGATCGCCACCCCCACCAACCTGATGGTGATGGGCCCTGGCGGCTATGTCTTCAGCGACTATTGGAAGCTCGGCCTGCCGCTGCTGATCTGGTTCTTCGTCGTCGCCGTCTTCATCGTGCCGCTGATCTGGCGGTTCTGAAGGGCATCAGCTCGCTCACAGCTCCCAGACCGCCATGCGGGCATTGGCCCGCACCCCGCCGAGATGGCGCCGCAATGCATTCTTGGCGTTCTCAGCATTGCGGTCGAGCAAGGCGGCGACGATGACTTCGTGCTCGCGATGATAGACGGCCCATTTCTCCGGCGAGAAGCTGCCTTCCTTGAGGCGTAGCCAGCTGCGGCTCTCGCGCGCGCCGCTGAGGCGCTGCCCGAGCTCGGTGAAGAGGCGGTTGCCCGTCGCGTCGAACAGCGCCTGGTGGAACGCCCTGTCGGCGGCCTCCGCCTCCTGCCAGCGCTCGACCTTGCCGCCCTGCGCGACGATGGCGCCTAGCTCCTCCAGCCGCGCATCCGTGGCTCCGAGCACGACGAGCTCCGCCAGCGACGGCTCGATGGCGAGGCGGAATTCCATGAACTCGGCCGGCGTCGGCAGCATCAGGCTCTCCGTCGCCTCGGCGCGGATACCATCGGCCACATAGGTACCGCGCCCGACCTGGCGGATGATCCGCCCGTCGCGCTCCAAGGTATCGAGGACGACCCGCACGGTCGAGCGCGACAGGCCGGTCATGTCGGCTAGGCTGCGCTCGTTCGGCAGGCGCTGGCCCGCCCGCAACTGGCCGCGCTCGAGCGCCGTGAGGCATTGCTGCAGCAGGTCGTCGCGCGACGACGCGGCGCCGATTGGCCAATCCCTGCCGATTCCGTCGTCCATGCCTGCGCCTCCCGCATCCATACCAATCATACCAATTTAGGCGCTGCAAGCCCAAAGTTTCTGACTATAAATTCCCCTTTACAGCATTTGATCGCCTGCGTAACCTGATATGGTATGGATTGGTTCATACCAATACGCCTTACACGCAAATCTTGCAAGGCGCGACCGAAGGAGTGCCCCATGACGTCCCCTCGCGACTGGACATCCCGGCCCCGTCACGGCGCCAGCCGCCGCGATCTCCTCAAGCTGTCGACGGCCGCGCTGGCCGCCGTCGCGGCCCCGTCGATCCTGAAGGCGCAGTCCGGCGAGCTCGTCTTTGCGAGCTGGGGCGGCTCCTGGGAGGCGGCGATGCGCGAGGCCTGGTTCAAGCCGTTCACGCAGAAGACCGGGATCAACATCCGGACCGTCTCGGGCAACGCTTATGGGCGCATCCAGGCGATGGTCGAGGCCGGCAAGACAGAGTGGGACATCGTCGAGGTGCTGCCGGACTTCCAATGGATCGGCGCCGAGAAGAAGCTGCTCGAGCCGATCGACTTCGGCGTCGTCGACAAGACGCCGATCATGACCGCCAACGACCTGGTGACGCCCTATTCGGTGCCGCAGGTGCTGTTCTCGCGGCTGATCGCCTACAACAAGAAGTTCTCGCCCGGCCCGGCAACCTTCGCCGACGTGTTCGACACCAAGAGATTCCCAGGCAAGCGCGCCTTCTATTCGAAGGCGAACGGCGCCTTCCTGGAGGCCGCCCTGCTCGCCGACGGCGTCGCCCCCTCGGCGCTCTATCCGCTCGACATCGAGCGCGCGCTGAAGAAGCTGTCGACGATCCGCGACGACATCCTGTTCTACGAGACCAATGCCCAGGCCGAGCAGTTCATCACCGACGGCCAGGCCGTGATCGGCCTCGTCCCGGACGGGCGGGCGCTGAGCGCCAAGAAGAACGGCGCACCGATCGAGATCGCCAACAACCTCGCCTTCCTGACCTGGTCGGCGATGGTGGTGCCGAAGGGCGCGCCACGCGCCAAGCAGGCGATGCAGTTCCTGGCCTTCGCACTGACGCCGGACGCGCAGGCCGCGATCGCCAAGGCCTATACCTACGGCCCCGTCGTCCCCAAGGCCTTCGAGATGATCCCGGCCGAGCGCGCCGCCATCCTCTCCGGCGGCCCGCAGATGAAGGACGCCGTGGTGATGGGCGAGAAATGGTGGGGCGCCAATCTCGCCGCCGCGACCGAAAAAGTGAACGCCTGGAAGCTGTCCTGAGCGGAGCGGGGCGATGGGAGCGGCGATGCCCGCCAGATTGCGCAGCGCCGTCCCGGCGGCCCTGATCCTGCCGGGTTTCCTGCTCGTCGCGGGCCTGTTCGTCTGGCCCGTCGCGCAGCTGGTCGCGACCAGCTTCGG
>WPCJ01069833.1_pt1 | contig 10476 bp, 9 predicted proteins | sample 5399831 | NCBI WGS metagenome assembly WPCJ01 (sample SAMN12869470, study PRJNA574797) | sludge metagenome | isolation source: wastewater treatment of pH10 | place: China:Beijing | collected 2019-05-20 | reverse complement strand
CGCGCGGCCTTCGCGAGACGCGCGGCGATTTCGCGCACCGCATCCGCCGACGGCGAGGGCGGCGACGGCAGCGCGAAACGCCGGGGCGCCGGAAGGGATGAGACATCGGCGTTCAGCAGCCCGACCGGAATCTCTATGTGGACCGGGCGTGGCCTGCCCGCGGCAAAGAGCGAGAACGCCCGCGCGAGCGCCGGCTCGACCTCGTGGATGTCGAGGATGGTATGGCTGAAGGCCGCGACCTCGCCGACCAGCGCGCTCTGGTCCTTCAGCTCGTGCAGATGACCGCGCCCCGACCCGATCTCGCCGATGGAGTTGACGCTGGAGATCACCAGCATGGGGATGGAATCGCCGTAGGCCTGGCCCATCGCCGTGACGATGTTCGTCATACCGGGACCGGTGATGATGAAGCAGACGCCGGGTTTTCCCGTCACCCGCGCATAGCCGTCGGCCATGAAGCCCGCGCCCTGCTCGTGTCGCGGCGTGACGTGGCGGATCGGCGAATCCTCCAGCCCGCGATAGAGGTCGACGGTGTGGACACCCGGTATGCCGAAGACGGTATCGACGCCGTTCTTCTCGAGGATTTCCACCAGGTATCTTGCAAGGCTTCGCATTACGGTCTCCGCGCTTGCCTCGGTCTACTCCTGACGGAGGGGGCGGCGCAACGCCCGCGCCGGCCGGCGATGTTTCCACCATGCCGCCTGCCCGCCGCAAGCCGGTTGTTCCCGGTTGATAAAGCGGTTTTGTGAATCGGTTTACTAAATCGCTTTACAAGCGGCGATCATCGGCGTTACGGTTGCACTATAGAGAGCCAGGGGAAGTGCCGAAGGAGGAATCGGCCCGGATGTCAGCGGCTGATCACATGCTGTGCCCTTACGGGCCGAAGGCCGTCCGGTGACGGAGCGGCCATCGGGAAAATCGCCGTCTCGCCGCCCGGCGGCCGTGACGATTCGCGATGTCGCGGCGGCGGCCCAGTTGTCGGCGACAACCGTCTCGCGCCATTTCAACCATCGTATCGTCCTGCCGGCCGAGACCGTCGCGCGCATCGAGATCGCCGCAAGCAAGCTCGGCTACAGCCCCAATGTCGCGGCGCGCCGCCTGAGCCTCGGCCGCAGCGAATCCCTCGGCTTCGTCCTCTCCGACATCGCATATCCGTTCTTCTCGGCCATCGCGAGCGCGGCGGAAGCCGAATGCGCGCGGCTCGGCTACAGCCTTGTCGTCTTCAACAGCCGCAACCTCGCGGACAACGAGATCGCCCATCTGAGACGCATCGAAAGCGCGCAGGTGGACGGCATATTGTTCATGACCAACCATCCCGGCGCGCCGGAGATCGCCGATACGATCAACCGGGTGCGCAATGTCGTGCTGCTCGACGAGAATGTACCAAACGCCCAGGCCCCCCGTCTCTACGCGCGCAACCGCAAGGGCGGACGGCTGGCGACCGAGCACCTTCTTGCCGCCGGGCATCGCCGCATAGCCTATGTAGGTGGCCACGAAGGCCTGATTTCCAGCTCGGAACGGATGGTCGGCTATTGCGAGGCGCTGGAGGCGGCGGGCATCGCGATCGATCCGGAGCTCATCCTGTTTCGGGGCTACGAGGGCGAGGACGGCGAAGCCGCCGTCACCACCCTGGACAGGCTGGACGAGCCGCCGACGGCGATCTTCGCCGCCGCCGACGTGGTCGCGCTGGGCATCATCAGGGCGGCGCGCAAGAAAGGTTTCTCGGTGCCCGACGACCTGTCCATCGTCGGCTTCGACGACATTGCGAACGCGGATGTCGTCGGCCCGCCGCTCACCACCATCCGCCAGTCCGCCGAGGCATTCGGCGTCAGGGGGGTCCAGTTGCTCGTCGGCCTCCTGCGCTCCGAGCTTGCCCAGGACCTGATCGAATATGTCGATGTCGAGCTCGTCGACCGCAGCTCCGTCGCTCCGCCGCGCCCACGCCGTCACTGGCGTGCTGCAAGAAGAGATCCGTCGCCCGCGCCGGGGACGGATGCACATTCGAATCGAACCGCAAAAGGGGAAAGGAAAAGAAATGACACATCGTTTCGCTAAAGATCAGGCAGAGGTCCTGCTGCAGAAATTCCGGGACGGCCACGTCGACCGCCGCGGCTTCCTGACGGCGCTCGCAGTCCTCGGCCTCGGCGTCGCCCTGCGTCCGGGCACCGCCGAAGCCGCCGAGGGCGAAATCGTGCTCTGCAACTGGGGCGGCATCGCCGTCGACGCATTCCAGGAGGCGTTCGGCGGTCCGTTCACGGCCAAGACCGGCATGAAGCTCGTCATCGACGGCGCCGGCCCGGCCATCGGCTCGGTCCGCACCATGGTCGACAACGGCAATGTCATCTGGGACGTGATGGACAATGGCCTCATCGACGCCCAGGTGCTGTCGACCGGCAACTACGTCGAGCCTATCGACTACTCCATCGTCGACAAGAACAAGGTTCCCGCCTTCTCGCAGGAATTCGGCGTCGGCAACTATGCGTTCGCCAACGTGCTGTTCCACAACAAGAAGACGACAGGCGCCGAGACGCTGACCGACTGGCGCGATTTCTTCGACTTCGAGAAGTTCCCCGGCAAGCGCACCATGTGCAAATGGATCCAGGGCCAGCTCGAGTTCGTGCTGCTTGCCGACGGCGTGGCCCCGGCCGATCTCTATCCGCTCGACGTCGATCGCGCCTTCGCCAAGCTCGAGCCGCATCTCGACAACATCATCTTCTGGGAAGGCGGCGCGCAGAGCCAGCAGCTCTTCCGCGACGGCGAGGTGGTGATGGGCAACATCTGGCACACGCGCGCCAAGCTGCTCATCCAGGAAAACCCCGACTACGCGATCACCTGGAACCAGAACACGCTGCTGATCAGCGCCTGGTCGGTGCCGCGCGGCAACCCGGCCGGCAAGAAGGTGTTCGAGTTCATCAACTCGGCGCTCGATCCGGAGCCGCAGATCACCCTGCTGCGCCTGATGGGCAACGGGCCGACCAACCCGGCGGCCGAAGGAATGATGACGGACGAGGACCGCGTGTTCAACCCGACCTCCCCGGCCAACACCACCGGACAGGTGATTGTCGATCCCGGCTGGTACGCGCAACACGAGGCTGACGTCCAGAACAAGTTCCTCGACCTGATCGCGACCTGATACCCCCGCGGTCCCCGTCGGGGGCCACGATCCTCCCGGGACGCCCATCCTCCCGGGGCCGCTCGCCCGCCGCACATCGCGGTGTGGCGGGCGGCTTTCCCGAACCGCCAAACCGCGAGCGAAAACGACCATGTCGTCACGCTTTGAACGCTATGCATTCTATCTGACGGTGCCGGCAGGGCTGCTGGTCATCCTCCTGTATGCGATGCCGATCCTGCAGGTGCTCGCGCTGTCGCTGACCGAAGGCGCGGGCGGCGTCGAGAACTACACGCGCCTCTTCACCAGCCGCGCCGTAGCCAAGGTCGTCCAGACCACACTCGCGGTGTCCGTCAGCACGACCGTCATCACCATGGTGATCGCCTACATCATCGCGTTCGGAATGATCCACATGAGCGGCGCGCAGAAGAAGCTCGCCCTTCTCATGGTCTCGATCCCGTTCTGGGTGTCGGTGCTGGTGCGCGCCTTCGCATGGATCACCATCCTGCGCTCGCAGGGCCTGCTCAACAGCGGCCTTATGTCGATCGGCGCGATCACCGAGCCGATCCAGCTCGTCTACAACCGCATCGGCGTGACGATCGGCATGGTCCACTACATGGTGCCGTTCGCCGTGCTGCTGCTCTACGCCAACCTGACCGATATCGACCGGCGCGTGGTGCAGGCGGCACGCTCGCTCGGCGCGCGGCCGATGACGGTGTTCTTCCGTGTCTGGCTGCCGATGAGCCTGCCCGGAATCTCGGTCGCCTCGCTCTTCATCTTCGTCTTCTCGCTCGGCTTCCTGATCACGCCGGCGCTGCTGGGCGGGGGCCGCACGCTGATGATCGCCGAATACATCTCCGTGCAGATCTCCAACACCGGCCGGTGGGATCTGGCCACCTCGCTTTCGGGCGCGCTCCTGATCGTCGTGGGCATCCTGCTGGCGATCGCATTGCGCAGCCCCGCCATGCGCGCCGCCTTCGGGGGAAACCCGAAATGAGCGCGACCCTGCGAAACCGCCTGTGGATGGCGCTGGTCTGGCTGCTGCTGCTCTTCCTGTTCCTGCCGATCCTGGTGGTGATCCCGGTCTCAATCACCGACAAGAGCTATCTGTCGCTGCCGGTCGACGGCGTATCCTTCGAGCACTACCGGTCGCTGGTCGATCCGGGCCGAGGCTGGGTGCCGAGCTTCCGCAACTCCATCGTAGCGGCCATCGGCACGGCGATCATCGCGACGGCCATCGCCTCGGCCTTCGCGGTCGGCGCCTGGATACGCGCCGGCTGGTGGCCGTCCTCGATCAGGCTGCTGATGCTCTCGCCGCTCATCGTGCCGCCGATCATCTATGCGGTCGGCGCGGTCCGGCTGCTTTCGAAGATGTCCATGCTCGACACCTTCTGGGGCGTTCTGGTCGTGCATGTCGTGCTGTCGCTGCCGATGGCCTTCCTGGCGATCGCGGCCTCGCTCTCCAACCTGGACAACCGCATCGTGACGGCCGCCCGCAGCCTCGGCGCGAGGCCGGCGACGATCTTCGGGCGCGTGATCCTGCCCAACATCGCGCCGGGGCTGGCCGCTGGCGCGTTCCTCGCCTTCATCACGTCCTGGGACGAGATCACGGTCACGCTGTTCATCACAGCCCGGCATTTCGTCACGCTTCCACGCCGCATCTACACGTCCATCACCGATTCGATCGATCCCGCGCTTGCCGCCATCGCCGCAGTCCTGCTGCTCTCCACGATGACCGTGCTGATCGCGCAGAGCCTGCTGTCCAAACGCGAGAAACAGGCCGGATCGCCACGATGACCTCCCGATCCCTTAAACACGAAAAGGAATATCCATGAGCCAGGCACATGCAATGAGCGATCACGAATACCGGGAGAAGGTGTTCTTCCAGACGTTCGGATCCGTACCGGAACCGGCCTTCCACGACCCGGTCGAGCAGCAGGAGGTCTGGGGCGGCGTCTGGGGCTGCACCAACGACGTGGGCAAGCTGCGCGCCGTGCTGATGCATCGTCCGGGCGACGAGATCAAAATCGTCACCGCCGACAAGAAGATGCCCGAGGTCGGCGGCTATGGCGACCCGCAGAAGGGCTGGTACTGGATCGGCAAGGAAATGCCCGACCTCGCCGCCATGCAGAAGGCGCACGACCAGTTCACCGACATATTGCGCAAGGAAGGCGTCAATGTCGTGCTCGTCGGAGAGGCCGCGCCGGGCCGCATGAAGCAGGTCTATACGCGCGACAGCTGCGTTGCCATCAAGAGCGGCGCCATCGTCACGCGCCTGGCGCGCAAGGTACGCCGCGGCGAAGAGCTGCCCGTCACCCGCGCGCTCGCCCGCGTCGGCTGCCCGATCGTGGCCACGCTGACCGGCAACGCCGTATTCGAGGGCGGCGGCTATGCCAATATCGACGAAAAGACGGCCGTGTGCTGCGTCTCGGTCGCCTGCAACGAGGAAGGCGTGCGCCAGATGCAGGCCATCCTCTCCTATCACGGCGTCGAACTGATCACGCTGCCCGGCATGGGCTACCGCATCCACATCGACGGCGCGTTCAACATGATCGACGTCGACAAGGCCATCGTGAACCTCAACGAGCTGCCGTGGTTCTTCATCGAATATCTGCAGAAGCGCGGCATCAAGCTGATCGAGCTTCCGCCGGAGGACAACGCCTTCTCGCTGAACTCGCTGGCCATCGCGCCGAGCAAGGTCGTCATGCACGGCAGCCGCTCGAAACGCCTCGAGGACCGCCTCGCGGATGCGGGCGTCGAGCTGATCACCTGCGACTACGAGCCCGTGGAGGCCGGCGGCGGCGGCATCCACTGCTCCACGGCTCCGCTCGCACGGGACGCTGTCTGAGATGGCCTTCCTCGTCGTCGACAGCCTGGAGATGAGATACGGTTCGCTCAGGGCGCTCGACGACGTGTCTCTGACCGTCGAGGAGGGGGAGTTCATCTCCCTCCTCGGTCCGTCGGGCTCCGGCAAGACCACACTGCTGATGACGCTGGCCGGCTTCACCGCGCCGAACGCCGGGCGCATCCTTCTCGACGGGCAGGACATCACCGCCAAGGAGCCGGAAGACCGCGACTTCGGCTTCGTCTTCCAGGGCTACGCCCTGTTCCCGCACCTGACGGTCGCCGGCAACATCGCCTTCCCCCTCAAGGTGCGCAAATGGGATGCGGCGCGCATCCGCAGCCGCGTCGACGAGATGCTGGCGCTTGTCGGGCTGGAAAGCCTGGCCGACCGCAAGCCGCGCCAGCTTTCGGGCGGACAGCAGCAGCGCGTGGCGCTGGCGCGTGCCTTGTCCTTCGGGCCGCGCGTGCTGCTGCTGGACGAGCCGCTTTCGGCACTCGACCGCATGTTGAGGGAGCAGATGCAAACCGAGCTGCGCCGCCTGCACAAGGAGACGGGCGTGACCTTCCTCTATGTCACGCACGACCAGCAGGAAGCACTCACCATGTCCGATCGGATCGCCGTGTTCGAGAAGGGCAAGATCGTCGAGGAAGGATCGCCGACGAGGCTGTTCAAGTCGCCGACGACCCGTTTCGTGGCCGAATTCCTCGGCGAGAACAATTTCGTCAGGGGCAGCAAGGCGAACGGTTTGTGGCAGGGCTTCGGAAGCAGCTTCACCCTGCCCGAGTCGCGCGATGCGGGCGACGACGCAAGCTCCGCGACGCTGTGGTTGCGGCCCGGCGACATCGGCTTCGGCCCCGGCCGCGAGGGCGACATCAGCTTCGGCGCGAAGGTCGAGGACTTCGTCTTCGGCGGCACGCATAATCGCCTGATGCTGCGCCTGCCCGGCGGCGAGAGCATCGTCGCGTCGATCCCGGCCGACCAGCTGCCGGCCGACACGCTCGGCCAGGCGCTGACCTTCCATGCCCGGCGCGAGGCCGTAGGCGTGTTGAGATAGAGCGGCACTTCAAATCCGTCCGCAAACTGAAAGGAAGAATATCGTGACTGGTAATGCCCGGCTGAAGCCGATCGCGCTCCCGGACTACGGGGTTCCACGCTACATCCCCAAGATCGCGGAGCGAACCTATCAGGCCCGCTTCGCCCGCTTCATGGACCGGATCGCGGCGCGGGGTTTCGACGTCGCGGTCGTCTATGCGGATCGCGAGCACTGCGCCAACATCTCCTGGCTGACGGGCTTCGATCCGCGCTTCGAGGAAGCCCTGCTGATCGCCACGCGCGGCAAGGAGCCGGTCATCATCACAGGCCCCGAGAATGTCGGCCTCGCGGCCACCACCCTGCTGGGCACGTCCTCGCTGTTGTGGCCGGGATTCGGCTTGCTCGGCCAGGACCGTACGAAGGCGCGGCCGCTGCCCGAACTGCTGGCGAAGGCCGGACTTCAGAAAGGGCACAAGATCGCCGCCATCGGCTGGAAATCCTTCCTGCCGACCGAGCTGGAGAACGCTGATACGGCGCTGGACATGCCGGCCTATCTGGCGGCCATGCTCGCGACCTTCGGGCCGGCGGCCAACGCGACCGCGATCATGACGGACCCGGTCGACGGGCTGCGCTCGGAAGTCGAGATCGAGGAACTGGCCCGCTTCGAATTCCTCGCCACGCATTCGTCGGAATCGATCAAGCGCGTGCTTTTCGGCATCAAGCCCGGCATGACCGAGTTCGAGGCCGCCAGCCTGATGCAGCCGCTCGGCTATCCGGTCTGCTGCCATCCGATGCTGTCCACCGGCGAACGCGCCCGCTTCGGGCTCGGCACCCCTTCCGACACGGTGATCGAGAAGGGCGACATGTTCACCTGCGCCTTCGGCTATCAGGGCTCGCTGACGGCGCGCGCAGGCTATCTGGTCGAAAGCGCCGACGAGCTGCCGGCGCAGGCGCGCGACTATGCCGAAGCCTTCGTCACCCCCTACTGGGAGGCCGCTGCCGAATGGTACGAGACAGTGGGGATCGGCTTGAGCGGCGGGGACCTCGACGCGAAGATGCGGGCGCGGCTCGACAACGACTTCTTCAAGCTCGCCCTCAATCCGGGCCATCTCATCCATATCGACGAGTGGATGCATTCGCCCGTACGCCCCGGCAGCACGGAGACGTTCCGCTCCGGGCAGGCAGTGCAGATCGACATGATACCGGCGCCGGGAACGGCCTATTTCACCACCAACATCGAGGACGGCATCGCCCTGCTGGACGAGCGCGGCCGCTCGGAGATGGCGGAGCGTTTCCCCGACGCATGGAAGCGCATCGAGATGCGCCGCGCCTTCATGGCCGACCAGCTCGGTATCCGGATGAAGCCGGAGGTGCTGCCTTTCAGCAACCTCGCGGGCTGGCTTCCGGCCTATCTGCTCAATCCGGGCCTCGCGATCTCGCGGGCCTGAGAAAACGAGAAGGGGACGGCGTCGCCGGCCCCTCCTCCCGCAGCAAGGGGTGACAGGATGAAGAAAAGCTTCGAGGCGCTATTTCCCCAGGGCAAGCCGGTGCTCGGCATGCTGCATCTCGGCGGCGCGACGGCCGAGGAACGTCTCGCGCGCGCGCTGGCCGAGACGCGCGACCTGATCGCCGGCGGCGTCGACGGCCTCGTGGTGGAGAACTATTTCGGCGATCCCGACGATGTGCGCCGCGTGCTGGACGCCTTCGCCCGGCAGGCGCCCGGCATCGTGGTCGGCCTGAACCTGCTGCGGAACTTCAGGCTCGGCTTCGAACTGGTGAAAAGCCACGGCCTTTCCTTCCTGCAGATCGATTCGGTGTGCGGCCACCTGACGCCCGAGGAGGATCGCGACTATGCCGCCGAACTCGCCGAGCGTCGCGCCGCCACCGACGCGCTGCTGCTGGGCGGCGTCCGCTTCAAATATCAGCCCGTCAAGTCGGGCCGCAGCGAGGAGGAGGACATCCGCCTCGGCATGGCGCGGGCCGACGCGCTCGTCGTCACCGGCGAAGCCACTGGACAGGGCACCGACAACGCCAAGATCCTGCACTTCCGCGCCGTGGTCGGAGAGGACTATCCGCTGATCGTCGGAGCGGGCATGACGGCCGCGACGGCGGGCGGGCAGATGCGGATCGCAGACGGGGCCATCGTCGGCTCCTATTTCAAGCACGACCACAAGGACAGCGGCATCGTCGATGTCGCGCATGTGCGCGAACTGATGACGGAGGTCGGGAAGGTCCGCGCGGAGCAACAGCCATGAGGATCATCGTCGAGCCGATCGAGGCCGCTGCCTTCGAACCCTTCGGCAGGGTTTTCGTCATGGGACCTCCCGACGAGGGCGACGCGGCCATCGTGCTTACCGACGGCCCCGGTTGGAGCGACGCCTATACGCACGATCCGCTGCTTGCCACCAATGCGAGCCTCGGCATGACGCGCGCGGGCGGCACGCCCTTCGAGCTGCGCCAGATGGAACGGCACCCCAACACGCAGGAAGCGCTGTTCTGCGCACAGGACGCCATCGTGCTTGCGGTGGCTCCCGCCGGAACCGCCGGGAGGCCGCACGTGGCCGACGTGCGCGCTTTCTCCATACCGCCCGGAACCGTGGCGGTGATGAAGCCAGGTGTGTGGCACGACGCATGCCGCGGTCTGAGCGGGCCAACTAGCTATTACTGGATGGCGACGGTGCGCACGGGAACCGAATGGCAGGACGTCGCGGGCGGCCCCGTTCCAATCGTCGCGGAGACGCCGGCATGACGCTCGCGCCGGCAGTCTTCATCGGCGACGTGTCGCTCGACGAATATTACGCCGCAGAAAGCTGGCCGGGGCCGGCCGACAAGGGTTTCGTCGACTTTCTGGGGAGCTATGTCGGCGGCAGCATCGCAAACGCCGCCTCGGTCCATGCCGGCCTGGGCTCGCCCACGGAGTTCGTCTCGCTGCTCAATTTCAGTGCGACTTCCGACAGGCTGCTCGCCGAGCTCGACGCGCGCGGCGTTTCGGTCCGGCACATGCTGCGCCAGGGGGACATCGCCGAATCGCGCAACCTCATCTTCCTGACCGAAGGCGAGCATGTGGTGCTGACGGTCGACATGGGCTTCCAGCCGATGGAGCTGTCGCGGGAGCTGATGGCCGAGCTGCGCCAGCCGGGCTTTCTCTATACGACGCTCTACCGTTCCAGACGCCTGCGGCACGGCGGCCTGGCGCAGGCCGATCTTGTGCAGGACCTTCGCGGAAACGGCCGGCGCACCGTGTTCGATCTGGATGTCGGCGGCTTCGGCGAGGCCGACATGCCCTATCTGCGCGGCGCATCCGTGCTCATCATGAACCAGAACGGCTATGCGGCCTCCTTCGGCGACAGCCCGGTCGAAAGCCTCAGCGGCTGGATGGAGAAGAACGAAATCGGCGCGATCGTCAGGACGCGGGCCGCCGACGGCGCGGAAGCCTTCGACGGCGCGCGCAAATACGACGTTGCCGGCTATCGCGTGCGCGTCGAAGACGTGA
>WPCJ01024397.1_pt1 | contig 10482 bp, 7 predicted proteins | sample 5399831 | NCBI WGS metagenome assembly WPCJ01 (sample SAMN12869470, study PRJNA574797) | sludge metagenome | isolation source: wastewater treatment of pH10 | place: China:Beijing | collected 2019-05-20 | reverse complement strand
CCTGCAGTCCGTTCGACGCGAGGATGATCTGACGCGTCGTGGACATCTGGCTCGGGCCGGCCGCGATACGGAAGTCGAACACGGCTGCGCCCGGCGTCCAGCTGGCATAGGCCGCGCCGGCATAGGTGTCCGAGCTGCCCTTGATGTCGGTGCTGGTCGCGGTGGTGCGGGCATAACCGAAGGCGCCGCCGGCGATCAGGTTGTTCGAGAACCAGCGATCGGCACCGAGGGTGAAGCCGGCGCTGGTCGTCTTGGAGCCCGAGAAGTCGCCGCTATCGCCGATGCGGCTGGTGCGGCCAAAGCCCTGGCCCCACACCGTCCAGCCGTCCTGCACGCGCTGCGCCGGCGTGATGCTGGCAAAGGCGTTCATGGCCGAGTTGGCTTCTGCGGTCATCATGTTGCGACCGGCATAGGACAGCGCGAAATTCTGCGCGGTGCCGTTCTGTCCGGCCTCGCTGCCGAAGCTGAGCGAATCCTGACGGCCGCCGATGGCGCCGAGGAAGCCGGAGAAGGCTTGCAGCGACGCTGCAGCGATGGCGGGCTGGCCGGGACCGGCGAGCTGGTCGAGCGCCTTGTCGAATTCGGCTTCCGTGTTCAGGTTGTACAGCGCGTCATACAGCGCCTTCTCCGCCGCCGTCGGCATCACGCCGGATGCTGCACGATCCTTGTCGAGAATGTTGGCGATCCCTCGCGAGTTGGAGCCGGGGCTGTCACCGGCTGCGAGCGCGCTGAAGCTTGCCGGCGTCACCGCCAGCGTGATCGCGGTCGCGCTGTAGATCAGGTCGAACCGACCGTTGGTCGGCAAGCCAGCGGTAGGCTGAACGAGTGTGTTGAACGTGCCGGCCGTGCGTGCGCCGTTCTGCGCCTGCACGAACGCAAATTCGGTACCGATAGCCGGCGTGTAGTTGCTGACGGTGCCGACGCTACCGCGTAGGACCGGCGTAAGCGTACCGGCGGCATAGAACACATTGCCCGCGCCGCTGACATAGATCTTGTCATAGGTGCCGGGACCGCCGGGAACGATCAGTGTGCCGTCGATATCGATGCGGGTATTGGCCGTCGAGGTCAGCGTAACATTGCCGTTGAAGGTCAACGAGCCAACCGAATTGCCCTGCAGCACGGTGCCGGGCGCCACCGAACCGTTGGCGACGAGGTCGCCGATATTGGCCATCTTGCCGGGTGACAGCGTGCCGGCGATGACTGTATCGCCGTTGACGGTGCCGAAGCCGGCCAGCGTTGCGGGCTGTGCGACGTTCAGCTTGTTGCCGGCCGTCATCGACAGCGTGCCGTCCACCGCAAGCGTGCCGAGCTGTGCGAACACATTGCCGCCCGCATTGGTGCGGCCGGAAATCGTCAGGATGCCCTCACCCGCTTTGGTGAAGTCGCCCTGTGTGGTGAGCAGACGGCTCCAGTATTCGGTGGTGTTGGCGGCGACGGTCTGGGTCGCATTGGCGGCCAGCGTCGTCGGACCGTCGGTGGCGCGATCGAGACGAATGAGGCCGTAGCCGAAGACGGCATCGACGCCCGGCTTGCCGAGATCTTCCGTCGTAGAGAACAGCAGTCGCGACAGATCCTGGGCATTGTAGGTCGGGTTGGCCTGGATCAGGACGGCGATGGCGCCGGAAACGGTTGGCGCGGCCATCGAGGTGCCGGACTCGAAACCATAGCTATTGTTATTGAAAGTCGAATAGACCTGAGGACCGGTCAATTCGTCACCGCCGGGTGCAGCAACACACCAGCTCGCCGCGACGCCGCACAGGTTCGAGTACCAGGCCGGCGCTTTCGTTGCCCCGACCGACATCACCGCGACTATCTGACCATTCTGCCGCTGCAACGAGGTCCCATCGGCCTGCGTATCCTCGTCGTTGTAGACGCCGAGATTGGCATGCGCAGGATTGAAGAACGGCATCAATGCGAGGCCCGATGGGTTACGCGCGGCTGTTGGATTGTCACGGCGATCGTTGCCGTTGGCCGCAACGATGATCTTGCCCGCCTTCAACGTGTTCAAGACGGCCGCGGCTTCGTGGCTGCTTGTTCCCAGCGACCACTGCGTAAGGCCCTTCATGCCATCGTAGTCCGGACCGTAGCTGGCATTGTAGACCAAGGTGCCAGGCAGGCTGGCAAAATAGTTCAGCGCGCTGGCGCTGGCCTCGGCATTATTAGCGACGGAATAGCCCGTCGCGGTCAGTATGCGGAGCGGAATGACCTTGGCATCGTAAGCCACACCATGGGCATCAACATTGGTGAACTTCTCTGCAGCGACGATGCCGGCAACATGCGTGCCATGGATGTCGGTGTTGGTGAGCGGCGTGAGCTGATTTGGATCGTAGGTTTCCCCATTCTTGACGACGTAGTTGCGCCCGGTCGCGGTGAGCAGCTTGTTGATCAGCGCCGCATTTGTAACATCGAAACCAGTGTCGGCGACGGTGACTGTCACCCCGGCTCCCGTAAACCCGCGTCCATAGGCCGTCTGGGCACCGATCTGGCTCAAATTCCAGGTTTGATCGTAGGTGCTCGGCAGCGGATTGGGCAGGTTCGGCGAGTTGTTCACCGCCATTGCGACATTCTGATACGAAGTCGCGCTCAAACCCGACGCGCTCGCCGACCGATTGGCCAGCATCTGGTCCGAACGCGGCGACAGCATCATCGGCTGGCCCGAGGTCAGAACGCCGAGATCGGCGGCGGTGGTGACGTTGCGCAGCGATGACGGCGCGAGGCGTGAGGCATGCTGAACGACGGCATCCCGCAGTCCCGGCGTGCGATATGTGTTTTCATAGACCTGAGCGATCAGGCCGAGTTCGCCCTTTTGCAGCGCGTCAGCCAGACTCTGCTTCTGATCGGCGGTCAAAGCGAGCTTGGCCATCGATTTCGCGGCTGTTCGCAAATCCGGCGTCTGCAACTTTTCCGCAGCGGAAAGTACAGTTGGAAAGGCGGCACTGCTCAGCAGCGTCGTGCACAAAAACAGCGTCGATGCACGACGCACTCCCCCGATAGCCCTCACGAAACGTCCCCTTCGCTCCACGCTCACCCAAGCACCGGCGCTGCAGGCATGAGCCTCATTCCTCTCCAGCGTCGGGACATTCCCCAGCCCGCAACGTGGATGGGTCACTTCTAGTATGAGCGAATTTCGCTAGGACAGCGCGATCATGGCTTATCCCATCCGCAACCTGCGGTTTGTCTTGACCCAGCGTCTCATTCGACGACACAACGCCGGGTTCCATTATTTCGTGCAGAAACAACACATACGGAACCGCGTTAACGCGACGACGCGTGTTGCGAGCTGCTGCGCCGTTCACCACGAATACAACTAACGGAGCTGCAACCAATGTATCGGTCGTCGCGCGCAACCAAGCTGGCTAGAGTGCAAAACGAATTTACTGCGGACTCGGCTTGCTGCCGGTCCGACTGAAGTTATTGCAAAGTACACTCACGTCGCATGTCCCCCCCGCTTCCACGTCTCTACTACGTCACAACCGGTCTGGACGAAGTGACCGCCTTTGCCACCTGGAGTGCAGTCCTCGCCCCCCTGTTCGAGCCGCGTGCTGCCGGCCCCGGTAAGAAGACACCGACCGGTTCCGCGTCGGGCGTGATCATCGGCAACATCATCATCGCGAAGGTCGCCTTCACCGCGCAGGATTTCGTGCGCGACGCCGGGCGCATCGCGGTGACGCCGGATCATCTGCTGCTGCATCTCTATATGACGGGCGGATTCAACGGCGAGATCACCGGGCAGCAGACAACGATCGGGCCCGGCAAGGTCGCTGTGATCGATCTCGCCTATCCCGTGAACACGCGCGCTTTCGCATCCAGCACGATATCGCTCATCGTGCCGCGCATGCTGCTCCGCGATCTGCCGCTGGACAAGTTGAAGCCGCGACTCGATCCGTTTCGCAACGACCTGCTCGCCGCCCACATCCGTTCGCTGCAGGAGCGCAGCGCTCAGCTCACCGAAGCGGATGTGGAAGCAACCGTTGCCGAGACCGTCGACTTCCTCAAGCGCCTGCTGAATGCGACGCCGGACGACAAGCTGGAAAAGCAGAAACAGGCGGACGAGACCATTCTCGCTTTGACCGAAGCTGCGATCCGCGACGAGCTCGCCTCACCCGATCTCACGCCGGAATGGCTGGCACAGAGATTGGATATCTCGCGCGCCACGCTGTACCGGGTGTTCGCTGATCACGGCGGCATCATGCGCTATGTGCAGGAACGCCGGCTGCTCGCGGTGCAGGCCGCGCTCAGCGATCCACTGGAAACGCGTCGCCTGTCGAAACTGGCCGCCGATCTCGGCTTCAGCAGCGAAGCGCATTTCAGCCGCAGCTTTCGCGCCCGCTTCGGCGTCACCGCCAGCGCCTATCGCAAGAGCCAGCGCGAGGCGTCGGCGACGATCCAGCTCACCAGCCCGGAAGTCGTGAACCACTGGTGGATGACGGTGTCGGGCGGGTAGAACCGACACCCGTCATTGCGAGGAGCGTAGCGACGAAGCAATCCAGTCCTTGGCTTCTGGATTGCTTCGCTGCGCTCGCAATGACGACGTCAATTCGACAGCGTCCTGGAACCGCTGCCGCGGTTCTTCATGATCAGCATGATGTTGCGCACATAGATCACGGTGGCGGCGGCCTGGCCGATAATGATCACCGGCTCGCGCTTGGCGATGCCATAGACCAGCGTCATCAGACCGCCGGCGATCGAAAAGAACCAGAATGCGATCGGGACGACGCTCTGCCCGGCCCGTTCGCTCGAAATCCATTGCACCAGAAAGCGCGCCGTAAACAGCAGTTGCGCGACCAGCCCGAAGGCCAGCCAGAAATCGAATTTGGCGACGAAGACGTCGTAGACATAGTCGCCCAGTGCCTGGCCGTAGCTGATCAGCATTTACTTGAACTCGGTTGCGACCGGCGTCGAACGCTTGCGGCGGATCAACCACCACACGCCGGCCAGATCCATCAGTCCCACCCACAGGCGGTCGAAGAAGCCGTAATTCGACACGCCCGAATGACGCGGGCGATCGATCACGTCCACATAGGCGATGTCGAAACCCTCGCGGCGCACCAGCGCCGGCAGGAAGCGATGCAGACCATCGAAATAAGGCAGCGAGAGGAACACGTCGCGGCGGAACGCCTTCAGGCCGCAGCCGGTGTCACGGGTGCCGTCCTTCAGCACGGCATTGCGCACCTTGTTGGCGATGCGCGACTGGAACTTCTTGAAGCCGGTATCCTTGCGGCCGACGCGCTGCGCCGCTGCAAGGCCGACCCGCCCGCCGCCATCGGTGATGGCGGTGATGAGATCCGGCAGGAAGGCCGGATTGTTCTGCCCGTCGCCATCCAGCGTCGCGACGATGGTGCCACGGGCATGGCGCACGCCGGTGCGCACGGCTGCCGACTGCCCGCATGACGCGGCATGATCGATGCGGCGCAGATTGCCGCGCTGCTGCATCAGTTCGGCCAGCAGTGCCGGGGTGCGGTCGGTCGAGCCGTCATTGACGTAGATGATCTCATAGGCCCAGCGGCCATCCAGCGCCGCCGCGATTTCGGCGATCAGGGGCGCGACATTGCCCTCCTCGTTGCGCACGGGCACGACAATGGAAACGTCGATGGAAGCAGCGTCGGACAGGGACAAATCTGGGCTCTCGGTTGGCGGCCTGGGCTGCGGGAACTTGTCGCGGCCGGCCGCGCGCGCCCGCTTATTATGGGGCCAGGGCCTCGCGGGCAACCCTCTTGACGTGCGCCGCCGAGGGCCCCGGCAACGGGTCGATATGGCCGCCCGGACGGATGATGAAGGCCAGATGGCGGGCGGCGAACCAGTAACGAACCGCCATGGCGACGATCCAGCCGAGCAGCCCGCCGGCCACCACGTCGCTCGGATGATGCGCCAGCAGCACCAGGCGGCTGCTGCAGATGATCACGGCATAGGCGATCATCAGCATCCGCAGCTTCGGCCACAGCGCGGCCACCGCGAAGGCCAGCGCGAAACTCGTGGTGGCATGGCCCGATGGAAAGCTCGCATAGATCTCGCTCCAGGCGAAATGCGAGAAGTTGAACGCATTGGCAGCACCGCCCACGAAGGGGCGGCCGCGGCCGATGGTGCCCTTCAACAATTCGCCGAGCAGCACGGCCAGCCACACCGACAGGAAGATGTATTGCACGCGCGTGCCGACGCTGAGCCAGATCGCCCGCGACATGCCCTGCAGCCGCGGCGCCAGCAGCACGATCAGGATCAGGAGCCCGAACAGTGTCCACAGCACATATTCGGATTTGCCGAAATCGGTGACGATGCGCAGCGGCCACAGGCTGGCGGTGCCGCGCGGCGGCATCAGCCCGATCTCAAAGGTGTCGAACAGGAACATCAATGCAATGATGACCGCCGCCGTGACGGCGCCGAAGGCGAGCGAACGCTTCGCCCAGTGACGCGCCGCTTCCGCCCGGCGCGAATGCGAGGGCGCGCGAACGAGCTGCGCCAGCGCCTGCCCGACGACCGTTCCGAGTTGCGACACGTAACCCGATGCCGCCATCACTGCGTGCCTTCGGAGCGATAGACGGCGATCGAGACCGGCTTGCCCTGCGAGTAGTTATAGCCCTCGATCCGGGTAAACATATTGTAGCGCAGCCCGATCGCCTCGGCGCGCTGGGCAAATTGTCGCTCGGAACGATACTCGACCAGCGCAAAGCGGCAGCTGCCCTGCCCGAGGAAATCGGCAGCGCCGGCGCCGTCGGTGAGCAAGGTGGAGGTGTCGGTCATGAAGACCAGGCTGGGCTCGTGATAGCCGGCCGCCGCCGCCTTCGGCGCAACGCAGACCACCGTGCGCAGCGCCCGCGCGAGATGCACGCTCGGAAACACCGGCCGCAGCGACGGCAGGAACACGCCATAGAAGGCGATGCTCATGAAGAACGCGGCCACCACGCCCGATAGCAGCGAGCGCTCGGCGCGGTTGTTGTCATACATCATCCAGGCGAACAGGCCGAACACCAGCGCGCCGGCCGCAAACGGCCAGGCCAGGAACATCGGATGCCGGACGATGGCGACCGAGCCGACCAGTGCGGCCACGGCAGCAAGCACCGGAATGGCGAACCACCAGGCCGAGCCGCGCGAGAGCCAGCCCCGCGCCAGCACGCGGCGCTCGAGCGCGCCAACGATCAGAATCGCGATGGCCGGATAAAGCGGCAGCACGTAATGCGGCAGCTTGGTCATCACCAGTTCGAACACGATCCAGGACGGCACCAGCCAGGCCAGCAGGAACTGGGCGCCCGGCTCGCGGCGCGCCCGCCAGATCGCCGGAGCGGCCATGCCGGCCAGCGGCGCGCCGGGCCAGAACGTCACCCAGAACAGCAGGAAATACAGGCCGGGCGGTGCGCCATGGGATTCCTGCGACGACAGCTTGCTCAGCATGTCGCCGCCGAGCGAATTGTTGAAGAACGCCTGTCCGGATTTGATGAAGATCGCCACGAACCACGGCAGCACCAGCAGCAGCATCCATGGAATGCCGGCCAGTGGCTTCAGCCGGCCGAGCCAGCCCACCGAACGATCAAAAATGCCGAGCACCAGGATGGTGAGGCCGACGAACATCAGGATCAGCGGTCCCTTGACCAGGATGCTGACGGCCATGCCGGTCCAGAACACGAAGGGTTCGAGCCAGCCGCCCTGCTTGTTGTCCTCGCCGCGCTGCCAGGCGAGGTAGACCCGCGCCATGGCGCCCATCACGGCGACCACGGTGAGCAGCAGCATGGCGTCGGTCTTGGCCATGCGGGCTTCGACATTGAGCAGTACCGAGCTGCACATGATGAGGCCGGCCAGCACCGCCCCGCGCCGGGTCACGAAGGCCAGCGCCGTCCAGTAGGTCAGCAGGACCGCACCGATGGCGCCGATCAGCGACGGTACCCGGTACAGCCAGATGCGGGCGTCGGCATTGGGTACGCCGAGCGCCTCGGCGGCCTCCACGACAACAGCCTGCATCCAGTAGATGCCCACCGGCTTCTTGTAGCGGACCTCGTCCTGGAACCGGATATCGATGAAATCGCCGGTTTCGACCATCTGCTTGGTCGCCTGGGCGAAACGCGCCTCGTCGCGGTCGATCGGCGGGATGGTGAAGAAGCCTGACAGGAAGAACAAAAGGCCGCAGACGGTCAGGAAGGCGACCGCCCGGCTATGGGTCACGGTGACAAAATCCAGCACGCGCGCGAGCGTGTTGCCCGGATCGACGCGGGGTTTCTGCTCGCGGGGGGCGCCAAAGCGGGGTCTGTATTCGGTCTCAGCCATATGGCTGTCGCATACGCTGAAACCGCCGCTCTCACAACCAGTTAGCCGGGCGTCACTGAATTCTGACCACAACTGTGTCCGCGGCGCCCATGGCATCCATGACGGTCAGGCGGACGAATCCCGGCCCGGGCGGATCGACCAGCCGCTGCCGGCGGCTGTCGAGTTCTCCCGCGGCCATGCCATTCACCAGCACCGTCATGGGCATCACCCCGCCGGCCACCTTGACCGGGACCGATGAAAACTGCCCCTCGCCGCCGCTGGCATCGATCCGGGAGCCGTTGAGCGGGAACTGGATATGCAGCGCCTGTTCGCTGCCGGTCCGGATCAGGTCGCCAGCCGGCCGATACCGGCGCAGCGGCAATGGCAGTTTGGCATTGCTGGCAACCAGCGTTCCCTTCGGCGCCCTGGGCAGCGGCGCCGGCAGCTTGCCGGTGCGCGCGAATGCGTCGAACAGAACCGGCGCTGCGGCGACCCGGCCGATCAGGCCCGGGACCGGCGCGCCGTCCGGACGCCCGACCCAGACGCCGATGGTCATGCGGCCATCGAAGCCCACCGACCAAGCGTCGCGGTAGCCGTAGCTGGTGCCGGTCTTGAAGGCGATGCGGCCATGCGCGGCATTCTCCGGCGGCGGCGTGCCGAGCAGCACATTGCCGACCTGCCAGGCCGCCACCGGCTCCATCAATCGCAAGGTCTCGCGATCGTCGCCGCCATTCTTCTGCATCAGCTCGCGCAGCGGTTTCACGCTGCCGAGCCGGGCAACACCGGTATAGAGCTGAACCAGATCATGGAGGGTCACACCGACGCCGCCGAGGCCCATGGCGAGACCGGGCGCTTCGCCCGCGGGCAGCACGAGGCTGCCACCCGCCTGCTTGAGGCGCGACGTGAAACGCGAGGCCCCGACGCGCTCGAGCAGAGCCACAGCCGGTACGTTGAGCGACAATTGCAGCGCCTTGCGCACGGGTACCGTGCCCTGGAAGGTCATGTCGAAATTCTCCGGCGCATAGGCGCCGAAGCGCGCCGGGCGATCTTCGATCAGGCTTTCCGGATGGATGAAACCATCCTCGAAGGCGAGGCCGTAGATGAAGGGCTGGAGCGTCGAGCCGGGCGAGCGGACGGCGCGGGTCATGTCCACCTGCCCGGCTCTGCGGTCGTCGAAATAATCGGCCGAGCCGACATGCGCGAGAATGTCGCCGCTCTCATTGTCGACGGCGAGAATGCCGATGGAGATGTTGTTGCCGAGCGCCGCGGCGCGGTCGCGCGCCAGCGTTTCCAGCGCCTGCTGAATGCCGGCATCGAGCGACGTCCTGATGATTGGCTCATCCTTGCGCAGCGCAGTCGCCTGATCGGCGGCATGCGGCGCCAGAATCGGCATCGGCTTGCGCAACCTGGGCACGCCGACGGATTTCGCCTGTATGGCGTCGGCCGGTGAGACACGCCCCTCGCCGACCATCCGTTCCAGCACGCGATCGCGCGCGACGCGGGCATTGCCGGGATGGCGATCCAGCCTGCGATATTCAGGCGATTGCGGCAGCGCCACCAGCAACGCAGCTTCCGCCAGCGACAGCCGCTTCGGCTCCTTGCCGAAATAGGCGATAGACGCCGCGCGAACGCCTTCGAGATTGCCTCCGAACGGCGCCAGCGTGAGATACAGATCGAGGATCTGCTCCTTGCTCATCTGCCGTTCGAGCTGCAGCGCGCGCACGGCCTGACGGATTTTTGCATGCACCGAGCGTTCGCGCCGCGGCTCCAGCAGCCGCGCCACCTGCATGGTGATGGTGGAGCCGCCGGATACGATCTCTCCGCGTGTCACGAGCTGGAATGCGGCACGGCCGAGCGCGAGCGGGTCGACGCCGTGATGCTCGTAGAAGCGCTTGTCCTCATAGCCGAGCAGAATGTTGAGATAGCCGGGATCGATCGATGCGCTCGACGTCACCGGCAACCGCCAGCGGCCATCCGACATGGCGTAAGCGCGCAGCAGCTTGCCGTTGCGATCGACGACGGTGGTCGAGACGACGCCGGCCTTCTCGAGCGGCAACGGGCCGAGGGAGTGGACCCACGCCGCGAGGGCGGCGGTGGTGATGGCCGCGACGATTGCCGTCGTCACAGCAATCCGCCGGATCAACCGCCAGCCGTCATTGCGAGGAGCGTAGCGACGAAGCAATCCAGTACTTGGCTCTCTGGATTGCTTCGCCCTGCGAATTGGCTTTGCCAATTCGCCATGGCTCGCAATGA
>WPCJ01203441.1_pt1 | contig 10483 bp, 11 predicted proteins | sample 5399831 | NCBI WGS metagenome assembly WPCJ01 (sample SAMN12869470, study PRJNA574797) | sludge metagenome | isolation source: wastewater treatment of pH10 | place: China:Beijing | collected 2019-05-20 | reverse complement strand
TCCATGGACAAAACTCCTCTGGGACATCGCGCCAAGGCGCTCCAGTTCTTAACTTCCAAATTATCGCTCCATTATATTGCGATCATTTTTCCATCTATGACAACCCTTGGAGCGCATTGCTTCTTGTAATTGCTCCCATATTGATAAAAATTTGTTAACCCAGTCATAGCTTCCCTAAACCTGTGTTTACCTGAACGCTGACATTTAAGCTATAGGGCCCCTATTAGCTTAACATTTTACCTGCAAGAGTGTAATAAAGCGGTATCCCCAGAGTAAGATTAAACGGAAAGGTAATCGCAAGAGACATCGGGATATATAATGCTGCCTTAGCTTGCGGTAGAGCCTCTCGCATTACGGCCGGAACTGCGATATATGAAGCACTGGCACAAAGCGTGATAAACAGAGTGGCAGTGCCTAAATCCAATCTAAGGAAGTAACTGATCAGAAGTCCGAGCATTGCACCGATGAGCGGCATATAAATACCGAATATTACAAGCGGTAATGTAAAGATACGTAAATGATATATCTCTTTAGCTACCGTTAAGCCCATATCCAATAAGAACAACGATAGCATGCCTTGGAAAGGCACCACCAAGAAACCTTCCATTTTCTCCATACCACCTATACCTGATTGCCACCCGATAAAGAAAGAACCAAGTAAAAGCAAAATAGCCCCATTGGTTAAAATTCTATAGGTGGAGTGTGATCTCGGTGTACTATTGGGCATAATAGTTTCAGGGGCGAATTTATTGGCAATATAAAGCCCCGACATTATTGCCGGTGCCTCCATTAATGCCATAAGAGCAACTACATATCCTCCATATTCTATATTATTCAGCTTTAAGAATGAAGAAGCAGTAATGAAGGTTACGACACTGATTGAGCCGTAATGGGCGGCAATTGCGGCAGAGGTAGGAATATCTATTTTTGTGGTAAACCTAAGTAGCATATAGCCGATATAAGGCTGTAAGAAACCAAGAACTAAGCTTAAAGTAAATAACAACCATATTTTATAGCCGGTATAACTGACTTCAGCAATCGTAACGCCACCTTTAAAGCCTATCGCCACCATTAAATAAATAGTTAAATATTGGCTGATGCTTCTCGGCATTTTCAGATCAGATTTTAATATGCCTGCCGCAATACCTAGAATAAAAAACATAAGCGGGGGTGAAATAAGATTGGTAAGTATAACTTCCGTCAAGTTCATAAAATGTATCACTATTAATGTAATTCTAAAAATGTATTTAATTAGCCGTGAGCTTTTATAAACCTTTTTTATAAAATTTGATATGTTTAATTTATGAGGTAAGGTGCAAGGGTAAGGTATCCTTTTATGTCATCTAGAAACTTTCTAGTCTTTCTGTTTTTTCAGAAGCTCCTCATTTAGGAAGCCCAACCTTTCTTTAATATAATAATTCATAAAGTTGATTTCCCCCTCAGTGTATTGATCTTGCTTTTCTATTAAGTCTTTGATTATCATTAATGCCTGATCAAATTCACCCATTTGCTCCAAAATAAAGGCCGGCATTTGCTTAACCCAACTTGGTAAACCATCAACAGGGGTAGATGATAATTTATAAGAAAGCTTGAGCGCTAAAGGCTTATCTTTCAGCTTGTTATTAGCTATAATTACTGATTGTGCAAGCCACCACCACTTTTGTGCTGGGTCACGATCGTAATTTGCTTCCAGATAATCAACTATATATCTATTATCCTCAACTTTTTGCGTGTTGCTATAGTAATAACTAGCTATGGCAGGCACAAAGTTAGATTTATAATCCAACCCATCAAGAAGCATAAACCATTTCGATAATGCGTCATAATCATAATTCTTCAAAGCTGTAAACCTTCCGAAAGTATCTCCTGAATTTTGAATGTAAAGCGCAAGAAAGCGAAAATAAAATTGTTCATCACCAAGTGCGGAAATTTTAGTTTCCAAAAGAGTAGGAACTTTAGGAACTATACCAAGTGCAGGAGTTATTTTATTGGTGTTTGACCAAAAATAAACCTGTATACCCAGTAACATAATGATAAAAATGCAAATACTATATCTTGTTTTCATATTAAAATTGCTTTCTTGAAAAATCAAATAATGCCATTGCTAAAATAAAAGGGATATAGAGCAAGACTGATAATAAAAATAAGGAAATTTGTTTAATATCACCCAAGCTATAAATCAACCATTCACTTTTAGTTACCATATCAAATCTAGGTATTATAATTCCGATTACATTTAAAACCTGTTCCATCATATTTGATAATTTAGAGCTTTTAGCGATTGAGGTAGGGTTATTAATAGAAATTAAAAAGAACCCAAAAATTCTAGCTAAAAAATAAAAGGCAAAGCAAAACAGTACTGAAGAAACCGCACTTGATAAAATTAAAGCTGAAAAGAATGCAAGCGCAAGTACGGTAGAAGCTTCAAAATAAAAGCTAACTCCCCAAAGTAATAAACCTTGAACGTTAATGGTAATCAACCCGACAATATTAAGTATATATAATGTGAAAATTATTGGTGCTATGGTGATTAAAGTTAAAACCATAAAACCAATAAAATAAGAAATAATAAATTTATTCCTTGAAATTGGACGAGTTAATATTAATTCAACTTCTTTATTTTCAAATGACCTTCTCACATGGAAACAAACAAACAATGTTAGCCCAATTATTACTATAATTCTTGCCGTTCCACCTATATAAGCTGCAGACATCATGCCCTGCTCTGCAATTGCAGTGTTACCTAAAAAAATAGATAATGCAATTGATGTCATAACTAGTAGGAATATTCCCAAAAAGAGCCAGTCTCGAAGTGCGGTTAGAAGAGTGTATTTTATAATGCTTTTCATATTTTATCTTAAAAAGTTAATGGTCTAGTATCCTGGACGAATGTTTCGTATACTTTTTTATCTTGTGGGTGATAAAAACTACTATTCGGAACAATAGTCACTTGTATTAAAATTACAGTTTCCGTTACAGAGATTGATTTACTGGTTTGCTTAGCTAAGTTACCTAATATCGGTATTCTGTTTAATAGCGGCAAACCATAATCTGTATTAATATCAGAATGCTGTATAAGCCCACCGATGACCATCACATCACCGCTCTTAGCTTTTAATACAGTATCTAATTCTTTTACAGCAATTACCGGTATATTACTTTCTATTGCTTTTGAACCGTTGTTGGTAAAACTTTGACTGAGTATGGATACTGCAGGATCAGGAATCGATTCTCCGGTATTGGTGGTTAGTGTAGGTCTTATACTCATGGTTACTTCTTGGGTTTCCAGGTTTATTGAAGGCTGGAGAGTTAAGATTATCCCAATTGGTACTGAGTTTAAAGTGCTTGTTATTGAAGGTAGTGAGGTGGTGGTGGTTGAACCGGTAGTTTGTGTTTGTGATTGAGAAGACTGCACAGTAAAGTAGGGTAAGTTAGTTGCAAAGCTTAGCACGGCTTGTTGATTATTAATTGCATTAATTCTTGGATTTGATAGTGTTCTTGTTGTCCCAAAACCTTCAAGTAAATTCAATGTAAAGTCAATATTACCGGTTCTTTTATTAGTCCCGGTTATTTTCGAATTAGGTGAATCGGTAATTATTCCACTGAAAACGTTTGAAAAACTTGTAGGTGCATATTCAAAAGTACCTACAATACCTCCATTTGAAGTTATTCTACTCCAATTAATTCCAGCGAGATAATCTTCACTTAAATTAACCTCAACTATCTTTGCTTCAATTAAAACTTGAGATGAAAGATTAGCTTTTACATAATCCAAATATTTTTTAATTGACTTATGTTTCTTGCTATCAGCCATAACACTTATAATTCCTGCTTGCTTATTAATTGTATAGTATGCAGAAGACTGATTTGCCTGAGCAGCAGCTGAAGGGGTATTAGCGGAGAAGTTATCTTTGTATAAATCTTGATAAGAAAGAGCGAGAATTTTACCGATATTTTCTTCAACCGATTTCCAAATATCTCCATCATAAGCGGTTGTTATTGTGTTATTCGACCCAGAATTAATATTTTGCGAACCGCTGGAAGATGAGCTTGAGCTACTACTTCCTGAGCTATTATTAGTAGAGAGCAGCTGAGTTTGACTAGAAACAGTACTAGAGCTAGATCTATTAAGATTAATATAATTCACAACATATGTAACTAAGTAAGGACCATCTTTTTGCACTCTTAAGATCCCGTTTTCTATGGAATATCTTAAGGAAGCTTGATCTGCTACTATCTCAATAACATCTTTGACCGGCCTATCTTTTACTTTCAAAATTATCCCACCTTCAATATTTGGGTCTAATGCAAGCTCAAGATCAGAAAGCCTAGCAAGTTCCATTAAAACATCTTTAATTGAAATATCCTCAGTGATTGATAATGTTACAAGTTTTGAGCTTGCTAGGGAGGGATCTTCCGGCGCGAGTATTACCGGCGAATATGTTAGGTCTTCTTTTTCAACTTCTTTTGTTGCCATAGGTGTTTCTTTTGAAGAATCCTTATACGGCCTAACCTTTGCTTTAAACTCTTCTCTGGTTAAATTTATTTCACGATCAATAGGATCTTTTAAATTAGATTTATAAGTATGATCGAACTCAGTAGAGCAAGAAGTACTGAAAAACAGCGAAGAGAGCAATATGTACTTTAATGTTCTATTTGAATTATATATACAATGCTTTATCATGATTTCCCCTAAGTTATCCCCAAACCTTTTTAGAAGCCTACTAATTAACTTATTTTGAAAATCATTAAGCTTCAAGCTAAAAATATTAAAAGTTAACCTTATTGCTACTTAGTTGGTCTTGACTCGGTTTCTTTAAATAGATATACCTTGGTTAAAATTTCGAAAAGTAAGAATATGGAAATTAAATCGATTAAAGCAAGAGAAATCCTAGATAGCAGAGGTAACCCTACTATTGAATCTGATGTTATATTAAGCGATAATAGTATGGGAAGAGCTTCTTCACCCAGTGGAGCCTCAACAGGTTCAAAGGAAGCATTAGAACTAAGAGACGGTGGGAGTAGATACCTTGGAAAAGGTGTGCTTACCGCAGTAAATAACGTAAATAATATTATTGCTAAAGAAATCTTGGGAAAGGAATTTGCCTCACAAGCAGATTTAGATAATTTTTTAATTCAATTGGATGGAACTGAAAACAAATCTAGCCTAGGTGCCAATGCTATCCTTTCCGTATCACTCGGGTTTGCAAAAGCCTTTGCGGCATCTAAGCACATGCAACTTTTTCAAAGCATAAGAGAAAAAGAAATAAGCATCCCAAGACCAATGATGAATATTATAAATGGTGGAGCTCATGCAGATAACGCTCTTGATATTCAAGAATTTATGATCATACCACTAAAATACTCAAACTTCGGTGAGGCTTTACGTATGGGAGCTGAGGTGTTTCATACACTTAAAAAGATTTTGCATGAGAGAGATTATAACACCAATATAGGGGATGAAGGTGGTTTTGCACCTGCTCTTGGTTCCACGGAGGAGTGTCTGGATTTAATTTTAACTGCTATAGAAAAGGCTGGTTATAAGCAAGGGGAGGATTTAGCTTTAGGCTTAGATGTTGCTGCAAGTGAATTTTATGAAAACGGTTTATATCAATTAAAAGGTGAAAATAAAATTTTAAATTCTGATCAAATGATAAAGTATTTTGAAAAGCTAGTTAACAGCTATCCTATTATTTCCATTGAAGATCCACTATCGGAATTTGATTGTGAAGGCTGGAAGAATATTACTAAAGCTCTTGGTTCTAAAATCCAAATTGTCGGAGATGATATATTTGTTACTAATCCAAAAATATTGAGCCAGGGTATTAAGAATAAGGTCGCTAATGCAATTCTTATAAAATTAAACCAGATCGGAACTTTAACCGAAACAATTGAGACTGTTAAGCTTGCCCAGCAAAACAACTATAAAGCTATAATATCCCATAGGTCGGGAGAAACTGAGGATACTACAATATCACATCTTTCTGTCGCACTAAATGCCGGGCAAATAAAAACCGGTTCCCTGTGTAGAACTGATAGAGTAGCAAAATATAATGAATTACTTAGAATTGAAGAGTATATTTAAGCTTTCTTTTACCAAATTAACTCAAAAAATGTTTAGTATTACTTGAATATTGAGAAGTTTTTTACTAGGATGTCACTGAACCCTGGAGCTAAAATTTATTTATGGCGATTATACTTAACAAACCTAATATTTTCGAGGGCGTGCCTACTGAAGAGATGGCTGCATACTTTATATCTAGGCTAGATTTATGCCATGCTTACGCTATAGAAAAAGTTAATGAAAGGGGTGAAATAAAAGCAGGATATTATAAAGGCTCGGTTTTCTTTTTTGAGGAAAAGGAATTGAATGAAGCTAATATAAATAAACTTAATGAAGTGGCCAAAATTATTTCTAATGCCTATAGTTATTCTAAAGAAAATGGGGCTGGAACCGTTAATTCAGGAGAAATATACTTTCACGTTAAAGGCGGAGAAATAGAACTTCATTTAATATCACCAAATAAAGATAATTCAGTAGACTTCAATAGAAAAGAGATTTTTAAATCTATTAAAATATCACGCGATGAGCACATAATAAAAGAGGAAACAAACCGCCTTTTATCTGCAATATCTGAATATTCATCGTCTACAGCAAAATTGGAAACGAATACTTCACCGAATATAAATTTTAGCGATATAGAGCTTAACCTTGCAAATGATAATGATAATAGAGTTGAAGCAGCTCAACAGAAAAATTTAAAACAACAGGATGAAAGATGATTCAAGGTATTGGTTGCGATATTGTCTCGATTAAGAGAATAAAATCGGTTATTGAAAAATGGGGAGAAAAATTTCTTTTTAGAATCTTTACAGATTCTGAGCTTAAAAATGCTGCGGAAAAAAAACAAGGATACTATGCGTATCTTGCAAAAAGATTTGCTGCTAAAGAAGCTTTGTCAAAAGCTTTAAGAACCGGCATAGGCCCTTCTTTAAAATTTAAAGATTGTGAGATTCTAAATGATGAAAATGGAGCCCCTTTTTTTAATTTTCTATCAAAGAATCTGAATCTTAATCCGCATCTATCTCTTTCTGACGAAAAAGAATACGCACAAGCATTCGTAATAATTGAGAACATCTTCCGAAGAAATGAGTAGATTAATTCAAAAATTTAATAACCTTATATGTATTAACATTTTGTTAATCATTACATTTAATAATAACCATATACAAATTAAGGATTTTATATTTATATGACAATAAACAGATTTATTCCAATTCAACTAAAAGAAATTCCTAAATTCCTTTTAACTTCTTTTATCATGGTGTTAACGCTCTATGTTTATAGTATATTAAGAGGGACTAAAGATGCTCTAATAATTTCAGAGTTAGGCGCTGAACTTATCAGTACATTGAAGCTTTATGGTGTTCTGCCATTTGCTGTCTTGATGATGCTTTGCTATACTAAAATGGCAGATTATTTGAGCAGAGTTAGCTCATATCATATTATAAACTGGTTTTTTGTAAGCTTTTTTGTTCTTTTTGACTTAGCTCTTTATCCAAATGCTAAACACATTCATTTTGATTTTAGTGAACTGGCTGAAAAAATGCCTATTTTGAAATATCAGCTTATTATGATAGGAAATTGGTCTTATTCTCTTTTTTATATAATGTCCGAGCTTTGGGGTAGTATGATGCTCTCATTAATGTTTTGGCAGCTAGCAAACCAAATTAATACTATAGCAGAAGCTAAAAAGTTTTATCCATTTTTCGGTTTTATTGGTCAAATCGGTTTAGTAGGTTCAGGCCTAATTATGAGTATATTTACTAGTGAGTCCTTTGCTAAAGACTGGCATACATCTGTCCATTATGTATGTATATCTATATTGATTTCGGGTATCTTATTAAGTGTTACTTTGTTTTCCCTTGGACATTTTGTCGTAGGTAATGAAGCAATAAATGGTAGAACAATAAAAAAGAAAGATAAGCCAGGGCTAGTAAAAAGTTTAAAATATATATTTTCATCAAAATATATAGGGCTTATCACTTTGCTGGTTATTTGCTACGGAATTTCAATTAATCTCGTGGAAGGTGTTTGGAAAAAACAGGTTGGTACTCTTTACTCAGATGCATCTGAGATTGGAAGCTTTACAGGTAAAGTACAAGTTTTTACCGGCATAGCAACTTTTGCCGCAATGTTACTTGGCTCATATGTGCTTAGGATATTTAGCTGGAGGACTGCGGCTTTATTTACACCAATTATTATACTAGTAACCGGTGCGCCCTTTTTTACTTTCGTCATTTTTGGTCAAACATTTGCTTCAATCTTTGGAATTTCGGAGGCGAGCTTACTCTTAGCTGCAGTTATGCTTGGTGCAGCACAGAATGTTTTAAGTAAAGCAATTAAATATTCCTTCTTTGATCCGACTAAGGAAATGGCCTATATACCATTGGATGAAGAGCTAAAAGCTAAAGGGAAAGCAGCAGCCGATGTGATCGGAGCCAGGTTCGGCAAATCAGGTGGTGCTGTAATACAATGGTTAATGTTATCTTTTATTGCGGGCTCAACCCTTACTAGCTTGGCACCATGGTTATTTATCATCTTCATTTTTGTTATGCTAATATGGATTTATGCTGTCTTCGCTTTATCAAAAGAATATAAAAAAGCAACTTCAGGCAAAGATGCATAATTATATAATTGGTATTTTTGCCTTTATAAGCTATACTCAGGGCTAAAAATGCTATGAACAAAGAAATAGAAAAACTTTTCCTACAGGAATCTAAATTTATAATCGGTGCAGTGCAGATAGAAAATCTGCCGACCGTTAATCTGCCTGAAATTGCTTTTATTGGTCGGTCGAATGTAGGGAAGTCCAGTATTATAAACGCAATATTAAATAGAAGGATTGCAATTGTTTCTAATACCCCAGGCAGAACTCGCCAACTTAACTTCTTTTTGGTAGCAAATAAATTTCACTTAGTTGATTTACCAGGCTATGGTTATGCTAAGGCATCAAAGAGCGAGATTAAGGGCTGGAATAATCTTATTTACGATTATCTCAGGGGGAGAGTTGAACTGCGACGTATTTTTATGTTAATAGATTCAAGGTTTGGGATAAAACCTAATGACCTTGAGATGATTAGGTTCTTAAGTGGTTATGCAACTACAGTTCAAATCATCTTAACTAAAACAGATAAATTAAAAGCTGCAGAATTAAAAGCCGTTGAGGATAAGACATTAGAAGAAATAAAAAAATATGCAATATGCTACAATAAAATTATTTCTACCAGTAGCGTTAAAAAAGACGGTATTGGCCTTATAAGAGAAGAGATTTATAATTTGCTGCAGTATTAGTAGACTTCTTTGGTAACTAGCGCACCCATTTTATATATTATTAATCCTTAAGCCTCAAAATAAACTTAGCTTCAGTTTTAGCTTTAATCTCTTCAAGCGTAACCTCCGGCGCAACACGTGTTAAATACATCTTTTCATCTTCAAACTCAAAAAGCCCTAAATTGGTAACAACCATATTAACACAAGCAACACCTGTTAAAGGAAAGGTACACTTCTTAAGCAGTTTTGGTTCGCTTTTCTTAGTTATATGTTCCATTATTACCACAATCCTCTTCACCCCTGTTACTAAATCCATTGCTCCTCCCATACCTTTCACCGTTTGAAGGGGAACAATCCAATTCGCCAGGTCTCCGGCCTCTGAAACTTGCAATGCACCAAGTATTGCTACGTTTATGTGCCCTCCCCTAATCATGGCAAATGATTCAGCACTATTGAAATATGAGCTATGGGGAAGTTCGGTTATCGTTTGCTTGCCGGCGTTTATAATATCAGGATCAACTTCATTTTGAGTAGGATAAGGCCCTATTCCAAGCATGCCATTCTCACTTTGCAAAGTTATTTTCATGCCTGGCGGAATGTAATTTGCAACTTTTGTTGGCAGACCTATGCCCAAGTTTATATAGTATCCATCTTTTAATTCTAAATTTGCTACTATTTTACAAATTTCTTCATCAGTCCAAGCCATTAAATCCTCAAATCAATTTTCTGTTAAAGTTAAGTTTTCAATTCGCTTTTCAAACTTACCTTCTACAATTCTTTGCACATATATACCGGGTGTATGGATACCATCTGGATCAATTTTTCCAATATCTACAAGCTGCTCCACTTCAGCAACGGTTGTCTTCGAAGCAGTAGCCATTATCGGATTGAAGTTTCTTGTGGTTTTACGATAAATAAGATTGCCCTCACTATCCCCAATATGGGCCTTAACTAGAGCTAAGTCAGCAGTTAAAGCCCGTTCCATTAAATATTTCTTTCCGTCAAACGCTCTTGTATGTTGGAAATAAGCCGATTAACTGCTAAGTTTGCAGTTAGTAGGATAGGAAAAGGAGAGTCTGTGGTCTCTCTTTGGCTTAAAGCCTGAGAGTAAGATTTGACCCCTTTTCCTGCAGGTTATGGAGCTGTACA
>WPCJ01344735.1_pt1 | contig 10493 bp, 9 predicted proteins | sample 5399831 | NCBI WGS metagenome assembly WPCJ01 (sample SAMN12869470, study PRJNA574797) | sludge metagenome | isolation source: wastewater treatment of pH10 | place: China:Beijing | collected 2019-05-20 | reverse complement strand
GGCGACGACCGTGTGGGTCTCGCTCGCGACGGGCAGCGGCGCGTCCGGGTCACCGCCCTGGGCCTCGATCATCAGGCGCCACGAGTCCATCGCGCGGCCACCGTCGAGCGCGCCCTCGACATCGGCGTCGGGGAGGCCGGCGAGCGCGAGCATCTCCCGAGCGAGGGCGATCGTGAGCTCGCGCACATCGGCCGGGCCTCCGCCTGCGAGGATCTCGACCGACTCGCGCACCTCGTTCGCGTTGCCGATGGCGAGGCCGAGCGGCACGTTCATGTCGGTGAGCAGCGCGGTGGTCGCGACGCCCGAGTCGGTGCCCAGCTCGACCATGGTGCGGGCGAGCTCACGAGCCTGATCCTCGCGCTGCATGAATGCGCCGGAGCCGAACTTGACGTCGAGCACGAGCGCATCGGTGCCCTCGGCGATCTTCTTCGACATGATGCTCGAGGCGATGAGCGGGATGCAGTCGACCGTGCCGGTGACGTCGCGCAGGGCGTAGAGCTTCTTGTCGGCGGGCGCGAGCCCGGCGCCCGCGGCGCAGATGACCGCGCCGGCTTCGCCCGCCATCTGCGCGAACATCTCCTCGTTCGTGAGCGATGCGCGCCAGCCGGGGATCGACTCCAGCTTGTCGAGGGTACCGCCCGTGTGGCCGAGGCCGCGGCCCGAGAGCTGCGGCACGGCGACGCCGAAGGAGGCGACGAGCGGGGCGAGCGGCAGTGTGATCTTGTCGCCGACGCCGCCCGTGGAGTGCTTGTCGACGGTCTTCTTGCCGAGCGAGGCGAAGCTCATGCGCTCGCCCGAGGCGATCATGGCGTCGGTCATGACGCGGATCTCGTCGCGCTCCATGCCGCGCTGGAAGACGGCCATCGCGAACGAGGCCATCTGCGCATCGCTCACGTAGCCGCGGGTGTAGGCGTCGATCATCCAACGGAGGGCGGGCTCGGGCACCGCTCCCCCGTCGCGCTTCGCACGGATCACGTCTACGGCGTCGAAGGGCTCCACGCTCATGCTCGGCTCAGTCCTTTCGCGAGGCGGCGGCCTCGAGGTCTCGGGGCCCGAAGGCGTCTGGGATCACCTGATCGATCGTGCGCAGCCCCGACACGGTGTCGAGGATCATGCCCTCCGCCGAGTGCTCGTAGAGCAGCTGGCGGCAGCGGCCGCAGGGCATGATGACCTGGTCGTCGCGGTTCACGCAGACGAAGGCGACGAGCTTGCCGCCTCCAGTCATCTGCAGCTGCGAGACGAGCGAGCATTCGGCGCAGAGCGTGAGGCCGTACGAGGCGTTCTCGACGTTGCATCCGCTCACGAGGCGACCGTCGTCGACGATCGCCGCCGCGCCGACCGGGTAGCCCGAGTAGGGCACGTAGGCCTTCAACATCGCATCGTGCGCCGCACTGTGCAGCGTCGACCAGACAGTGTCGTCGATCATGGGCTCCCTCCCGTTCACGATCAGGCTTTGATGTAGGGTTTGCCGTCGGCCGCCGGTGCCCGCGATCTGCCGACGAGCCCGGCGACCGCGAAGATGGTGACCAGGTAGGGCAGCATGAGCATGAACTGGCTGGGCACCGGGGAGCCGATGACCGAGAGCACGCCCTGCAGGTTGGTCGCGAAGCCGAACAGCAGCGCGGCAAGGGTCGCCTTGATCGGATCCCATTTGCCGAAGATGACCGCGGCGAGGGCGATGAAGCCGGCTCCGGCCGTCATCTCCCGGTTGAATGAGGGCACCGATGCGAGCGTGTAGAACGCGCCGCCGAGGCCGGTGATCGCGCCCGCGAGCATGAGGTTCAGGTAGCGCGTCTTCGCGACCTTGATGCCGACGGTGTCGGCGGCCTGCGGATGCTCGCCGACCGCGCGCAGGCGCAGGCCCCAGCGGGTGCGGTACATGCTGAAGGCGACCGCGGCGACCACGAAGTACATGATGTAGACGATGACGGTCTGGCGGAAGAACACGGGGCCGATGATCGGGATCTCGCTGAGGCCGGGGATCGGCAGAGCCCGGAACGGCTCGGGCGAGTTGAGCGTCGCGGTGTTCGCCGAGAGCACCTTGCTGTAGAGGAAGGTGGTGACGCCGATCACGAGCACGTTGAGCACGACGCCGACGATCACCTGGTCGACGAAGTAGGTGATCGCGAAGACGCCGAGCACGAGGCTGACGAGCACGCTCGCGACCATCGCGGCGACGAGGCCGGCCCACGGGGTGCCGGTGATCGAGGCGACCACGGCCGCGCTGAACGCGCCCGAGAGCAACTGCGCCTCGATGGCGATGTTCACGACGCCCGCTCGTTCGCCGATCACGCCGCCGAGCGCGCCGAAGACGAGCGGGGTGGCCAGGGCGAGCGCGCCGCCGAGCAGGCCGATCATCGGGATCGTGCCACCGGACGCGGCCCAGGCGAGGAAGCCGACGAGCAGCACCACGACGTAGGCGGCCGTCAGCCAGAGCGGGGTGCTGCGGTGGCGGGAGGCGAACCAGAACGACAGCCCGGCGCAGGCGAGCAGCAGGATGGCCGAGATCCAGGCGGTGGTGTTCGCCGGAACGACCAGATCGGGCAGTGCCAGCAGCTCGTGGCCGGCCACGAGCCGGAAGGTCGTGTCGCCCTGCCGCGGCGCGAGCAGCGGCAGCAGCGCGAAGAGCACCGCGAAGATCGCGAAGATCGAGGGCGCCTTCCAGGAGGTCACCTTGACCCGGCGGAGCTGTTCGCTCACGGGCCCCTGGTCGGGAATCGCGGCCGTGGCGCTCATGCCGACACCTCCTTCTTCTGGCGCTGCTGCTTTCGCCGCTTGCGCTCGGGGTCGGGCAGGCGGAAGATCGCCCGCACGAGCGGCGGAGCCGCGATGAAGAGCACGATGAGGGACTGCACGACGAGCACGATCTCGACGGGGATGCCCTCGGAGGCCTGCATGGCGAAGCCGCCGGCCTTGAAGGCGCCGAAGAGGATGCCCGCGCCGAGGATGCCGATGGGCGATGACCTGCCGAGCAGCGCCACGGTGATCGCGTCGAAGCCGATGCCCGCGTCGATGTCGCCGCCGAAGCCGGAGGTCACGGTGCCCTGCACCTGGCTGACGCCCGCGATGCCGACCAGCGCGCCCGCGATGAGCATCGCGACGAAATACATGCGCCCGACGTTGATGCCGGCGACCTTCGCCGCGTCGGGGTTCTCGCCGACCGCCTTGAAACGGAAGCCGAGGCTCGAGCGCTCGAGCAGCCACCAGCTGAAGGCGACGGCGATGAGCGCGAGCAGCAGGCCCATGTGCAGCTTGAACTGGGGGCCGAGCAGCGGCGGCAGAATGGCGGTCTCTGCCATGGCCGCGGTCTTCGGGTTCTTGGAGCCGGGCGCCTGCAGCACGCCCTGGGTGGCGAGCATCCAGGCCAGCAGGTAGACGGCGATGTGGTTGAGCATGATCGTGACGATCACCTCGTGCGCGCCGGTGCGCGCCTTCAGGAAGCCTGCGATGCCGGCCCAGATCGCGGCGACCGCCATGCCGGCGATGAGCGCGACGAGCATGTGGATCGGCCAGGGCATGTGCATGGTCGTGCCGACCCAGCCCGCGGCCGCGGCGGCCATCAGGATCTGGCCCTGGCCGCCGATGTTGAACATGCCTGCTCGGAAGGCGAGTCCCACGCCGAGCCCGGCGGCGATGAGCGGGGTGGCGAATTTCAAGGTCTCGGTGAGCGGACGGATGCCCTTCACGAAGGTGTCGGCACCGAAGTTGTAGACCGAGCCCTTGAAGAGGGCGACGTATGCGCCCGAGACCGCGTCCCAGATCGCGACGAGAGTGTCGCCGGGCCGGGCGAAGAAGTAGCTCGATGCCTGCTGCACGTCTTTGTCTGTGAAGGCGATCATGACCGAGCCCACGAGGATCGCCGCGAGCACGGCGAACACCGAGATGATCGCGTTGCCCGTGGTGATGCGCTGGAAGGCCGTGCGCCAGCGCGACGGCTCGGGAGCGCCCGCGCCCTGGGCAGGCGTCGAGGTCGTCGTCTGGCTCATGCGGCTGCTCCTTCGCTCATGCCGGCCATCATCAGGCCGAGGCGGTCTCGAGGCGTGTCGCCGGGCACGATGCCGACCACCTTGCCGCGGTACATCACCATGATGCGATCCGCGAGGGCCCCGACCTCGTCGAGCTCGGTCGAGATCACGACGACGGGCACGCCCGAGTCGCGCGTCTCGATGATGCGCTGGTGGATGAACTCGATCGAGCCCACGTCGACGCCTCGCGTGGGCTGCGCGGCGACGAACAGCTGCAGATCGCGGCTCAGCTCGCGAGCGATCACGACCTTCTGCTGGTTGCCGCCGGAGAGGCTTCCCGCGGCCTGCGACGGGCCCTGGGTGCGGATGTCGAACTCGGCGATCTTCTGCGTCGCGAAGTCGTTCAGGTAGCCGAGCTGCAGCGTGCCGGCCTTCACGAAGGGCGCGCCGTGCGAACGGTCGAGCATCATGTTCTCGGCGACGCTGAACTTCTTGACGAGACCGTCGACGCTGCGATCCTCGGGCACGAAGCCCACACCGACGTCGAGGATCTCGCGCACGCTGCGACCCAGCAGCTCCTTGCCGCCCAGCTTCACGCTGCCGCGCGCGTTGTCCTGCAAGCCCACGATCGCCTCGGTGAGCTCGGTCTGACCGTTGCCCTGCACACCGGCGATGGCGAGCACCTCGCCCCGGCGCACCTCGAAGCTCACGTCGTCGACGAGCACGAGGCCGGAAGGGTCGGTGACGGTGAGGCGCTCGACCGAGAACGAAGCCTCGCCGAGCTTGGGCTGCTGCTTCTTCACGGTCAGCTCGACCGCGCGGCCCACCATGAGGGAGGCGAGCTCCTCGTTGCTCGCCGTCGGCGAGGCCTCGCCGACGACCTTGCCGAGGCGGATCACGGTGATGCGGTCTGCGACCTCGCGCACCTCGCGCAGCTTGTGGGTGATGAACACGATCGAGGTGCCCTCGTCGCGCAGCTGGCGCATCGTGTTCATGAGCTCGTCGGTCTCCTGCGGGGTCAGCACCGCGGTGGGCTCGTCGAACACGAGCACGCGGGCGTCGCGCGAGAGCGCCTTGATGATCTCGACGCGCTGCTGCACTCCGACGGGCAGATCCTCCACGATCGCGTCGGGGTCGACGTCGAAGCCGAAGCGGTCGGAGATCTCGCGCACCCGGCGGCGCGCCTCGGCGAGATCGAGCACGCCGAGCGCCTTGGTGGCCTCGTTGCCGAGCATCACGTTCTCGGCGACGGTGAACACGGGGATCAGCATGAAGTGCTGATGCACCATGCCGACGCCCGCCGCCATGGCGTCGCCCGGCCCTTCGAAGTGCTGCACCCGCCCGTCGAGCAGGATCTCGCCCTCGTCGGCGCGGTACAGGCCGTAGAGCACGTTCATCAGGGTGGACTTGCCTGCGCCGTTCTCTCCGAGCAGGCAGTGGATCTCACCGGGCTCGACGGTGAGGTCGATGTGATCGTTCGCGGTGAAGGCACCGAATCGCTTCGTGATGCCTCGAAGTTCAAGCTTCATGTGGTTGATCCTAGCGGTCGCTCGGAAGGGGTTTCAGCCCCTTTGTAGGGCCGAAACGAAACGGGGGCGACCGGTACACCGATCGCCCCCGAAATCGTGCGAAGAGGTCAGCTCAGGTACGAGGTGACGCTCACCTTGCCGTCGATGATGTCCTGCTTGAGGGCATCGACCGCGGCGACGAGCTCGGCATCGACCTTGCCCTCGAAGTTGTGCAGCGGCGCGATGCCGACGCCCTCGTTCTCAAGCGTGCCCACGTAGGCCTCGGGATCGAACGAGCCGTCGGCGCTCGACATCACGGCCTCGTAAGTCGAGATGTGCATGTTCTTCAGGATCGAGGTGAGCACGAAGTCCTGGGTGCTCGGATCGGTCTCGAAGAGGTCGGCGTCGACGCCGAGCATCGCGATGTCGCGACCCGACTCCTTGATCGCCTGCAGCGCCGACTGGTAGATCGGGCCGCCGACGGGCAGCAGCACGTCGACGCCCTGGTCGATGATGTTCTGCGCGACCGACTTGGCCTCCTGGTTGGCCTCGAAGCCGCCCGTGAAGCTTCCGGTGCTGCCGTCCCAGCCGACGACCGTCACAGCGGTGCCGTTGGCCTCGTTGTAGTAGTCGACGCCCTGCTTGAAGCCGTCCATGAAGATGGTGACGGTCGGGAACTCCATGCCGCCGAAGGTGCCGACCTTGCCGGTCTGCGAGTAGCCCGCCGACAGGTAGCCCGCGAGGAACGCCGCCTGGGCGGTGTCGTACAGGAGCGGCTTGATGTTCTCGGCGTCCTTGTTGCCGTCGAAGTCGTTGTCGGCCGCGTCGTCGACGAGGATGTAGTCCACATCGGGGTTCTCGGTGGCCGACTCGACGGTGGCGGCCGAGAGGGCGAAGCCGACCGAGACGATCGCGTTGCAGTTCTGGCCGATGAGGCTCTCGAGGTTCGGGCCGAAGTCGGTCTCGCTGTTCGACTCGACGGACTTCACCTCGACGCCGATTTCGTCGGCCGCCTGCACGACGCCCTCGTACGAGAGCTGGTTGAACGACTTGTCGTCGAAGCCGCCCGCGTCGGAGACGATGCAGGGAAGAAAATCGGACGCCGGGGCGGCATCGCCGCCGCCGTTGCCGCCGCCGTTCGCCTCGGGCGCCTGGCCACAGGCGGCGAGACCGAAGATCATGCCGATCGCGGCGACCCCGCCGACGAGCTTCTTGCTTGAAATTGCCAACTCATTCCTCCTACTGGAACATGCTCGCGGCCATCGCGAGCAGAGTCACTGTTACCAAACTAGTCAGCTGGGCGTCGCGCCCCAAGTCCGTCGTCCGCAAATCAGATTTCGATTGGGCAACGGTTGCGCCTGCTTCCGCGCTAGTGCCGCGGCGGGGTGGCGCCCGATCCGTCGAGCAGATCGATGTAGCGCAGCACGATCCCCTCGCGAAGCGCCCAGGGAGAGACGGTGAGGGTGTCGACGCCGAACACTTTCATGGCGGTGCGCAGCACGATGGCGCCGGCGAGGATCTGGTAGCCGCGCTCGGGGGTGATGCCGGGCAGGTACTCGCGCACCGACCCCGGCATCTCGCGCAGGGTGGGCTCCCATTCGCGCAGGCCCGTGTAGTGCAGCGGGGCGAGCTCCCCCGTCACCGGGTTCGCGGGACCGCCGATGAGCCGGCCGAGCGAGCGGATGGTCTTCGAGGTGCCGACGACCCGGGTGGGGCGGGGGCGATCCGCGAACATGGTGTCGCGCGCTTCGGTGAACACCTCGCGGGCGTGCGCGCGCAGGAGCGAGACGGCTTCGCGCGGCGGCGGATCCTCGCGCAGGAAGTTGATGGTCGAACGGCCCGCCCCGAGCGGCAGCGAGAGCGAGACGTCGGGGTACTCGTCGGCCCCCTGCGCGATCTCGAAGGAACCGCCTCCGATGTCGAAGAGCAGGATCTCGCCCGCCGACCAGCCGAGCCAGCGGCGCACGGCGAGCATCGTGATGCGCGCCTCGTCCTCGCCCGTGAGCACCTGCAGCTTCGCGCCGGTCTCGCGCTCGATGCGCTCGAGCACGGCCTCGCCGTTGGGCGCCTCGCGAATGGCGGAGGTGGCGGTGGCGATGCGATCGTCGACCCCGATCTGCGCGACCGTCTCGACGGCCTGGCGGATCGCTCCGACGAGCGCGAGCTGTCCCTCCTCGGTGATGCGGCCCTGCTCGTCGAGGTAGCGCATCAGCCGCAGCGTGGAGCGCTGGGAGTGGTAGGGCACCGGGCTCGCGCCGGGGTGCGCGTCGACCACCAGCAGGTGGACCGTGTTCGAACCGACGTCGATGACTCCCAGGCGCATGGAAAAGATTCTATGGGGCTCAGTAGCCGCCGCCGCTGGCGTCGTGCGCGTGGCCGTCGTTCCACGAATCGAGGATCGCGCCGGTCGCCGAGACGCCGAAGCGGGTGGCGCCGGCGGCCCAGAGCTCGCGCACGGTCTCGGCGCTTCGGATGCCGCCGGAGGCCTTGACGCCGAGGCGGTCTCCGACGGCCCGAGCCATGAGCCGCACCGCGTGCACGCTCGCGCCGCCGGCCGGGTGGAAGCCGGTGGAGGTCTTCACGAAGTCGGCCCCGCCGGCCTCCGAGGCCTTGCAGGCCTCGATGATCTCGTCGTCGTTGAGAGCTGCCGTCTCGAGGATGACCTTGAGCACCTTGTCGCCGCTCGCCTCGCGCACCGCGCGCACCTCGGCTTCGACCCCGGCCCAGTCGCCGGCCCTCACGAGACCGAGGTTCACGACCATGTCGATCTCGTCGGCACCGTCCGCGACGGCCCGGCGGGCCTCGGCCGCCTTGACCTCGGCCTTGTGAGCGCCGCTCGGAAAGCCGACGACGGTCACGATCTCGCGGCCCCGCTTGTCGACAGGCAGCAGCGAGGGCAGCACGCAAACCCGTTTCACGCCGAGGGCCTCGGCGTTCGCGAGAAACTCGTCGAGCTGCGCCGCGGCGGTGTCGCTCGCGAGCAGCGTGTGATCGGCGATCTGCAGGAAGAGCTCGGGGGTGATCTCGGCGGGGCTGGTTTCGGTCATGCCTCGATCGTACCCGCGCGTCAGGCCGTGCGTCTGCGCAAGGTCGCCGAGGCGAGCAGAAGCGCGGCGATCACGAAGACGCCGACGACGAGCAGCGGTGCCGCGATCTCGCCGGCCTCCTCCCCCGCGGTGACGGACTGCATCGCGTCGATCGCGTGGCTGAGGGGCAGCCAATCCGAGACGGCGTACAGCGCCTCGGGCATCTGCTCGCGCGGCATGAAGAGGCCGCCGAGCATGATCTGGGGGAACACGAGCACGGGCATCCACTGCACCGCCTGGAACTCGGTCTGGGCGAACGCGCTCGTGAGGAGGCCGAGAGCGATGCCCAGCAGTGCGTCGACGATGGCGACGAGGCCGAGCTGCCATACCTGCCCCTGCACGTCGAGGCCGCAGACGAGCACCGCGAAAGCGACCGTGATCACGGCCTGCAGCAGGGCGAGCAGCCCGAAGGCGGTCGCGTACCCGAGCACGAACTGGCGCTTGGCGAGCGGCGTGGTCATGAGCCGTTCGAGGGTGCCCGAGCGGCGCTCCCGCAGAGTCGTGATCGACGTGATGAGGAACATCACGATGAAGGGGAAGAGGGCGAGGATCGCGCCGCCGAACTGATCGAACACCCCCGGCTGCTCGCTGAAGAGCCAGGAGAACAGGCCGACGAGCAGGCTCGGCGCGACGAGCATGAGGGCGATCGAGCGGGGGTCGTGCCGCAGCTGGCCCAGCACACGACCCGCGGTGGCGAGCGTCAGCGGCGCGCTCATCGCCCCGCTCCGTGCTTCGGATCGTGGCGCTCCTCCGGCTCCTGCGCCTGATCGCGCAGCACGAGGGCGAGGAACGCCGCCTCGGGATCCTCTGCTCCGGTGTCGGCGAGCAGCCCCGCGGGAGTGGTGTCGGCGATGATGCGTCCCTCCCTCATCAGCAGGAGGCGGTCGCAGCGCAGCGCCTCGTCCATCACGTGGCTCGAGACGAGCATGGTGACGCCGCCGGCGGACAGGCCGGTGAAGAGTTCCCAGAGCTCGGCGCGTATGACGGGGTCGAGCCCGACCGTCGGTTCGTCGAGCACGACCAGCTCGGGCTCGCCCACGAGCGCCATCGCGAGGGAGGCGCGGGTGGCCTGCCCGCCGCTGAGGGATCCGGCGAGCTGTGCGGCCTGCGAGCCGAGGCCCACGCGCTCGATCATGGCCTCGGCCGCCTCGCGGCCCGCACCTGCCAGCGCAGCGAAGTAGCGCACGTTCTGCCGCACGCTGAGATCGGCGTAGAGGGCCGCCCCCTGGGTGCCGTAGGCGACCCTGCGGCGAAGGCTCTTCGCACCGGCCGGCTCGCCGAGCACCCGCACGCTGCCTCCCTGCGTCTTCTGCGCCCCGACGATGGAGCGCATGAGGGTGGTCTTGCCGCAGCCGGACGGCCCGAGCAGGCCCACGATCGCGCCCCGCGGGATCGACACGTCGAGCCCGTCGAACACGGTGGTGCGGCCGCGGCGCACGCGGAGCCCTTCGACGAGCACCGCGGCTTCGGGGCCCGCCGCCCCGTCGCGCCCACTCTCGAAGCGATTATTCACCATGCGATGAATTTACGTCGGGCGAATCCTCCTGTCAAGATCCGGGATCGCCCCGCCGCCGCAGCTTCCCTATACGCCTCCGGGATCCGCCCCCGCCCCTCAGTCGAAGAGATAGCGCTGCACGGTGGGACCGATCCTCGCCACGAGTTCGTCCACCGAGGCGTCGGCGATCGGCTTCACCTGCAGCACGTAGCGGATCATCAGCATCCCCGCCATCTGAGAAGCCACGAGATCGGCCCGCAGCTCGGCATCGGGCCCCTCGAGCCCCGCGGCCACCTTCGGCAGCAGCTCTCGGGAGAGGAAACCGACGATCAGCGGCGTGCCTGCCCGGCTGCCGACCGCCGCGCGCAGCAGCATCACACCGCGGCGCCGCACCTCCGGTCGCTCGAACGCCTCGAGCACGTAGCGCACGATGCGCTCA